>Ga0181520_10011187_pt1 | contig 11843 bp, 11 predicted proteins | sample PEATcosm2014_Bin_29_FD_132451 | JGI IMG/M metagenome (GOLD analysis project Ga0181520, IMG submission 132451) | Peatland microbial communities from MTU Mesocosm Facility, Houghton, MI, USA - PEATcosm2014_Bin02_30_metaG | ecosystem: Environmental > Terrestrial > Soil > Wetlands > Peat | place...
CAGACGGCTGTCGCCGGAGGGCCTGGAGCAGTCCCCGCGACCCCGCGGCCGCCCGGTCGGATGGCGCAAACGCACGGGTCCGAGTGGGAAAGGCATCTAACGGTTCGCGGGACCTTTATTTCGATCCGCCTACGTGCCCACGGCGGATCCATTGCAAGGAGCCTCAATCAACAAGGGGCCGGTAAAAACGTATCCTCCGCCGTGGAACTGGCCCTGATAGCGCAATGTCGCTGGTTTTTCGCGAGACCTAAGACGCTATTAGTCGATAGTTTATGTTAGTTGTCTAGCCGGGTTGCGGCACGTCTGTTGTGAGGCCCATTGCACCATGGAAACACCCCCTGAGATTCCTTGGAAGCCGGGCGAGCCGCGGAGCCCCGCAATCGTCCTGTTCCGGCAATTCGTGGGGCTTTCGGCCCTTGTCGTGTGCGTCGCAGCATGCATCCTGATGTTCGCGAACTCCCTGTTGGGAATGAGCGGTGAGGTTGAACACGGCAGACAGGGATCGGAATACGGCGTGTACGCCATTCGGTCCGAGATATATTTCGCCGCTATTACCGACCCGTGGCGGAATTCCAGCGGCATCGCGGGGCATTATTACGCGAACTGGGGCGCGTCTTATGGATCCGACGCCAGCGACATCGACGACGTGGAAGGACATAGACTGTTCGGATTTGCAGTCGTTGCGCAGGACTACACGAGGCACGTTGATGGCTTCTACACGGTGGGCATCCGAGCATTTGCCGTACCCCAGTGGTTCCTAGCTGCAGTTTCAACTCTAGTTGTGTGGCTATCGCGCGTACGTCGGCCAACTCCGGGATTTTGCACACGTTGCGGGTATGACTTGCGTGTGTCGGGCGTTCGCTGCCCCGAATGCGGGACGCCGATTCCGCTCGACAAGACTCGCGACGGGCCGCCGGGGAGGGATTTGCAGCCGCCGCCAACCGACCCGCCGCCGGAGGCGTTGCCGCCGGGGTGACACGGCCGTCGAGCGGTGGCTCGGCATGTACGCTCTTTTCGGATACGCGGATTGCCGGCGATTGGCTGGAATCGCAGGGGTCGGTGTCGGGCGATTGACGATCGAGGCGACGCTATCGTTGCCAGCGCCGCCGTTCTACACGCGCGATTCGTAGAGCAACTGCTCCGTGGCCCAATCGGCGGGCCGGCCGGGTTGAATCTGGTCGGCCGGGACGCCGGTGATCGCGCTGGCGCCAGTGCCGCTCCAGATCGTGTCGTTGCCGGTGCCGCTGACTGTGTCGCCGCCCTGGATAAAGAGCAGATCGGCTCCGGCCGTTGTGATGTCGTTTTTGCCGCTGCCGCCGAGGATCGTGTCGTTGCCCGCCCCGGCGACGACGGTGTCGCTGCCGCCGCGGAGGATGAAAGTATTGTGGCCGGTGCCCGCCTGGATTCTGTCGTTGCCCTTGCCGGCATGGATAACATTGTGGCCGTTGCCGACGGTGATCTGGTCGGTGCCATGTCCGCCCTGGACGAAATTGCGGCCGTCGCCTGCGACAACAGTGTCGTTGCCGCCGTTGCAATAAACGGAATCGTTGCCATCGCCGAGAGTGATCGTGTTGTCGCCGGCGCCGCTGGTGATGTTGTCGTTGCCGTTGCCGCAGGTGATGGTGTTGTCGCCGGCGCCGGCCTGAACGGTGTCGGCGCCTTTGCCGGCTTTGATGAAGTTATTGCCGTCGCCGACCGCGATCAGGTCGTCGCCGGCGCCGCCGCGGATCGAGTCATTGCCCGCCCCGCCGAGGATCGTGTCGTTACCGGGGCCACCCTCGACGCTGGCGGCGGGAACGCCGGCGCCGAGGGTAATCAAGTCATTGCCCCCCTGGCTCTGCACGTCGATCGAGATGATGGAGGAGAGCGGGATCGGGGATGAATTGACGCCGTTGAGTGCGGCAATCAGGCTTGAGCCGCTGGTGGTCAGCGCGATGGTATCGTTGCCTGGGGTGCAGGTAACGAGCAGGGCGCCGTTGCTTAATGTCGCGAAGGAGGCCGGAGCGGTAACGTTGAACGAGCTTGATATGGCGCTGGTGAGCGAGCCGTCTGTCGCAATGAGCGAATAAGCGCCGGCCGGCTCCAGGGACAGGTTGCTGAATGTCGCCACACCCTGGATCGCGGCGACAGCGGTAGCGCCGCCAAGGGTCGCACTGGCTGGTCCGGTGGCGATGCCGAGAGACACGGTGGAATTGTTCGAGGCGACAATGTTGCCAAATTGATCCTCGACGTGCACAGCGGCGGCCGGGCTGATGACGTCGCCGGTAATCACGTTGCCGGGCTGAACGGCCCAGGCAAGCCTTGCCGCCGCCGCGGCATTGACGACGAAGCTGTCGGAAGCAACAGCCGTCGCCCCACTGGTCGAATCCGTTGCCGCCAGCGTGTATGTGCCGGCGATATCCAGGGTCAACTCGCCAAAGGTCGCCACGCCATTAACCGCCTGCACGGTCAGCGTTCCATTGAGCGCCGAGGATGGCCCAGTGGCGACCGAAAGCGTAACGGAAGAGTCATCGGCGGCGAGAACGTTTCCGCTCTGGTCTTCCACGTCCACCACAACGGCGCCAAGCGATTGCCCGGCCGACGCGGTTGTTGGTTGGCCGCCAAATGCCAGTTTTGCCGCGGTGGTGGTTGCGTGCGCCGTGTTCGAGAAGGCGCTGTCGCCGGCGGAATTGAAAGCCTCGACGCGATAGTAGTAAGTCGAATTCGGTGTCAGGCCGGTGTCGTCGTACGTCGTGGCGTCGGCGACGTTGATCGTGAAAAGCTGTGTGAACGTCTGGAATGTGGGATCTGTCGAGCGATCGATGGTAAAGCCCGTCTGGCCGGAACTGACCTCCGAAAACGACAAGTCGATCTGCGTGGGTGAAATCGCCGAGGCGGTCAAACCCGAGGGCGCGTCCGGCGGCGTGTCGCTGGTGATATCAACCGCGACGGAAGGAGCTGATGTACCCGTGGCGCTTTCGTTGCCCAGCGCGTCGACGGCCAGGGCATAGAATGTCAGCGATCCGGTGACGCCCGTGGTATCCAGCAGGATGCTGAATCCGCTGGCCGCTCCGACCGGCCGGAATGAAAAATCGCCGCCGCGCCGTCCGGTTTGCAGGCCGGGGATGCCGTTTGTCTCTTCATAGAAAATGACTTCGGTGACGTCCACGTCGGGATCGGTGATGTTCGTCGCCGTGAGCGTCAGGGAATTGCCGGACACGACGGGATTGGGGCTGGCGATGATGCTCCCGATCACCGGCGAGCCGCTCGATCCGCCGGGAGCGGTCACTGTGATGCTGGTGGTTGGCGCGCTGGTGCCGGCCGGGCTGGCAGCGCCTGACGAATCAGTCAGTTGCGCGTAAAACGTGTAGGTTCCCGGCGTGGCGCCAGTGGTGTTCAGGGTGATCGACGTGCTGCCGTCGGTGATCGGCGTGAAGGAATAATCTCCGCCGCTGCCGGTTTGCAGGCCGGCCGCGCCGTTGCTTTCTTCGTAGAACGTGAGCACCAGGCCGGTGCCTCCCGTATCGCTGACGCCATTGGCCGTGAGTGTGAACTGATCGCCTTCGGGAACACTGGTCGGGCTGGCGGTGATCGAAGTGATGGTCGGCCCTTGTGATGGCGGCGGAGTCACAACCGTGCCGTTGACCAGATAGGGAAGCAGCAAATTGGCGACCGGGCTGCCCCGGCCGGTGACCAGATCGTAGCCAACCCCCGCGGCAAATCCGTTGTTGCCGCTGGTGATATCGTGGAAATCGCTCGTTGGCGCCGAATAGATCAGGGACAATGTGCCGGTGTTCGACGTCAGCGCTCCCTCGCCGGCGATGGCACGGCCCTGGTTGGCGACGGCAATGATCCCGGCCCAGCTTGGTGCGCCCAGACTGGTGCCGCCGATGATCTCCCAGGGGTGCGATGTTCCGTTGTTGTAGGAATCGTAGACCGACACGCCGCTGCTGGGATTGGCATCAAACGCCACGTCCGGCGCCGTGCGCTTTGTTGTGGATTGCGTGACCACGCCGCTCTGGTAGGAAGGCTGCGCCTCAACCTGGGAAATTCCTCCCCCTGAACCGCTCCAGCCGGTCTCGGATACATAGTTCCCCAGCGAATCCACCGACAGCCCGGTGCCGCCGATGGCCAGGACGTTGGGCGAATACGCCGGATATCCCGCCGGCGCGCCGGAATCGCCGGCCGAGGCTATAAACGTCACGCCGGAATGCCCCGCCGGCGTGGTGAAGATCGAATCGTATTGCGTCTCGCTCGACGTCTCATTGCCGCCGAAGCTCATCGACACCACCGACACACCCGTCTGCTGTCGGGCGAAGTTGGCGGCCGCGAAAAGATTGCTGGGGCTTGAATCGTTCGCTTCGACAAGAACGATGTTCGCCCCCGGCGCCAGGGAATGTGCCCACTCGACGTCCAGGGCCTCCTCCACTTCCCAGTCGCTGCTGCCCGGCCCGGCCGGATCGACCGACGGCAATGTGCTCCCGCCGCCTTGGTTGACGACGGTGAGCGTCGTATTGGCCAGCCCAAACGCCGCGTCAAAGGCGTTCAGATCGGCCTGAATGGTGGGATCGTTGTAGGCGTCGATGATCGCGATGGTCTGCCCGGCCCCGTTTCCGGTCACGCTGCCGAAGCTCACCTGATTCATGCCGTACGCGGTGCGGATCTGGCTGGGCGAGAAACCCGACGGCCCGGCCGTCTGATCCGCCCCATCCGCCGCCATTTCGATGCGGTAGGTCGGCACCATGTCCGGCGCGACCAGACGTGTCCCCGCCGTGCTCAACAGCGGCACAAGTTCCGCCGCAGCCGACAACAGCCGCCGCGACTCCAGCGATTCCAGCCTGACCGGCCGATGAGAACGACGCATAGGCGGTGGATTCTATATCGGGCTTGGAGCGGAGCAAAGCACTCGGTGTGGGACATCGGATTGTGCCACAGTTTGGCACAGCACGCCGGCCTGATATACTCCATGACATGAGAGCCACAATGAACATCTCTCTTCCGCCGCAACTCAAGGCGTGGCTGGATGAGCAAGTCGAGCAAAATGGCTACGGCAGTGCCAGTGAATACGTCCGCGATCTTCTCCGCCGCCAGCGGCACAATCAGGATGCCAGGGCCAGGATTGAATCAAAGCTGCTGTCCGCCCTCGAATCGGGACCAGCCACGCCAATGACCGCGCGTGACTGGGAGCGGATCAAGACCGAGGGACTGCAACGCCTCAAGGCGCAAAAGAAGCGGCGCAAATGAGTCGCTCGATCGTCAAGCGGCCGCAGGCTGAGCGCGATCTTCGCGATCATTTCCTTTATATCGGCATGGACAGCGAGCCGGCGGCGATGCGGTTTCTGGAGGATGCGCAATTGGCTTTTGCCACGATCGCTGAAATGCCCGGTACTGGTCCGGCCTGGGAATCGGACGACCCGCGCCTGGCGAACATCCGGTACAAAGTTCTTTCACGCCGCTTCCGTAATTACCTGATCTTCTATCGCGTCGGTCAAGACCACATTGAAATCCTCACCGTCATCCACGGCATGCGCGACCTTCCCAACATCCTGCCCACCGTGGCATGACAAGCAGGCTATGCAACAACCGGCGGTGTCCCTTGAATTCTGCCGCCGCAAGCGGAAAATGCTCGGCGAACGGAAATGGGACCGTTTTCATGGACTCTAACGGGAGGCGGAATGGACGATCAAACGACTCGGGAGCGGCGCCTTGAGACTGGCGAGCTTGTAACAGTCAAGCAAATTCCGGGGCCAAAGACCTGGTATATCTCTAGCATCCTCTCTCAGAATGGACATCGGAATTTCGCGGGCGAGGTTTTTCTGAAGAGGGGGCTCGCCTCGCCTGAGGAGGCGTTCGACTTTGTCATTAGCGAGATAAAGGCCGGCCGAGCGCCGGTAGTGCCGCCGTTACCGACGCGATGAAGTCGGACGCATCGGCAAATAAACCTGTGCGGATGAACCGCAGGGTGTTCGGGCAACCGGGAAACCTGATACAGGGGCGCGGTGTCCCCGTACCGCTCCCCGGGAACCGGTAGCTGGAAGCGCGCAGCCATGATGCGCGCGGATTGCGCGACTGCCGCATGTTGGGCACATGTCGGCGCACGCAGTGCTGATTCGCGAGAAAGGACGCTGGGCGGCGCCATGGGGTGCGGAAGGTTCTTATTGCTCTTGCCGGTCGGCATCGTGTTGGGCTGTGCGATGGGGCCGCTTGGTATCGTTATCGCACTGATCCTGGCCGTATTGCTGTGTTTGGGATAGGCGCGGGCTGCCGGCGCGTAACGCCTTGCGGACGGATGTGGTAAAATCGGGTCGGTGCTGGCCGTGGTGCGGCTGGGCCAAGCGACCCGCTGGTTCAACGTCCTACTAACGGCTGGTGACGCAGCGGCGGGGAAGTTCGTTCATGCTGATTGGAGCGACTTATGGCAACGCAAGTACAACAGCTCATGTCGCGGTTGCGCGATCCGGAGTTTCGTAGCCGGCTCGGTAAGGCTTACGCTGAAGTGATTGCCGACGCAAAAGCAAATGCAAGTGTTCATGACACTGGCCTCGACTGGTGGCGAAGCATCGAGGACAAGATGTGGCACAAGGACGGCAAGCGAACCTTAGGGACCGACGGCGGGGGTCACAAATTTGTCGATCGTGAGCGCGATGATACCAGGTGGATTCCCAAAATTCTTGAGGAACGAACCGACACGCTCCTCAACCCCAAGATCGTCGCACCGCTTGAGTTGTGGGATGAGTTCAAGGTGTGCATGGAAATCGGTGAGTTCCTCGTGGAATTCGAACGGGTGTACGAGCTTTATCTTAACCGAATCGAGCACAGGGTCTTGGCGTCTCGCAGATCGGCGCTGTTGCCCGCGTGTCGTACGCATCTTGATGTCCAGATCATGGCGGCAAATCTTGGATTAAACCCTCTTCTTCTCGAAACGATCGCCCATTTCGGTGAACTCAAGCTGAGCATCGTCGAGATAAGGCGTTCAGAACGCCAAGGCGGCCTGGAGGCCTCGGATTTTCATGCCGAACACCCGACCAGCGTCGTGCTCGTCGAGATTGAAGGTCACATGTCATCGAGGGCTTTGGAGCGGCTCCTCGTTGAACTCGTGCCGTTGATCCGATCCCAATTCAAGTCGGCTGCGCTTCTGGAATCGTCTCGCTGCGATGACGACTTTGGGGATGGACTGCAGTTACCGGTATTGCATGCGGAGGATTTCCAGAAATACCTCAACTTTGTGTTCAGCGGCATCGAGATGGCAGCGCTCAACAAGTCCAGCAAGGATCCCTTTGATCGGCGCATTGCAAACGCCGTGAGCGCCCTGGCCGAGTCCGACGCCCAGCGGAGCGATTCAATCGGGCTGGCGCTGTGCGTGACTGCGATCGACGCACTTCTGGGCAGGAAAGGCGCAGAGGGCACCAAGCAACTGGCTGATTTCGTCGCGGGCTTTCTCGAACCGACAGTCGAATTGCGGAGAAAAGCCGCTCGCTATGTCGAGCGCTTATATGACCAGAGGTCCAGGGTTCTGCACGGAGAACGGTTAAACATCGCCGATGCGAAACTTCGGTCCCAGGCGCGCCAACTAGCGGCAACCCTGCTGTACGCGGTGTGGACTCATAGGGACTGTCGCAAGAAAATCGGCGAGAAGCCGGAGACGGAAGATCAGTTATTCAAGCATCTGCGCGAGAACTTCGTTAAGCCAGGACTGCCCGATGGGGTTCCGCCAGACGAGTTGGTAGTTACAGAATTGTGGCGGCCTGCCGAGTGAACTGGCATTTCGCGCGCGCTGGGGAGTTACGGACGGCGAAGGCGGCACCAGCAGCCGGCCGGAATTTTCCTATTGCAAAACACACTGTGTTAGGTTAAAGTAAAGTATGGAAAGAGTGCATAGCCGAGAGTGGATCGTGGATAGTGCAAGACGAGAATGGGCGGTGGCGTGGTCGGCAGGCAATTGCCCGTCGCGCATTACCCATCTTAACCCCCCCCACCCCCCCCCTCTGGGGCATTCGGTTGCATTTGGGGTCGTCGAAGAAGCCGGGGAGATGGAGCGGCCGGGGGTTCAGGTGGGGAGGCTGCCAGAATGGCATGAAAAGATCTATACGAAATCCCACTTGAGCCCGGCCAAGTTCCAACTCCTACAGGCAGAGTTCCAACTTCTTCGAGACATTTGGGGCACGTTTTGGACGTGATCTTTGGCCTGAACCGCGATATCCGGCTGAAAACGCGGGTGGTGGCGGGATGGGTTTGGGTCTGCTCTTGATCGTAATTGATGGCCGGAAAGAGAGTTGGAGCAAAATATCGCACGCCGGTTCGACAAGCTCGCGGCCGGCAGAGACGTGGGAACGCGGAGGTTACAACGGGCCGCTTGGGCCGCTGCTTGCGGGGGAAGACTTGCGGGCGGCGATGGGTGGCGTGGGGGGTAAAATGGCATTACGATATGGCCGATGAATGAAGCGCGGACGGATGCCGAGCTCTTGCGGGGGGCTGGGCGGAATCTGCGCCGGGTGGCGGCGGATGCGGCCGGTCATGCGGCGGAATTGGAGGCTGGCGGCTATCGCGCCCAATTGCAACCAGAACGCGGCCGCCTGGCTTTGCGCGAGGTTGAATCGGCGGCCGGGGCGGTGCTTTCGGCACTGGGCAGTGATGCGGACGCGGCGGGGGAAATGGAAACGGATGTGAAGGCGGAGCGAACATGACGGATCAGCCGGCCGGCGAAAATCAGCCCGACATCAGCGCCAGCGGGGCTTCGTATTTTCGCAAGACGCGGGTGGGGATGCTGGTATTGCTGGTGGGCATCGGGGCGTGGTTTTGTTACGACGGGTTCATTCGCTGGCCGGCCGATAACGCCGAGCGAGCGCGTTTGCGGCAGGAGCTGGAGCACACGCAGACGGACATTCTTTTGAACAAGGCTCTGGGGATCGTGTTGCCGCCGGCGGGTGTGTTTGCCCTGGCGTGGGGATTATGGCAATCGCGCGGGAAGATCCGGCTGTCGGGGGACATCCTGCATGTGCCGGGGCATGAGCCGATTCCGCTGGGGAAGATCGAATCGATGGACACGTCGCGGTGGGAGCGGAAAGGGATCGCGATCGTGGAATATCAGCTTGCCGATGGAAGCAAGCGGACATTTCGGCTGGACGATTACATTTACGAGCGCGACCCGATCGACAAGATATACGAGATCGTTGAGAAGGCGATGCGTCAGCCGGGCGGCGCAGTTGTCGAGCCGATGATGCCGCAACGGGCTGGCAAGCCGGCGGAAAAGGCGCCACCGATTGCTGCCGGTCCGGCGGCGCCTGCGGTTCGTCTCCCGCCGCCACCTCGCACATCCCCGCCGCCGACGCGCCTGCCACCACGGCCGAAGCGCGGTGTTTGATCGAAAATCTGTGATCAGATATTGGCGCACGAAAAAGCCCGTCCCGTTTCCGGGCCGGGCGTGATTCGCTTGCTGAATCCGATCAATCAGACGTTCTTCATCACTTCGATAATTCCCTGGGTCTTGATGACCATGAGGTTCTCATCGAAGAAGTGATAGCTCTGGACCAGCAGTTCATGACTGCGGCATTCGATGTCCAGAACGCTGAGTGTGGCGCTGGTTTCGGGTGTGGCGGCCTGCTCGGCGGTCATGAGTTCGCGCTTGGCGGCGTAGCTGGCGATCTCGTGCTTGGTGGCCTCGTAGAGCGTCTGCGTAAGCTGCTCTTCCTGAGTGCTGATCATGTAGCGGATGTTTCCGCTGTACGTGTCTTCATGATAGCGCTCGCCGCGGCACGGGATCGACTGCAACAGGCCGCGATCGGTCAATGGTTCGCCCTTGACGGCGATGACTTCCGTGAGATTGTTCTTGCCGGCGGTAAAGCTGATCACGTGGCCGCCCTCGACGATCCAGATATCCGCTTCGTAAGCGCGGCGGCTGACCTGGCTGCTGTTGAGGATGCGGAACAGTTCAGGATGGAGAGTGCGCTGATACAAGAGGAGAGTGAGTCCTCCTGAGCGCCTCTGCTTGGTTCGATTACTGCTGCTCATGGCTTCCATGCTCTTTCTAGAGGGAGAAACACATCCCTCACTTAGTGACAGAAAGAACAAAGTCTGTTCTGTCGAAGACTCTTGCCGACAGGCAGGCCGACAACCGGCCTTGAGACTCCCTGTCAGGTACACTTGCCAAGGTCGCGCATCCAATTCGCGGCCTTGAAACTGCGGAACATAAACAGCCCGCCCGCCCCGTACAATACGATCTGTCGCGGGTCGTGACTGGACATTATAGGCTTTTGGCTGAAAAACGCAGCAAAAATCTCTGGCGATACGCTAATAGCTCGCTAGCGCAGCCAGAAGGCGGCTGAAATCACCAGATCGTAAAATATGTGTACACCAGCAGTTATGCCAAATCCACGCGTCAGAAACAGCATGGCAAAATAAATTCCCGCCCCTGTTCGAAACGTGAACAATCGCCATTCGAAGGCCTCTGTGCCCAAGTAATGGTAGGCCGAGAATAAGACCGCCGTACCCAACACCATTAGTAGGGATGACCATACCTTCGGTAACTGGAACAGCCTGACCAGCACCAGGTACAGAATCGTCATCCCCACCAGACGGAACAAAAACTCTTCGTAAATCCCGGCGCCGATAGAGGATACGGCCAGTGCTGTCCATTTGCCGACGGGCAGATGCACGCTCAGCGAAACTCGCCGTCCGACGATGGCCGCCCACAGTATCATCAGCGGCAGCGACAAGAACATCGTTTCCAGAGCCATAACCGGCAGCGTGCGGATATCGAACTTCCACGGATCATGGCGTGCCATGTGCCAGCCCAGCAAGATTGCGACCAGGACCAGTGCTGGCAGCGATCGCCCGCCGACGCCAAACCAGTTGAAAAACCGCCCAATCATCCAAAATGCGATCGGATCGCCCGTCGTGTAATACCGCGATGCCACCTCGAACATCACGATCAGTGGCAGCAGGAAGAGCAGACTTGCCAGCGGCAATTCGGAACGATGAAAATAGTCCAGAATCGTCTTGCCGACGACGCCGCTGCCCGACGCCGTTGATCCACCACGTGTCATCGCTGACCCCCGGAGCGATCGGCCGGACCTGGCGTCGATGGCCCGTTCGTCGGCGGCAATTGCTGACCACTGGGCGGCGGCGGCGAATCATCGTGCGGGGTCGGCTCGGCCGGCGCGCTCAGAATCCGCGTCACCTTGATCGCCCGGCTGCCCCGATATTGCCCAACTTGCCCCAGCAGTTTGTTGCGTCCCTCGATCTGCACGAGCACGTCCCGGCCGCAGGCCTTTTCTGTCGTGATCAAATCCCCCACTTGCAGCGACATCAAATCCTTCAGCGTCATCGTTGTCTGAGCCAGAAACGTCCGCATCTCCACCGTTGCGCTGGTCACCGTCTGCGTGAGCTTGCGCACATAGTCGTCGTTTTGCGACTTGCGCTGATAGCTGAACCAGTTCTGGGCCGCCAGCATGCCCATGATCGGCTCGATCACGTTGTACGGAATGCACAAGCTCATCGTGCCGGCGCGATTGCCCATCTTCAGTTCAAACCCCACCACCACCACCGTCTCGTTCGGCGGCACAATCTGCACAAGCTGCGGATTACTCTCAAACCCCTGCACGACCAGCGTCACCGGCCGGAGATTGCTCCACGCTTCCGACAGGTGTAATGTCGCCCGATCGGTGATGCGCTGCACGAGGCGCTGCTCGATCTGTGTGAGCGGCCGCTGCGGGATAAACAGGTCCGCGTTGGAGCCGCCCAACAGGCGGTCGATGATCGGATAGATGATCAGCGGGCTGATTTCCAGACAAAGCTGCCCGTCGAGTTGATCGGATTTCAGCAGGTTGAAGCAGGTCGGATTGGGCAGGGAATGGATGAATTCGCTG
>Ga0181520_10011188_pt1 | contig 11843 bp, 15 predicted proteins | sample PEATcosm2014_Bin_29_FD_132451 | JGI IMG/M metagenome (GOLD analysis project Ga0181520, IMG submission 132451) | Peatland microbial communities from MTU Mesocosm Facility, Houghton, MI, USA - PEATcosm2014_Bin02_30_metaG | ecosystem: Environmental > Terrestrial > Soil > Wetlands > Peat | place...
CTACGCTTAAAGGCAGATACCCTCTTTAATCTCATACCCCTGACCATTCCCTAGCTTCTTACTGGCTCTTAGCTTACCTTCTTTAGCTTTTCTATATCCTTTCATTGGCTCCTTATCATTATCAGTAGCATCTTGAACCTCTCTGGAGCCCTGAGGGAGTGAGGCTTACCGGCAGGCAGAAGGATCATCTCTCCATCTCCCAAGGAATGAGGAGTGCCGGAGATAATAACCTCAGCCCTACCGTCCAGAACGAGAATAAGGGCATCGAAGGGAGCGGTATGCTCACTCAAGCCCTGTCCCTGGTCAAAGGCGAAAAGAGTTACCGTTCCTGAGCTTTTGCGCAAAACCTCCCTGCTCACCACCGATCCATCTTGGTAGCTTACCAGATCGGAGATCCTGTGCACGGGATTATCCTTGGGGTTCGTGTCCATGGTCATTGATCACCTAGGTGTTTTAGCTTTAATCTGGCTGATTAACCTGGCTGGTAGCGCAGGTAGATTTTAGTAATTTTGATTATTTGATCAATAAATCTCAGTAGAAGTTCTTAAGGTGATCGATGAGCGTCCTCAGCTCCTCTTTCCTTCCGAGCCCAATCCTCTCCAGCTCGAAGGTCTGGAACTTCTCAGCCATCCTCTCCTGAGCCTCTTTGGTGAAACACTCATCAGCCAGGGGAAAGAAGATCTTCTCCTCCTTATCCATGTGATCGAGCAGGAGGTCTATGTAGGACAGACAGCCCTCGATGATCTCCGGGGGAATCCTGGAGCCTGCCTCTTGCTGCTTGTAATCCTCGATATATCCTCTGATGACCTTGGCCAGGCTCCTGGTAATCTCGTGCTCAGCGAAGAGCTCTGATAGAGGGCATTCAGGAACGCCCTCGTCCTTGAGGGAGGAGTAGAGTATGTACTCCTCCCTTCCGTGGTGGAAGCGGTCCACGTAATCCCTGTTGAACTCGAAGATCCACTCCAGATCCTCGAGATCCACTCGCCTTCCATCGACTAACCTGAGGGTCATGGCCTGGAGGATCTTCAGAAGACCCCTTACGTCATCGTGCTCCCATTTGAGCAAATCCGTGGGCCTCACTTGTGGACCCACCCTCCGACAAATCTCTTCGTCATCTCTTATTCCAGCGGCCCTTTGCCATCATCCTCATTTCGGCTTTAAAAGCACATACGGCATATCAGGCGCAGCAATTTCGATACAGCCGTATCCTGCACAGCACCGATGCCTTTTAAATATCGCGAGGATAGATCTGCTGCTTCAAAGGATTTATTCATTGCTGTTAGCGCCAATACATTGGCTAATATGGCAAGCCCTCAAAAAGATTGAGATAGATAAGCTGGTCAATGCCAATATAATGGACCTGTCGGCCGTGATCAACGCCGTAGCCCGGCTCCCTTTCCTGGCCGGGGCAATCATAATGTCCTATGGTGGGGCATGGACCATATTCCAGCTGCTCGAGGCGGAGATTCTGAGGCTCAGGCTAAGCTATAACGATCTTCGAAGTAACTTCGCCGCCAAGATCATCCTGGTGCTGGAGTTCTTCGTGGCCAACGATCTCATAAAGGCCGTCTTCTGGAGAGCCCACCTTAGATAGGGTCGTCATCCTTGAGGCTATCATGGCCGTAAGAAGGCTCAAAAGAGCTATCCCTTTAAAGAGCCTCCCTGCTAGATGATTGGTCTTATCTCTCCTCAAACTCTTTAACTTTTTTGAAGGATTTATTCGCCACAGTTGTTTGATCAAGGACCTTTAAAACCCTACCCTTGTAATACCAAGCATCTGCATAATCTGGGCCGATCTTGATTGCTTCATCAAGACACTGGATCGATTGGTTAAATTTGTCCATTTCACCTAAAGTAACTCCCTTATACCACCAAGCTTTTGTTGAATTAGGATCAAGCTCGAGAGACTTATTAAAGGACGCCAAGGCCCGATCGAAATCAAAGGCTTCTACATGAATCTCTCCTCTTATGAGCCAACCTTCTGAAGTTGGGTTTACTTCGATAACTTCGCCAAAAGACCTATTAAGCTCGTCATTTCTTCCTAGTAAATTCAGCATGTCGAGCTTACCCAGCCATGTACTCATCAGATGAGGATATCTTTCAATAGCATTATCATAGGCATCAAGTGCCTCCCGATAAGAAAGCTCTTTAGAAGAAACATCAGCATTTTTTAATAATTCATTGGCTTTTGCTAGCCAGTCATAGGCGGTATCACTATGTGTGGTGGCTGATATGCATGTTATAGCCAATTGTTCTTTTTAATATTGTTCTTTTTAATATTACCGTCTAACAAATCAATAGATACATTATCCTGGGCTAACTATATACCTCCAGCTAACTAGGCATAAGAGGACTCCTATAAACCTACTTACACCATTAGTTTCTAAAATGTTAAATACCATAAACAGCATATAATATCATGGGTTTATTTACATAGTGGGTATTACGATGGCTTAATGAGAAGCAAAGGAAGGCCAGATTATTCAAATGTCTGATTTGATCGATTGGGTGCCCTTACGTCTTATCCTGGAAGAAATGTATAAAAATAAGACTGAGAGAGAAGGGAGGCACAACTGTGAAATTATTCTAATGTTCAAGATATTAATCCTCCCGCAGTAGTATGTCTGAGCGATCTGGCAATTGAAAAAAAGATGGCCGACAGCGTATCGTTTATGGCCTTTCTTGGTTTTCCGAACCCCTTCCCTGATTCAAGAACCATATGGTTATTCAAAGAACCAATGGCAGATACAGGAACGGATAGGATAATCTAGGCTGAACTTCAAAGACGGCTAGATGTCCTTGGGTTGAAGGTTAAACGTGGAACCATCCAAGGTGCAACCTTCATTGAGGCTGATCCCGGATCGTCCAAGAAACCCTGGGGCAATGAAGCTAAAATCCGTTGCGTTAAGCGTGGAACGAAAGTAAATAGGAATCCTCTAGAGCCTTAATATGTTAGGCGCCATCCGAGCTTTTAATAACTTTTACATACAAATGTACCGCTTAAATAACCCTATAATTAAACCAACTGACAGAGAAAACTAATTATAAGATTAGAGATTAATATATGAATATGGCAATTCTACCTAAGATCACCATAATCTACGCCAGTAAAAAGGGAGGGACCAGGCACATGGCCGAGGCTATGGCTGAGGGAGCCAAATCTATACCAGGCATAAAGATACTGCTCAAGGACATCTCCTACGCAGTGCCTGAGGATGTGAAGGATGCCGATGCCATCCTTCTTGGAGGCTCAACCTACGACAATTCATTAGCCAAATGTCTGGATTCCTTCCTTAGAGAAATGGAGAAGATGAATCTACAGGGCAAGATCGGCGTAGCCTTCGGGTCCTATGCCTCAGGCGAGGGATCTTTGAACGTGGCCACGAAGCTCAGATCCTCAGGCCTGAGGGTAATATCGCCATGTGAAGATGGAACCCAGAAGGATAAGGGCTTGAGAGAGTTCTTCATGCTGGGAAGGTCGGTGGCTGAGGGCATCAGGAGCAGCTCTTAGGGCCTATCCTACACTAGCTTTTTATTGCTCATGTGGCCCGAGCATTTGGACATCCTTGATGCCCTTGATACCTTAGGACCGCTCTTGTAATTGCGATAGATCTACATTTGTGATGCTACAAATCATACAGCCGTAGTTTTTGTCGCTTTCTGTGCCCAAGCCCCGATTAAGATCTTTACCTAAGGTCTTTCCCTGCCGCAAATTAGTTATAATTTCTAGGCATATTCAGCTATATCATGGCAACTCACCCAAAGATCGCCATAATCTATGCCAGTGGCATGGGTAGAACCCAGCTCATGGCCGAGGCCATCGCAGAGGGAGCCAGAACTGTAAATGGCATAGATATCCTCTTGAAGGATGTATCCCTAGCGGTTCCAGAGGACATAAAAGATGCCAGTGCCATCCTCCTGGGAGGATCAACCTACAATCACAAACTGATAGAGCCCATGAGGTCCTTTTTGGATAAGATCAAGGATACTGACTTGAAGGGGAAGATTGGAGTGGCCTTTGGCTCCTACGGCTGGTCGGGTGAGGGCGTTCCTGCCATTATGGATTGGATGAATAGTAAAGGCATGAACCTGGTGGAGCCGGGCTTGAGCGTTCAGCAGTTGCCCAATGAAAAGGTCATCCAGGACTTCTTCATGCTGGGTCTGGTAGTCGCCGAGGGGACTAAAGGCGGAGTCAGTAATGGCTAAGTTAGTAAATGCTGAACCGACAAAAACTATCTATATTAACGCGATAGATCAGAGGATTGGATTTCTGGAGGTGTCTATGTCAAAAGTGGCCATAATCTATGCTAGCGGTCTGGGAAGGACCAAGCAGATGGCTGAGACCATAGCCGATGGGGCCAGGACCATTGAAGGGGTGGATGTGGTTCTAAAGGATGCCTACGATGCAACCATTGAGGACGTGAAGGATGCCGATGCCATCCTCATGGGAGGGTCGACCTACAACTACAAGCTCATCAAGGCCATGGACCCCTTCCTGGACAAGATGAAGGGGCTGGATCTTAAGGGCAAGGTAGGTATGGCCTTTGGCTCTTATGGCTGGTCGGGCGAAAGCATTCCCACCCTTACAAAGAGGATGAAGGCCTTTGGCATGAATGTGATAGAGCCGGGGATCACGACCATTCAGGTTCCTGATGCAGTGGTCATTGAGAGGTGCTTCAAGACTGGAAGGACCGTGGCCCAGGGGGTCAAGGCCTGATCCCCTACTATTATTGATAAAGTTATTATTATCCATGACTAGTAATTAAATGGGAATAGATTGGGATGAAAGGACCAGGATATATCAATAGGTATATGCCTGGCATGACGGTTCGGTCTTCTAATAGGTCTTAAACCAGAGCCAATGACTTAATTTCGTCTGCCTTTTATCAAAGAAAAAAGCTTTAAAGAATTAGCCAAAGGTGTAGCGAGGTGACTGTATGCCAACGAGTAAGAAACAGCTAGTGAAGCTGGATAGAGCAAAGAAAGCCAAGGCAGAAGAGCTCGCGAAGCAGGCGGCTGCGGGCAGCGAGTCCGCCAAGAAGAAGCTCAAGAAGCTCGAGAAAAAGCTCAAGTAAGCCGTCTGGCCTTTCCACCGATTTTCATCTTCTTTTTAAGGACTTAATGTAAATGTAAACGTGTATGGCTTCATAAGTCGTAGAACACTCACATCTGGAGCATCGCGCAGGGCTCAATTTCAAAGATACGTTAATATCTGCCTACGAGAGCACGTGGATATCACACTTTTCCAGAAAAGTCAAGAGGTGTTATGACGAAAAGCCTTATCCTCTGAAGGCTTAATTAATAATCCATGCCCAGACTGCTGACGATCCTCATCTGTTTGCTTTTATTAGCCAGTGCTGTTGTTGCGTCCGAAATTAAAGTTATCATTGGCGAGGGAGAGCTTCGCGAAATAGTGGGCTATTCCCATGCGGAACCGGGCAAAGTATACCTCATATTGCCTTTGAAGATAGAAAATAATGGATATGATTCAGTCGATTTCAGCCCTGCGTACTGCAAGATAACGACAGAAGGTTTCCGGTATGGCGATGCATCCATAGGCCAGAGTCTTGCGCAATCGGGTAGGCCCCCACTTAATGGTAATACAACTTTGAAGAATGGAGAGAATATTGAGGGATATATGGCCTTTGAGATACCTACTGGGACGATCAAATATGCCTTAACCTTCCAACCTCCAGCGAATAATTCCTATAAGATCGTATACGTCAGGCATATGTGAAGAATGATTTCTATACCTTTTTTAATTCAATCCCTCGGAGGCTCAAATTCTGTCATTCAAATTCTGTCATTCAAATCCTATTACCCAAATCCCCTTCGCTATATATTTCCCATATATTTTGCGCCATTTTTGAGTGGTTTTTGCTTTACATCCATTCATGTATAGTTTCACAGAACTTAAATATCTCCGGGATAAAGCATTTTTTAGGTGAGATAATTGGCCGCGAGCGATCTTAAAACAGCCAAGGACCTTCCTGAGAAGGGAGCCATTGTTCAGAGGGATAGGGAGACCTACGCCATCGCACCCCATATCCCTGGAGGTATCATAGACCCTACAGGGCTAAGGAAGATTGCAGATGTGGCTGAGAAGTACCACGCCAAGGTCCTCAAGTTAACCTCTGCCCAGAGGATTGCCATCGTGGGCATAGCCCCTGAGGACATAGAGAAGGCCTGGAAGGACCTGGGGATGGCTCCCGGTCATGCCATAGGCCTATGCGTAAGATCGGTTAAGATCTGCCCTGGGACTACCTTCTGCAAGAGAGCCAAGCAGGACTCAGTGGGCGTGGGCTTGAAGCTGGATGAGCTGTATCACGGCATGGAGATGCCCTCCAAGTTCAAGATAGGCGTGTCTGGATGCATCAACTCCTGCGCTGAGCCCGCGGTCAAAGATATTGGACTTATAGGCACTACCAAGGGCTGGAGAATCCTGGTAGGCGGATGCTCGGGCGCCAAGCCCAGAATAGGCGTAACCATTGCCGAAGATCTTAATGATCAACAGGCTCTGGATATGGTAGAAAAGATTGTAAACAGCTATAAGTCCTGTGGTACCAATAAGCGGATGGGCGAGTGCCTGGATGACATGGGCGTGGAGGAGTTTAAAAAGACTCTGCGCTGATTATCCTTTTTAATAATAAAAGGAAATAGGAATTAGGAAAAAAAATCTTATCTATTATCTTGCTTCTCGGAGGAAAGAGATGATCAGAGATGCAGGAGCCACGCTATCTGCTTTCAGCTTCGAGTGATACCTCCGCCGCAGATATCGCCTGAAATATTCATCAATCAACAAACCAATTTATAGCGTTTTAACAGGTGATCCTACTGGCGATTTAATATCAAATTCTATGGAGCAATCCTCTCTCGAATTGGGCGTGTCTCACATTAGATCAGGGCTATCTAACGCCTTAACTTATTCGATAATGCATGGAAATGTACGTTTACAACTCCATGTGAGCTTCTTAGAGACCTCATGTAATGTTTACATTCAAATAGCCATCAAGACTTATGGGCGGTTGTAAGACGGAAAGACTGATGTGAACCAAGAGAGTGGATAACGGGTGATGTAAGATGACAACTAAGTCTATATTCGGATTTCTAGCTGGAGGGCCCTGCTTAGCAGTCCTCCTCATCATAGCCTTAGTGGGAGTTGGGGCAGCGGCCCAGAACTGGCACGTTTACAATGGCACTCAGCCATCGGTGACCTATGGGGATATCTATAATGCACTTAAGGACCCCTATGCTACCAAAGGCTCTCAGGCAGAGCTGGACAACAAAGACGCTTATAAAGCCCTCCAGAAGTACAATGACGTTAATTACGGGCCTTACGGCACCGGAGACAATTGGTACTACTGGTCAAATATGTGGCTGAATGAGGCTGATGGCACCGTCCCCAGCACCTATATGATTCAGAATGATGCCCAGAACAAGGCGATATTGAATGCCTATTTCAATAAGGGCTCTGCAGCTAACCAGGTGGCAGGCCAGGATGAGACCAACTTATACAAGCTGCTCCAGAATCCCTATGCTTTCCAGGGCCCTCAGTCCGATCTGGACAAGAATGTAGCATATAAAAACCTCCAGAAGTACAACGATGTTTACTACGGGCCTTACAGCACCGGGGATAACTGGTATTACTGGTCCAATATGTGGTTGAATGGAGCCTAAGTAAGAAGGCTCATAACATCGTTTTTTTTTAAGAATTTATCCTGGTATAGATCTGATCTAGACCCAACTTAGGGATCCATCTTGAGTTGATAGATTCCATCCACCTTTTTAGCAAGGTCCTCCATCTGCAATCTCATCTCCACGACCTCGCTTGATACCTGTACCTTTTCGTGCCTCGATCTCAATATCTAATCCAGCCCTCCAAAGCCTACTCCGAAGGTCACGACAAGTGCCACCAGGATTAAAATTCCAATAGCTACATCCGTATATAGACCGACGCCGCCTACCCATATATATGTCACGGATATGAGGGCCACAGCTATCCAGCAAGCAGTAATGATTATAGCTCTAACTTCCAAGGTTTCATGCCTCCTCTCTCAAGACAGATGATATCATGTAATCTAAATATTACATATGACCTTTTCGCCCGTCTTTCTCTAAGCCATAGCGTCTTCTTAAACTTCATTTTGAAAGTCATATCTGCATCTCCACATCCTTCTCAGAGATGTCGCAGCCTTCAAAGCCCGCCTGATGGATAAAATCCTTCATCTCCTTCCGGTATAGGCCCGCTTTATGAGCATGAGCTTGAAGGTCCACTTAGTGATGAATGAATTGATTCTGCTTAAGCCCATTTTCCTCAGGAGGTCTTTCAAGGATTGGCTGAAAACATCCCTTCTGAGGTATACGATCCAGGCCTTCCTGTCAGCCTTCAAAATCCTTTAAATCTCCTTCAGGGCTCCCAATGGTTCTGGGACGTTCTTAAAGGCAGAGGTGCAAATGATCAGATCAAAGCTTTCATCCGGGAAGGGCATGTTTACAACACTCCCTTGTCTGAACTCGATATTAACTCCGGACTGCTTGGCCTTCTGGCTTGAGATCTGTACGAATTTGCTGCTTATATCCAGGCCTGTGATTTTGTATTCTCCGAGCTTTGCCAGCTCTATGGCCAGATATCAAGGTCCAAACGCGACCTCCAAGATAGCTTCCTCACCTGGCCGTGTTTTCCGTCGCCATCCTTGCCCAGGTCATGTAATACTCCAGATGCATGGAAAAAGCACTGTAAAGGCCAGGGTTACAAGATGTCCGAGTTCCTGGAAGATGTTCAAGGGGGGGACCCTGGGAGGAGCTCGATATGAAGAGCCCTGTCATCGACCGAAGAAAGGAGATATGTATGACAAGAGCTTAAGCCCGGTTATAGGTTTCAGGTTAGCAGTCCTATCGAACTTAGACGGTCTCAATGATCGGATAGAGGACGCTATCACTAGGGTTAAGGATAAGGATACTTTAGGGCATCTGGAAAACTGTAAGGAGGATATCAAACAGATTCTGGGGAAGAGAAACTCCTAGATGTAGCCTCCCTGTCCCCTTTTTCTTTTCATCTTTCTATAATATCACTTTAAAAATTGAAGCATTATATGGAGTGACCCTGACTATTTTTTCCACAGATCCTGATAGCTCGCGGCCGGAGATTCGGCAGCATCGTCTGACTTGCCACCCTTCTTCAATGACTCCATCACCTTCTTCTTCTCCTTCTCTCTAAGGCGCTCGATCTCCTCAGGGCTCTTGATCTTCATGACGAAGGTCCCGTGGCAGGGCTTAACGTAGGTGAAGATCAGATCTTCCCCTTTAGCACCTATGGCCACCGGGGGGACCCCTATCACGTAGTAATCTTTGAAGATCTTGTAACCGGGATTGACGTAGTAGACCTCATCCGAGTTCTTCTCTATATACTCCCTGGCCTCCTTGAAGGAGATCCTCTCCAGGAGAAGGTCGTACTTCATCTGCTCTATACAGCTCATGCTATAACCTGCTGCTGTAGTGCCTTATCCAGCTTGTTCTTCAATGGCGTGGGATTGTGAGTGGCCTTGGCCACCACCTTCTCGGCAGGAAACTCGATGGTCCCGGCTAAAGCCTCGGCGTTTTTGCCAAAGACCAGGGCAAAGACCTTGGCCTGGGAGAGGGCAGCAATGGTGGCGGCGTAGACAACGCCTGCGTCGCTGTGCATGAAGGCAAAGACTAGGTCAAAGTCCGCCTTCTTCTCGGCCATCTCGGCTATAGTCTCATCCACATCGGCGAGCTTCTTGATGTAGAAACCCTCGGGATCGGCAACCTTGGTGAGCTTAAGAGCAGCATCGGTTCCTGCTACAGTCACGTCGATGCCAGCCTTATTGAGCTTGTTTGCCAGGTAAAGGACTACGCTCGTCTGAGTTGGGACCTCAGGACATCCCATCACCAGCAGAGCAGTGCCAGGTTTATCCATTAGTACACCCCTATCACAGCTACATTTGCGGCTGTGCTCTTTTACTTTACCTATGATCTACATCTTTAACTTAAAGGCGCTCATCCTGGAGTCAACTCCTGGTACGCCCTCTAGGTTTATATTACCACATCGTCGATTCACAATTGTGAACGGCGGCTAGGTCTCCCGGCGCAGATATGAAGGTTGTGGTATCAAGAGAAGGTAGTAAGAAGATTGAAATAAGGTAGAAATAAAGCAGAAGGAATACGAAAAAGGAGTCCTATGATATGCTCTCTATGTGACCGGGCTGCAATAGTAACCCAGCGCGCCTCCATGAGGCACCTCTGCCAGGATCATTTCGTAGAGGACTTTCAGGCAAGGGTGAAGGACACCTTGAACCAGGAAAGGATGGTTGGGGATAAAGAAAGGATAGCTATAGCTTTAAGCGGTGGGAAGGACAGCTCAGCCCTCCTCTTCGTCTTGGCCAAGGTCCTGGTGGAGAGGAAGAGCGTCGAGATCTTTGCCGTGACCATTGACGAGGGCATAGAGGGATACAGGGAAGAGACCATCAGATCGGCAAAAAAGCTGGCTTCCGATCTGGGGGTGGATCACGCGGTGGTCTCCTTCAAAGATCGCTTTGGCCTGGGCCTGGATGAGATCGTGGGAGGAAGAAAGGAGGCTCCCTGCACCTACTGCGGCGTCTTTAGAAAAGCCCTTTTGAACATGACTGCCAAGGAGATGGGAGCGACCAAGGTGGCTACGGGCCACGACCTGGATGATGAGGCCCAGACGGTGCTCATGAACTACCTCAAAGGAGACATAGAGCGTCTAGCCAGGCTCTACCCCAGGAAAGCACAGCAGGGGCTCGTACCGAGGATAAAACCCCTAAAGGAGATTCCTGAAAGGGAAGTGGCACTATACAGCATGGTCAATGGCCTCTACTCCAAGATGGTGGACTGCCCTTATGCCCAGCTCTCCCTGCGCGGCGACATCAGGAATATGCTAAATGAGCTGGAGGTGGAATGCCCGGGCACCAAGGCTTCCATCATAAGGGGTTTCAAGAAGGTGTCGGAGCCCCTGAGCAGGAAATATCTTCAGGCAGATCTGTCCAGGTGCATTTCCTGCGGCGAGCCATGCATCGGAGAGACCTGCAAAGCGTGCCAGCTCCTGGACAGGGTAAAAGCAGGTCTAAATGTTTAAGCCCGATAACGAAGGCAGATATTATTCACGTAACAGGTTGATTCTGGAATGAAACGGCTGAGACCTATGAGTGCTGCCTGAGAATTGTGGAAAATATCTAAGAAATGGATTGAAAAGGAGCCAGGGGCTCCTTTGATTAAGGTTTAGCTGCACCTGAATCGGGGGATCAAGCTTCCGAAGTTTCCAAAGTCAACGCTGCCGCAGTTCGAACCGCTGCAGTCTTCGTTGCATTTTAAGAAGTTACCGCTGGGCTCCTCAACACCATCTGTAATCTTGGTCTGAGTTATAACATTGCCTCACAGTATGTGGTGATGGGCAGGGCTGGAGCTACCAGTAGGCCTATGGCCAGCAGAGCTAGTATGATTCTTGCGTGCTTCATCACTCAAGCCTCCGTTCAATATCTGACGTGAACCCTTTTGGGGATTCACGACAAATGCCTCATACACGCTAATATATAACGATGGCAGAAGGACAAATCAGTGATAATCAATTTAGCGAATAATTTCTCGTTGCTGATTTTTCCCTTTTAAATACTAAAATAAAGGAAGGAATATAAAGGAAGGAATCATTGATTAGATGCCTTAAAAGGGTGAGGTTACCTGAGCCAAATACAGAGGAAACTAGATCTCATGTGCCTTACCTGTGCGTTAAATAAAGAATTGAATAGGAATGGGATAGATTGAGCTCAGGCGATCTCCCTCTCATCCATGCGTTTTCGTTTGGCCTC
>Ga0181520_10011189_pt1 | contig 11843 bp, 16 predicted proteins | sample PEATcosm2014_Bin_29_FD_132451 | JGI IMG/M metagenome (GOLD analysis project Ga0181520, IMG submission 132451) | Peatland microbial communities from MTU Mesocosm Facility, Houghton, MI, USA - PEATcosm2014_Bin02_30_metaG | ecosystem: Environmental > Terrestrial > Soil > Wetlands > Peat | place...
ATTTTGGCGTCTTGGCCTTAAAAATTTTTCCGCTTAGCTTCGGCTAAACGTCAAAATTTGTTAAGGGCCAATCCGCTCAAAATCCTGTAATTTCGCCTACAAATTATTTTTAAAATAGGTTCTAGCAAAAAGGTTCATTAAGGATAGGCCAGGGGTGGCCGGATAAAATTTGTTTTGCCTTACGCTTTGCCTAGAAACAATTTAAATAGTAGCAGGCGTTATTTTCGGCAACGCGCGGGGCAAAAAAATTTTACCGGCCACCCCTGGCTACGTAACTGATTAGCTAGGCCATGCGATCAGCAAAACAAATTTTCCCAGCCCCTTGGCCTATCCGTGAAAAGAAGCCCAGATTTAATAAGAAACTAAAATGTCATCTAATCAAAATTATAACAAGGGCTTTACCCCAATCGGCAAGCTTTTAAAAAATACCGCCAAGGAGTATCATTTAGAAAACGTCCTTTACCGGCAAAAGACAATAAACAGCTGGCAAAAGGTTGTTTCCGGATTTATAGAGGAAGCGCAAAGCCAAACCCAGGCGGTGGATTTTAACAGAGGGGTTTTAACGGTTGCCTGTCTGTCGCGCGAGGCCGCTTATAAAATTAAACTTATGGCCGAGCGGATAATCGCCGCGTTAAATGAAATAATCGGCAAGCGAGTGGTTTACGCAATTTACGTGGAAGTTTAGAAGTATGAATTTTCTTTTTGGAATTATCCAAAATTTTTTGGCGGGACTGTCGTATTACCGTTACCTTTTAACTTTTGTTTTAGCGATGGTTGAAGGGCCCATGGTAGTGGTGGCCAGCGGCATTTTGCTTCGGCTGAATTTTTTTTATTTTTGGCCGATTTATCTTTCTTTAATGCTCGGTGATTTTGTCGCGGACATTGCCTGGTATTGGATAGGTTATTACAGCGGCCGGCGCTTTGTGGAACGCTTCGGCAAATATTTTAGCCTGACTCCGGAAGTTATAGAAAAAGTTGAGACTTTTTTTCACAGGCACCAGGACAAAATTTTATTTATTTCCAAAATTACCATGGGCTTTGGGTTTGCCATGGCAACCCTTTTGACCGCGGGGATCATCCGCATCCAGTTTAAACGGTACGCTTTGTTTAATTTTTTGGGCGGATTTATTTGGACCGGCATTCTGCTTGCTGTGGGTTATTTTTTCGGCAATCTTTATACTGTAATCAACAAAGGGTTTAAGGCTGTTTTTTTAATCGGTTTGGCCGCCTTAATGGTCGGCCTGCTCTATGGCGCCAGCCGCTTTTTTAAAACCCTGCTTATTAAAAGTAGACTGTGACTTTTTCTTTTATTATCCCAACCCTGCAGGAAGAATCGGTTATTGAAAAGATTTTAAAAAATCTTAAACAAATAACCGTTTTTGATTATGAAATTATTGTTTCCGACGGCGGCAGCAAAGATCGGACTGTTGAGGTTGCAAAAAAATACGCGGACAAAGTTGTGGAAAATAATTCCGGACAAAGGCAAACAATTGCCATAGGCCGCAACGCCGGGGCAAAAGTTGCCGCCGGCGAGTATTTAGTTTTTTTAGACGCCGACGTTTACGTTCCGGAGCCGGACAAATTTTTTAAGCGCGCTTTAGAGCACTTTAAAGACGAGCAAAATCTTTTGGCTTTAAGCGGCTGGGTGCGCGTTTTCCCGGAAATGGAGACCTGGGCCGACTTAGTGGGTTACGTGATAGTTTCGGGTTGCATGTTTTATTTGCAGAACAACATTTTTCACACCGGCGCGACTTGCGGCGAATTCCAAATGATCCGCGCCGATATTTTTAGAAAGCTCGGCGGTTATAAAGAGCACCTGGTTGCTACCGAAGATATGGACTTATTTGTCAGGATAGCCAAACTTGGCCGCACTAAAACCGATCCCAAGCTTTTGCTTTACCACACCGGCCGCCGCCCGCACAAAATCGGCTGGCCAAGGCTCTACTGGGAATGGTTTACCAACGGTTTTAAAGCCGGCGTCTTTGACAAATCCCACAGCAAAGAGTGGAAGGTTATAAGATAAAAAGAGCGGCTAGCTGCCGCTCTTTTTTTTGGGCTTGGGTTTTGGTTTGGAGATTGGGTATGGCGCGCGGGGTTCGCGCAGGACGTTGTAGTCTATTTGGTTGTTGGAGTATTGGTGAATTAGGGATGATATTAACGTCTGGTAGGGGATGCCTTGTTTTCTAGCCTTGTTTTGGATTTCAAAAAGATCGCCTTGGGAAATACGGATATTAATATTTTTAACTTTTTCCATAGTGGCCCTGGCCGCGGCCATTAGCTTTATTTTTTGCGCTTCAAAATCCGGGGCGCGTTTAAACTCGCCTTTATCTAAAGCCTCCTCGATTTCGGCCTCATAATCATCCAGTTCGTAGCCAAAGTCAGTTTGTTTATATTTGGGATCCATACTTTTCCTTTCTTAAATATTTTCTAGTAGCTTTGCCGCTAGGAATCATTGTTTTTAAAAATATTGCACTTTCGTTTTCAACATAAGGAATCAAATAGGCATAGTCGTTTATTTCCAATACTGACATTCTTTGGCCGAGGTATTTTTTTTGGTTAGGATTTGGAAAGTCGTCAAGGATTTTGTTGTTTAAATATGCCATTCTAACATCCTCAAAGCTTACCCCTCGCGTGGTTTTTATCAAATTGTTTTTGTTTTGGTCCCAATCAAAAGGCTTCATATAATAAATATGATATGACAAAGCATATTATTTGTCAACCCCGTTAGAAATACTTATATACAAGGTGGATTTAAAAATTGATATATACTTAAACAAGGTTACTTATCATTTTTTAATAATTTCTAATGGGGTCAATAGTAAGATTTTACCCCTATTTATTAATAAAAAACCGGAAAACTTAAAAAAAGTTTTCCGGTCGTTTTCTTGGAAACCCTCACCCCGCCTGCCTACGCCTATTTACAAAGTTTAGACGGTTGTCGAAGTCTGACACAACTACCAATATCCACTACTTCCAAAAGTAGGCATGGCGGGCAGGCCCGACCCTCTCCCATAGGGAGAGGGGAAAAAGGTATTGCTATTTTTTTGCTTTTGGGTCAACTTCGTGCGCGCGTCTTACCAGGTCACTGGAGCTTTGGATTTTTCCGCTTTTGCCGACGTTGTAGACTAATTTTATACTAAGCTTATTGCAAAGTTCAACTTCGGGAATAGGATCGCCGTCCGGTTTTCGGTCACCGCCGTTGGCAAAAATATCAGGCTTGAGTTTTTCCAGTTCAGCACAGACCGACATATTGGAAGGATTTTCAGGATGATTTGTCAAAACCACTTCGTCAACATAACGAACGGCTTGCACAATGGCCTTACGCTCACCTTCGTCCATAAAAGCAAATCCTTTTTTCTTTTTTAGCCAGTTGTCATTATTAATAATCACGACTAACTTGTCGCCAAGGGCTTTGGCTTCCTGCATTAATTCAATATGGCCGATGTGAATGGGATCAAAACCCCCGGAAATTGCTACTGTAACCATAACGATTAACGATTAACGACCGCAATTTAAGTTAATTGTCAATTGTTCTTTATACCCCCGCCGCGGATTTGGCAAGATTGGAATTTTTTTCGTAAAGGTCTAAAACCATTTTTTCTATGGCCGCCGGGTTTGGCACGTTGTGGAATTCAAAACGATCCACTGTGCCGGCGGTCTGGACAAAAACATTGCCGTAATTAAAAATTGTCCCTAAAATGCCCACGGTCTGGCTGGTGGCGTCTTCAATTTTGTCTATGTGGAGTTCAGAGACCACGTGGTTAAACAACCCTTCCTGGCTTACATCAACCACCCTGATGCTTGTGATAATCTGGATATTCAAATAATAAAAAACAAAAATCAAAAATAGGCTCAAAACCAAAAGCATAGTGTAAATCTGGGTAAGCAATAAAGTTCCCTGGCCTAACACTCCTTGCGTCAGACCCGGCAAAGTTGACTGGCTAAAGCGGTTAAACAGCACCAAAATTAAGGCGAAAAAAACCCAAACCAAAACTTTCAGCGTTAAATGCACCCAGTGCTCGCGCACCACCAAATAAATTGTTTCATCATCCTGCTGGCTGGGAAAAAGTTTGTGGGGCATAGTTTTATATGATACTGATATACGGATTGGAATACCAATGATACGGATAATACTGATGCGCTTTGATGGCAGTTATCTGTATTATTAGAAGCTATTAGTATAGATCAGTATATTGGTATCAGCTTATTAACGTGTGCAAAGTGGCGTAGCTTTCGGCCAGAATTTGTAAAAAGAAAATGGCGTATAAAATTGTCAGGGCCAGAGAAAAAATTACGGACTTGCCGTAGCGCATTAAAATATAAACGCCGAACAAAGAAAAAAATCCCATTACGCCGACGATTACATAGTAGATGCCGGAGATGAGGAGATTGGCAGGGGTAGAATTCATAAAAAATTATTCTAATTGCTCTAATTAACCTAATTATTCTAAATAAATCCCAATGAAACAATGTCTAATGCCCGGAGCGCCGGTTTTGGTGATTTTGGCCTTGGGTATTGGTGCTTATTTAGACTAATTAAAAATTAGAATAATTAGATTAATTTACAATAACGTTTTTTGTTGTTCGCCGGATGCCGGAGGCGTAACGCCTAAGTGCCTGTAAGCGGCTTCTGTTGCCATCCTGCCTTTGGGAGTTTTGGTAATTAGCCCCAGGCGGATTAAGAACGGCTCATGGACGTCGGTTATGGTGTCTTCTTCTTCACTTGTGGCCGCTGCCAAAGTCGATAGGCCAACCGGCCGGCCGTTGAATTTTTCAATTAAGGCTTCCAAAATGCGGCGGTCGTTTTTATCCAGGCCTAAGTTGTCGACATCCAGGAGTTTAAGGGCTTCGGTAACCGCCGTTTCCGTAATTGTACCATGCCCGCGGACTTGGGCAAAGTCGCGCGCACGTTTTAAAAGTCGGTTGGCAATTCGGGGGGTAAAGCGGGAGCGGACTGCAAGTAATGCGCAGGCTGCTTTGTCAGTTTTGATATCAAGGATTTTGGCTGAACGGCTGATAATTGTTTGCAACTCTTCGGAAGTATAATATTCCAGGCGGAAGGTGGCGCCAAATCGGTCGCGTAGGGGGGAAGACAAGAGGCCGATTCTGGTAGTGGCGCCGATTAAAGTAAATTTCGGCAAATCCATCCTGATGCTCCGCGCGCCCGGGCCTTTGCCCAGGACAATATCCAAAACGTGATCTTCCATCGCCGGATATAAAACTTCTTCCACGGCTTTGTTTAATCGGTGGATTTCATCTATAAATAAAATATCACCTTCGCTTAAATTTGTCAGAAGGCTGGCCAAATCGCCGGCGCGCTCAATGGCCGGGCCGGAGGTAACTTTAATATTGCCGCCCATTTCACGCGCCACAATAAAAGCCAGCGTGGTTTTGCCCAAACCCGGCGGACCGTAAAACAGCAGATGCTCCAAAACTTCCTTGCGCTGCTTGGCCGCCTGAATAATAATCTTCAAATTATTTTTCACCCCGGTCTGTCCCACATACTCAACCAAGCTCTGCGGCCGCAAAGTCTGCTCTATAATAATTTCTTCCTGATCTTCGGGCTGGGCAGATAAGGGTGTAGTTTGATCTTTGTTTGAGGATATCATAAGTGCCTTTATCCCCCCTCCTTGCAAAGGAGGGGTTAGGGGAGGTTATTCTGATAGCTTTATTTTACTATATTAACAGGCTCTTAGCTAATCAAATTGTGGCTTATTGGATTTCAGTCGGTTGGCATTTTTAGCCCGCTAATGGGCGTGCCTGTGGCGGAAACAAAGGTTTCGGTTTTGTGGAACAGGGCCGGGGATTGGTAGTTGGAGTAGAAAGTTGAGGTGGCGGTTTGCCCGCCGGTCGAAGTTATCAGCCTGGTCCAAATGGCTTTCATACTGCCGTCGGTTTTGCGGTCGTAGACCACGGGCTTTTCCAAAGTAACTTTTCTACCGTCGTCGGTGCCGTAAAAATCAAATACCAAAGTGTTTTTGTCTTTTTCGTAGGGCCAAATTAAAATTGTGCCCGGCGTATTGTTAATAAATTTTAAATCCGCGGAGCCTGGGTAAATGGTCGCGTCTGTGCCTTGCGGGGAATAATAAGACACAGGGTAAGCGTGGTTGCGTCGATCCGTTATGGGCAGGCCCGCGGCCATAGCCGCCCGGAAAGTGGTGGTGGAAACCTGGCACAGACCGCCGCCCAATTCCGGCAAGGTGGTGCCGTTGTCTATTACCAGTTCCGGCAAAAAGCCGGCGTCCGCGGTTACCGGACCTAAATTATTATCAAAACTAAAAGTCGCTCCCGGGGCGATTAATAGGCCTTTAAATTTTTCTATCCCCGCGGCAATGTTGTGGCGGCGGTTATTTGGACTGCCGGCGAAATTAGAAACCCCTTCGCCGATGAGCTGGTTAATGCCCAGGCTGTTAGTCTGGGAAAGCGAGGTTTGCGGCGGGATTTGATTTGCGACCAACTCGCTGGAATTTTTTCCGGTTTCCAGCGCCTGGAAAGCGGCCAGCGAACTTTGAAAAACACTCACTTGGGTTCCGGCTTGCGGCAAGGTAAATTGCGTAACGCGGTTATTTTGGATTACCAGCACGGGCTCTTGGGCGCTTACATCGATTTGGGATGATAAATTTTGGATATAATTGTAGATAGAACCCAGATTGTAGCTATTGGACGCGGTGGAATTTTGCGCCGTTAAACCCCGCCCTAAAATGTTAAGCAGAGGTTCCCAAAAATTAGTTGACCCGGAATTTAAATTTAGCTTAGTTTGCGGTGTCTGCCAGCTTGCGAGCGTATCCGCGCTGACGTTAAAAGTTTGCCCGTTATAAGTAAAAGAAAAACTGCCGTTTGGGGCACTTGCAAAAACGGCTTTAGCCGGGGTAAAGGCCAAAAAAACAAAAACAAAAATTATAAAAATTAAATTTTTCATTTGCGTCAATGGTTAGCCATACCTTGTAGAGGAGACCGCCGGCCTCCAAATAATGGCGGCCGGTGGCCGCCGCTACACTAGCCCACAAATTTTATTATTTTACTTTTTTCCGGCAAATGCTTTTTTATTTTATTCGCCCATTCAATCAGGGTAACGGTATCCGGCCGGCCCCAGACTTCCAAAAGCCCTAAAGCTTTTACTTCCCTAAAATTTTTTGTGCGGTATAAGTCCAAATGATACAGCCACACGGATTTTCCGGTTTTCAATTTAAACGGGAAAGCCTGGAGCAAAATAAAAGTCGGGCTGGTTATTTTTTGTCTGATTTTTAGCTCCCGGCCCAAGGCCTGGACAAACGTAGTTTTACCGCTGCCTAGCGGGCCTACCAAGGCAAAAATTTCCCCGCCTTTTATGTTGGCCGCCAAGGCCTTGGCCAGAGAGGGAATCTCGTTTAAAGTGACAGTTTTAGGCTTATTCATAGTAGCCTTATTTTACAGCATTTTTATCGCATTGACGAGGCGGACGAAATTAGCTATACTGATGAATCCGATTCACCCTACGAAATACTAAAAGATACGAAAGGTACTAAATACTAAACCTGAATGTCATTTTCGTATTTCGTACTTTTAGTAAAATTTAGTATTTAGTAGACGACTTATGGATACTCCTATAGAACAGCAAATTTTTGAACAAATCAGGAAAAGCAATAAAATCCTGATTGTGCTGCCCCAAAATATTTCGGCGGATGCTTTGGCCTGCGGCCTCGCGCTTAGGCTGTTTTTGGTTAAGCTGCAAAAGGATGTTTTAACGGCCAGCGGCGGCCGGGTAGCCGAAAATCTAAAATTTTTGCCCGGGGCGGAAGCGGTATCAAATCAAATAAGCGCGGGCAAAAGCCTGGTGGTTACGGTTGACACTTCGGTAAAGAAATTGGAAGAAATCAGCTACCAGACTTCGGCCGACAGGGCGCAAATCTTTTTAAAAGCCAAAAGCGAGGAATTTACTCCGCAGGATTTAAGTTTTTCCACGGAAAAATTCCCCGTAGATTTAATTTTTGTTTTTGGATGTAAATCTCTGGAAGATTTAGGCGGCCTTTATGAACAAAATGCCGACCTATTTTTTGAAACGCCGAAAATAAACATAGACAACCATCCGGATAATGAATATTTTGGCCAGATAAATTTGGTGGATATTACTTTGACTTCCACGGCCGAAATTTTGGCCGAACTTTTGCAAAAATACGAACAGCAATTAATGGACCAGGATATTGCCACTTGCTTACTGCTCGGGATAATTTCTTCTACCCGCAGTTTTCAGCACGTGCAAACCACGCCTAAGGCGTTTTTAAAAGCCGGCGAACTGGTGGCTTTGGGCGCGCGCCAGCAGGAGATTGTTAAAAATATTTACAAGACCAAATCAATGCCTCTGCTTAAGCTTTGGGGCCGCGCTTTGGCCAGGATGAAAATTTTGGAAGAGAAAAAAATTGTCTACTCAATTTTGGGCCAGTCGGATTTTGAGCGGGCCGGCGCCGGACAAAGCGAGCTTTTACCGGTTTTGGCGGAATTTATGGATAACATCAGCGGTTACAATATTATCGCCTTGCTTGCCGAGTCGGCGCAAAATTCCGAAAGGTTGATTTTAGCCGTTCACGAACAGGTGCCTATGCAGAAATTGGTTGAGGCTCTCGGCTCCGGCGTTCAAATTTTGAACCAAACCATGGGTAATTATAAAATAATAGAGCAAAATTTTGAGAACGAAAGTCTGGAAAATCTGGAAACTAGATTTTTAGACACCATCAAAAGCGTGTAGCGCAGTCCCACTTATTTGGTTTTGGAATTTGCTGGTAAGTTTTGACGACAGCTTCGAGAATCAAATTCGGAAGAAGAAGGAGGAGGTATGACACCTCAAGAAGAGAGGGATTTCAAAGTTAAGTTGGGATATGCTAAGGAAAAGATGGTCGAATTGGCTGGGGACGTCTTTGCCCTGATCGGGGGAGGGCCGGCGCCGGCCGGGTGGAGGACGGATTCAAACATGGACGTGGGACTCGACTACATAATCGGGGAGCTGGAAGTACGGGTACTTCCGAGTTTGAAAGAGGCGCGCGCCCTTGTTACTGCCAAAAAAAGCGGCGGCGGGCAGGAAACACCTTCTGACGAGCGGCCCGACTGAACGATCGAAGGAGGGGAAGTAATCCTATATGTGCCGGAAGACCCAAAGCGGGCAACTTCCGGCGCTATTTTTTTTATTTTAGACAAATGGTATAATATATTTATGAGCATGGAAGAATTAAAACATAAAATTATTCCGATCCTTCGCGCTAATAATGTTGAATACGCGGCGGTTTTTGGTTCGGTCGCAAGAGGCGACGCCGGTCCTAATAGTGACGTGGATATTTTGGTGCGTTTTGGGAAAGATATATCCTTGTTGGATCATATTGGCGTAGCTTACGAATTACAGGACAGCCTTGGAAAGAAAGTAGATTTGGTAACGGAGCGAAGTTTAAGCAAATATTTGGCCCCTGTTATAAAAAAAGATTTGCAAATATTATATGGACAAACAGCGAGATCGGATTTATTGTAATCATATGCTGGAAGCTATTTCAGAAATCGGAGCCTTTATACAAGGTATGGTTTTTGAACAGTTTGAAAAAGATTTAAAAACTCAAATGGCGGTAACTCGCGAACTGGAAATTATTGGAGAAGCCGCTAAACGACTGTCGGAAGAATTTAAAGACCGCCACGGCCACATTCCCTGGACAAGAATAGCTGGTATGAGGGATTTTTTAATTCATGATTATATGCGAGTGGATATGAGAGAAGTTTGGAAGGCGGCCAAGGAAGATATCATTGAGTTAAGGCAAGTTTTGGAGCAAGAGTAACGAAAAATCAGAAACAAAATGTCCAATAAATTTCTATCCAGCACCCCGCAGGAATTGCAGGAGAGCTTAAACGAGTTAAACCGCAAAATGGCGGAAGAAGAAGCGCAGGCGCAGGCCGCGTCCTTGGGCTTGCCTTATATTGATTTGCATAATTTCCCGGTGGATTTAAGCGTGCTCGGCATATTTACGGAAAAAGAAGCCGGCGAGATGTGCGCCGTGCCTTTTTATAAAGATCTCACAGATTTAAGAATTGGCACCACCCAGCCCGACCACCCGCTTTTGTTGGAAAAAATAAAAGAGCTGTCCGCCAAAAATAAAATCACTCTATATTATATTTCCAAAATAAGCTTGGCGCAGACGCTGAAGTTTTTTAGCAAAGTCCTTAGGCCCAAGGCCGCGACCGAGGAAGTTTTGCGCGTGGAAAAAGAGGAAAATTACGCGGAACTGCTAAAGGCGATGGCAGTTGAAGCCGAGCAAAAAAAACACAATGCCAGTTCTCTGCTTGAAATTATTTTTGGCGCCGGGATGTTTTACAAAGCATCGGACATCCACTTGGAGCCGGAAGAGCATTTTTTTAAACTCCGTTTCCGCGTGGATGGGGTGCTCCAGGATATGCTGCATATAAGCAAAGACCTCCAGCGCTCTATAGTAACCAGAATAAAAGTTTTATCCAAATTAAAATTAAATGTGGAAGACGCGCCGCAGGACGGTCGCATAACTTTTTATTATTTGGGCAAAGCCATAGATGTGCGCGTGTCAATTTTGCCCAGCGCTTACGGCGAAGAACTGGTTATGCGCTTGCTTGGAACCGGCGCGAGCACATTAAAATTAAAAGACTTGGGTTTTTCCGCGCAGGCGCTGGAAGTTGTGGAGCGGCAATTGCAAAAACCCAACGGCATGGTCATAACCACCGGCCCCACCGGCTCGGGCAAAACCACATCGCTTTACGCTTTTTTAAACGAGCTTAACCAACCGGGCGTAAAAATAATAACTTTGGAAGATCCGGTGGAATATAAATTGGAAGGGATTGTGCAAACGCCCATTGACCACAATCATGATTTTGATTTTGCCAAAGGCCTGCGCGCCATCCTGCGGCAGGACCCGGACATTGTAATGGTCGGGGAAATTCGCGACCAGGAAACCGCGGAGACAGCCCTGCAGGCCGCGCTGACCGGCCATTTGGTTTTTTCCACCCTTCATACCAACGACGCTGCCGGAGCCATTCCGCGCCTGATGAATATGGGCATTAAGCCGTTTGTGGCCGCGCCGGCTTTATCTGCCGTCCTTGCCCAGCGCTTGGTCCGCCGCCTGTGCCAGAACTGCAAAAAACCAGCGGCGCTTTCGCCCACGGTAATGGAAAAAATCCATTACGTTTTAAAACAAATCCCAAAAATCGCCAAAGTTGAATTGCCCAAAGAGCTGCAATTTTACCATTCCGCCGGCTGTGAGCAGTGCCACAATTTAGGCTACAACGGCCGCGTGGGCATTTACGAAGTTTTGGAAAATACCGAAGCTGTCCAGGCGCTAATCTTAAAAGAAAATTCCTCCATGGCCGAATACAAAAAAGTGGCCGTGTCCCAGGGGATGATAACCATGGTCCAGGACGGGTTACTAAAGGCGTTGCAGGGACTGACGGATGTGGAGGAGGTCTTTCGCGTTGCGGGGGAGGGTTAGATGAGTTAAAAGTATAAAGAAGAAAGTAGAAAGTGGGAACAAAACCGCAAAAATATGCGGTTTTTTGGTTGTTACTGTTGACAAAAAAGTCAAAATAGCGTATAATTGCAAGTTAATCTGCCAAAAATGTGGCCCGCCTAGACTCGTTAAAGCAAAGTCTAGTCGAGGCCGGCAGGTTAAATTTTAGCTCTTTAAAATTGTTTGGAGGATAAATATTTTCAAGAGAAGAAGCCTTGTTTGCCTCCGGAGAAATGAGTATCTTAAGTTGTCATCCGGGAATTTTTTACGTTTAAGATTAACATTAGCCGTAAAAAATATCCGGGATCCAGACATTAGATATCCAATTCTTCGGAGGCAAAATAGCTAATTGCCTCGGAC
>Ga0181520_10011190_pt1 | contig 11843 bp, 6 predicted proteins | sample PEATcosm2014_Bin_29_FD_132451 | JGI IMG/M metagenome (GOLD analysis project Ga0181520, IMG submission 132451) | Peatland microbial communities from MTU Mesocosm Facility, Houghton, MI, USA - PEATcosm2014_Bin02_30_metaG | ecosystem: Environmental > Terrestrial > Soil > Wetlands > Peat | place...
GTGGGATAGATTGCCTTGCTCTGGATGTAGCCGTATGCGGCCTTCGGCAACATGTGCGTGATGCCGGTGAGCTGGCGATAGCCCTCGTAGATCTCGTCGCTCGTATCTCCCGCGATCACAAAAAAGGAAACACGGTCTCCCACTTCGGATGACCACACGTTCCGTAGGTTGAAGCCGAGATCGACGGTTGTCTTCGACGGATTGTCCCAGATCAAACCGTAGCCGCGGCTGGACACCATGAAGGGAACGCAGACAGTCTCTCCCCCAATCGCGGAGTAGTCATGCCAGCATTGAATGCGATGATCGCGAAGATCGAGAAGGCCCTGTTGATGCTGGCCCAGACCATAGTAGTGCTCACCGTCCGGGGAATCGAAGGTCGCGGAAACTCGGTAACCGGGATCTGCTTCCTGCTCATGACTTGCGTTCGCCGTGGCCGCCTCGGGCCGGTTGGGGAACATCGTCCAGCGCCGCATAGTCAGCAGAGGTTTGCCTGACACCGTAGTGACTGAGATCGCGTCATTGAAGGGTCCGTGTCCACTGGAAGGTCCGCCGCCGAAATAGTGCTCTCTCAGCGACTCATTCAACGCGTCGAGCGGCATGCGGTGAGGTATCGACAGGTCCTGCGGAGCAATTCGCACGATCATTCGTTCCGAGCGAATCACGTCGTATCCGTCGGAATCCTGCGTCTGCGTCCACCCTGCCATCGATGGCGCGTCTGTGATTCCATACCCCGGCGCTGCCAGGGCCGCAGACTTTTCCGAGCTCAATGTAATTCGAATGATATTGGGGCCGTAGGGTTCCACCACAATGGTTCGATTCTCTCGATCCACCAAAAAATCGTTCGCTTGAGCCAATACTCCAACGCTGACGAAGTTGGCCAAGCCAAGAATTGCCAGCATCACGGTCGCGGCGTGCATAACTGCATTCGCCGTTCTATGAACCTGTCGGAAGCTAAAATGCACGATGGAATCAGATCGAAATGGATATCGCATTCATTTCACTCTCAATTAAGACACGCGAGATTGAGGCAACTCTCATGATCGTAAACACAGGAATCCCAGAAGGTCTATGTTCGTTGCCTCGACCGGCGGGTGGCAGATGCCTGGGCCGTCCCCCGCTGCAAATCCGGGCAGCAGAGAGATGGCGCAAACACGCTTCTCTTTACTCATTCGTTGCAAAAGAGAAGAGAAGAAGTGGTGGAACCGGCGCAGTCCGAAGAAAACAACACGCCGCAATCCACCACCTCTCCCCGAGGTCAGACCGGTCTAGAAACTAGCACGAATGTGGAATTGGAGACTGCGAGCTGGTAATTGGCTCGTCGCTTTTCCAAAGTTGCCATCGGGCATGTTCGTATCCAGACCGTCCAGATTGGAGCGGTTGAAGGCGTTATAGAGTTCTCCTTTGGCTTCGATTTTCATTTTTTCTCCAAAGAACCATGGAGTCGTGAAGAACTTCCCAAAGGAGAAGTTGAGGTCGTTATATCCGAGGTTGTCGTAAGTGTTACGACCGAGGTTCCCTTCCGTTCCGGTGGCTACAAAGGCCGGCGCGGCGAATGCCGAAGCACCGCCAGGAAAAACTCCGGCTAAGAAGTCGGCCTTCTTCTTGCCACTCAGGTGGCTGCCAAAGCTGGGTGTCATGGGCACACCCAGGCTGTCTCCATCCGCGTTGTAGTTGCCGCCAGTATTGCCGACCACGGTGGTTCCGACTGGGCAAATACCGCCTGTGGGGGTGCCGGTTGAGCAGACCGGAGAGAAGGACTGGTTAGTTGTTACCCAGGCGGGCAACCCAGTATCAATGATCCACGCGCCGCCGAACTCCCATCCTCCTAGAATGTTGTTCGTGAAATGACTCTGGTAATGACTTGGAGTCGTCCACGCACCGGTGCCCGTGAATTCCTGGCGAATGTCAAAGTCGGCCCGGCCGCGCTGGAACGGTAAGTTTCCGTTCTCGATGATTGGGCCGTCCTGAGTGTTGTTATTGGGATTGGTGTCGGTGATCGCTCCACTATCCAGCGAGCCCGAGGTGCTGAGATCATCCAGTGCCTTCCCGAAGGTGTAAATGCCGCTGATCGTCAGCCCGTGAGAGGGAAGTCGAGTCACCATGGCGGAGAAGTAGTTGCCGGAGGAGTTGCCGTTGGAGGTGGCGTACTTGATTTGGCCGAAGTTTTGACTGAGGCGGTCAAAGTTCCCGTTGTGTTCGATCAGGTCGCCGGCAAAGCGGTTGATGTCCTGATTGTAGATCGGCAGGTGATGAGCAACCGAAGCGGAGTAGTTCACCTGAACAACGAGATCCCTTTGCAGTTGCTGCTGCCAGCTCAGGGTCCAGGCCAGGACCTGAGTCATTTTGTATTGGGGATCGTTTCCTCCAATAGACGCTCTTTGAATCACGCCATTGACGCTGAGCGCGCCTGTCGTCGGGTTAACAACGACAGAGCTCGTGCTGATGGGCACCACGGGGCAAACGATCGTGAAGCCAACTGGAGCGTTGCAAAGCTGGTACGTGATCGTATTTCCCGACAACGCGCTTAAGCTCGGTTGGTAGGAGTTGGGCAGGTTGTTTGCTAGTAGGTCCGTGATATGCAGGTATGGCGGTTGATCGTTGAACAAGCCGAAGCCGCCACGCAATGCCGACTTGCCCTTTCCGAAGACATCCCAGGAGAATCCCACGCGGGGACCAAAGCCCCACAGGCTGTGATCCAGCACATTGTTGTTCTTGGCCAGCCCAACTGTTGCGCCCGTGACCTGGGCATCCAGGGTTGTGCCTGCTCCTAATGTCAATGGGGACAAAGCCGGACTGAGGATGGAGAACATATTGGTCATCATGTCGAACCGGACGCCGGCATTCAAGGTGAATCTCGGCATGACCTTCCAGTCGTCCTGGACAAAGATGCCCGTGAAGAGTTCGCGGTAACGCCGGTTATAAGGCGCTTGCGTGTAGAATCCGTTGACAGATGTCCCAGGGAGCAGGCTGACCGGCGTAGCCGTTTCTGATTGCGCCGCCTCCTGAACAAAGTCGAGCAAATTCTCGAAGGTGTACGATGGACGATCGTTCCCAGGTTGTTGTGAATCGTACTCACGCATATTGTCCTGTTCAAAACCGAACTTGAGCGTGTGCGTTTTTATTGTTGCCGTCATCACATCGCGCCAGGCGATTGTGGTTTGGGTGAAGTTTCCGGGTCCCCAGCCTCCGAAGCCCGAGACTCCCGAGCCTATGGTGACGCTAGGGATGGCGAACGTGGCGTTTCCGCCGTTCTGGCCGTAAGGACGAATTATATTCGCGCCCGCCTCATTCAGCAGACGTGAAGAGAACGTGTGCGTCCAATCGACATTGACAAAATCGGAATGGTTTGTGCCGTTGGCGTTCTGCGCGGCCCGTATGCCGGGGCCGTTGCTATAGTCGTAGTCCCAGGTTCGAATGGCATCTACGTAAATACGGTCGTTCTTGCCAAGATAGTCGTCAATCCGGAAGCTCCACTGGTATCCGTTCTTGGGCGCGGCGCCTGTCCAATTCACGTTGCCGACCGCATCCAACGTGGAAGGGATGCCCGCCGGTGGCGCGACAAGTTCTGAGCAAGTGGCGCAGGTGCCACCGAAAGCCGTGGATTCGATTCCGGCGACAGTCGTCGCGGTGCTTGCGCTTGCGTAGGTCAGGGGCGGGGCCTCGGTAAGGGAGGTAAGCGCGTAGTTTGTATTGCCGCCAATGTTTGGGAGATTGGTCTTGACCCAGTTATAGAAATCCTGCGTCTCGACCGTGGACGAGCCGGAACTGGTAACGCTGGAGCGCAGCACGTCGATGGCGCCAAACCAGAACAGCTTGTTCTTGAATAGCGGGCCGCCCATGGTGCCGCTGATCTCGTTGCGCTGGGAAGTCGGAAGTGAAGATTGAAAATGGTTGAGCGCTGTCAGGCTATTGTTCGTGAACCAGTAGTCGATGTTTCCATGGAACTGGTTGGTGCCTGAAACGGTGAAGACGTCGACCGTCGCGCCGCCATTCCTCCCCTTTTGGGCATCGAAATCGTTGGTCTTAATTTCCATCGATTGCACGATCTCAGGATTGGGAGAGATGGAGGTACCGCCGCCGCGGGACGGGGTATTGGTCTGCGCGCCGTCGATCTCATACCCGTTCTGCTCCTGGCGCAGTCCGGCGGCGTTGATGTTGATGGCGTATTCGTTGGTATAGTTGTCGGCCCCGGACTGCGTCGCGGCGCCGGTCATGCCCGGTGTCAGAGAAGCCAGACCGTAGACATTCTGGCCTGAAAGCGGCGTCTCCTGTAAGGTGACTTCCGAAATGACCGACTCGGTCTTCCCTGATTCCAGATCGACTGTAGCCTCCGAGGCGTTGACAACGACCTCGGCGGACGCTTGCCCCAACTCCAGCGTTGGCGCAAGAGTGCGGGTTTCGCCTACCAGAAGAACAAGTCCCGTCTGCTCCCAGGCCTTGAAACCGCTGGCTTCAATCCGCACTGTGTAAGTGGATGCGCCGATGCTGTCCACGCGGAAGTAGCCCGCCTGGCTGGTTGTCATTGTTCTCGTAACTCCGATCCGGGTATCCGTAACCGTAACCTTGGCTCCGGAAATCAGAGCCCCGCTTGGATCGTGCACCGTACCCTCAATTCCGCTTAAAAATTGAGCGAATGCCGGTAGTCCTCCGATGCCCACTAGTAGGGCCGCGAGGATCGACACTCTTGTCGCAAATCTAATGCTGGTCATGTGGTCTCCTTGTCTCCTTGTGTAAATCGAAACTCAGGTATGCTCCTGTGATTTCGGGATCGCCGTTGAGTTTTTCCGCCCTCTCGTTCCGGACGGCCTTTTGAAAACCATTCGAATTCGGGTCTTCGATCCTGGTTTCGCTTCGAGTCTTGGCAACCGTTTGAATCCTGGTCGCCATCGCTCACGTGGGTAGGGCCGTGATGCACGCTCCTGAACTTGCCGCGCGCGCACAGCCCTCGTGATGGACTGAGTCCGCTTGCGAACCCCGAGGCAGAATATGGCGGTCTCACTTACGTGTTCGCACAATTCCGCAGATGCTCGCGGAATTTTGAATTCTCCCCCGAAAGGGATCAGGTCTGTACATCCCTGCCGCGTTTGCCAGCCGCAGTTTAGAAAGTGTCGTCCGGTCACGAGGTTGGGCCTGAAGACCTCGCCTGGAGTTAAACGTTTGAATGCAGCGTGAAACAATACCTGCTGTGACTTCATGCACCATCTTCTCCGTGAAGGGGCTTTTCAAGTAAAATACGGTGTATTACGGTGTGGTGGCAGGAAGGCAGTACGATGCCACGTCGACGAACCCTTTCAGATTGTGCAGGATAGAGCCGAAAACGAGTGAGTTGGAATAGACAGCGTACGGGCTCCGGTTAATCTGTTGGCAAAGGCGTGACAATCGCGTCGCTCTTTTGTATAGAGAAGAGTAAGGTGATCATGGGCCGCGGCATCCTCGATCGCAGCGCTCTAAACCAGAAGACGGTGAGTGCCATGGAGTCGACAACAATTCAGAGTTGGCACGAAGAAGTTGATGGCGATGACCGCATCTTCGATGAACTTGAAAAGACCTCGGTCCTTCGCGAACTCGATGCGATCCTGAATAGTCCCGTTTTTCACTCGAGCAAGCGCTGCCAACAGTTTCTGTCTTACGTGGTTCATCACCGCCTTGAAGGGAACCGCGAGCGGCTCAAGGAACGCACTCTAGGAGTCGACCTCTTTCAGCGCCCTGCAGGATACGCAACCGGAGATGATCCGGTAGTTCGCGTGCAGGCCGGAGAAGTGCGCAGAAGACTGGACCAGTATTACCAGACGGCCCCTGACAACTCGCCGGTCCGCATCGAGCTTCACGTAGGGACATACACTCCCGAATTCAAGTGGGCACACTCCGCGCCGCAATTGGAGCAATCACCCCTTCCCCAGACTGTGCCCGAACTCCAGGAAGCACCCCAGCGAATGGGACTCGGTCAGGAATCAAGCGAGGTTGCGTCACCTCCGTTGGCGGAAACAACGCGCGCATTCGGGAAACACAAGCGACTTCAGTGGGCTTTGTCGACAGTCGGCCTCGCCATGCTGGCCGGTTTGGCGCTGATCGGGACAACCATTTATCGCGCCAGAGCGCACCAATCGGTGTTGCAGAAGTTCTGGTCTCCCGCGCTTTCGTCTACAGAGCCTGTTCTGATCTGCCTGGCCAAACCTTCGGTCTACCTGCCTTCAGTTAAGCTCTACCAAAGGCATTCGAAGACTTCTGAGGAGTTCCTGGGCCAGTTCGAGAGGCTCAGTCAAAAGCCCGATTTGCAGCCGGACGACAAGCTCACGTGGAGCGACATGGTCGAGTACCCCGACTATGGGCTCGCAGCCGGGGACGTCTCCGCGGCGATTCGGCTTTCTGCTCTCCTTAGCCAGATCGGAAAGAAGAATCAAGTCAGAATTGGGGGCAACTACTCCTTCGAAGACCTGCGCAGCTCTCCTGCCATCGTCATAGGAGCTTTTAACAATCGCTGGACGATGCAAATGACGTCCAGTCTTCATTTTGCATTCGTTGATGAGGGTGACCAATCGCTCATTCGGGAACAGGGGCCGTTAGGGCGGCGATGGTACTCAAGAACTGACTCCAACGAAAAAACCGGAGAGGACTACGCTCTTGTTACCAGACTTCTGAACTCCAGGACCGGTCAATTCGTTTTGATCGTGGCCGGAATCAAGTCTTACGGCACTCAAGCAGCTGGTGAGTTCGTCTCAAGTCCCGAGTACCTTCAGGCGGCCCTCCAGAAGGCCCCGCCGGACTGGGAAAGGAAGAACATGCAGATCCTTCTGCAAACCCCGGTCACTGACGGATTACCTGGTTCTCCTCAGGTTGTTACTACGTACGTTTGGTAGCCAGCATCTGCCTCTGACGTAATGTGCCTCCGGGTCTGGAGCACGATATGAATACTCCCTTGAGAGAATGAATCCGTCATTTCGTGTTGAGCCAAGGCTCTATGAGACAATGATCGGAAGAATGCTCATAGAACGGCGTGAATTCCTTCATCTATCGATGACAGCCCTCGCTGGAGCCCTCTCTCGGAGAGGAGACGCCCAGCAGTTGGGAGGCATGGGGGGAAGGATTGCAACACCTCAGAACAGGCCCAAGGAATCCGGTCGCCCGTTTGATGCTTACTTTACTGACGTTGCAGCCTCGGCCGGACTGACAGCGCACGTGATTTACGGCCCCGCGGATCACAAAGATTACATTCTGGAAGCCAATGGATGCGGCTGCGCCTTCTTTGACTATGACAACGACGGATGGGTTGATATTTTCCTTCTCAGCGGCACTCGGCTAAGCGGCGCTCCTCCAGGAGCCTCTAATCGGCTTTACAAAAACAATCGTGACGGAACATTTACCGACGTTACCAGGCAGGCTGGCCTTGAGGCAGTTGGCTGGGCCAACGGCGTGTGCATCGGCGACTACAACAACGACGGCTATGAGGATCTGTTTTGCACCTATTATGGCCAGAACCGGCTTTACCGGAACCTTGGCAACGGGACTTTCAAAGATGTCACCAAAGAAGCCGGTCTGGAAACATCCGAAGTCAAATGGGGCGCGGGCTGCTCCTTCCTGGATTACAACCGGGACGGTCACCTGGATCTCTTCGTCTCCAATTACCTGCAATTCGACTTCGAGCACGTCCCGAAACCGGGGTCTGGTGTGAACTGCAACTGGAAGGGCATTCCAGTCAACTGCGGTCCAAGAGGCCTTCCTTTCGGCCGGCACTACCTTTACAGAAATAACGGTGACGGAACCTTCACCGATGTCAGTGTCGAATCCGGCATCGGCAAGACCTGGCATGACTACGGAATGACCGTTGTTGCGGCGGATTTCAACGAGGATGGCTGGCCCGACATCTTCGTCGCCTCCGACTCGACTCCCAGCCTCCTTTTCATAAACCAGCACGACGGGACATTTGTGGAAGATGGAGTGGAGCGCGGCGTGGCCTTGAGCAGCGATGGAATGGAACAATCCGGAATGGGGGTAGGAATCGGCGACTACGATCTGGACGGCCATCTGGATATCTTCGTAACCCACTTTACCGAAGATTCTGACGCGCTCTATCACAACGACGGTACGGGCAATTTTGACGACACGACTCTGCCGGCAAGACTGGGTGTCGAGACTCGCTTTACTAGTTGGGGGGCCGGGATGGTCGATCTCGACAACGACGGTTGGCCTGACCTCTTCTTTGTCACTGGAAGCGTATATCCCGAGGTTGAGAAGCATCTCCCGCAGTATCCGGATAAATCTCCTCGCATTCTCTTCAGGAATCTGGGTAACGGCACGTTTGAAGAAATTTCTGATTCTGGCCCGGGTGTCACGACGCCTCACTCAAGCCGAGGCTGCGCGTTTGGCGATTTCGACAACGACGGCGATCTGGATATTCTGGTTTTAAATATGAACGAGGCTCCCTCGTTGCTGCGAAACGACTTGAAGGGAACACACCACTGGCTCAAAGTGAAGCTGGTAGGAACGAAGTCGAATCGCAGCGCCATTGGCGCCCGGGTGCTGGCACGATACTCCAGCCGGGTCCAGGCCCAGGCGGTGTTGAGCCAATCGAGTTATTACTCGTGCAGTGACTCTCGCCTTCATTTCGGCCTTGGGCAAGCGAACACTGCGGATCTGACCATCCACTGGCCAAGCGGCCTCGTTGAAAAATACCCAGATGTCAAATGCGATCAACTTATTACCATTCGCGAAGCGCACGGGATCGTTCCCAATGCCGGCTGGGCGCGCTCGTAAGTACTCCTCTTCAGAGCCGCGGACTTCGGCGTCCTATGTTCGGCAGGTTGCTGGCGCTGGAACCTCAAGGATGGAGTTGAACCAAGCTATGTTTCATTCCCGATGCATCGCACTTTTCGTCCTTGGAGCGGCATTGGCTGCCGAGGCGCAGCCGGCGCAAACGCCGATTGCGTCAATCGAATCCCTGATTCGGTCTAAGCAGTACGACCGGGCGTTACAAGCCGCACAATCCGCCTTGCAGAAGAAGCCCAACGACTTTCGGCTCTGGACGTTGGAGGGGATTGTGCTTTCAATCAAGGGCAACAACCAGGATGCAGTTGATGCCTTTCAAAAGGCGCTGAATCTCTCCCCGAACTACCCTGTTGCTTTAAAGGGCGAGGTCCAGCTCTTCTATCAAGCCCAGGATAAGCGCGCCATCCCACTGCTCGAAAGGATATTGAAGGCGGATCCAAAAGATGAGATTGCTCAGGAAATGCTCGCCAACCTTGAGGAAAAGCAGGGAAATTGCGAGGATGCTATTGACCATTTCCGTCTCAGTGCGGAAGTGTTGGGGACTCATCCTCACTCGTTGGAAGCATATGGCTATTGCTTTTTGCAAACAAAGCAGCCGCAGAAGGCAATTCCCGTTTTTGAGCAGCTTGCGGCTCTCCTTCCCGAGCGCACGTATCCAAAATACGATCTTGCGGTGGTGCTGGTCGAAGCGAAGCAGAACGAGGCTGCGCTTAAAGTGCTTGAGCCCTTACTGGCGGCGAACCAGACTGACCCAGATCTCTTGAGCCTGGCTTCGGGGGCCTATGAGGCTATTGGCGATACTCCCAAAGCGGTGCCCCTTCTTCGGCAGGCGATTGTCTTGAACCCTGCGGATGCAGAATACTATCTCGCATTTGCGGCACTTTGCTTGGATCACGATTCCTTTGAGATTGGAATCGATATGATGACTGCCGGACTGCTGCGCATTCCCAACGAACCGTCTCTTTATATCTCGCGCGGCTTGCTGTATGCGCAAACCGCAGATTACGATAAAGCCGAAGCCGATTTCAATACCGCCGAACGCCTCGATTCAAGACAGAGCGTCAGCGTGTATACCAAGGATATTGTTGAGCTTCAAAGGGATATGTCCGACAAGACTCACCCCGAAAAGGCATTGTCGCTATCGGATATACGTACGCAGTTAAGAGATCATCCAGACAGCGCCTTCCTGCATTTTCTGCTCGCCAGGTTGCTTATCGACGAAAAGCCCGGTGCGGAGAGCGACATTTCTGGAGAAGCAATGAAATCCGCGCTACAGGCGGTGAAACTAAAACCGGATTTTATACAGGCAAGGGATCTTCTTGCCAGCATGTACATGAGTTCTGGCCAATACACCCTGGCCGTTGAACAATGCCGTCGCGCGCTCGAATATGCCCCTACCGACCGCAGCGCACTGTATCATCTCATCATCGCGTTGCGGCACTCAGGACAAAGCGGGAAGAGCGACGAAATCCAGGTACTGGTAAAGCGTCTCACGGATTTGCAGCAGGTCTCGCTTCAGCAGGAAACAGCCAGGAAGCGGTTCAAGCTGTTGGAGCGGCAACCCGACCCTCAGAAATAACATCATCACTCTTGATATCCAACAAAACTCCGCGGCTCGGAACATCGCGAACAGGTTCATTTGCGTATTACTGGTAAGCTATCGTTTTAATTGGATATTGCGTCCAGGAGTGGAATTCTCGATCCGGCTGCGTTAGTCGAACGGGAATCCGCGAAAGGTGGCTATGAAAGTAGAGTGGCTCGGCTTAAGTCTGCTTGTTTCCTCCTTGTTTGCGCAGCTTCCAGCGGTTCATCAGCCCGCGGACGACGTTCCCCACGGTCAAATCATTCCGCTCTGGGACGGACAAGCACCCAGCGCGATTGGATACACAGAGGAAGACAAGCCGCATCTGGAGTTCTTTGGCGCATCGCCCGATGCGAAGCTGAGAGATGGTATGCGCACTGCAGTGATCGTATATCCCGGCGGCGGATATACGCATCTAGCATACGATAAGGAAGGAACGCGCATCGCCGAGTGGCTTAATGTGCGCGGTGTCAGCGCGTTTGTGTTGACCTATCGCCTTGGCCCAAGATACCTCTACCCGGCTCCGATACTCGATGGTGAACGCGCGGTGCGGTGGGTGCGCGCGCACGCCCAGGAGTATGGTGTCTCGCCGGAGAGAATCGGTGTCTGGGGCTTTTCCGCAGGAGGCCATCTGGTAGGAGTTCTGGGGACGCGGTTCGATAGCGGAAAGGCTGACGCAGCCGATCCGGTCGATCGCTCAAGTGACCGCCCGGACTTTGCCATCAGTTCTTATGGAGGTTTGACACTTGAGCAGGGAGTGGCAAAACCGAACGCCATGAAGGGATTGCTAGGAGATCACCCATCAGACGAAGTTGTGCAGGAAATGTCACCGAGCCAACAAGTTAGAAACGATTCGCCGCCGTATTTTCTTTATGCGACGCAATCCGATCAGTCCGTGCCGGTACTCTCGACGGTAGTGTTCTTTCAAGCACTGACCAGGGCCGGCGTGCCCGCCGAGATGCACATCTTTGAGCAGGGGCCGCATGGCACGGCGCTAGGTGGAAGTTATCCGGCGCTTTCGGTGTGGCCCAACATACTGGAGAATTGGATGCGGCTCCACGGCTGGCTTCCGCCGCAGAAATAGCCTCCCCGCTACTTGGGGTATTCCTGGTCAGGGATGTTCGCGGAGCCTGCGGCGTTTGCCGTTAATCATCCTTCCAGATTTCGGTATACTATTGATTCTGGATTGATTACCCCCAATCTTTCGCGTTGAGAATTTGTTTGGCAAATCGTGTCAATTATCCACGACCAGATCCTGGCCACTGGAATTGTCGGCCGGTTTGATTCCAGTTAAATGAGGGCGCTAGCCGAGCCGCCATTTATCCATCTGAGATCTTTCCGGACAGGTGACTCCGACCAAAGTAAGACCACTGCTCTCAACGCCCTGATATAGAAATCTCTCGTTCCTTGCCTACTTGTTCTGCAACTGCATGGGAGCTACCCACGGGATGTACCGGATACTGTCGCGCCCGTCGATTTCCCGCGCCTCCGAGGGCAA
>Ga0181520_10011192_pt1 | contig 11842 bp, 12 predicted proteins | sample PEATcosm2014_Bin_29_FD_132451 | JGI IMG/M metagenome (GOLD analysis project Ga0181520, IMG submission 132451) | Peatland microbial communities from MTU Mesocosm Facility, Houghton, MI, USA - PEATcosm2014_Bin02_30_metaG | ecosystem: Environmental > Terrestrial > Soil > Wetlands > Peat | place...
GAAAGCCCGGGCGATCATGGCCATCAATGCGGTCAACGTCATCATGGCAGCATCTGCACTTGCGGCCCTGAGTTAACATCCTCTAAAGATACCCGTGATCCCCGGTAACCAATAATAAAGAACGGGATGTCCGGTGAGAGAGTGAGCTTTGTTATCCGCGTGGCGCCCGGGACGAGAGAGGGGGAATGGAATCGTGACGGGGACCCGGCTGCCCGGTCAGGTAAAGAGGATCAGGCCCATGCACATAATGGCGAGAACAATGAGTCCGATCATGAAGATCTCGCGGTACCGGATGAGCTTCTTGTTTTGCGCTGCTTCCGGTTCGGTCCGTTCGAGCAGTTCTGCCATGATCGCATAGCCCATACCGGCCCCAAGAAGGAATACAAAAAATGTGCGGCCGAAGAGATTGAAGATATCTGCCATAAAGAACATTGGTGGTGAATGTATTTTTCTTGTATGGTATTGGGGGCAACAATCAGAATGGCTGGAAAAATAGTAACGGGATTTCACCCGCCCGTTATTGGGAAATACACCAGCGGAGGAACCGGGGGAAGGGTGAACCAAAATATTCCCGCAATTCTGGGAGATCCTTCGGTGTAACTCCTGATAATGACAGAGTCTGTTGCGTTCCATGCACGCTCATCGGTCATGCTCTTGTTTGACTTCGAACTCCAGCCGTAAAAGAATGTTCCCACAAACTGGATGCCCACGGACACGATCACCAGGGCAGCGACAAGGGCAATAACGGCCGGTTTTTTTTGGTTCTGGTGCCTGGCCTTTCCATGGCCAAACCATTCATCAAGGAAAAATCCTGTAAATAGGCAGAGGACCGGAACCAGGCCGGTCAGGAACCGGAGTCCATAGCAGAATTCGGCCGATGAAGACCATGGGCCAAAGAAACTGTACAGGAGAATATCAAGCAGAATCGCCGGCACGGCTGCAAGAAACAGAGTCCTTATCGGGGATACCCTGCATTTCCAGACAAAATACATCCCGGCAATTGACAACAGGAGAACCGGGCAGTAGACAAAGAGCCCGACGTTGGGCGAGAAAAGCAGCCCCAGGTAATGCCCAATAAAACCGGTGTTTACTGTAAAGAGGGCAAGGTTTTCTGCATATCCTCCAAAGGCGTTTCCGAAAATGGAGTAGTTGTAATACAGAAACGGCAGTCCCGCGAGGACTCCTCCGGCCAGGTACCAGGGAATTTTTTCCCGCTGGTACCATACGATATAGACAAGTACCGGAATAAGGAGGATCGATTCGGGGGGGCGGTTAAAGACAAAGAGTGCCGATAGTATCCCCATAAGGAAAATATACGCCGCAGAAGACTGCCTTTCGTTTTTTACGGCAAGGTAGATCAGCGCAATCAGGAGAAGTTCGACCGTTCCCTGCTGCCAGAGTGCCTGGCTGCTGATCGACCAGGTGCTGGTGGCAAAGGCGAAGATGAAGGTAGTCAGGAGTGCAATTCTCTTGGTAAAAATCTCTTTCCCGGTGAGATAGATCAGTACTCCTGCGAGAGCGGCCAAAAAGGAGGCTGCACATTTTGCAATGATATACATATTATTTGGGGAAGTAACCCCGGCGAGGGCAGACAGGATATAGGATGCAGCATAGACGGGCGTGACAAGGACCGGGGTGACAATCGGGAAAAAGGAGACGTAATGCCCGTTAACGAACGGGAATGCATAGGAGATATCCGGATTGGAAATGGATGATGCGACAAAATCAAAGTAGACATTGTGGTTTTTCAGCAGTGCTATTGGCAGGATGGATGCAGGGAATACATCGCCGCTAATCCAGCCAAACCCGGTACAGAAATTGTATGCCAGGTAGAGGATGATACCAAGGAGAAGAAAATCATACCGGCAGGCGTAACTGATCAGTTTTTCCTTGAGCGCCGTGAGGGAAAAATCCGCCCCGCCCCCGGAAGAGCGCTCTGTTTTCTCGCTTTTTTTATTTTTTTGTTTTGCCATCCTGATCGCCGTAAAAAAGAGGTGCACTTTTTCAGATGATAAGACTTGCCGGTCTGAATCCACTGGGTTATGATCCCCGTGATTAAAAAACGACAGGAATTTGCAGGCGTGCATAAGGAAAAAGTGGCGGGGCCCGGGGATCCGGCCGGTACTTTACGATTCCCTTCGTCACGGCATCGCAATCCGGATCCCGCCGTGTGGGAATTTCTCTCTAAAATAGGGCCGGATTATTCCTAATCCTGTGATAACTTCAGAAATTTTCGCAGTTATCGCCGTATATTTAATCCGGCACAGCAACAGGATGGTATGCAGAAAAAGATCCTCGTCATCATTGCCGTATGCATCGCGGCCATAGCTGCGATTGCAGGTGCTGCCCTTCTTCTGGGAGGCAGTCCTTCCCAGCCTGCGAATCCCGTAGGCGGCCATGTCGTCGCAGGGTACGGGGACGCACCGGCATGGTCGTCATCCCGGGCTGATACGTCACTTGTTGCATACGCCCCGGTGCCGACAGCCGTTCCCACTTCCGTTGGGGCAGATGAACAAAATGTTGACACCAAGATCATCCGGACTGCGGATGTCACGCTTGAGGTCCAGAATGTCACGAGCGCAGCGGCAACCATAGCAGCGATTGGCACCGGGGCGGGAGGCTATGTCTCGACCACAAATATCGGGACAGACTATTCCGGCCAGCCATACGGAAGCGTGGTCATACGGATCCCGGTAGCAAACTTCGACAGCACGCTTTCCGGGGTGCAGGCACTGGGGACGGTCAAATCCATATCCACGCAGGGCCAGGACGTGACCGAAGAGTACGTGGACGTACAGGCTCAGATCACCGCGTACCAAAACCAGATCGCCCAGTACAATCTCATCATGAAGAATGCCACCAAAGTTGAGGACGTTTTGGCAGTCCAGCAACAGATTGACCAGGTGCAGACCAGCCTGGACCGGGTGAATGGCCGCATGAAGTACCTCAATAGCCAGGTGGACTACTCAACCATTTCTGTCTCCCTGCAGGAACCGGCACCGGTCGGAGGCACGCAGGGCCATGACTTTGTTGCTGCAATAAACGAGGGCATTGCCGGGTTCTTTGCAGTGATCGACGCGATCATTGTCTTTGTCATCGCTGTTTTGCCGCTCGCGATTGTCGGTTGTGTGGCGTATGCCGGCTACCGGTTCTGGAAAGGCCGGCGGCCTGCGCAACCGTAATGCGGTGTCGCAGACCCGCACCCCTTCTTTTGGCTCTGTACAATTCCTGCGGATATTCATTCAAGAGTAAGATGATATAATAATTTATAATAAATATATTAATAATTAAAAAAAGAAGGCCGGGCACATATCACCGAAGAGCCCGGGCAGGCCAGGAGATTTTTCGTGGAGATCAGACCCTCAATCACGGTAGGAAATGAAGTGTGCATTGACCCGTACCTGTGCCACCGGTCCAGTCACTGTCATACAAAAACCAGTGCATGGATTTCTGCTTGATGGGCGTTTTTGTATCGGTCAAAGGGGATGGCGTGTACCCGGAGAGGAGCCAGCTCTGCTGCATGTGTTTTTTGTGCCATGAGTTCTGCCCGGTTCAAGCGATTACCGTCCGGTGGACGCTGCGGGCGTGAGGAACGGGCGACCGTCAACTCCTTTCTTGGGACCTTCCCGCTCCTGAAGATCCCCGGCCATATACCCTCTAACCTGCAGGTTGGAGCGGACTACTCCGGCTATTTGTCAAATATATATTACATCCTGCCTCATGGTTGATTGCAAGCCCGAAGAAGGGCATATGTACAAAAAAAAGTGAGGGAAACAAAATGAAAACCCGCATGTTTGTCATATCCATCATCTGCGCCGTGCTCCTGATTGCACTGGTGCTTCCTGCGAGTGCCGATGACGCTGTAACGCCCGCCGCAACCATCACAAGTGCCCCGATCCCGGGCTTTGACCCGCTGGGCTCCTTTGAGAGTATACTTGGCCTGCGCCACCAGGACCAGAACCTCACACAGGACATCCACGCTAACGACCAGCAGATCCAGTCGAACTGGTGGGACAACCTAAACATCTTCCAGGATATCCTGGGTAACCGTGCCACCGTCCGTTCCGATCGGCAGGCAGATCTTGAGAACCGCTCGGATAATATCGGGTACCGGGAGGACATCCACGCTGACCGCGAGGATATAAGGAATGATTCGGGCAACCAGACTTCCGAGGAAGAGCAGATCGCAGATTATCGCTCCGATATCCATCAGGACTGGCAGGGTAATGCCGCAACCCACGAGGAGATCCACGATGAGAGGAACGCGAGCCGCGAAGACTGGTCGCAGATCAATTCCACCCGCCAGCAGGATATCTCGCTGCGGCAGACAAACGCGGCTGACCGCGAACAGATTCAGGACAACCGCCAGCAGATCCGCGATGACCGCGGCAACGGTGGATCATCAGGCGGGTCAACCGGGACCGCAGCCAGCGGATCCTCATAATTTTTTTCGTAGGAAAAAGAGCCGGGCACATTTTTCCAGTGGATGTGGGATAGCCGGGCTGCGGTGAAAAACAATGCACTTATGCCTGCCGCCTCAAAACACTATACAGACTGGAATTACCAAAAAAAGGTGTGAAACAAAACGGTGAAGCTGGCTCTTTTAATACGGATCTTTCTCGTGCTCTGTCTTTTTGGGGTGATCGTCCAGGATACGCTCCCGCTGGTATACGCTGATCCTGCCCCCGGTTACTGGAGCTTCCCGTCTGATATATCAGGAAACATTTCAGCGGAAAATATCTCCGACCAGCCCGTGAGCCCGGCAAACCAGTCCATCCTCCCGGGAGATCCTTTGTATGCCCTCAAACTCTCCTTTGAGCAGCTTGACCTCTCCTTTACGCCAAACACGACAGTACGTATCGAAAAATCGATGCATTATACGGAAAACCGGCTCGTAGAGGCGGATATTGCACAGCGCGAGAACCGAACCGGCGCAGCGGATCTGGCGCTTGCGCAGTACTCCGAAAACCTCAATTCCACGATCCGTATGATCGCCACCGCTCACGAGCATACATCAGTACCTCTCTCTGTGCACACCCTCCTCTCCCGGCACCTTGCCATCCTTAACCGGACAATCGCCCGGCACCCGGGAAGTACGGACCTTCTTTTTGCATATAACCGGACGGCCGCACTCCTTGACCGGGCCGGGCGGGAGAACAGCACGCCAGTGCACTCTCAAAAGACCATAATCTCCCGGAAAACCGTGGGAGAAACCAGGAGTGCAGCGTTATGAAACTGGTATTTCGGGAAGGAGCCGGGAGATCGGCCGGCCTCATTTTCCTCTGGGTCTGTCTCATTCTCGCATCATTGCTCATTATCACACCGGTGACAGCCGATACCGCACAGGATTATTCCATCACTTACACGATTGCCCTGCATGCCGATAACTCTGCCCTCTGGACCATTGAGTACCGTATCCCGGTCAACACCCCTGAAGACCAGGCGGCCTTTGAAGCAAACATCAACACCTCTCCCATCCTCTCCGAGGCAAGCATCGGGCAGCTCATGGCACAGTCCGCCTCCGAAGCCGCAGCATCTACCGACCGGCTCATGTCCATAGAAGATTTTCACCGGGAGAGCGCGATCCAGAGTTCTCCGACCGGGACGTACGGGGTGATCCGGTACCATTTCCTGTGGACAAACTTCACGGAAGGAAGCGGGACGATGACCCTGGGAGATGCTTTTGTCGGAGGGCTGTACGTGCCGGTCGGAGCATCGCTTATTGTCGAGATCCCCCCCGGGTATACGGTCACTTCTGCCGATCCGGTTCCGGAGGAGCACAATGGGAACCTGATCTGGTATGGTCCGTATTCCCTTGACCCTGGGCAGCCCAGCGTTGTGCTCACGCCCACCAGTCCGCCGGTAGCATGGATCGTAGCCGGAATCGGAGGTTGTATTGCGATCTCCTGCATTGCAGGAGTGCTGGTGTACCGGAGAAAAAAACAGCCGCTGCCTGTCGATCCGGATCCACAAGTGCCTGAACCGGAGGTCCCGGCGGAAAATGGCGAAGAGCTCCGGGAAGTAGAGGAGAGGATCCTGATGCTGGTAAAGGAATCGGGAGGGGAGATGTACCAGTCTGCGATCGTAGAACGGCTGGGTCTTCCCAAATCCACCGCAAGTTCAGCGATCAATGCCCTGCATGCCCGGGGGATGGTGCAGAAGATCAAGAAAGGTCGGGAGAATCTGATACGGGCCGTGCGGCCGGGCGAGTGAGCCTAAAAAAAGTACAGGGCACGCTGCTCTTTTCTTTTCCGTTCAGCACCTATATGACTTTTTTTGCATGCGGCAGGGTGGTTTTCTACAGACTGCCTATCCTACCGGATATGCGAGAGCCCGCGATCCTGCCACTTTGGGCACAAAACCGGTTCCTGTACTCTTTTCCAAATGGGCGTCATGCACGAGCCTTTCCGGCCATATATAGTTCCGGAGACCAAAATCGCTCTTCCGGAACCGTTCCGCACGGTTCTGGAACCCCTGAATTTTCGTGAGGTTTATGCCCCGACCCCTGCGATCTTTTTTTGTAAAAAGAGGTGAACAGAAGTGGTCAAACACCTAAAGACCCTCATCTGCCTGTGCATTCTGGTTGCGATCGGCGTCCCTGCCGTGAGCGCCTGGAGCACCGGGCAGTCGTGGAGCGACAACCCGGAACACATCGCGGCTATGCAGGCATATGTCGCATATTCCGGTGAACAGTACAAGGCCAAGATGGATGGCGCAATCCAGTACATCAACGGGCTCAACGGGAGTGTCTCTTCTTCAACACTCCAGACTGACGAACAGCAGTTCCTTTCCACGGTCTCCTCCGTCCAGTCCATGAGTACAAGCGATGCCATCACCCAGGCTGAACAGACTGAAAAGACACAGATCGCCCAGTTCCGCACCGATCTGGTATCTGCCTATACCTCAGATAACGGTAACCTCGATGCGCTGCGGACTGCGGTGGCAAATTCAGTAACTGCAGACCAGGCAAATATCCAGAACCTGGAGACTGCCTACTGGACTGCAAGTGAAAAGTCCCGGCTCGATGAATTTACCTACGAGGATTCGTACCGGACGGCAACTCTTGCAAACCTGACCGCAAAAGGTGTGGATGTTACACCGGCCCAGCTTATCGAGACCCAAATCCAGGCCCTCCAGCCCAGCCTCAAGGTAGCGCTCGACTCCCACAACGAAGCGCAGATCGATGACGTGAACCACCAGCTGGGGACATTGTCCGGCCAGTTCTGGACCCAGGTCACAAACCTTGACTGGCAGGCCCGCGAGAACAGCAGGCTTAGTTGGTTTGATAACCGGACCGCGCAGATGAAAGGCGATATTGCAAACCTCTCGGCGCAGCAGATCGACACCACGCAGGCCGAAGGAATTCTCGATCAGTTCCAGGCCCAGCGTGCCCCCCTCAAAGCTGCGTACGATAACCATGACGAGCAGAACGTTGATACACTGATTTTGCAGCTCAACGCTCTTTCCACACAGTTCTATAACCTGACCCATGGTGCGATCTGGTGGCAGTCGCATGAAACAAAGGCACTTGCACAGTTTGATAACACAACGGCAAAGATGCAGGCCCAGCTGCAGAACCTGACCGCAAAAGGTGAGGATACTTCTCAGGCTGAAAGCCTCCTTGATCAGATCCAGGCGGAGCGTGCCCCCCTCAAGGCAGCTTACGACAATGAGGACAAATCAGCCCTTACAACGGTGGATAACAATCTCAAATCCCTGTATTCCCAGTATACAGATGCGGTGAAATCCATTGATGGCTGGCAGGCACAGGAGACCCGGCGCCTCGCAGACTTTGACAAGAACGTTGCATCGTGGCAGTCAACCATAAACGACCTCAAGGCACATAGCGTTGATGTCACCCAGGCTCAGGGTATCCTCGACCAGATCAGCGCTGAACGAACCCCGTTGCAGACCGCATACCAGAACCAGGACACAAGCGCTCTGGATAGTATCAACACGCAGCTCAAGACTCTTGACTCCCAGCTTGAGACCTTACTTCACCAGGAGGAGCACCCCTTGTCCGGTAATGCAACAGTAACCCAGAACCCGAATCACACGAACGGGAACCATACCTCGACCGGGGCTGTCGGGAGCGTAATTTAGAGGAGAATAATTTTTTCAAGGAGGAAAAAGAGCATGAAACTGATAAAAATCGGCACCGGCATCTGCGCCTTGTGCATTATCGCATTCATCCTGATCGCCGGTTGCACATCTCAGTCGGGGGGATCGGACCAAGGACAGACAACCACTGCGAGCGCGGCAAACCCGCAGGTGACCACAACCCCCACGGCGGCTTCAACACTAGGGTCGGCTGGTTCAGATAACAGTGCATTCATCGATGATTCCGGAAGTGCACCCGGTTCCGGGGACCAGAGCCAGATAACGCTTGCATCGGATACCCCGATTGATACAAGCACCGGGGCGGCAGCACAGAACCTGTCAAGCGACAGCACTGACCTGGGGGATATTACCCCATAAGATGCACTTTCTTGTGAAGGGAAAGGAAATGTTACTTTTTTTGCGAACCGGTTTGCCCGATCCGGTTAAGGAAATGTGAGCGTATTTTCAGGCGATTTTACAAAAAAAGACACGCGGTCCTGTCACACGTGAGGACAGGATTTCAGTTCGATTCACTTGAGTCCGTTTTCGACAAAGGTTGCGGAATATTGCTTGTCGGTAGACTTGATGTGGTTGGAGACCCAGTCCCTCAGGAAATTCATCAGTTCGATGGAAAGCCCCAGCCGGTTGGCCTCGAACTCCTTCTGAAAGTCCGAGACTTTCTTGACAAAGGCATCGTGCTGCGCTTTGTGTGTAGCAAACTGCGGGTAATGGAATTTCTGCATGTATTTTTCTTCTGTCTGGAAATGGTACACGGTGTATGCTGCAAGCTCCTGGAGGGTGGCTTCAAGAGCCTGCTTTCCCTGCTTTGCCCGCATAGCGTCGTGCAGGTTGTTCATGAGGCTGATGAGTTTCTTGTGCTGATCGTCAATCTCGTTTACCCTGACGCTCAGTTCATCTGACCATGAGATTAAGGCCATACTTCCCTGTTGCCCTATCATCTCATTAAAGGTATCCTGTCAGCAGGTCCCCTGGCATCTCCGCCATGTTTATCCTTACGGTCTGCAAAGGCTGGATCATGCCACAGGTGCGAAAAATTTCCCGGGTATTTGTCTCCCGGGAGATCTTTGAAGGGGCCGGGGTCAGGCTCCACCGTGCGTTTGGCTACTCCCAGATCCCGCTATTTGACCCGTTTCTCATGCTCGATGATTTTCGGGCCGACCGGCCGGAAGATTACCTCGCGGGTTTTCCCTGGCACCCGCACCGGGGGATCGAGACGGTCACTTATATGCTTGAAGGAAAGGTCGAGCATGGCGACAGCATGGGGCATGCGGGCAGCGTGGAGGCCGGGGGAGTCCAGTGGATGACCGCGGGCTCCGGGATCGTCCACCAGGAGATGCCAAAGCCGGTCCATGGCCGGATGGGCGGGTTCCAGCTCTGGGTAAATCTCCCCCGCAGCCACAAGATGACGGATCCGCGTTACCAGGAGATCGGGCCCCTCGATATACCCCGGGCCACGCTGGACAACGGGGCTGAGTTCCGGGTCATCTGCGGGACTATCGGCGGCGTTACCGGCCCTGTGCGCGATATTATCGCCGAACCGGAATATCTTGACATCACGCTCCCTCCCGGCGTGTTGTTCTCCCACGCGGTGAACCCCGGTTTTGCGGCTGCAGCATATATCACCGGGGGATCGGGAAAGTTTGATCCGCAGCAAAACAAGGCAATGGGCAATAGAGCCATGGTCCTGTACGACGATATCGGGACATCGGTAGAGGTACGTGCCGGAAAAGAGGGTGTCCGGTTTTTGTTCGTCTCGGGAAAGCCTCTCCGCGAACCCATTGCATGGGGCGGCCCCATTGTCATGAACACCGAGGAGGAACTCCAGCGGGCGTTTGCCGAGTACCAGAACGGGACGTTTATTAAAAAAAGGTAAAAACGTACCCGTCCCGGTTATAATGTAATATCGAGGATCACCTGGCTTGTTCCGTCGGAGAAGAGGCCGGTGACCACGATATGGTTGGACGCTTGCGTGGATGCGGGAACCGTGGTATTCATCCCCACGGGGAGCGAGGTAAGGCCCCTGCCTGCCGGGATAGTTATCCCGCCAGCCACTGCCCCGTTATCGGTAACGGAGATCGATTGCAGGGAGGCAGCATCCTGTCCACCTTGGTACGTAATAACAATATGGCCTGCATCCGGCCGGTAGGCAGTCACGGCCACAACCTTGGTATGCTGCACTGAACCGGCCGTGGCAAAGACCATCGTTGCAACAAGAGCTGATACAAAAAGGAGTACCGGGACAAGGATAATCAGGATTACCGGCAGCCAGAACATACCGCTCTTGCCGGTAAATCCGGTTTCACCCCGGTTAATTTTTTCTGCCATAGTCCAGGAATCGTACATCCCGTATATCCAGACCCCGAGGAGGACAAGGACCGCGATGAATGCAAGGCCCATTATGCCGGACACCGGGGAGCTTACTATGCTGGTAAAGGTCAGGGCGAGGGCAAGGATCCCAAGGCCCAGCGAGGCGAGGAAAAATTTCAGTCCCCCTAACGTGCTCCCGTTATACCACTGGCCCCATCCGGCACAGAAAAAACTCAGGAGGACCGCCACCCAGGGATCGCGGATCTCTGTTTTTTCAGGTACCGGAGGCCGGACAACCGCCCCGCACTCAAGGCAGTTCTGTGCGTTCTCATCTGGCAGGGGCATCCCGCAGGAAGGACAGAATTTCGGCATAAGTCCAATTTATTATAATTATAGTTAATATAATCTGTTTCTTTTCCGCGGGTTTTCTTTCCACAAGGGTAGTTCCTCCTGACCGAAACGATAAACACACCCAATACCCTCCACTTACATGATGGCAGAGGAAAAGTACAAGATTGTTGTTTTCGGTGCATTTGGGGCGGGTAAGTCCACGCTAATCCAGACACTTGATCCGCAGGCAAAGCACATCGAGGCTGAGGGCGCCGGTGGCACAACCACGATTGCGCTCGATTACGGCCGGGTCCAGCTCGGGGAAAAAAGGATCTACCTGTATGGGACACCGGGCCAGGAACGATTCGAGTTTGCCCGGGAGATTATCGGTGCAGGAATGGACGGCGCCATCCTGCTCGTAGATGCAACGTCCCCGGTTGATGAGTTCGTGGAGCACCTGCACACTTCGCTCAAAGAAGAAAAGATCCCCTTTGTCGTTTTCCTCAACAAATGTAGCCAGGTTGGCGCACGACCCGATGCAGCACAGGAGCATTTCGCCGGAGCAGAGACAAAGACCATTTCAGCAAAAGATCGGCGCGGGGCACGGGAAGGACTCGAAAAGTTCGTGGCCCGGCTCAGTCCGCACACTGCAGAGAAAAAAGCCTGAAAAAAATGGGGCGGGCCTCAGCGGTTGTGTGCCGCACTCTTCCGGGACCGGCCGGCTCCGTCCTTCAGGGGCACGAACTTTCCTCCCTGCATACGGATACCGGAAACGATCGCATTGCCCGCCGCATGTGCTTCATCGGTTGTCACAGCCACCACATCCACGGCGTCCCCAAGCGGCCCGGCCCGTACTTTGGGTGCGAGGATCTCCTGAACCTGGAAGATCCCTGCCGGGCTTGACATGTGGATAACGAGTGCGATGGGCTTTTCCTCCCCTTTTATGATCTCCACCTTCTCGATTGACAGGGCCGAGACCGAATGGATCGTGATGCTGCCCGATTCGAACGCTACCCGGCCTCTGCCCTTGGTCATATCGGTGGAATCTGCAATGCAGACAAGAGCGGCCTCGATGGTAAGCGGC
>Ga0181520_10011193_pt1 | contig 11841 bp, 10 predicted proteins | sample PEATcosm2014_Bin_29_FD_132451 | JGI IMG/M metagenome (GOLD analysis project Ga0181520, IMG submission 132451) | Peatland microbial communities from MTU Mesocosm Facility, Houghton, MI, USA - PEATcosm2014_Bin02_30_metaG | ecosystem: Environmental > Terrestrial > Soil > Wetlands > Peat | place...
GCTACCAAGACGGCAACTACGGAATTTGGTAATCTCTGTAACTAACTGATTGTAAGGTAGTTATTGGTGGACCTGGTCGGGATCGAACCGACGACCTCTTCCATGCCATAACGCAAAGTGCTTGTAACTTATTGAAAACATGAGCATCGATGGCGATGAAAAGCACTCAAAAACACCCTTTAGCACTCAGGCTTTTCGGCTAAGCACCCTCGATAGCACCCGCGATTCGCGAAGCGCCTTCTAAATCCGGCCAGGGAACAATCGAGACATTTATCCCGGATCTCTGGAGTGACCTCAGGTCGGGCGCCCGACATTTACATCACGGTAGAGGTTGGAGGAGTCTCAAGCCAATTGCTTGGAGGCACGCCCTCTCAAGCACGAAAAACACGACCGAACGAGTTTGGGTCTTCAAAGTCTAGCAAGTATGCGGCCTCACTCAACTCCAATACAGAGTTGGAAAGGCAATAGCACCCCATCTGGTGTCGGGCTTCATCCAGAACTCGCTTGAAGCTGTAACCTGCATCCCGCAGGCTGCGCTGTACGGTGCGCGCACTCATGTGAAGTGACTGCGCGCATCAAAGGATGCCGATGTCCAGTCAACCTGCCCTGGATCGCAAGTTGCACAAGTTCGATGAAAAGTGTCTTCCGTTGTGAACTCCCTCATTTGTTCCTCGAACTGAGGAGCGAGCAGGTCGAGTAGTTCACCATTGTGGGTAACTGTTGCGTTCGTGGCACGGAACACCATCGCATTGCGGGAAGCACCAACGATCACTTGACCGCGCCATCGAAGCCTAGATCTGTGCTGATCCCCCGTCTGCGAAGAGTTCAATACCATTCACGAACGAACTGTCGTCAGACGCCAGAAACACAGCGACTTTTGCAATCTCATCTGGATCTCCCACTCGGCCCAGCGGAGTCTGTTCCGCAAAACTAGCGAGCAGTACATCTTGCTGATTTGTCGGAACAAGTCCGAGCAGGCCCGGAGTCTTAGTGGCTCCGGGGCTGAGCACATTGACGCGGATACCGCGTCCTTTGAGATCGAGAATCCAGGTGCGAGCGAAATTGCGGATCGCAGCTTTGGTTGCACCGTAGACGCTAAAGGCCGGCGTGCCCGTGATCGAGGTGGTCGAGCCCGTCAGGATGATGGAACTGCCGCTTTTCAGCAGTGGCAACGCCTTCTGCACTGTAAACAACACGCCCTTCACATTAGTCCCAAATGTCTGGTCAAACTGATCTTCAGTGATCTCTCCCAGGGAAGCCAATGTGCCGCTACCGGCATTTGCATATAGCACATCGATATGGCCAGCCCTCTCCTTTACGAGAGCGTAGAGACGGTCCAGGTCCGCGAGCACGCTCACGTCTCCCTGAAACGGCGTCACATGACCGCCGATTTCTCGTACGGCTTTCTCCAGATCGGCGGCACGACGTCCAGTGATGAAGACCTCCGCACCTTCGCTGACAAAACGCTTTGCTGTCGCAAGACCAATGCCGCTATTTCCACCCGTGATGACTGCTACTCTTCCCTCTAGCTTTCCCATATTTCCGTTTACCTTTCGATTTCCGTGACCTGATAGATCTGCCTCAGGTTCGGCCTTGTAAATCCGCTATTTTCTCTTCACTGTCTTGGCGGACGATGACGCGACTCTCGTCGCCGTAGTCTTTGCTCTTTGGGAGGGATCGCCGCCCGGGAGCAGAAGCTGTTCCGTAACGCTGCCGATACTTCTGAGATCCTGGATGGGCATACCAGTCTTCCGGAGGAACTCCATTCCCTGCATGACAGCGAGCAATAGACGGCCCAATTTCGGCGGCTCGACTGTGCGCGGAATGTCTCCGTCGTTCTGGGCTTGTTCTACGACCTCACCAAGTAAGTTCTCCACCGAGTGATATGTTTGGCGTGACAGATCCCGGACATCGCAGTCATGGACAGCAAGCTCCGTCGTGCTGTTCGCAAGGAAGCACCCTCTGTATGGCTCGGGCGCGTCCTTGTGGTCCGAAACACGAAAGAGCATACGCAGCCGATCAATGGCCGTCTTGTCATTCGACAGGGCGTCATGAGTGCTTTTCAGCGTGTTGCCCGAATAAAGACGAAGTGCTGAAAGAAAAATCTGATGCTTATCACCGAAGGCAGCGTAGATGCTGCCTTTCCCAAGGCCGGTAACCCGCATCAGGTCATCCATTGAAGTTGCAGAAAATCCCTTAGTCGAAAATTCATCGCGTACTGCCGCAAGGGTTTCTTCCTCGTTGAATTGTCTTGGTCTGGCCATAGAACAAGTATGCGTTATTGACGCACCGGTCCACAATAGCTTATTGTGGACCGTGTGGTCAACTATATCGAAGGGCCACCGTTTTCGGCCATAAAGTTGAAAGGAAATCTAAGGATGATGCCAGAAGAAAACACCATAGGAGTCGTCGTCAACGGAACAATGGAGATTGCTTCGGAAGATCGGGAGCGTTTTGTTGCCCTTGTTCAGCAGAATGTTGCTCAAACGACCGGAAAGCCAGGTTGTATCTACTATTTCTTCGCTTCGGACGTCACGAATCCAAACCTGTTTCATAATATCGAAGCATGGACAAATCGCGATGCACTCGATGCTCATATGAAAAGCGAGATGATGCGCACTGTATTTACAAAAGTGAAGCAACTTCAGGTATTGTCCCGCGATGTCACACTTTTCACGACCACCGGACACTCGAAGCTTTAACAAGGTCGTCCCTGTTTTTGATGTATGCCGAATGAAAAAGTTCAGAGACTGCAATGGCAAACGTTTATTGCGTGAACCCGAGGCCGCATTCCGAGGTCCGAAAATTTACCAACAGCGTAGATTTCATTCTGCTAGTAGAGTCTATTCGCGGAAAGGCTGAGCTTTAATGTATTCAACACTGGATACAACTGTGTCGTCACTAAGGGGACAAGTTGCACTCGTTACCGGAGCGTCACGGGGTATAGGGCTCGAAACAGCACGTCAACTTGGGAGGCTAGGTATTTCAGTAATTACTGCAGCCAGGGATCTTGCCAAGGCGGAATTGATTGCAAACGAGCTCCGTTCTGAAGGATCGAGCGCAATCCCTCTGAAGCTGGATGTCACCCGCAAGGATGATCGCGAGGCAACATATGCGTATCTCGCAGAACGGTATGGCCGACTGGATATTTTGATCAATAACGCGGGTGTATGGCTTGAAACCGACAACGCAGCCCAGCGGGTACCTAATCAAACCAGCTCTTTGTCACTTGGACTCTTGCATCAGATTTTCGAAGTGAATTTTTTCTCGGTAGTTGGGTTAACTCAAACCCTGTTGCCACTTATCCATAAGGCGTCTTCGGCAAGGATCGTAAATCTATCAAGCACGATGGGTTCGCTCGCTCTTCAAGCCGATCCGAGTTACCCTTATTACTCGCATAAGATCTTCGGTTATAGCGCGTCGAAAACTGCTCTCAATTCGTTCACAATCCATCTTGCACAAGAACTGCGAGAGACGCGAATCAAGGTGAATTCTGTTCATCCAGGATGGGTGCGCACCGATATGGGAGGTGCCGATGCCGATCTCGACGTAGCCGAGGCCGCACAAATTGTTGTGAACTTCGCGACCCTTCCCGATGATGGCCCCACCGGAGGATTCTATTTTGGGAACCAAAAGGTTCCGTGGTAAATACCCATTATTCTGCTCTGCCCGAAATCATTCGTAGGGTGGCCCCAATGGCCGAGGTGACGACTGCACTTTTCAGTGCCTTGACGTTCTGGTCGTAACATTCCATAGGGCTCACGTTATCGCAAATAGGAATCGCTAACTGCAAGATGAAAAGGAGTGCCCCTCCCTCACGCTTTCAGGAGGTCGATTCATCGTGATATCGAGAGACAGGTGTGGAACAGGATCGTCGCCGCAGGAAAAGTCATTAGGTGAAGCCAGCAAACTTAATACTGGTATCGGATTGACCTTCGATTACGTTCTTTCAGTGTGAGCTCACTCCGCAAGGCGTTTAACAGAGATGCCAAGTCGCTGCATCCTTGAAGAAAGCGTCGTCCTGTTCAGCCCGAGCAGCTCTGCTGCACCTCGTGATCCACCAATCATTCCGTTGGTACTGCGAAGAGCCCGAACGATGTGCTCGCGCTCGAGTGCTTCCATAGTAACAACCCCAGAATTGCGCTTGTTAGGATCTACATCTGTGCCTATGGGAGCGAGCCACTTCATCTCGGCCTCAAGTTCCACTAAAGGTACGCTTAGTTCAGGTCCTGAGCTCAGAATCACCGCGCGCTCCATCAAATTCTCCAATTCACGTACGTTCCCAGGCCATGGAAGTCGGCATAAAGTTCGCATAGTGTCACCGGAAATCGACTGGATCGGCCGACGCATTTGTTTTGCATATTTATGCGCAAAGTACCTAATTAGCAAGGGGATGTCTTTGGGTCTTTCCCGAAGGGGGGGGATAACGATAGGAAACACATTAAGCCTGTAGTAGAGGTCGCTTCGAAAGTAGTGATCTGCAACGAGCTTCTTGGGGTCGGAGTTTGTTGCTGCAATCACAGGCTTATCGACCCTTGATGATCGAGTGCTGCCCAGCCTTTCGAATTGTCGTTCCTGAAGTACTCGGAGCAATTTGGGTTGTAGTTCCAGCGGCAAGTCTCCAATCTCGTCCAGAAATAAAGTTCCCTGATGCGCTACTTCGAGACGTCCGAGTTTGCGTGAAACAGCTCCAGTAAAAGCTCCTCTTTCATGGCCGAACAGTTCACTTTCGAGAAGTCCTGTCGGTATTGCAGCGCAATTTAAGGTTACCAACGTCCGTTGCTGCCGCCTGCTCGAATCGTGTATGGCGCGAGCAATTAGCTCTTTGCCCGTTCCCGTTTCGCCCAAAATCAGTACCGTAGAATCCGTCGGTGCAACCAACTCTACCTGTTGGAGTACACGTTTTAGCTGCGCGCTCTCGCCAATGATCGCGTCGACGTTGTAGTTCGTCCGAATCTCTTCCTCCAAATAATGTTTTTCGCTAGTAAGCTTATCCCGGAGTTCCGCAATTTCTTTGAACGCAAGTGCATTTTGGATCGCCATAGCTACTTGCGGAGCGATGTTAAGCAAGAGATTTACTTCGTCTGAAGTGAAATCGCGCTTCTCACTACGGGCACAATTCAGGGCGCCAAGCACATTTCCATGGTAGATGAGCGGCACTGAACACCCTGTCTGAATCCCTTCGGACACAAGCATGGAAGATACTTCACCGCGAGGCATACGTTCGAGATTCGTGTGGTTCAGTAAAAATGATTTTCTCGTCCTAATAGCGATACATGCGGGATCATCCGCATCGTCTGAAGTGGCCCTGTCAAAATCACCGTGGTTTTGACTCGATGCAAAGTCGCCACCGATCCACCGAATCATCTTGGCATCTGGTTCGTGTATCACGACAGTACAAAACTTGGCATCGAGAACTTTCCGAACTACCGCCGAAACCGTTTTCATGAGTTCCCGCAAATCAAGCTTTGCCACGAGGGCATTCGTAACATCAAGTATGGTTCGAAGATGGTCCGGCTTCCTGAAATGCTCTTTCTGGAGTACTCGCACAGCGCAACACCTTAGGAGAAAGTAGATTGTAGTTCCCATACAGACGACTTAAGGTCAGGAAAAGCTCGGCGTACCGCTAGAGACGCGTACCTACAGGAACGAAGTGAGCCTAGCAGGAGGAAAGGCGTGCGCGCAAGAACGTTCTGAAAGTTGGCCGCTACACACCCTGTAGACATTTTGAAGACGAAATGTCGGCTAATGACGATTAATCCGCCAATGCCGAAGTATACTTCGGCACGCATCTGGGGCTGGTTAATAGCAGTCGACCACCGTGCGTTGCTGCAACCTGTTAATTCCATTAGACCGGATCCGTCCTTAACATGATTACGAATCGCGATAGCAATAATGGAATGGTAATTGCACAACTCTCTTCAGCCATTACAAATACATTTCTGTGTTTTTCCTGAAATGGCAACTGTCATTTGAGAGGTGTGCGATGAACGATAAGGACAACAAAGAGCAAGGACTATCGAGAAGAGGTTTCATAACGACTGCCGCAATTGGCAGCGCAGCAACGTTCTATCTGAGTGGTGCGAAGCTAACGGCTTTCGCGAGTGAGCAGTCGTCTAAGCAGAGAAACTTGAACGCTGATCCCCTCCCTTCAAATAGCAAGCCAACAAAATGGGACGACACCACTGATGTTGTTGTTGTCGGGGGTGGAAGCTCAGGGCTGGCCGCTGCAGTTTCGGCCGCAGAAACGGGTGCGAAGGTTATCGTCGTTGAAAAGAACCCATTCTGCGGAGGCGATTCTCAGTTCGCCTCGGCTTTTGGAACTGCGGGAGGTCCAGTTGCAAGTCGGTTTGTAAGAAAGCAAGGAGTTCCTTGTCCACCGATATCTGAACACGTTAAGGCGGAATTAACGGGGCCAGACGCTACTGGAGGTAAGAGTCCAGCTCTTGTGCGCACAATCATCGAGCACCAAGCCGAGACTTTAGATTGGCTTGAAGACTTAGGGGTGCGCTATGCCTCCGGCCCAGTCTTTGGCCTTCCTCCCGGCGTGGTGCATGTGCCAATTGACCCTGAACATCCTGACGGAGGCTGGTATCGCTGGCACCCTCACACTGCCAGGGGATTCACGCAAGCACTAGAGAAGAGAGCTCGTTCCCTAGCCATTACATTCCTGACGGAAACGCCAGCAATTGGACTCGTTACAGAAGGCAACCAAGTAATTGGTATTACAGCTCAGCCTGTCAATGCCAAACCCATTCACATTAAGGCAGCAAGTGTCGTACTCACGACTGGAGGATTCGGGGCCAACAAAGACATGTTGCAAAAATATCTTCCACCCCGCCGGATTGCAGCATATCGCTATTGGGGTTTACCGTCCGCTACCGGAGATGGCATTCGCATGGCAGAGGCGATTGGGGCTGAGATCACCGCGATGGATGAAGCGGAGATATGGGACGGAGGTGCTCTTCACGACTTCGGTCCGCATGGCGCTTACACGACTCCCAATCAACTAGTTCGCCAAAAATCTCTGACCGTCAACAAATTGGGACAACGATTTTTTGACGAAAGCTTGTACGCAGGACTTTTCTATAGTTATCAGGCCGCGCAGACAATCGCACAGCTCGACCATACCTCTTTCACTTTGTTCGACTCGAATTGTATTAGCAAGGAAGACATCATCAAGAAGTTTGAGCCGGAGATTTGCGAGTATCCCTGTCCTTGGTGGGATGAACAGTTCCAGAAGTACGTAGAGGATGGAACAATCATGAAGTCGGACTCTATCCGTGGACTCGCCAGAAAGATGGAGGTCGATCCCGCAAGCCTTGAAGAAACGATTGTCCGATACAACGCGTGTTGTGACAAAGGTGTCGACTCAGAATTCTTCAAAGAGGCCAAGTATCTTCATGCGATCAAAAAGCCTCCCTTCTATGCCGTCAAACAATTTGGTGGGAGCCTCTTTGAGACGTATGGCGGACTTATCGTTGATAACCGGTTCCATGTTCTAAATAAGAAGCGGCAGGCTATTCCGGGCCTATATGTTGCTGGTCAAAACGCAGCATTCGGCACCAATCTTGCATTCGCACTTCCAGGTGGACATCTGGCCGGACGCTTTGCTGCCGAAGACGCGCTCGGAAAAGGACCTAGAACAGCTTAGCGAACGAGCTTCCATCGTTAGCAGCATCACCGTATCGCAATTTTGGTCGGGAAATTGGCTTCATCGACAAAAGAAGTCGGCGCTCGCAGACTCAAGGAGCAAATGTGAAGAGAATAAGTCACCTACTCGTAACGAAGCTGTTCATCGTAAGCGCAATCGCTATCTCGTGCGCGCCAATATCGTATGCTGCGGCTGCAGCTACAACCAAGAAGAACGTATCGTCGACGCCACAGCCCAATAAGCACGCCAAACTGGGTTTAAAATGTGAGGATTGCCATGAGGTCTCATCTCCTCATGAGGCTCCTACGGTGAACAAGTGCCTATCCTGCCATGATGTAGCAACTCTTTCACAAAGCACTGAAAAGCTGGAAACTCATCCAAGCAGCTTTCAAAACCCGCACGATTCCCACGGAGTGGGGCCGATGCGCTGCACGTTGTGTCACAAAAATCATGCAGAGTCAGTCCTGTACTGCAACCAGTGCCACATACCCAAGTTTAGCTATCGCGTCCCGTAAACAATATGTGGGCCGGAGAGACGACCGGGCGGCTCTGTGCCTGAAGCCAGGACTTTATGCATTTTAATCATTATCTATGCCTGACATGGGCGATGGCCGGGCGTCACGCCGCAAGGTTTAATGAGTGGAAGTGGGTTCTTGGTTCTTACCCATGGTCTAGTCAGGACCGACGCTAATATCCGCAAGTTGGTTCTAACGCGGCATACAGCACTTAACAATTAGGTCGCGGGCTACAGTACAGAAGACCGACAAGCATTGTCGAAGTTCGCTAGGGTTCTGTGGCGAACATAGAATCGCGAAATTAAATCACGACTACCCAGGGGCTACTTATGAAAACGGTATTTTTACTTATTGGAGCGTTGCTTCTATCTGTTGTGGCAGGGGTTGCTTCTGACTCACCGGAGAAGCCGGCCACAGAGATCATCACATCAACGGCACCGCCCGCGCCTCCGGCACTGCCGGAGGGAACGATGTGGCGTACGATCGTGGGCGAGAAATTTGTCAAAGAAACTCGCTTCACAATTGACGTCATCGCAAGTGAAGGATTTTCAGTTGACAATACCAGCGACTCCTCTCAGCAAGGTGCTGGTGGTGGGGCGAATGATCCGAACGGCGCGCCTGGGGACACGGGTTCCAACTTCAATTATGCGTATGTGATTATTCACCGTGACATGAAGACAAATCTGTTGCCGCGAATCACCCCGCTGCCAGGTCCGTCACCGGTAAAGGCTGATTGGGACATCGAGGCCGATGTCGCTTATGGTCGCGACTGTCAGGGCGCCCGTATGGCTGGGTGGGACACCCATTGGGGGGTAAACGAGCCGGGAGCAACTTCGCCTGCGTTGGCGGCGGCGAATCGTCAGAATTTCGTATGCACTCCAAACATGTACGGTCAAATCTACTTGCCCTTTTTCAAAGGCATCGCAATCACCGGCGGGAGATATGGCAGTGGGTTAGGTTGGGAGATCCCACTAGATTTGTCGAACGGTCCTAATTATTTTTACTCGCACACTTATGATATGTATTCGAGCTCCTTGCAGGTGCTCGGAGTGCTCGCCTCGGCGAACCTAATGCGCAGCCAGAAGCATGGTTATTTGCTTGCGGAGCTTGGACTAAATAACGGCGAGCAGACGTCGGTCTCACCTGGCGGAAATACCATGGGATCATTCGATGGTGCCATTCGCTGGGCAAGTCCGCGGATGTCAAGTAGCCTCGCATATGCTTTCCGCATCGGCAACGCCAACATTAAGACAAATGCACAAGGAGCTCCAATAAATACCACTGATTTTGGGCCGCTGTACACAGTGCTGTCTCCAAAAGGCCAATTGAGGCAGCGGCACTCCATAGTAGCAACCCGTCAGTTTAATTCTCACTGGAACGCTGAGGCCGAAGCCGTCTACTTCAGACAGGACGGTGACAACCAGGCAAGTACAATATGGGCGTTTGGCGGTCCCCATTATGGTGGCTCCCGTGCGGCAGGAGTCAACGGACGTGCAATTTATGCGGTCAATCCCCGACTGTCCACCGGCATCCGCCTGGAGACATTTCATACTCCGGATGGCTTCTTCCTGTTGCCGCTCAACCTCCATTACGTAAACGGAGTCCCTACTCTATCGAAGGGGTACTTCAACGACGTTACCCTCGGAGCTAACTATTGGCCGATCAAGAATATGAGATTCCGTCCTGAGGTTCGTTATGACTGGAACAACAACAGCGCATTTGGTACCGGGAATGCATCCGTCTTGGCCGGCTTAAGGAATCCTCAGAAGAGCCAGATAACATGGAATATGGATATGCTGTTCTACTTCTAGCGATGTGATGTAATCGCCGGGCGCTACGTTTGGTAGCGGAGGTAGGAGGCGTTCACTTCAATCAAGCTGGCCGCCGATGTTGGTTTGGTTCTGATTTGAACTTGTTCGTCTGTCCCGACTGGCGCGAGGGGGGGTGGTTGTCTGCGAGATCGATTTCTATAACGTGATTGGTTGAGGCCTAAAGCGAGCTCTTTACTGAGACGTAGGTAGGTCATTGCTAGCTCCGGGCTGCCCACAACAAAGAGAACATTTAAAGCTGGTGATTATTGGCTGCATGAAAACACGGTGTTAATCAAACCTTGAGACATAAGTTAGCGGCGAAGTGCAGAGTGAGACACTTCGAGGCCTCAATTGTCGGGCCACACATTGATAAGTTCAACAAAGGGTGGGAGCGGCATCGTAATGATTGAATTAATCTCCATGAAGTCTATTAGTTACGGGATTCCACGTGACATGCGCGAGTTGTTTGACATCTTGCGCAGCAGAGGGCGCGTCGTGCACATTGATCACCCCGTGCTACCCGAACCTGACTTGCAATCATATTGCCGAGCTGCGAGCGAGATTGGGGGAGTTTCCCTTCTCTTCGACAACATGACCGGCTATCAAAGCAAGCGTCTGGTGGTTAACCTCCTAGCGTCTTGGCCGAATTGTGCAGCCATGTCTGGCCTGCCGTCAGACCTTCCGATACCGGAATTGATAGACGAGATGTGTTCTCGCGCTAATAGGCAATCGTACAAGCCCGTACTTATAGATGCCGGGGAGGCTCCGAGCTATGAGTGCATGGAAACAGGCGAGTTAGATCTATACAAGACTCTTCCCTTATTCCGGGTCAACGAGCATGACGGGGGTTTCTATCTGCATAAGGCATGCGTGGTCTCGGAAGATATCGAAACCGGAACTGGACATGACCGGATGAAGTTCGGGATGTATTCCTTGCAGGTACAGGGGCGCGACCGGTTGGGAGTTCACCTCTCTGGGGTCGACAATCTAAGCCTTCATGTGGGGATTTCGGAGAGAACGAACCGCCGACTTCCGGTTGCGGTGTGCCTGGGCGTTCCTCCACTGGCCGCGTTAGTGGCTTCTGCTGCGATCGGTTATGAGACGACGGAATACGACCTGATCTCTGCGCTCTACGAACAACCGTTTGAACTGACACGATGTGTAACATCTATGTTGTCAGTGCCTGCCTATGCGGAATATGTGCTGGAAGGCTACATCGAGCCGGGCGTGCGTTGCCCGGAGCGAAGCCGCCAGTGGCGGCGAGCATCAGCGTAAGCGAGAGAATCATTTGGTTCTTCATCGGTCACCTTTCGTTGGGTTGGGGTAGTCCTGGGCCAGACGCAGAAGTCCCTGCTCCGGCCCAAAGCGGGCGAAGTACTCCTGCTTGCGCAGGTTGTCACGAGCGTTGTTGGTGGCGATCCAATAGGTCAGTGCATCGACTTCAAGGACCAGTTTCTTGGTGCCCTCCGGCTGCATCAGCAGCAACTCGCGCTTAGGAATGAGTGATTCCAGCAGTTCAAGTTGCGTGTCATTCAACTGGAAGATTTCGCCGTAAAGCTTGCGGTCGATATTCGGATTTGACAGGAATATCTTGGTCGGACACGATTCGTTGACGATGTGCAGCATGTCGGAGGCAGCGAGTTCCACCACCGACTGCGTTGCCAGGATCATCGCCGCGTTCTTCTTGCGCCAAGTCTTTTCCGCACGCGTAATCCAGTCACGGATAGTTTTGTTCTTGATGGGTATTCCGGTGAAGGTGAACGCTGTTCCGGAGTGATTCCGAACGGCATTCCGGAGTAAAGGTGAACAGCAGTCGGAGCGAAGCGACGCTGGCATGGTGATTGTGGAGTAAGTGTTCGGA
>Ga0181520_10011195_pt1 | contig 11841 bp, 9 predicted proteins | sample PEATcosm2014_Bin_29_FD_132451 | JGI IMG/M metagenome (GOLD analysis project Ga0181520, IMG submission 132451) | Peatland microbial communities from MTU Mesocosm Facility, Houghton, MI, USA - PEATcosm2014_Bin02_30_metaG | ecosystem: Environmental > Terrestrial > Soil > Wetlands > Peat | place...
GGACATTGCCACCGTCGCCCAGGGGCCAAAGATTCGCCTCGGCCAGATCGGCAAATCCTCCAAGCCATACTCGATCATCAACGGCAAAAAAGTCTATGACGACAGCCGGGTCATTGACAATCCGGACACAGTCGAAGGCATCGTGCTGCTGCAAAAGGGCGACGACTCCGACCCTGTCCTCGACGGCATTCACGCCGAAGTCAAACGTCTCAACGGCACCAAGAATTACCCCGGCATCCTGCCCAAAGGCGTCAAGGTCGTTCCCTTCCTTGATCGCTCTGATCTCGTCCGCTTCACCGTGGATACCGTCGAGCACAACCTGACCGAAGGAATGTTGCTGGTCTCCATCATTCTCTTCCTCTTTCTCGGCAACATCCGTGGGGCGATCATTGTCGCCCTCACCATTCCTTTTGCGCTGATGTTCGCCAGCATCTGCCTCGACCTCTCGCACATTCCCGCCAACCTGCTCTCACTGGGCGCGTTGGACTTTGGAATGTTGGTCGATGGCTCGGTGGTGATGATCGAAAATATCGTCCGCCATCTGTCCAAGAACCAGGAGACTCGCGTCCCGGCGCAGAGCATCCGCGAAGCCGCGCACGAGGTCCAGCGCCCGGTCTTCTTTGCCCGCGGCATCATCATCACCGCTTACCTGCCCATCTTCACGCTGCAGGCCGTTGAGGGGCGTCTCTTCAAGCCGATGGCCTGGACCGTCACCTTTGCCCTGATCGGCGCGCTCGGCTTTGCCATGTTCGTTGCGCCTGTGCTGGCCGGCATGGTCTTCAGCGAAGGCGCAAAAGAGTGGCACAACCCGCTGCTGGTTTGGCTCACCGATCACTACCGCGTGGCGGTTCGCAGGGCCATCTTGCACCGCCGCACCACGTTTGGCATCGCTTCTGTTCTCTTCATCATCGCGCTCTATCTCACCTTTGGCGGTCCCGTCGGCTCGGAGTTCCTGCCGCACTTGGACGAAGGCGCCATCTGGGTACGCGGCACGCTTCCGCCCAGTGAAGGCCCCACCGCATCGATCGACTTCACCAACAAAGCCCGCGTGGCGATTGCATCCTTCCCTGAAGTCACGCAAGTCATCAGCCAGACTGGTCGCCCCGACGACGGTACTGACACCGCCGGCTTCTTCAACACCGAATACTTTGTCGATCTCAAGCCCAAGGAGCAGTGGAGTCCTGTCTACCATCAGGACAAAGAAGCCTTGATCGCAGCCATCAACGCGGAATTGCAGAAATATCCCGGCGTTTTATGGAATTACTCCCAGCCCATCTCCGACAACATGGAAGAGGCCGTCAGCGGCGTCAAAGGCGAGCTCTCCGTCAAGCTCTACGGCGACGATCTGCATACTCTGGAGCACAAGGCCGAAGAGATTCAAGCGCAGATGGAAGTGATTCAAGGCGTCCATGATCTGGGCATCTTCCGCATCATCGGCCAACCCAATCTGAACTACACCGTGGACCGCGCCGCAGCCGCCCGCTGGGGCATCAACGTCGCCGACATTCAGGACGCCATTCAGACCGCCGTGGGAGCCAACGCGCTCACCCAGGTGCAGCAGGGCGAGGCACGCTTCGACGTCACCCTGCGCTATCAGCAGCACTTCCGCGACACCCGCGAGGCCATCGAAAATGTCCGCCTGCTCTCGTCCTCCGGCGAGCGCGTTTCCCTTGCGCAACTGACCAAAATCTCCGCCGACGACGGAGCCGAAGAGATCTACCGCGAAGGCGGCCAGCGCTTCATCGCCATCAAATACTCCGTCCGCGGGCGCGACCTTGGCAGCACCGTTGAAGAGGCCATCCGCGCCGTCAATCGCAACATCGCCTTGCCCGCCGGCTATCACCTTGAATGGGCCGGCGAGTACGAGAGCCAAAAGCGCGCCGACAAGCGCATGGACATCGTCATTCCCATCACCATCATGGCCATTTTTCTGATCCTCTACACGATGTTCCGCTCCTTCAAATGGGCGATGCTGATCCTGGTCTCGGTGGCCATGGCCTCCATCGGCGGGCCGCTGGCGCTCTTCCTCACCCACACCAACTTCAGCGTCTCTTCGGCGGTCGGCTTTCTGGCGCTCTTCGGGGTCAGCGTGCAGACTGGCGTCATCATGATCGAATTCATCAACCAGCTACGCGCCCGCCGCAAAGGCATGGAAGAGTCCACCCAGGAGCACATCGTGGAAGCCGCCGTCGAGGGCGCGGTTCTGCGTCTCCGGCCCATTATGATGACCATGCTGGTGGCTACGCTGGGCCTGTTGCCCGCCGCGCTGAGCCATGCGATTGGATCGGATTCGCAGCGCCCCTTCGCCATCGTCATCGTCGGCGGGCTGCTCGCCAACCTGGTCATCGGCGTCTTCCTGCTGCCCACCCTCTACGTCTGGATGGCCCGCGAAGACGACATTCTGCCCGCCGTCGAGTCCACGGAGGAGTTTTAAGGAACCTCGCAATGTTTTAAGGAACCTCGCAATCTTGTCTGTATATTGTCAAGATAATGACATTAAATGATGCAAGAATATTTATATTGACAGACATTATTCTGACGATATAATGCTTGTAACAGTTCTAGAGGTTCAAGTGAACAAAACTTGTTCACTTGAACTAAATGGAGGAAGGAGACCGTCATGGCATCCTATGCATTCCCCGATATTGATCCTCGGATCAGGCACGTCGGTGTAAGCAAGCTGCGTGATTTGAATGCAACCAAGCTGAGGGAGCAAGAAGACGACACTTTTGTAATCCAGGAAAACGATACTCCCCTCTCGGTGCTTTTTTCGTACAAAAGATACCAAGAGATGAGAACCGAGATGAATTCACTGTTGAGCATGATCGAGATGCTCACAAACGAACCTGAACGGACTGGATTGCTTGCGGCCTTTGAAGACATTCGCGCTGGGCGTATTCGCACGCTTGCTGAGATCGAAGCAGATCTGGAAAAGGAGTAGTCAATGTCCGCAACTGGAAAGGGAGAGACGAGTAAACAGACGAGGTCAATCTCTCCCCTTCCCTACACAGTCGAGATGACTGCAACAGCGGAAGCCGTCTATGCGGATTTGTATCGTAAATGCAAGGCGGCAGAGAAGTTAGGGCACTCTGAAAGTATTCATTGCACGACCTTTCACATGGTTCAAGAAGCTGTGAAAGAGATCATTCCCCATGATCCGATCAATAAGCGTCATGCGCTTCGAGGCCATCTGTCCAACATTTTTCGGTTGCGCAAGGGAAGGCTCAGGATCATTTGGATTGCTTCATCGACAATGCGCCGTATCTGCATCCTTTTTATTTCGGAAACTTTACGAAAAGATGGAGACCCTAATGACCCCTATGAGGTTTTTCAAGGCCAACTGGAAGCCGGATTCTTCGATCAGGCATTACAACAATTGGGCGTAAAACGAACCGGAGTCAAGCGCAAGTAGATGAATACTTCAGGCCTCCTCACTCGCTTCACACCTGCTCCGTGACAGGGCTGCCTTCGGCGCTGTACTCTTATTGGGTGCGTGCGCGGCGCGCACAAGGAGCAAATCGAAGAATTATGCCAATCCAAGCTACCTCCAAAATCTGGCACAACGGCCAACTGATTCCCTGGGAGCAAGCCAATATCCACGTGATGAGCCATGTGATCCACTATGGCTCCAGCGTCTTTGAGGGCATTCGCGCCTACGGCCAACCCCATGGCTCAGCCGTCTTCCGCCTGCCGGAACATATGCAGCGGCTGCTGGATTCAGCCAAAATCTATCGCATGGATATCCCTTTCAACATCGAGGAGCTATGCGCGGGTGTGGTGGATCTGATTGAAGCCAATGGCGTTGCGCCCTGCTATATTCGGCCCATTGCGCTGCGCGGCTACGGCGAAATCGGTGTCAGCCCCAAGGGCACGCCGGTCGAGGTCTACATCGCCAACTTCCCCTGGGGCAAGTACATTCCCGGCCACGGCGGAGCGGATGTCTGCGTCTCCAGTTGGAACCGCCTGGCGCCGAACACCATGCCATCGCTCGCCAAGGCCGGCGCCAACTATATGAATTCGCAGTTGATCCACATGGAAGCCGAGATCAACGGCTACGCCGAGGGCATCGGGCTGGACGTAAATGGACTGGTCAGCGAAGGCTCGGGCGAGAATATCTTCATCGTGCGCAATGGCGTCATCTTTACCCCGCCGCTGGCCAACTCAACCCTCTCCGGCATCACCCGCGACTCGGTTCTGACCATTGCCCGCCACCTCGGCCTGAACGTGAAAGAGCGTTCGATTCCGCGCGAACTGCTCTACATTGCCGACGAGGTCTTCTTCAGCGGAACCGCCGCCGAAGTCTCGCCCATCCGCTCGATTGACCGCATTGTGATCGGCGACGGCAAGCCGGGTGAAATTACCAAAAAGATCGCCGACGAGTTCTTCGGCATCGTCAACGGCCTCAAGCCGGACCGCTTCGGCTGGCTGACACCGGTCAATGTAAATACCAGCGTTCCGGTCGGCAAGTAGGTGTTCCAAAGAACAAGAACCATGAAGCTCTGAATCCTCCAATGAAATCGGTGGAATTTCAGAGCTTCATTTGTTTCTGAACGATCCTAGAACTTATCCGTAAATTGTAGCGCCGGTCTCCAGACCGGCTGTAACGTGGACCTCCTGGTCCACGTTGAGTCTCAAAAAATTCTGAAATACGCTGGAGCCATCGCTCAATTCAAACAGGCCTGAAACCAGGAAGAGATAATCCTCAATTTACGGATAAGCTCCTAGTCGCGGCGCAACTTGCGGCCGATCAATGCCCCAATGCAATCTCAATATGACGGTGGATGGTGTGCGGCTGCGCAACGCCGCACTTGGTCAGCGCCGCATCTTCGCAAGTGCGCCCACTTGTCACCACAGGGTTATCCATTGTCGCAGAAAGAATCTTGCCGTCCACCGTGCTTATGGTGAGAGTGACGTCAAAGGTCTCCTTGCCGGCTGCCGCTTCGTACTTCCCGTCATTTGTCTTGGTGACTTCGACCCAGTTGTTCGCCGTATCCGCCACCGGAGCCTGCATCCAATCTGCTGGAAGCTGAAAGTTTGGCTTCGCGGGCGGCACATGATGAACCACAACCACGGCCGTCTGCTTGATTGGATCGATCGACTGGAGATTCAAGTCGAAGTCGAATTGATCCTTTGCGAAAATTACGTGTGTGCCATCGGCCCATGAACTGGGCTGCGGGTTTGGCACCAGAAAGTGATCTCCGGGGTGCTGTAGAAATCCGATCTTGTTCATGAGCCACTGGTCAACATAAAAGGTCATGAAGTCCAGGATCGGCCCCGCCATCTTGGGATCCGTTTTGCTCAAGTCGGGAGCGGAAGGCATCGAGTTTGGATCAAGCGAAAGAATTTGGCGAAACTCCGCCATCGCAGGTAACAGCGTGTATGGCTTCCCGTTGGAGGTCATGCCGGTCCAGCGAAACTCCTCGATAAAACTGCCGCTGGCCGCCTTTTTTACCGTGCCGGTGGCGTCGGCGGTGTAGTGCCAGTCGTCATTGATTCCAGTCATGTGATAGTTGAGCGTCTCTCCTTCGCGATAGTGGCGCGTGAGAGGGTTGGCGCTCGGCGCAGACGTTTGCGCGGAGACGAGCGTGGAGGCGAAAAGAACTGCGAGCGCGGCGAACCTGCTTGTCATGGTGTTTTCCTTTGGATTCCTTCGGCAAAGAAGTGCATTTGCTGACGAACGACTTGGTAGGTTTGTTGAAAGGGCGGGCCCTCGACGGCCCAAAGAGCCGTCAAGCCCAGATGCATGGTCTTGAAGCTGAGAATGAGTTGCGGTATATCGATGCCGGCCCGGATAGCACCGCGTTCTTCCAGCGTGGCGAAGAGCGATTCGAGCGGCGGATCAACGTATTTTTGCATCTCCACCATGTAGGGTAGAAATCCTTCAGTGCGCGAGAACATCTGCGCCAGGAAGACGCGCACAAAGGCGTGATAAGGCTCCTTCAGTTGGAAGTGCAGAAGAATGTACTCGGCAAGAACTGAATCAATCGGCCGCTCCGCTGGCTGGAATTGGCTAATCTCGGATGCCAGGCGGGACTCCAAATCGGCCATGAACGCCACCACAATGTCTTCTTTTGTGGTGAAGTAGTTGTAAATTGTTCCCTTGCCCACATCAGCCGCCGCGGCAATCTCATCCATCGTGACCGCATCGAGGCCCCGAAGCGAGAAGAGGCTGATCGCCGAGGTCATAATGCGGGACCGGGCTGCGGCCTTTTTTCGTTCACGTCGATTTATGACTACGGTCATATATGAATATAGTCATATTACACACCGCTCCACTTGTCAACAGGATTGGATGCTACCCACTCGTTCATTCCATAAGTAACTCATGGATAAGGACGATTTTGCCGATAGAGGCTCAAGAGAACCAAAGAGGCCCCACCGCGCCTCTCCGTTGAAAGCGCCTCCATGCTGAAGCCTTACCAATCCCTGATCGATCCACCGCTGGGCGAAGGCTTGCCAACGGCGGATGGGTATGTGGAAGCCAGATCTCTTTGTGCCCGCAACCTGACGCGAAGTTGCATTCTGGGCAAGGAGGTCGCCTGCGGAGATTTTTCCTACGCGTGGCTGGCGGAGCGAATGCCCAAACTCACCCCCCAGTGTGGATCAGGGCTGTGGCTGGTTCCATTCAAAGGGATTCCAGCGGACGATGTGAACGTCCTGCTGGACCTGATTTACCTGGATGCGGAGTGTCGAGTGATGGCGGTGGTTGAGCTCTTTCCCACCGATCGTGTATCGCCTTCGATTCCGCCGGCCGCCAGCGTGCTGGCTCTGCCCACAGATACCATCTTCTCCTCCGGCACCCAGGTGGGAGATCAATTGGCCTTTGGCCTTGCGGATGAGCTTAAGCAACTTGAGCCCGCACCGCTGGATGATGCGAAACCGCGGGCCGCCGCGCTTCCACAAACCTCGGTAACCCAACCGCCGCAATCGCCCGCCAAGCCGCAAACCTGGATCCAGCAGCCCGCCAAGCCGAAAAGCTGGTGGAAGCGCTTGTTCTCTTCTCAACCTGAAGAGCCGAGAAAGGCTATGCGCGCAACACTCTCAGGGTTGACCGCTTACTTCTGGGATGGCGGCGCTCCACGGGCGCACGAGATTCGCGACATCAGCGCCACCGGCATCTATGTGGTCACCGAGGAGCGCTGGTATCCCGGCACACTGATTCAAATGACGCTGAAAAAATCCTTCGGCGAGGGCGTGAAAGGCGAGGTGACCATCACCTTGATGGCCCGCGCCAACCGTTGGGGCAACGACGGCGTCGGCCTGGGGTTTGTGGTCCGCGATCCCCGCAAGCCACACAACGACGACGCCGAGGGCGTGGATCGCGAGTTGTTGGATCGCTTCCTGGCGCGCATCAACCTGAAAAAATGAAATGCTGTCAGTGACGCCGCGAAGTCGGCTTGCGCGTCACTGTGACCAGCTTGCCGGTGACCGCGAATTTGCGCCGTTCCACAGGCGTGGAAAGCACCAGGCTGGTGACTGGGTTGCCATACGGCAGCAGCGCCTCAATCAACGCCTCCAAGTCGGCCATCGAGGTGGTGGTGACTTTAAGCAGAAAATCATCGCCGCCGGTCAGATGGTGGCACTCGCGGATCTCTTCCAGCGTCTGCACGTAATCCAACAGTCGATGATAGTTCTGGCCGCTGCAACTCATGCGGATAAAGGCCATCACCTCCAGCCCCAGCGCTTCGCGGTCGATCTCGACAGTGTAACCGTGCAGGATGCCAACCTCTTCCATCTGCTTGAGGCGCTCGGCGGTTGCGGTGGGCGAGAGGCCGATGCGGCGGCCCAACTCAGCCAGGCTCAGCCGGGCATTGGCTTGCAACTCGTCCAGCAGCCTTCGCCCAAAACTATCCAAAAGTCCAGTGGAATCCATTGCCATAATTAAGAATCATAGTTGATTCAAGCAGCATCTCCAAACATCACCGTGCATTCCAACTGTACCGGATGGCCGCCGCGGCTTATCATTCAGCCTATGGATTGCCTGATTTTGGATGGCCAGCCTTTGACTCTGGCCGAGATTGAAGCTGTATCGCTCTGTTCCGCGCCGGTGGCCGTCGCGCCGGCCGCTCTGGCTCGCGTGGCTGCCAGTTGCCAACTGATTGAAGAGATTGTAACGGCAGGGCAGAAGGTCTATGGCGTCAACACCGGCTTCGGCAAGCTCTCGGACGTGAGCGTTCCGCCGGAGAGTCTGGCGCAGTTGCAAAAGAATCTGGTGCGCAGTCACGCTGGCGGAGTGGGCCAGCCGCTCTCCGAGGGCGAATCGCGCGCCATGCTGCTGCTGCGCGCCAATGTGCTGGCCAAAGGCTTCAGCGGCTGCCGTCCGGCGCTGGTGGAACTGCTGGTGGCGCTGCTCAACGCCGGCGTGCATCCGGTGATTCCGGAGCGAGGCTCGGTGGGGGCCAGCGGCGACCTGGCGCCACTTGCTCATCTGGCGCTGGTGGTCATCGGCGAGGGCGAGGCCTTCTACCAAGGCGACCGTCTGCCGGGAGCTGAGGCGCTGCGCCGGGCTGGTTTGCAGCCATTGGTTCTTGCTGCCAAAGAAGGGTTGGCACTGCTGAACGGCACACAAGCCATGACCGCTGTCGGTGGGCTGGCAGTGGCGCGCGGCCTGCGTCTGGCGCAGATTGCCGACCTGGCCGGCGCTCTTTCGCTTGAGGCGTTGATGGGCACGCCCGCCGCCTTTGATCCGCGTATTCATCTGGCCCGGCCGCACGCGGGGCAGATCGCCGCCGCAGACCATTTGATGCGCCTCTTGGCCGGTTCAGAGATCCGCGAGGCGCACCGCGAGCATGACTCTCGTGTGCAGGACGCCTATTGCCTGCGCTGTATGCCGCAGGTGCATGGCGCAGTGCGCGGCGCTCTCGATCATGTGCGCGGCGTGCTGGAGATCGAGGCCGGCTCGGCCACCGACAATCCGCTGGTCTTTCCGTACGACGCGCTGGGAACGCAGTTGCCTGCGGCGATCCTCTCTGGCGGAAACTTTCATGGCGCGCCGCTGGCCTATGCCTTCGACTATGCGGCACTGGTGCTCACTGATCTGGCCGGCATCACCGAGAGGCGCATTGACCGGCTGCTGAATCCGGACATCAACGAAGGCCTGCCGGCCTTTCTCTCGCCCGATCCGGGGCTCTCCTCCGGCTTCATGATGGCTCAGATTGTGGCGGCGGCGCTCATCAACGAGTGTCAGGTCCTCGCGCATCCCTCGTCCACCGGCAGCATTCCCACCAGCGGCGGCAAGGAAGATCATGTCTCGATGGGCATGACCGGAGCGCTGAAGTTGCGCCAGATCGTGGCCGAGGTGGAGCGAGTGGTGGCCATTGAACTGCTCTGCGCCGCGCAGGCGTTGGAGTTCCGCCGCCCGCTCAAGACCAGTCCGGAGATGGAGCGCGCCTACGGCGTGGTGCGCTCGGTGGTTCCACGCCTGGAGGAGGACCGGGTACTCTCTGGAGAGATCGAGGCTCTGGCCTCGGCGCTCAGGGCAGGAGCCTTCGACGAGTGGCGGCGCTAAAGTTGGTCTCTGAAATCTTTATCTTGGACGTTGAGCAGGGCCTTCCGCAAAATAATCTTCTGTGAAATGATTCACTTCGCAGCAGAATATGGCTTTTCTCCATCCAATTGCTTCCCCATTTTTCCGGCCGCAGTCGATAGAATATAAAGCAGGATCGTGACGATGCGGCAATATCCCAGGAATCTCTCGCTGCTTTTGGCTCCGGCGCTACTGATTGTAGCCGGCTGCGGCAACGGCCTGGTTAACGCAAACTCTTCGAATGCCGGTTTTTCCATCGTTCCCGGCGCATCCGTCATTGACACCAACTGCACCGGCTGCAATGCCATGAACGCGGCTGGCGCTTTGGTCCAGCAATTTTCCGCCAAGCTCCCGAACGGGCGCCCAGCCGAGGTTCTCTGGTCCGTCCAGGGCGGCGACGCCACAAGCGGTGCGGGCAGCATCAACCCAAGCGGACAGTACACGCCCCCCAGCTATCTTACCGCCGACCGCGCCGAAGTCGTTGTTACTGCAACTCTTGCGTCGAGCCCAAGCCTGCGCGTCAGCACTCTGCTTGCCGTCACGCCGGGCTTCCTGCAGCCAATCACGCCGGAGAACGTAGCCCTGGGCTCAAATGGCAGCGTCAATCTGACCGGCATTCTGGCCGAAGCAGGTGGCTCGGCGAGCATCAACTTTGAAGTGTCTAGCAGCGGCCTGGGGTCAATCGGCCCGGTCAACTGCCAACGCAGCGGCAAGGCCTTCACCTCCTGCACGGCAACTTACACCGCGCCCTCTTCGGTTGCCTCCACCGGCACAACTACCGTGGTGGCCACGGTTGCCGGTCCGCTCGCCGGAGCGGGATCAAAGGCCTCCGCGCTCGTGCTGCTGAACAACGCCGGCGTCAACAGCAATCCGGCAGCGCATCAGGGCGAAATGCCGATGACCGTCGTGCTGGGAACTTCAGGCGGCAATGCCACCGATTATGACACGCGCGGCAGCCAGATTGTGGACTGCTGCAGCGGCACGCTGGGCGCGCTGGTGGAAGACTCGAACAAGCGCAAGTATCTGCTCAGCAACAATCACGTGCTGGCCAAAAGCGACCACGCCAGCGTCGGCGACACCATCGTCCAGCCGGGACTGATTGACAACAACTGCACGCCGCTGGGCGATGGCGGAAGCCTTCAGCCGGTTGCTCAGCTCACCGGCTGGTTGCCGCGCAGCTCCAGGCAAACCAACGCCGACGCGGCCCTGGCCCAAATTGCTTCGCACTCGGTGGACCTGAGCGGCAGCATTCTGGAGTTGGGCGGGCGGCAGACCGACGGCACACTGGCCGCCGCGCCTCCCGGCATCAGTTCAACCGGCGGACGAGGCGAGGCCGCCACGCTCGAGTTGAAGGTGGCCAAGAGCGGACGGACGACCGGCCTGACCTGCGGCGGCGTCTCGGCCATCGATCTGGACGTTACGGTCGATTACTACCTGGACTGCGCCGAGACGCGGTCCTATCTGACCAAGACTTTTACCCATCAGCTTGGGTTGAGCGGCAATCAATTCAGCGACGCGGGCGACTCCGGCGCACTGATCGTGGATGCCGCCAATGCCGAGCCGGTCGGCCTTTACTTTGCCGGCGGCGTGGATCTTGCCGGAGTTAGCCAGGGCGTCGCCAATCCTGCTCCCGATCTGCTGGCCGAGTTAGGCGCACAGTTAGGCGGGAGTTATACCTTTGCCGGCACCACCGACCACGCAGTCAGTTGCCTGAGTTATGGCGACAATACAATTTCCTCGGCGCAGAATCATGCGCTCAGCGATGCGGAGTCGGCGCGCGCGCAACAAGCCCTGACCCAAGCCCGGATGCTGGTCAACTCGACGGCTGGAATCCTGGGCGTCGCAACCGGCAAAAGCATTGACCGTCCCGGAGAAGCGGCGGTGATCCTTTACACAGATGAGAGCAGAACGGCCAGCCTGCCGGCCACGGTGGACGGCGTGCGCACCATCGCCATTCCCACCACGGCTCATGCGGTTGCTTATGGATCAGCGCCGCAATCGCCCTTTGAATCAGGCCTTCCCGCGCTGCCCTCCGCCGCGTTGACCCAAGCCGTGGCAATCAAAGAGCAGGCCGCAGCAAGGCTGATGCGCCAGAATCCGGCCTTCTTCGGCGTCGGTGTGGGCCAGAGCCTGGACAACCCCCGCGAGGCCGCGCTGATTGTCTACGTGGATCGCAATCGCCTGCCCGCCCAACTGCCTCCGGTGGTGGACGGCCTGCGCACCCGCTACGTGGTTATGGAGCGGCTGCACGTCACTCGCTCCTATGCCTCTGCCGCGCCTTCGCGGCTGCACTGCGCTCCCCACGGCCACTAAGA
>Ga0181520_10011196_pt1 | contig 11839 bp, 10 predicted proteins | sample PEATcosm2014_Bin_29_FD_132451 | JGI IMG/M metagenome (GOLD analysis project Ga0181520, IMG submission 132451) | Peatland microbial communities from MTU Mesocosm Facility, Houghton, MI, USA - PEATcosm2014_Bin02_30_metaG | ecosystem: Environmental > Terrestrial > Soil > Wetlands > Peat | place...
GCAATATCAGGGGCTGAAAGAAATTGTTCAGGACGGGCTCTCGGTCGAATTCATGATCCTGGAGTTTGCCGAACAGGCCAAGTTATACGTCCCGCTCACTCGCCTGGATTTGATTCAGAAATATCGTTCGACAGACGCGGGACCGGCCCCGGTGCTGAACCGGCTGGGTTCGCAGCAGTGGACCAAGACCAAGGCGCGTGTACGCAAGGCCATGCAGGACATGGCCCAGGAGTTATTGAAGTTATACGCCGAACGGGCTACCGCTGAGGGAACGGCGTTCTCGAAAGACAATGAATTTCAGCGGGAGTTTGAGGGTTCGTTCGATTACAACGAGACGGAAGACCAGTTATCGGCGATCCGGGCCATCAAGTACGACATGGAATCGACCACGCCGATGGACCGGCTGCTGTGCGGCGATGTGGGCTATGGCAAGACGGAAGTCGCCATGCGGGCCGCGTTCAAAGCCGTGCAGGACGGGAAGCAGGTCGCCGTACTGACGCCGACGACGATTCTGAGCTTCCAGCACTATGAGACCTTCAAGAAGAGGTTTGCGCAGTTCCCCATCAATATCGATATGATCTCGCGCTTCCGCACGGCGAAGGAGCAGAAGTCCATCGTGGAGCGGGTGGAAGCCGGGAAGGTCGATATCCTCATCGGCACGCACCGGCTGCTGTCAAAGGATATCAAGTTCCAGGACCTGGGCCTGTTGATTGTGGACGAAGAGCAGCGCTTCGGCGTGCGCCACAAGGAGCGTCTGAAGCAGATGCGCAAACAGATCGATGTGCTGGCCATGAGCGCCACGCCGATTCCGCGCACGCTGCACATGTCGCTGGTGGGCTTGCGCGACATGAGCGTGATCGAGACGCCGCCCAAGGATCGCATGGCGATTCAGACCGTGGTGGCCAAGTTCGACGAGAAGATTGTGCGCTCGGCGGTCGAAGTGGAACTGGAGCGCGGCGGGCAGGTCTATTTTGTGCACAACCGCGTGGAGTCCATCTATGAAATTGCCGCGCGCATTCAGGAGCTGGTCCCCGCGGCGCGGGTTGCCGTCGGCCACGGGCAGATGAGCGAGGCGGAACTCGAGCGCGTGATGCTGGCCTTCATGCGCCACGAGTACGACGTGCTGGTGGCGACCACGATCATCGAGAACGGGCTTGACATTCCACTGGCCAACACAATGCTCATCAATCGGGCCGACCGGCACGGGCTCAGCGAGTTATACCAACTGAGAGGCCGCGTGGGCCGGTCGAACCGGCGCGCCTATGCGTACTTGCTCATTCCTCCCGAGCAGGAATTGACGGATATTGCGCGCAGAAGGCTGGCGGCGTTGAAGGAGTTCAGCGACCTGGGCGCGGGGTTCAAGATTGCGGCGCTGGATTTGGAGTTGCGCGGCGCGGGGAACATGCTGGGCGGCGAGCAGAGCGGGCACATCGAGGCGGTAGGATTCGAGTTATACACGTCGATGCTGGAGGCCGCGGTCAAGGAGATGAAGGGCGAGAGCAGCGAAGAGCATCCGGCCACGCAACTCAACTTGGGAATCGCGCTGCGCATCGACGAGAGTTATGTGCCCGAAGAGAACCAGCGGCTGCGGCTCTACAAAAAGATTGCCGGAGCCGCGAGCGAAGCGGCCGTGGCCGAGGTGCGCGCGGAGATGGAAGACCGCTATGGGACGCCGCCGGACGCGACGGTTTATCTTTTGGAAGCAGCGATGGTGCGCCTCGAATGCGAGCGAATCGGCATTGCCCAGGTGGATCGCAAACGCACCGAGTTGCACATTCGCTTTACCGAGAACGCAACTGTCGATCCGCGGCATCTAATGAAGTTGGTCGCCCGCAACGCCAAGCGCGGTGCGCAGTTTACGCCGCAGGGCCTGTTGAAGTATCCTCTAGCCGCCACGCGGAGCGACGAAGTTCTGCTGGAGATTCACGAGTTGATTGCCGACCTGGCGCCTGTGCCGGTCAATGCATAAAAATCCACCCTCGACCAAGAGAGGCACGATGAAGAAGAGTTTTGCGTTGTTAGCGATGGGAGCTTGCATGTCTTCTGCGATGACCGGCTATGCCGCGAATGAAAACTGGAAGCAGCAATTCGAAAAGGTATCGAATGAGTACTTCGACCAGGTGTACTTTCCCTATGGTCCGACAAACGGGACGCTGACCGGCTATCACCAGTACGATGCGCAGTTGGAGAACTACTCGCGCAAGAGCATCGATGCTGAGATCGCCGCGCTGAAGGATTTCGAAAAGCGCATTGAGGCGATTCATCCCGATGCAACCGCGGCCAGTTTTGTTCCGCGCAGTGACCGGGAGATTGTGCTGGCGAACATTCGCTCGCAATTGCTGACTCTCGAAACGATCCGCCCCTGGGAGAAGAATGCGGACAACTATTCGAGCACCTGCGCGAATGGGGCGTTCACGTTGATGGAGCGCAAGTTTGCTTCGCCGGACGAGCGGTTGCGGTCACTGATTGCGCGGGAAAAGCAGATGCCGGCGCTCTTGGCCGATGCGCGCGTAAACCTGAAAAATCCGCCGCGCATTTATACCGAAATCGCCATCGAGCAACTGCCTGGAATCGTAAGTTTCTTTGAGCACGATGTTCCGCTGGCCTTCGCCGACGCCAAGGACCCGGCGCTCAAGGCGGAATTTGCGCAGACCAATGCGGCGGTGATTGCGGCCTTGAACAGTTATCTCGGCTGGCTCAAGACCGACCTGCTTCCGCAATCGAACGGAGACTTCCGGATTGGCGCGGAAGCGTTCTCGAAAAAGCTTCAATACGACGAGATGGTGGACCTGCCGCTCGACAAACTGCTGCAAATCGCATGGGCGGATTTGCGCAAGAATCAGGAGCACTTCCGGCAAGTTGCGAAAGAACTGGAGCCGAATAAAGAGCCCAGCGCGGTGCTTGAGGAGTTAGGCGAAAATCATCCCGCGCCCGACCATCTGCTGGATGCATTTCGCGCCACATTCGACGGCCTGGACAGTTTCATTCGTACACACCACATTGTGACCATCCCTTCGAACGTGCGGCCGATTGTGGAAGAGACGCCGCCCTTCATGCGCGCGACGACAACTGCCAGCATGGACACACCGGGCGCGTTTGAAACGCACGCGACCGAAGCCTACTTCAACGTGACGCTGCCCGATCCTTCAATGACGCCCGCCGAGGTGGAAGGCTTCATGCATTCATTCAATGTGGGCACCGTGATTTCGACGGCGGTGCATGAGGCGTATCCGGGGCATTACATCCAGTTTCTGTGGCTGCCGCAGGCGCCCAGCCGCGTGCGCAAACTGCTGGGCGCGAACACCGACATCGAGGGCTGGGCGCACTATACCGAGCAGATGATGCTGGACGAAGGCTACGGACAGCCCGGCGCCGGCGCCAAGGATGAACGCGAGTCCAAATTCCTTCGCCTGGGCCAGTTGCAGGATGCGCTGCTGCGCAATGCGCGCTTCATCGTCGGCATTGAGATGCATACCGGCAAGATGAGCTTTGAGGAAGCGGTCGCATTCTTCCAGAAGGAAGGCTACCAGTCGAAGGAGTCGGCAACGGTCGAGACCAAGCGCGGCGCTGGCGACCCGACGTATCTCTATTACACGCTGGGCAAGCTGGAAATCATGAAGCTGCGCGAGGACGTGAAGAAGAAGCAGGGCGCGGCATTTTCGCTGGAGCAGTTTCACAATGACTTCCTGCGCCAGGGCTTTCCACCCGTCAAGATTGTGCGCGAGGCGCTGCTGGGGGACGATTCGCCAACACTGTAATTGCGTGGTGGTCCACCAGAGATCTCGTATCGTGACCGCATGACTTGGAAATGTTAATCAGGACAGAATGGGTGCCCCAGGTCTCGCCTTGAGACCTGGGAAGCACAAATTCACGTGGTCGTGCTGCTTGCCGCCCGCCGCATCCCACGCAAGGAGTAGAGCGGAAGCCGGGTCGACCTTGTAAGATGGCTGCAAACTTTGAAGCCGCTTCAATCCAGCGGCGAAACTTGAAGTGAGGCAGATGGAATGAGCAATCGGGTACGGAAGGCAGTCTTTCCAGCGGGCGGGTTGGGCACTCGGTTTTTGCCGGCCACCAAGGTAATTCCCAAGGAAATGCTGGCGCTGGTGGACAAGCCCATCATCCAGTACGGTGTGGAAGAGGCCATCGCGTCGGGGATCGAGCACATCATCATCGTGACCGGCCGCGGCAAGAGCGCGATGGAGGACCACTTCGACATCAGCTATGAGTTGGATGCGACCCTGGAACGGCGCGGCAAGGCGGAGTTGCTGGCGCTTTCGCGCACCGTCTCCGCTCTGGCGCGGATCAGCTACGTCCGGCAAAAGGAACCGCTGGGCCTGGGCCATGCCGTGTTGTGCGCCAAGGACCTGGTAGGCGATGAACCCTTTGCGGTGATGCTGCCCGATGACGTGATCGATGCCGAAGTGCCGTGCCTCAAGCAGATGATCGGCGTATTCGAGGAGCGCGGTGGCTCGGTGCTGGCCACGCAGACCATCGAAGGGCCGTCGATCAGCGCCTATGGCGTGCTGGCCGGTTCGCAGGACGCGCATAACAAGAGAATTTATAACTGCACAGGCATGGTGGAGAAGCCGAAGTTTGAAGATGCGCCATCCACGCAAGCCATCATCGGCCGCTACGTGCTCACGCCGCGCATCTTCCCTTTGCTGGAACATACCAAACCCGGCGCCGGCGGCGAGATACAGCTCACCGACGGCATTCTTGCTCTGCTCAAAGAAGAGAAAGTCTTCGGTTACACGTTTGAAGGCAGGCGGTTCGATGCCGGCGACAAGCTAGGCATGTTACAGGCCACGGTCGAGTTTGCGCTCAAACGCAGCGATCTCGGGCCGAAGTTCCGCGAGTTCTTGAAGGGACTGCACCTGTAAGCGGAGTTAGCGGGGTTAGCGGAGTTAGCCGGAAACGAATTCCGCTAACTCCGCTAGCTCCGCTTTCTTACGCCTTCCACTTGATGTTGCAGCCGATCGAGGGACGCTGGTCTCCGAGTCGAGGCTTGCCCGCAAGCACCAGATCGATGGCGACCCGCAGGTCTTCCCCGGTGACGGGCACGCCGTTTCCCGGACGGCTGGAGTCGAACTGGCCGCGATAGACGAGGCTGAAATCGGCGTCGAAAAGGAAAATGTCCGGCGTGCAGGCGGCGTTATACGCATGCGCCACGGCCTGCGTTTCGTCGTATAGGTACGGGAAGGTGAAGCCGAGTGTCTCGGCCTGCATCCTCAGTCCTTGCGGCCCGTCTTCTGGGTGGGTGGAGACATCGTTGCTGCTGATGGCGACGATGCCGAGAGATTGACCCGCGTAATCGGCGCCCAATGCCGCCAGGCCTTTCTCGATGTGCTTCACATAGGGGCAGTGGGTGCAAATGAACATCACCAGCAAGGCCTTCCGGCCGCGGAAGTCGTCGCGGCGGACTGTCCTGCCGGAGACGACGTCGGTCAAGGCAAAGTCCGGCGCCGTCGTGTCCAGTTCCAGCATGGTGGATTCAGTGAGTGCCATAGCCTTCTCTCCGGTTTCTTCTTGTTCGTCCAACTAACTCCGCTCACACTCCAGTCTTGCTAAAACAGCGGTGTCTGCCTGCCCGGCATGGTCAGGCCGAAATGTTCGTAAGCCAGGCGCGTTGCCACGCGGCCGCGCGGGGTGCGGTCGAGGAATCCTATCTGGATGAGGAATGGCTCGTAGACCTCTTCCAGCGCGTCCTGCTCCTCGGCCAGAGTGGCAGCCAGTGTGCTCAGGCCCACCGGTCCGCCGTCGTATTTCTGCATGATGGCCAGCAGCAGCTTGCGGTCGATCTCGTCGAAGCCGTGGGCGTCCACTTCAAGCATGGTCAGAGCGGCGTTCGCCGTCGGACGGTCGATCACGCCCGAGCCGCGGACCTGCGCATAGTCGCGCACGCGGCGCAGCAGCCGGTTGGCGATGCGCGGTGTGCCTCGGGAGCGCAGGGCGATTTCCGCCGCGCCGTCCTGGTCAATGGGAATCTGCATCACTTCTGCGGAGCGCTCGACGATGAAGCGCAACTCGTCCTCGGTGTAGAACTCCAGGCGCAGCAGAATGCCGAAGCGCGAACGCAGGGGCGACGAGAGCAGGCCGGGGCGGGTGGTGGCGCCGATGAAGGTAAAGGGGCGGATTTCCATCACGTGGGTGCGCGCCGCCGGGCCCTGGCCGATGATGATGTCCAGCTTGTAGTCCTCAAGCGCCGTGTAGAGCTTCTCTTCGAGCACCGGCTGCATGCGGTGAATTTCGTCCAGGAAAAGCACCTGGCGTTCGCGCAGGTTGGTGAGGATGGCGGTCAGGTCGCCCTGGATTTGGAGGGCCGGCCCAGAGGTCTGCTGGAATCCCACATCAAGTTCATTGGCGATGATGGTGGCCAGCGTGGTCTTGCCCAGCCCCGGGGGGCCGAAGAGGAGCACGTGATCGAGGGCCTCGCCGCGGGATTTGGCGGCTTCCAATGCGATGGCCAATTGCTCCTTGGCTTTGGACTGGCCGATGAACTCGCGCAGCCAGCGCGGGCGCAGTTTCAGCTCAAAACCCTGCTCTTCGTCGGCGCGCGAGGCGCTGACCAGACGTTCCGGGGTGTTGTCGCGTGCGATTGCCATGCTGAGGAGAAGTGTAGCGGGCCGGGGTTGCGACTGCAACCGGAGCGGCCTTCAACGCTCAGACCGGGAGGCACACAACCCCGGCTACCAGCTTGTAGTGATAACCATGAAGCGGTACTTCAGCCAGGCTAATCGTCAGCAGAATTTGTCCCTTTGCATCTCCTGCGATTGCGGAATGTGGGTGTCGTCCCGGGCCGGCGCGCCGACACCGCGCTTCCCATATCGGATCTGTGACGACGAGACAATATGGGGCAGCATCAAAGCGGAAATCAGCCTCAACTCTCAGTCTGTTCGGGTAGATTGGGTGTGGCCCAACTTTCCAGTGCAGTTGTTCTGGTTGGATTATTGATAAGGAGTGGCTCAGCGCACGCTTTAGTAATGGATCATCAGCCGAGATTCTGTTGCTGTAGCTGTGCAGAAGCGGGCCGTTCAGGTCCAGATAGGAAATCAATTTATCCGCATCCCTTGGTCCATCGAAGCGCCGGAGAACCATACACGTATCTTTGTAAAATGCAGGAGCCATCTCCCAGTTTTCAGGCTGGACATTATCGCCTACATATCTATCGAGGCGGAGATTCAAAACGTCAAGCGGTGCCAGTATCCTATGCTCTTGAGTTTCGCCGTCGATCACGATGATTTCGTGGTCTGCAAACGCGCCATGTGCTTTGGCTTTCACGGGGCGAATCCATTTGCTGGAATCGATGTCGATTCCAGCAATACAATTTCCGCCGTCCCTTCGCGAAACGGCAAGGCACAAGAAGCGCAACTCGTGCATGCGCTACCCCTCAGATTAAAGATGGAGAATTTTAACGCCGCCCCATTCTTTCTGTAAATACTCAAGCGCGAGTCTGCGGTGACAATGCTCCGCCGTAGCTTCGCTGCATAACAAGACGGTTTTCTTCAGGAAGCTTTCCTTACTCAGGACCGATTCCACTTTGCGAGAGCGGATGAGGGCAAGATAAGCCTCGGTGTAAACGTCCCAATCTCCCTTGCGCTTCTTGTACGCATCGAGAATGTCCTGCGTAGGAGCGAGAAGAGGTTCATGCTCATAATCCGCGCCGCAAATTTCGCGGAGAAAGTAGGCGAGATCGGCCTGCTTGGCGAACGCGGCCAGTTGGGAGGTGTTATTCAACCGCACGTCGAGCAGGCGCTCGATGCCGTGAGCCTTCAGTGTGCCGAAGAATTGGCTGGCGCTTTTTTTGGTAAAACCGATGCTGTAGATCTCCATTCGTCCTCGTCGAGTTCAGCAAAGAGTGCGGGCTGTGCGCCGACCAGCGGCTTGTGGGCTTCGATGGCAACCGCGTCGTCGGATTCCAGACGGCCGTCGCCGCGAATGTGGAGCATGATGTGGCCGCGCTCGGTGAGCACGCGGCCGATGAGCAGGCGGCGATGGCAGTGGGCGGGGTCTTCCTCGCCGCAAACCAGGGCCACGCGGAAGCGCTCCATGCCGGTCTCAAGCCTTGCGATGGCTGCCTTGAAGCGGGCGTCGTCGCGAAGCCGGCTGTAGAGGACACGCCCGTTGGCATCGTAGTAGGCCGGGTTCGCCGGACGACCGCCCAGATCCGCGCCCAGGTAGAGATAGTGGATTCCCGCCTGTTCCAGCGAGCGCTTCATAAGTTCCCTGTCGAACTGCGGGACGTATTTCGAGTAGGGAGAGCTGCGCGTATCGACCACCACCTCAACCCCGTGCTGGCTGAGAAGGCCAAGCCAGGTTTCGAAATCGTGGCTGGAATGGCCGCAGGTGAAGAAGCTGCTCATGCGCAAGTCCTCGCAGAGGAGGATACCACCGCAGGGGTGCCCCACCAGTGAGAGACGGCGAGCCTCCGCTCCGATCCGGCGTTTAGACTGGTAAGGTCTCCAGGAACGCAATGACCCACCGGTTCGGAATCCTTCGCCGCTTTCGCTTCAATCTGCCGCAGCGCATCGCCGCGGTGCTGCTGGCGCTGTTTTTAGCCCAGGGGCTGTGGCTCACAGGGCGCCAGACGCTGGCCGACCGCGATTACCAATATGCGCGCTGCGGGCGCGAGATGTGGGAACGGCCGTCGGCCCTGGCCGGGTACTTTACCAGTTGCGGCAACATTCACGACGGCGTGCTGGCCTACCGCGTGGCCGGGCTGCCGTTGACCGTGAACCTGCTGGCCCAGCGCGGGATGGACCACTTCCGCAAGCCCGAAGACCGCGTGGTGCAAACCGCAGGCGACCCCGGCGGCGCAGAACTGAGCACATGGGAGCTGCGTCACCAACTGACGCATATTCTGCTGCTGTTGCGGCTGCCGTTTCTGGCGGCCGGGTGCGTGCTGGGCGGCGGCCTGTGGTGGGTCACGCGGCGGCTCTACGGCAACCTGGGCGGCTACACGGCGCTGGCGCTCTATTGCTTTTCCCCAGCGATTCTCCGGGCGTGCATTGCGCCAGGTCCCGAGGTGCTGGCGGCGCTGGGAGTCTTTGGCGGCGTTTATACCGCCATCGGCGTTGCCCACGCCATGCAGGGCCCCAGGCGGAAGTGGCGTCCGCGAATCGTGCTGCTGACCGCGGCTTTCGGGCTGGCGGCGGCCGCGCACATTGCCGCTTTGCCGGTGGTGGCGCTGGTGGGGTTGGCGTGCATGTTGTGGGTGGCCGAGGGGCGCCGGAGCCAGGTGTTGCCGGTGATGCTGGTGGCCGTGGCTGGTGCGTTGGTAGTGGTGTTTGCCTGCTACGGCTTCTCCCCGGACGCGTTCAGCTATGTTTTCCGCTCGGCCTCGGGGTTCCTTTGGATTTCGCTGGACCCGGCGCGGCGGTTCTTCTCCACCTTGGGAAATGCCGGCATCACGGTGGCCGCGGCTGCCGCCCTGGCGCTGTTTCTTGGGCAGCGCAAGTCGTGGTACTTCGGCAATACCGCCCCGCTGTTTTGCGCCGTCGCGTTGTTCCTGCTGGTCATGACAGGCGCCCCCGGCTTCCCCTGGCTGTGGGCGCTGCCGTTTCTGCTCACGTTTGTGGGCGGAGTGTTTGCCGACGCCTACGAGGGGCCAAGAGGGCGGCTCGCGCTGGCCGCCGGCGGAGCCATTGTGCTGCTGCAGGCGGTGTTCTGCGTACTGAGCTTGCCGGGGCTGCTGTAGCAAGCGAGTCTTCCGGTGCGCAGCCGCAGCATTGCGCTATGATTGCCGGTCCCGAAACTTTCGATTGCAGAAGAGCTTCCGGGGCATCCCCGGAAGGAAAATGCACTTGAAGACATTAGGCACTCCAGAGCATAATAGTGCCGAGCCATGGGTGGTTGGCTTTCATGCTGAGTTCGCGCCCGAGTATCTGCAGTTGTCAGAACCGGTCCGGCAGAAGATTATCTCGCTGGCAGGACTGCTGAAGATATTCGGCCCACAGCTTGGCAGACCGCGAGTGGATACGCTGAAGGGGTCGAAACACCCCAACATGAAGGAACTTCGCTTCGATGCCGACGATGGCGCGTGGCGTGTTGCCTTCGCATTCGATTTGAAGCGGAAGGCGATTCTGCTGGTTGCCGGGGATAAGTCCGGTGTCTCTCAAGACAAGTTCTACCGGAATCTGATCGAGATCGCCGATCGTCGTCTCGATCAGCATCAGCAAGCAGTTGCAGCGGCAAAGGAGAAACAGTGACGGCCTATTCGACGGTCTCTTTAGAGGAAATGCTTGCTCGGGAAACTGAGGAATCGCGACGCCAGATCGAACAGATGACTGCGGAGTTGATTGCCGAGGAGCTGAACCTGCGTGCGATGCGCCGCCTGCGCAAGCTGACCCAGGCGCGGCTGTCGAAGAAACTCAAGATCGGGCAGGAGGGCGTCTCGCGCATCGAGAAGCGGACTGACCTGTATCTCTCCACATTGCGCAGTTACGTCGAGGGCGTGGGGGGCAAGCTGTCGCTGATTGTCGAATTCCCGGATGGTCCGCCGGTGATTCTGACCGGGCTGGGCGAGAGCGCAGGCAAGGACGAAAACAAGGCGAAAAAGAAGGCCAGATCAGGAGCCAAATCCAAGGCCCGGACGCGCCGCGCGGCCTGAGCGCCGGAGGCTCTCGGACGAGCGCAGAAAAAAGCCTATAAATTCAAGCAGAATAAGGACTTATTTCTTCCTGTTCGCCTTGCTAAAACCCTCTTTGAAGCGGTAAAATAGAACTACAGCCCGCGGACACCGGCCCCCGCTTTCTCCGTATACTTTCCGCCGTCCTCCGGCGGGCCTGAAAAGACATCTATGCCAGAAGATCAGAATCCCCTCCTCCCTCCCGACGGTGGCACTCCGCCCAATGGCGGCTCAAGCCTTATTCCCATCAACATCGAAGAGGAGATGCGCCGCTCCTATCTCGACTACTCGATGAGTGTCATCATCGGGCGCGCGCTGCCGGACGCCCGCGACGGGTTGAAGCCCGTGCACCGCCGCGTGCTCTACACCCTGAGCGAGATGGGGCTCGAGTACAACAAGAAATACACCAAGTGCGCCAAGGTGGTGGGCCAGGCGATGGGCGTCTACCATCCGCACGGCGACTCGGCCATCTACGACACCCTGGTGCGCATGGCGCAGCCGTTCTCGCTGCGCTATCCGCTGGTCGACGGGCAGGGGAACTTCGGCTCGGTGGACGGCGATCCGCCCGCGGCCATGCGTTACACCGAATGCCGCCTGCTGCGCATTGCCGGCGAGCTGCTGGCCGACATCGATATGGAGACGGTGGACTTCACGCCGAACTACGACGAGTCCACGTTCGAGCCCACGGTGCTGCCCACCCGCATTCCCAACCTCATTGTGAATGGCTCCAGCGGCATCGCGGTCGGCATGGCCACCAACATTCCGCCGCACAATCTCACGGAAGTGGTCAACGCTGCCATCGAACTGCTGCAGCATCCCGAGCTGGCGCACAATCGCGAGGCAGAGCTGGCCATTGTGCTGAAGCACGTGCAGGGGCCGGACTTCCCGACCGGCGGATTCCTGTATGGCAAGTCCGGCATTCCAAACGCATACAAGACCGGGCGCGGCCGCTTCATGATGCGCGCCAAGGTGGCCACGGAGAACCTGACCAAGGAAAAACAGGCGATCATCGTCACCGAGATTCCTTACCAGGTCAACAAGTCCAAGCTCATCGAGCGCATCGCTGAACTGGTGACCGAGAAGATCGTCGACGACATCAGCGACGTGCGCGACGAGAGCGATCGCGACGGCATGAGGATTGTCATCGAGCTCAAGCGCGGCGCGCAGCCTGAGATTGTGCTCAACCAGCTCTACAAGCACACGCAGATGCAGGAA
>Ga0181520_10011197_pt1 | contig 11839 bp, 6 predicted proteins | sample PEATcosm2014_Bin_29_FD_132451 | JGI IMG/M metagenome (GOLD analysis project Ga0181520, IMG submission 132451) | Peatland microbial communities from MTU Mesocosm Facility, Houghton, MI, USA - PEATcosm2014_Bin02_30_metaG | ecosystem: Environmental > Terrestrial > Soil > Wetlands > Peat | place...
GACCGAAGAACAACGCCACATTCTCAGACGACTGCACTTCGCTGATCCTATGCGCTACGTAACGTGACCCGACGGGACCAACTCAAACGAAACATCAACTGTCAATGTGCGGAAAATGAGTCTTTGATAACTTGAATCGGTACCAGTAAGTGGCGTTGGCACTGGCCAGCGGTCGCGCTGAGGGGTGGCATCTCCCCTGGCATCTACACCACGAAGGGTGGCATCGTCGATGCAGCCCTGAACGAAGAAGTCGTCATGCCGGGTTCCGGCACTCTGAAACGATGAAAAGGCGACGGCCCTACCCCGTCCCGCCTGCGGCGGGCCACCCCTCCCGTTCCGGGAGGGGAGAGGCGAACGACGATTCCCGCGCAGCAGGGAACTGCTGCGGTTCTCCCCTCTCCGCTGTGCCGCGCTCTGCGCGGCCCGGAGAGGGGCCTACCCGCTGTAGGCGGGTCAGGGTGAGGTTGCCGTCCGCCCCACGGATTTTCGAAGCAGGGAGAAGGGTGATGCCGCCGTTTCGTCGTTACAAAGTGCCCGACCGGCCTACTGCTTCGTGAAGGTCAACTCCGGCACCGGCTTCTTCAGCCGGATCACCGGATCTCCCCAGCACGCCCAGTCGGCCACCGTGTTGTCGTTCGGGCCGCAGTCGCAGATCAGCTTGAACTGCACCCTCTGGCCCGCGAAGGCCGACAAGTCGGCGGTCACCTCGCGCCACACTTTCTGGTCCCCATGCCGGGTGAACAGCTTAGTCTCGTTGCCCTGGGCATCGATAACGATTATCGAGTAATCGACACCGTCACTCGGGTCGCCGCCGTCGCCGAGGCCGATGAACAGGTTCACCTCCGCGGGTTCGAGCGGGAGTTGCACCGGCGCGAACACCGCGAACGAGTACCCCGCCCCGCCGTTGTAGGGCGGGTGCGAAAACAGCCCGGCCTTGTGAACCCCGCCAACAGTGTAGCTGTTTTGCTGCATGAAAACGGCTCCGGTTTTCGGGTCTCCCGGCTGCTCGGTATGCTTGCGTGTGGCCTGACCCCAGTCGAACCCCCAGTTCGGATCATCGAACCGCCGCACGACAACCGATCCGGGCGCGAGGCCGAGCTTGAAGCGCACGTCCTGCGACAGATCGCCCGCCTTCACGGTGACGGTGAACTCGCCCGAAGCCGTCTCGGGCGCATCCTTGAGCGTCAGCTTCACCGGCAGCGAGAACGCCAGCGGCACCGTCGAGGTCGCCGGCTCGACTGTGAGCCACGCGGGGCCTGCGACACTCAGGCTGCCCTCGCGCACGCCCGCAGACGGCGGATTGATCTGCCCGGCGAGGGTCATCTCCACTGCGCCAGTAGGGACACGCGCCGACGAGGGCGTGGCGGACATGTCGGCCAACGGGCAGACCTGCGCCACCGCCCATCCCGTCGCGCCGCCGGCTTCCGCCTTCACCCAAAGCCGCGTTCCAGGCTTCGCGTCGGCGGGCACCTTCAGCGTGCTGCCGTCAATGGTCGCGCCCGGGCAAGTGAGGGTCGCGCCCGGCGCGGTGAACTGGACAACTCCGCCCGGCGGCACCATCGCCAAGTCGGTTTTGACCGGCAGCGCCGCGCCCGCCCCGGCGAAGTCGACGACATACCGCACGCCTTTCTCCACGCCGATAATCCAGTCGAGGTCTCCCGTCCGCCGCACTTCGGCCTTGCCGAGGTCTTTGTCTTTCTCGTCGAAGGCGGTCACGACCGAGGGCGCTCCGGCGATCCCGAACGGGTTGCGGAGGCCGAACTCGCGGGTACCGGCGCAGTCGATCACCTCAGCGCGCCTCTCCCCCACCTTGCGCACAGCGATCCCGCCCGTGCAGGCGAGACCCTTGTGCGAGAACTGGCCCCCACGGCCGTCGAAGTAGACGTACGCGGGCGATTCGACGATGTCCACCCGCTTGCCATCTTGCAGTCCGGAAAGCTCGAAGAACCCCGGCGCGACCGCGACCCACCCCGCCGATGGCAAGGTGACCTCGTGTTTCCCGGGCAGCGCCGCGTCCCGGACTACCCAATTCCCCTGCTCGTTCCCGTTCACCCACAACACGAGGCCGCTGGGGTACTTGATGCGGATTTGGCTGTCCTTGTACTTCCCGCTGGCGACGGCCTGCGAGGTGCTCTGATAGCCGGAGCCATCGTAGTAGTCGATCGCCGTCGGGGCCTGGCAGCCGTAGCGAGTCTGAAGTTGTTGCATCATATAGTACGAGCGGCACTGCAGGGCGGTCCCGTAGTCGTCCTCCACCAGCCAGCCGATATGCCCGTAGGTCATCTCGGCGGCGAGGAAGCGGTCGATGGAGTGCGCCAGGTTCTCCGGGGCCTGCCAGTTGGGGATGCCGCCACAGAAGGAGCCGGTCCACGAGATGCCGATGTCGCCTTCGAGCGGGTGAATCTTGTGCAGGTCGTAGACCGGCAAGTACGGCTGCTCCGCCAGGTTCACGCCGTTGTAGACATGGCCATAGTTGCCGTCCGTTAGCCCGGCGTACAGCATCTGGTACGTGCCCTCGGACCAGATCGGCCCGCCGTACACCCTCGAATCATTGCGCAGAAGCTCTCCGTAGCAGTAGAAGGTCTGCGCGAAGGTGCCCGCCCCCGGAACACGGGCGTCATAGTCGTTGTAGCCCCACGGCGCGACAGCCGTGTGCACGTCGGTGTAGCTGGCGTTCTCCCCGTACCGCGCCTTGATCTGGGGGGCCAGCTCGTGCTCGACCTCGTTTGCCCGGGTCGGCTTGCAGTTGTAGTTGCGCGGCCAGGCCGGCCGCCAGTCGTTGTTGCTCTCGCGCGCCACCCAGTCCTCACTCCAGTGCGAGTTCACCGGCGCGTAGTCGGTGTAGTTGGTATACAGGCCCGAATTCCAGCCCAGCGCTCGCTGCGCCTTGACATACCACGCCTGCTTCTCGTCCCCGCCCTTCTTCGGCGCGGCGTGAATGCGCATCGTGAAGCTCTCCCCGCCGTCGCGCCAACTGATCTCGTGGTTGCACTGGGTCAGCTTCTCGATGCCATACGCGCGGCGCTTGATCGACCGCTCCTGCTCCTTGTCGAAGTCGTCCGGCCCCCAGCTTTCGCGCCACAGGCTCTCCGCCGCTTCCTTCGCGTGCAGTCCGCGCGGGTTGTCGATGGTCGGGAGAACCTCCTCGAAGGTCGGCGAGACGGTCAGGAAGATGCGGTCGTACACGTCATTGCGCTTGCCGTCGGTCTTGGGGTGATAGCGGATGCCCCCGTTGACCTTCGCCGTGTCCTTGCCCCCGCTGACCGCGACATACAGTTCCGAAGCGTTCGAGCGGTACCAGTCGGCATATACGGTGCTGAACACCGCCGGGCCGGTGTCGCTGCCCGCATGAGACATCAGCACTTGTGGCCCGTTACTCCAGGCCATGAAAGGCACATAGATCGTCTCAGGCTTATGCAGTCCGGCGTAGTTGCCGAACGCGATTTCGGTAGCTTTGCCGCCCTTGCACAGCACGTCGATCACCAGCGACTTCTGCCACAGCCGGAACCGATACGTGACGCCCGGCTCATACTCGGCGGTGAGGATGTCCTGCTCCAGCTTCGCCGACTTGAGCTTCCCGGCTGGCGCCGCGTCGAAGCGAAGGCCGCCGTCCTTCATCGGCTGGGCGACTCTCGCCCCGTTGACGAAGGCCTCGATGCCGGAAAAGCCCTGTGCCGGATCGACGCGGTACATCACCTTCGCATCCGGGCCGGTGTACTGGAACTCGTAGGTGTCGTTTCGCGTGGGAGCAGTATTTCGCGTGGGGCGGGCGTCTCGCCCGCCGGTCTCCGCAGGCGAGACGCCTGCGCCACGCGTATCGGCGCCCCGGTCAATGCGCACCGTCGTCTTGAACCCCGTCGCGAAGTTACTCGGCAGGATCGTCTCCTCGCGAGTCGGGAAATCGAGCTTCCCCGGGCCGGTGTTCTGCCCCGCCGGCTGGCCATCGAACAAGGTCAGGTTGCGCTTCGGCCGCGGCGCAAACTCCAGCGGCTTGAGCACCTCAGTGTAGAAGCTCAGCGAGTCGAAGTACAACCTCCGCCAGTCAATATTCGATCCGCCGCGGAACTCGAGGCCGGTGAACTTGCAGGGGAACTGGATGGCCTTCAGCGCATCCGCACCGATCCGGCGATGCACCAGCCACCACTCCTCCCACTGCGTGTTGGTCAGGTAGACGGTGTACGGCTTGCCCGCGGCATCGACGAAGCTAGCGCTGATCGCCACCGACGGCGTGTCCGGCGGGTTTACCCACGACCAGCGGTTCGAGTGGACCCACAGGTTGATGCAGTCGAACTGTCCCTCGATGGGGATCGGTTGCGGGGGCTTGACGACAAAGCGGCTGGCGGACGAATTGCCCTTGTACTCGACCTTGCCCACATATTGCCCCCACATCTGCTGCTCGCGCGAACGCGACAGCTTCGCCTCGGCCCCGTCGTACATTTCGACGGTCCAGCCGGCCATGTCCTGGAAGTCGACGAGTGGCTTGCGCTCCTCGACCCGCTTCGCCCAAACCATCTCGTAGGGTCTCTCCCCCACCGAGGCCTTCGGGTCGATTTCGTTCACGGCCTGAGCCACGGCTTGCGGCTGCGCGGCCGGCTGTGCCAGCGCGTCGCCGCAGGCAAGCCCCAGCGCGACGGTGAGCAAAATGAGAGCGTGCGGGATCAGTTCCATGATATGCTCCTTATGTTGTCTCCAAGTGGCCCCAGCAGTCCTGCCCCAGCAACGTGGCCCCGACAATCCTGTCGGGGAGGGCTGTTCGCTACAGTGGCCCCGGCAATCCTGCCGGGGAACGCCGTTCACGCCAACCTCCGACAAGCCTCCACCCAGATGTCCTCCAGCGCCCCGAACTGCGGCTCCGGCAGCGCCCACTCGGCGCGTTCCAAGCGTTCGATGGCCTCCAGGCGCGCCGTCTCCACCGCGTCCGGTGAGCCCAACTGCCGCCAGCGAGCGAGCATCTCCCGCCGCAGGTGACGCGGATACCAGGTCAGCTCCGCGTACCGGTCGAGCGTGGCATCGGCGGTCAGGAACTCCGAGCGCCTCAGCCCTGCCGCGATGACATCGAAGTCATCGGTGCCCGGTTCGCCGCCGAGATCGACACCCCCTGCCAGCCGCTCAAGCCAATCGCGAAGCTCCAGGTCGAGAACCATTTGCACGGGACTGAAGACCTCGTCGGCGCTGAGGCTGCCCGCCGCGCCGAGATAGCGACACCCGCCGGACACCGTGAACGCCGCCGACGCCCCCTTCTCCAGCATTGACTGCGCCCCCGGACGCTTGGCCATCGTCAGCAATGTCGCCGACCCGCCGGACGGGTCACTCCCGCTCATCCAGGCGGAGGCTTCACAGGCCAGACGGTAATACAGTGTCTGCTCCGGCGCTCCGAAGGGGATCGTCTGCGCCCGCAGGTCGAACGGCTCAATGCCCCCGCTCCAGTTCGTAGGCAGGCCGGTGATCGCCTCGACGCACATCGCCCCGGAAATCGTCTCGGCCCACGACAGCGCGAGCGCCGGCAAGGGCAAAGCGGGCAGCGTCGCCCCGCAGCTTCCCATGTTGCCGATGTGCAGCCGCTTCAGCCGGTCAGCAAAGGCGACCGCGACATCCAGCTCTTTCCCGCCAAGCTGCAGTGGCGAGTAGACGTAGATCGGGATCGCGGTAATCGGCTTCCCAAGAGCTTCCGCCATCCGGAAGATGAACTCGGCGGTGGACGGCGGCCCGTACCAGCCGCAACCTCCGCCGCCGGGGATATACTGGGCCGACAGCTTGTATTGCAGGATCGGCTGCAAAGCGGGAGCGACATCGACCGGCGCGCCAATCGCCTGAACATCAACGCCCGCAGCGGCGAAAGTGCTCAGGAACCGGCAGGCTTCCTCGACACGGTCGACAGTCAGTGGGAGGTGCTCTCCTGTGCGTGGATCGAGGTAGGTGTGCGCATAAGGCATCACCCCCACGCGCAGGGGTCTGCGCCTTTGCGGCGGCGGCTCCGATGGCCATCCGGTTCCGCCGTAACCGCAGCGTTCGCGCCAGCGGCTCAGGTACTCGTCGATTTGACCGCGCGTGAAGACGATGCGACCATCCCGCTCGCGCCCGCCCGAGGCGACGGCCGCGGCCCGGTACGCGGGTTCCGGCACGCGAATCCCGATCTCCGCGATGACCCGGTATGCCGTTTCGAGCAGGTTGCGCATGCGCTCGTCATTGAGCATACGCTCCCCAGGCGAAGGAAGGCCCGGGCCGCCCGTATATATGTGCTTCGGCTCTTCAGTCATGGAAATGAGGCCCCCGTTGGTGGACCTGCGAGAGGTTCCCCCTCGGCAGTCGGAGTACCTGTGCCAGGCGCGGCGCTCCACACTGGATGAGCAAGCAGGCGAAAGTAGCATCGCGGCGAAGAGTCTCCTGTTCCGACGTGGCTTTGCGACCGGACGCGGCCACCATCGGCTTCACCTACCATCGCTGGGAGGAATTGTCATGCGCGGGATTCGTCAGTCGCTCGCCTCGTCTGTCGCAGTCTGCATCGCCATAGGTCTATGCGTCTCCGCTTTCAGTCAGGGCCTGGGGCCGGAGATGTATGGCATCCCAGGCTCCTTCGGCCTCGGCGTCCCGACGCCGACGCGCGAACTCGGCATGGGGGCTATCATGACGTGCGTCAACGATCAGCAATACGCCAACCCGGCTTTCGCCGCCATACAACAGACCGCCAGCGCCGGGGTGAGGGTGAACACGACCAGCCTGGATCACGGCCCGCGCCTCACCAGCCTGATGCTGCAATACTCTCAGCCCATCCGACCGAACGAAACCGGAATGCAGCTCACGGCGCTCACCCTGGGCAGTACCCGGGGCGGCATCATGTTCCCCGAGATCGGCCCGGTCGATGCCAGCATGACGGATAACGGGTTCATCGTAGACTACGGGCGCAGGCTCAGCCATCGCTTCACTGCGGGTCTTAGCGTTCTCGGAAGCGAGCGCGTGGGCCTCCGCTTCACGCCGCCGCTTGGCCCGGCATTGCTCGATCTTTCCGACAAGGCCGACTTCGGCGCCCGCGTCGGGGCGACTTATGAGTACTCGCCAGGCGACTACCTCGGTCTGATCTACAGCTACTCGCAGGACAATGTAGATGCCAGCGGTCTCATGGTGGGTCCGCCCACCAGCCTCGTATTCCACGACGACCAGCTTGCCATCGGGGCGTCCCGGCACTTCGCAGATAGGTTTCTGGGAGCGATCGAGTTCAACCGGGGAACGGAGTGGCGCAGCCCGTTCAGCAGCGGCCACAACGCCTGGCAGTTCGGGCTGGAGTACCAGGCCTGTCCCGGCTGCGCAGTGCGCGCAGGAATAGCCGACGGCAGCCCAACATTCGGTCTAGGCTACCACAACGACCGCTGGAGCATCGACTACGCCTACATCCACAACTGGAACGATGACTCGGTGGGGGAGTTGTTCGGAAGTTCCAAGACGAACTCGCTGGAGGTTGCGTACAAGTGGTAGGCCTGACCCGTGATGCCCGGTAACGCAAACGCCGCCCCCAATACGGAGGCGGCGTTTGCGTGTTGTCCGGGTCAGTGGACGGCCCTACCCCGTCCCGCCTGCGGCGGTCCACCCCTCCCGTGCCGGGAGGGGAGAGGCAAGCGGCGGCTTCAAAGGCGACCCCGGCCCCTACTCATCACGAGGCTGCGGCCTGATCTGATCCGCGTTGGGCGGCAGCGTCATCCCCTCGGGCACGTAGTAGGCCTGCGCCAATTTGCCGCCGTGTTCAGGCTTGACGATGATGCGCCAGCAGAGCTTCTCGTGCCTGGCTGCCAATATTTGTCGCGTACGCTCGGCGATCTGCGCAGCTTGAACTCCAGCTACATCAGGCCCGACGTAGACCCACATCGGGTAGACCGCGCTCTGAAAGACCGCCGGCCCTCCGGCCCTGACTTCCAGCACCGCAAGAGATCCGATCTCCTGCCGGACCTTCTGGCTGAAGGTGCCTTCCCGGGCCATGGCGACCATCCAACTCTCCATGCCCTGATGCACCCACACGCCCACACCCAGATACATAACGACGACAGCGACCAGACAGACGGGCGCAACCCAACGCCACTTCTTGCTTTGCTCCCTACGCCTCGTCAGCTCTGCGAGCCACTTGTCGGGGTCGGTCCCCTTGACGCGCAACCGCACTCCAAAGGCGCCCATCCCCTCGAACTCCACCTCGAGGCGCAGGGCCAGCCATGAGAGCCCTCCGTAGAGGACGACCTTGCCTGCAATCGCGCTGCTGATCGGGCGGTGCATGAACCATATTCCGGCGAACACCACGGCCATCGTCGCCGCGATCAGCCCGGCGAACACGAGCCCACCCCACTTGGCCCCGCGCATCATCGCCGGCTTGTCCGGAAAGTCCGGCAGACCCCGAAGGAAACGCAGCGATAGGTAGCCCATCGTCACAAAGAACAAGGCCGCAGCCGCGGCGGCCCATGCGCCGCTCAGGTAGGCCCCCAGCCACTCTCGGTCCAGACTCTCCAGCGTCATCCGTCACCGCCCCCGTATCTCTGCCGCTACTGCACCTCGATCAGCTCATACTCCCGGCTGCCGAGGCCCAGTTCCGACGCCGCAACGACCTGCATGTAGGGGTCCTTGTTATGCACGCGCTGGAACAAGTGCAGCCCCTCCGGGCCCAACTCCATCTGGTCGGGCAGGGAGCCCTCGATATATTTCTGCTTGCCGATCAGGTCCAGCGACGCCTGCTCGATGGCGACGATGTTATCCGATGCGGTGATCCCGACATCCGGCACGAGCGCCGGCAGAGAGAAGCCCCAGCAGTCGCACAGCGGCGTGATGTTCATCAACACGGTGATATAGTGAACACTGTTCGGCTGGAAGGTCTCCAGGCATTTCTGGACGGTCAGCGCCATGCCATCCTGGAAAGCCCGGAAGCGCGACTGGTCGATGTGCAGGGCATCCACCGGGCAGGCCTCGACGCAGTGGAAGCAATACCGGCAGTGATGCTCATTCATGCCGAACTTGCCATCCTCCGTGAACTTGATCGCCTGCGTCGGGCAGTTGTCCGCGCACTGGTGACACTCGGTGCAGGCTTCCTCGTTCCACTCGAAATGCCCGGCCATCAGCCCGTGGATTGCGCCTCGGGTCTTGCAGGAGACGCACCCCATCGCGATGTTCTTAATCGCCCCGCCGAAGGCCGAGTGCCCGTGTCCCTTGCCGTGGGACAGGACAAGCATCGCATCGGCGTCCACGATATTGCCGCTCAGCTCGATCTCGTTGAGGCTGTCGAAGCCGACTTCCCTGACATAGTTGTAGTTGTCCGTCACCCCGCCGACGCCGATGATCGGCGCGCCGAGAACTTCCTCGGTGTAGCCGCGATCCCTGGCCGCGGCGACGGAGAAGCTGCCGTCGCAGCAGAACGGTCGCCCGCCAGCTTGCTTGATCCGCTGCAAGACCATGCGCACGAAGATCGGGTGGATGGTGGTATAGCCGATCCCGCCGCCGACGTGCATTTTCACCGCGACGGTTTTGTCCTTGAACATGCTCTCGAAGTCCTGCTGCGCCAATAGCCGCTCGAACTTAGCCGGCAACGTCGCCTCAGCCGCGAGGCGCGTAACATGCGAAGACGCAAAATAGACCTTGTTCATCCGATCAACCTCCTGTGTATCCCTCGATGGTGTATTTCCAAATCTCTTACCGAACCGCCCCCCATCACCAGTCGTTAGCCGGGCGAACGGCGACCTCACCCCCGACCCCTCTCCACTCGTGGAGAGGGGGGAACGGCTACCCCACCCCAGCCCTCCCCGCAAGCGGCTATGCTTTACCCACATCCTGCGTGCGCATCACGGGCCGTTGCCCCAAAAGGCCCGAAGGGCCGAAAGAGTTTAGCCAGGCTCGCAAGAGCCTGGAAAGCGGCCCCTTACTGGATAGGAACAGCCCCCGAAGGGAGCGGCACAAATGGCGCGATGTTGTCGGTTCTGTGTCGCCCCTTCGGGGCTTGCGGGCTATGTGGGGCCGGGAATCCGGGGGCTTACGCCGGGCTGGCGCGAGCGCCAGCATGGCTAGACTCCGACGCCCCCTTCGGGGGCTTGACGGCAACGGCACGAACCAGATCATTGCGTCCCACGCGCGGAAATGTGGGTAAAGCATAGCCGCAAGCGGAGATGGAGTCATCCTTTCCATCGTTTCAGAGTGCCGGAACCCGGCATGACGGCTGCCTCCATCACCGGCCGTCCGCCGTTACTCGTTGCCGTCGCTCCTCGCCGTGGCCGTTCGCCGTCCGCTCATCATTCATCATTCAGCGCTCATCACTCGCCGTCCTCTACAGTCTGCCGCGGGCCTTCACTGCGAGGTACTCGTTCACCGTCTTGACGGTCAGGTGCTCAGGCTCCACATCCAGCACCATTGCCCCGCGCTGTCGCAGGGCCGAGGCGACCTGCTCGCGTTCCTGGAGCAGCCGGGTCGCGATCGCCTTGCGGTAGGCAGCCTGCTCGTCCTCGGGGGCGCTTGCTGCCGCGGCGACGAGATCGGAATCGCGCAACGTGATGAGAAGCGGGAGGTGGTGCGGATAGAGCGCGGCGGTATGCGCGAGCAGTTCTTCCGAGGCTCGCGCGTCGATCAGGTCGGTGAAGATGACCACCAGCGCGCGCTTCCTCGCCCTCCCATACAGCAGCGAGAAGGCAGCCCCGTAATCAGGCTCCTCGAGACGCGCCTGGACGCCGTAAAGCTCGTGCAACAAGCGGCCGACCTGCGCACGCCCCTTGGTCGGCGGCACGAACGTCTGCACCGCGTCCGCGAAAACGACGAGCCCGACCGCGTCGTCCTTCTGTACCGCGACATAAGCCAGCATCAGCGCCGCGTTGATCGCGTAGTCCAGCTTCGACAGCCCGGCCCACTCGGCGGACATCATCCTGCCGGCATCGAGCATCAGGATGAGGTTTTGGCTCCGCTCGATCTCCAACTCGCGGCTGATCGGCACGCGCCGCCGGGCCGTCGCCTTCCAGTCCACCCGGCGGAAATCGTCGTCCGGCACATATTCGCGCAGGCTCTCGAACTCCGTGCCTTCGCCATGCCGCCGCACGACCCGGTAGCCCGCCTCGTGCAGACGCGAGGCCCGCACGAGATAGTCGTACTTCTCGACCTCGAGCAGGTTGGGGAAGACCTTAACGTCCGCCGCAGCCCGGAAATCTCGCTGCCAGTAGCTCAGCCCCAACAGGCCGCGCCCACGGGCGTGCAGGTTGCCGAAATGGTAGTCCCCCCTGGCTCGCGGGCGGGTCAGGTAGGTGGCCTGCGCCTCGTCATACGCGGCCACCCGTGTCAGAGTCTCGCGCCGCGGTGTGTCGAACTGCGTGGGGGGATCGTCCTTGACGACAAGCCGCAGGGGAAGCGGCGCGCGGCTGCGGACGGTGACGGTGATCGGGTTGTCGACCCCCAACGCCAGGTTCTCACCATGCGACCGGACAAGCTCTATCTTCGCCAGCCGCCGGGTGAACAGGCTGTCAACGATGGCGAGCGCCAGCACGGCCCCCGCCCAAACCAAACTGGCGCGAACGAGGGCCGGTCCCCACACGCTCAGAGCCATCAGGGGGATCGAAACGGATAGCAGCAGGAGGCCGAGAGGGGTCAAGGCCATGAGTCAAAGGAATGACGAAGTAGGAAGACGGAAGATGGAATAGAGAACTGACGGCGACCGGCGCACCTGGGCACTTCACAGATCACGCCGAGTCGTCTGCCGTTTCTCCTTCTTCTGTATTCCGAGCCAGTTGCAAAAGTCGCGATGTAGGTGCATTTCGCCCCAGGGCTGAATCTTGGTTGTGCGAGCAATCAAAACCAACCAAGGGGCGAAAGCATGCTGAAGGTAGCACAGATCTGGAGC
>Ga0181520_10011201_pt1 | contig 11836 bp, 8 predicted proteins | sample PEATcosm2014_Bin_29_FD_132451 | JGI IMG/M metagenome (GOLD analysis project Ga0181520, IMG submission 132451) | Peatland microbial communities from MTU Mesocosm Facility, Houghton, MI, USA - PEATcosm2014_Bin02_30_metaG | ecosystem: Environmental > Terrestrial > Soil > Wetlands > Peat | place...
GCATGGAGGACCTCGACCATGTCTCCGGCGGCGTAGATGCTCGGGTCGGAAGTCCTGAGCTCCTCGTCTACCTCGAGGCCGCCGGAGGGTCCTATCGCGATTCCAGCGGCCTTCGCGAGCGCGGACTCCGGACGGACGCCGATGGACAGGAGCACGATGCCCGCGTCGACGACCCTGCCGTCGCTGAGCTCGGCCTCGCCTGCTCCTCCGCGTACGGCCTTGAGACCGAGGCCGGTCAGGACTCGGACTCCGTGCTCCTCGAGCTTGGCCGCTATCATGGCTCCGAACTCGGGATCCATCATCGGCATGACCCTCGGTTGAAGCTCCACGACGGTAGTCGCGAGCCCCCTTTCCCGGAAGGCCTCGGCCATCTCGAGACCGATGAAGCCGCCCCCAGCTATCAGGGCCGAGGCGGGCGCATGCGTCTCGATATAGGCCTTGATCCGATCGACGTCGGGAACCGTCCAGAGCTTGAATACGTTGGGCGAATCGAGGCCCGGCAGGGAGGGCGTCAGCGGCTTGCCGCCCTGGGCAAGGATGAGCCTGTCATAGGGCAGCCAGGATTCGCCTTCGGGGCCGATGACCCTGACGCGCTTCGCCCCTCGGTCGATCTCCACGGCCTCGGTATCGACGAAAACCTTGACTCCGTATCGCGCGTCGAAGCCCTCGGGAGTCTGGAGAAGGAGCTTGGAACGCTTGGGGATGGCGCCGGACACATAATAAGGAAGACCGCAATTCGCGAAGGATACGTAGGGCCCTCGCTCGATCAGGCTGATCTCGGCCTTTTCCGACAAGCGCCTCGCGCGGGCGGCCGCCGTAGCCCCGCCGGCGACGCCGCCTATTATCACTAACCTAACGCCCATATGACTGCTAGGATAATGGAATTATCATACTTCGAAAGTGACTAAACGTACATTCCTTCGCTCGATTCGCTTCGGGTCGGGAATCGCCATCATAGCCTCATACTCAATAGGTATGATCGGATCCGCATATAGTATTTGCTGTAACCTAAGGGAATAAGTACTCTTATTACTGTAATGATGGAAAAGGAGGCACACTTAGTGCGTAGCTTGAGAGTATCCCTGTTCTTTTCGCTAATAGCGCTACTTATCGTCGCAGGTTGCGCGACGAAGCCGAAGGCTCCGCCGTCGGTGCCCGATCCCGAGAGCAGCTCGGTCCAGGCAGGGTCCGCCGGCCTCGCGCCCGCCGGAGACGCGCAGTACCAGAGCATCGACTTCGCCATTCTCTTCGGAAGCCGCGACGCAGTGGCGTCGTGGAGCTTCTCCATCGTCGACCAGACTAAGAAGAACGCCGTCAAGACGGTCAAGGGCGACGCCACGAGCCTTCCCGACAAACTAAGCTGGGACGGCAAGACCGACGCGGGCGCCATCGCGGCCGAGGGGACTTACGTAGCCGCCTTGAGCATCGATTACGGCGCTAAATTCAATCCCGGCTCGGCCTCCTCCAAGCCCTTCATCCTCGATATCACGGCGCCGAGCCCATCCTTCACCCCCAACCCGGCGCAATTCGCCTATCCGTCCGGCGGGGTCGTCGCCCCGATTTCGGTGACGCTCGCCGCCAAGCCCGGCCTCGCGAAAATCGCGAGCTGGGGCCTGGACGTCAGCGATTCGACCGGCAATCCGATAAAGAGCCTCAAGGGGACCTGGCCGGCCGGCGATGTCGCTTGGGACGGAAAGACCGATTCCGGGGGCTACGTCGAGATGGGTAAAAGCTATCCGGCCGCTCTCGCCGTCGCCGACGAGTTCGGGAACAAGGGTACCTTCAAAGGAAGCTTCACGGTCGCCGATATTCCCGGGGCCCAGTCGAGTTCCATCTCCGCGCAAGGCCAAGGCTTCTCCCCGACGACCACGATCCTCAAGAACACGCTCGACCTCGCGATTGCCGTTGGCTCGAAATCCAACGCCCAGGCTTGGCGAGTCGAGATTCAGGGCCCGGAGAACGGAATGGTCAAAACCGTCCGGACATTCTCCGGCACCGCCTCCGATATCCCCGACAGCCTCAGTTGGGACGGCAAAGACGACTCCGGGAACCTCGCCGCCGAGGGATCCTACTTCGCGACTCTTTCCGTCGATTACGGGAAGACCTTCAAGGCCTCCACCGCGAAAAGCGGCAATTTCTCCCTCGTAACGACTCCCCCTTCCGGAACCATCGCGGTCGATCCCCCGACCGCGAATCTCTCGACCCTCGGCGCCAAAAATCCGGTCAACTTCACCATCGAGGCCAAGTCCGCCTTCGCCCAGATCGCGAGCTGGGTACTCGCCGTGTACGACCCATCCAAGGTTTCGGTCGCAGTCTTCAACGGCAATTGGCCCAACGATAAAATGGCATGGGACGGAAAGACCGTGGAAGGCGGTTCCCTCATCCCCGGATCCCAATACTCCGTCGTGGCGAAGGTCCAGGACGAATACGGCAACGTAGGCAACCTGGAAGGCGTCCTCTCGACCGCGGGGCTCAACGCCGCCAACGAGGCGACTTCCATCCAGGCTCGATCCGCGGGCTTCGCCCCCACCGGGGACGGGACTGCGGCGACGATGGAATTCGGGATCTCCATCGGGGATGCCGGCTCCGTCAAATCCTGGAAAGTCGACATGATCAAGGATAACATCGTCCAGAAGAGCATTACCGGAACGGGGGACCAGCTTCCCTCCTCCGTCAGCTGGGACGGCAAGGTAGACAACGGCGGCTATGCCCCCGAGGGCAGCTACGAGGCCATGCTCTCCGTGGACTACGGCCAGGCCTACGCTCCCGTCTCCGCCCAGTCCAAGCCCTTCGTCCTCGACCTCACGGCCCCGACCGGCGCGATCGCCCTCTCGACCGATCTCTTCGCTCCCGACGGGAGCGGCAACGACATCGAGACCATCACGATGTCGGGCTCGTCGAGCCTCGCCCGCATAACGTCCTGGTCTCTGGGCGTCAACGATCCCGGCGACAATCCCTTCGTCTCCTGGAAAGGCGCCTGGCCGGCCGCGGCGATCGCTTGGGACGGCAAGGGGAGCAACGGGGACCTCGTGGAATCAGCTTCCGACTACGAGCTCACGCTCCAGCTGCGCGACGAGTTCGGGAACGTCGGCACCGTCAAGAAAACCCTCTCGACCGACATCCTCGTCCTGAAGGTCGGGGACGGCTATCAGATCAGGGTATCGAGCATAGTATTCAAGCCCTATACCGCCGACTATAAGGACGTGCCCGCCGATAGGGCCGCCCGCAACCTCAACACCCTCGACCTCCTCGCCAAGAAGCTCTCGAAATTCCCCGACTACAAGATCAGGCTCGAGGGTCACGCCGTAATGATCAATTGGGACAATAAGGCGAAGGGCGCGATCGAGCAGAGGGAGATACTCATTCCCCTTTCCAAGGAGAGGGCCGAGGCCATCAAGGCCGCCCTGGCGGACAGGGGCGTAACGGCCGATCGCCTCGTAACGGACGGCGTCGGAGCCAAGGACCCGATAGTCCCCGACAGCAACCTCGCGAATCGCTGGAAGAACAGGCGCGTCGAGTTCTACATCTTGAAGTAATTTCCGATTCGCTCAGCGTATCGGCTGGCCGGGAAGGGCGCTACCTTCCCGGCCTTTCTCATTTAGGGACGGGCGGGAGAAATATTCCTTGACCATCGCCATGAAGGCCTCCGCCTCCTCTGTCAATCCTGTCTTTCGATGGCATATTCCGATGACGCTCTTCTGCCGCAGGTGGACGTAGCGCAGGTCCTTGATCCTCGCGTCGCCGAGCCCGAACTCGGGCAGGATCGACCAACCTAGTCCCGAGGCGAGGAGATCCAGGATCGAGAGGGCGTCGGTACACTCGTAGGCCGGAGCGGGAGAAAGGCCGTATTCGGCGCAGATCGCGGCGATCATGTCGGCGAGCCCGGGAGCGACGGAACGAGCCAGGCCGATAAAAGGGCTCGAGGCAAGGGCCGCGAAGCATTCCTTAGGCTCGCCCTCGAGCCGATAGGACTTCGGGTAGACGAGGGAGAAGGATTCCTCGACGAGGGGCTCGAAATCCAGCCTATCCTCGCGCATCCACGAGCGCACGAAGCCGAGTTCCAGGGATCCCGTCATGAGGGCCTTCCCCTGGGCTTCCGACGGCATGACGAGGATTTCCGTCTTCAGGGCCGGCCTTTTCTTCCCGAGTTCCTCGAGGAAGCGGGCGAGATGGGCGTTGAAGAAGAAATTGACGCAGCCTATCCTGAGGACGCGCGCCTTCAGGGATATCGCCTTGGCCGTGCGACAGACGACATCGATCGACTCGAGGATCCTCTCGGACTCGGCGAGGAGGTATTCCCCGGCCTCGGTCAGTCTCGTCCTCCTCCCGGTCCTGTCGAAGAGGGCCGCGCCGACTTCCTCCTCGAACTCCTGGATCTGCCTGCTTAATGGAGGTTGCGATACATGGAGCATCTCGGCGGCCTTGGAGAAGCTGAGGCATCGCCCGACGGCCGTGAAATACCTGAGATGCCGTAGCTCCATGCGTCGTATGGTATTGCATATCCCGGCAGCCCGCAAGGCAGGGGATTCGCCTTTACGTTCCTCCCTATTCGCCGCGGCCTGGCCCGCGCCTCCCGGCGGAGGCGCGGGATCTCGCCGTCTCCGCGGCGGAGGCGATGCGATCCTCGGCGGCAATCGGGGCGCCCTTTTCGTCCACGACTACGACTGCGCCGTCGAAGCTCCTCGTCCTCCACTTTACCGCCTCGGAGAATTCCTCGCGGCATTCCGCGAGGTCGGGTGTCGCGAAGAAGCCGGAGGCCATGATCTCGTACAGTCCTTCGGCGCTATAAGGCCTCGCGATGGAGGCTTCGATCGCCTTTATGGCCGCGCGGGCATCCCTCAGGAGCTCCGAGGCGCGGAGCAGGACAAGATGATTCGAGGACATGTCCTCGATCTCTCCCGCCTCCCGGAGCGTCCTGTACTCCACGAGAGCCTGCCTGGCGATGCGTACGCTCTCGTCCACCGTGTCGGGATCGGCCGGGTCGAATCCCTCGGAGTAGCTCACGACGTGGATGATCTGCGGGCTCGAGGCGTCGTTGGGCTCGATATCGTCCATCAGCGCAGTCACCGCCGCGAGCTCCGCCCTCGCCTTCTCGCCATCCCGCGAGAAGCGGTCGAGGCCGCCCCTCGGCTGCAGATAGACCTTGAAGTCGCTGTCCTCGAGTTCCCTCGCGAGGTGGAGCAGGGCCCTCGCCTTGGCGAGGTCCTCGATGCCCCGGGTGCTCCTCGGCGTATTGAGGGCTATTTGCAGGATGAGCTTCTGTATGCCCGCGGCCTTGGCGGCTTTGGCCGCGACGAGGCTCGACAGGACGTAGGTCAGGTCGTCGCCTCCTCGCGAGGCGAAATGTTGCGGCACGTCGGGCTCGAGGGGCTTTTCGGTAGCGGCTATGAACTCGAGGGCCTCGAGCTGCCGACGCAGGCCGACCTGCGCCGGGTCGGGACCCCGTCCGTCGATCCGGCAGGACCACCAGAGCGGGAGGGAATGCCAGGCGATGTCGATGCTCTCCTCGAGCATCCGCGCCATAGGCTCGACTCCGCCCGTACCGGCGGAGGACCTGACCAACATGGGCCGCGCGGCGCGCCACGCCTCCGCGAACTCGAGGGGCGAATCGATGGGGACGCCTCCGCCGTCGGCCATCCCCTCCCAATCGCGGCCGAACTCCGACTGGCTGAGCCGGGAAGTCTCGATGGAGAGCACGTCGAGCAGCCCCGATCGGGCGAGCCGAGAGGTCCAATCCAGGAAGAGCGACACGGCCTCCTTCCTGTCGGGGAGGTAGGGCCCGACTTGGGCGCGGATGAGGGGAGGAAGGCCGCGGGCGATGCCATGGGCTACGCGGGCGGCGACGCTGTCGCCCCGAGACCCGAAGCGACGATAGCCGCTCCTGTCGACCGGCTCGACGGAGAAGTACTCGCCCCTGCGAACGAGATCCCTCCCGAAGGCCATGCGGGCATCGTCATAGGCGGCGCCCTTCGCCGCGCGCTCCGGCAGGAGGTAGCGGGGCAGGCCGAGGATATCCAGGGTCTCGGCCGGACTCTCGTCCCCGCGGAACAGCCCGGCGACGAGGGGAAAGCGTTTTCGGACGAGATCGCAGGTCTCTGGGAGGCCGGCGAAAAGCAGAGTCTTGACCGTCCCGCCATCGGAGACGAGGGAATGCGAGGCTTCGAGGGCATCCATGAAGGCAGAGAAGAGGGCTAGGCCGTCCTCGGGCTCGAGCCAATCGCCGAACCCGAGGGCCGTAATGCCGTTGCCCCTTATCCAGTCCCCGAGCGCGCGCGCCTGAGTCGGCCTGGGGGCCTTGCCGACGACTTCATTCAGCTCCTGCCCCGCCCGTATCGCGGCGAGTCCGCATTCCTCGAGCAGCCGCTCCATGGACGCGATGCCGAGCCTATGGGCGTCTTCCGCGGGATGAAGGAATCCGATCCTATCGGAGATATCCAGAAGCCTGGCCATCCCTTCTCCTTTCCATGATAAAGGGTATGGCGCGGACGAAGCGGGGTCCAATACTTGTTTGGAGAGCGATAATACTTTTATGGTATCGATGGCGGGAGGATCATTTCCTCAGGCAAAGCGTCCGCGTCGGAAGGGCGAATCCTATGCCCTTCTTCTCGAATTCTCCCATGAGCCTCAGGTTGATCTCCTGCTGTATGTCCATGTAGCGCAGATAGTCGCTCGTGGCCACGAAATAAACCACGTCGAATACCAGGCTGGAGTCTCCGAAGGACGAGAAATGGGCGCGATCGAAGGTCGCGTCCTCGATCCCCCTTACGATATCCCCGATCATCGCAGGAATCCTCGCGAGGTCCTCCACCTTGGTTTCGTAGACGACGCCGATTTGAAAATTCACCCTTCGCCGTTCCATCCTTTTGTAATTGCGGAGCCTCGACTTGGTGAGGTCGGTATTGGAAAATATCAGCTGCTCTCCGCTCAGGCTCCGTATCCGCGTAGTCTTGATGCCGATATGCTCGATCGAGCCGGAGAAGTCGTCGATGGTGATGAAGTCGCCGACCTCGAAGGGCCTGTCGAAGTATATGACGAAGCAGCTGAAAAGATCGCCGAGTATGGTCTGCGCGGCCAGGGCTATCGCGATCCCGCCGATGCCCAGGCCGGCGAGCAGCGCGGAGATATTGACGCCGAGATTGTCGAGGAGGATGAAAACCGCGAGACCCCAGATCGCTATCTTGGCTACCGTGACGATCCCCTTGATGGTCTGGAGCTTGGCGGCGTCGCCTTCCCTTCGAATCCAGCGTCTTTCCGCGAATAGGGCGAGCAGCAGGACCGCCAGCCTCGTACCGAAAAAGCCGAGGAAGACGAAGAAGAGGACGTTGACGATCCTGTCTACCTTGGCGCCGAGGCTGAGCGTTTGCATGCGCAGGTAGACGGCGACGCAATAGAGCATCGGCGCCGCCTTCTTCTCCACTTCCAGCGTGATCGAGGGCTCGATCGAGTCGCCGGCGCTCTTCCTCGCCTTCTTCACGCGCCGTACCAGCATTTTCTCGACGATGTAGAGCGCGATGAGACTCCCCGCGAAGACGGCGACGAAGAGCGCATAGTCGGAGAGGCTGTTATCGGGGAAATTGACTTTGAAAAACTCCTTGAGCATGTCTCCCCCTCGCGCGACCTCGGACAGGGCCCGGGCGGCGGATATGATCACGTATCCTTTCCCGACAATCGCCTATAGATCCTGCCCGCCGTCACCATCGCCGATTCCCTGAGCCCGCTGGCTTCCAAATCCTTCAGGAGAGAGGGGAGCAGGTCCTCGAAGCCCGCTTCCTTTTGAGCGCAAAGGACGTGATGCGCTTCCCGACGCAAGGAAACTGAATTCGCCCCGTCCTTGACGAGGGCCCGGAACAGGGCGGGCCAGGCGGCTATCTTGAACTTGATCAAGCCTTCGGCAGCCACCCAGGCTACATCGCGATCCCGATCCGTCAAAGCCCTAACCAGGGACGGAATCGAAAGAGGAGAGCCGATGGCCTCGAGCGCCTTGGCGGCCTCCCATCGGAGCTGCCTGAGACGGGAGGTACTCAAGGCCCGGGAGAGCGGAGCGACGGCGCGCTCGCCGATCGCCACGAGAGCGACTCGCGCATTCCGACGAAGGACGCCGTCCTCGCTCGCCAGCAGATCCATCGATGCCATTATCTTCGCATCGATATCTGCGCCGTCGTTCCCGTCCATTTCTTTGCCTTTCCGAGCTCGATATTAGAGCAAACGCCATTGCCTATGAAATGTACGCGGATTGAAGACATCTTGTTTCCCATTGATATCGAAATGTCCGCGGATTGAGTTCGAAGCGGAACATCGCATTTTCTTAGATTCAACGTATCTAATGATAGTCGCCATATCGATTGTCGCTGTAACGGTCATGGCGCTGATCGCGCTGCTCCTGGCGATGGTCGTAGCGTCCGTGGTCGTAGCGTCCATTGTCGTAGCCGCGCCAATGCCCGAACACTACGCATCCCGCGAGGGAAGCGCTCAAAGCCGCGATGATGAGTAGCTTGTTCATTCGGTCTCCTTGATGTACGCAGGGGTGGCGACGGCCTGTCCGTCGCGGTTGAGGGCGAAGGCAATCTTCTTTACCGCGGGATCGTTGATGAGGCGATAGAAATCCCGAATCGTGGCCAGCCCTTCGTCGTTTACCGCGGTAACGATATCGCCGGCGGCGAGCCCCATGGCGGCGGCGGGGGACTTGGGAATCACATCGGCCACGAAGACGCCTCGAAGCCCCTTGGGCAGCTTCGAAGCGTCGATGTCCCGATCCTGGAGAGAGACTACATCCACTCCCGGAAACAGGGCGCTATCGATTTTATCGAGATTGTCCGGGCGCGCCTCGATATCGACCGAAAGCTTCAGGCTTTTGCCGTCCCGGAATACGGTGAAGCCGGCCTTTTTCCCGGCCGGAAGGTCGCCTACGATGCGAACGAGCTGGTCCACGCCCGCTACCTCCGCGCCGTTCGCGATCAGGACGACGTCGCCCGGGAAAAAGCCGCCTTTCCCGGCCGGGCTGCCCTTGAACACCTCGGATACCAGGGCTCCTTTCAGGGGATCGACCCCGAGCTCGGCGGCGCTGGCCTCGTCCATGCTCGCGAGAGATACCCCCAGCCAACCGTAGCTCAGCTTGCCCTTGGCTATGAACTCGTCGATCGCTCCCTTGGCGTTATTGATGGGAATCGCGAAACCTAGGCCGATGCTCCCTCCCGAAGGGGAGGCGATCCAGGTATTGATGCCCACCACCTCGCCTCGGATGTCGACGAGGGGGCCTCCCGAGTTGCCGCCGTTGATCGACGCGTCGGTCTGGATGAAATCGGAGATATTGCCGCTCGGGTCGCCCGAGCGGCCGAGGGCGCTCACCGTCCCCGTAGTGACGGAAGAGACGAAGCCGAAGGGATTGCCGATGGCTATCGCCCAATCGCCGACCTTTAGGGCGGAGGAATCGCCCAAGGTAGCTACGGCGATGCTCTTGGAATCGGTCTCGAATTTCACGAGGGCCAGGTCCTTGCGATCGTCCTTGCCGACGAGTTTCGCCTTGAACTCCCGCTTATCGTCGAGAACGACCTTGATTTCCGTCGCCGAGCCGACGACATGATCGTTGGTGAGCACGTATACCGTTTTGCCGTCGTGCCGCACGATTATTCCGGAACCGAGCCCACGCTCTTGCCGGGGCGGCTGATTGTTTTGTCCTCGATCGGGGGAGCCGAAGAAGAAGGGCCGGGGACTCTGCTCCTGAGGAGTCGTTTGATCGCTCGCCGTCATGGCGACATTGATTTCCACTACCGAGGGTTGGACGGTTTCCGCCACGTAATCGAAGGCTTTCTGAACCGCCTCGGCTTTCGCAATAGCCGCCTTGACGTCGGCTGGAGGCGGATTCGCCGGAGACTCCGCTCGGAGAACCGCCGTCGACAACCAGGCTCGGGCCCAGGCGGGATTGAGGAAACCGGCGTAAGCGATAGCGGATCCGACGATCGCGCCGACGAGTACGAGATTGAGGAAGAAAAAGCTCCGCGAGTAGGGTTTCTTCATTATTGGCATGCTATCCCCCTCTACATTAATAATGTAATAGTTATGCCGACGAAAAGCCTCTTTGCCGGCCTTTGATGCGATCCCCCGATAAATGCTAAGATGAGCCCCGACCCTTGCCGCGACGGGGGCCGCATGGAGGATGAACAATGGCCATTATCACCATCGCCCGGGAACTCGCCGCTCTCGGCGAGGAAACCGCCCGAGAGCTCGGTCGGATGACCGGTTTCCGAATCGTGGACCGCGACTACATCGAGAAGCGTCTCGCCGAGCACGGATTCAGGCTCGAGGACCAGCAGAAATACGACGAGAAAAGGCCGGGTTTCTGGTCCTACATCGCCGAGAACAGGGCCGATTACATCCAGTACCTGAAGCTGGCGCTCTACGAGGAAGCGTCGGAAGGCTCCTGCATCATAATCGGGAGGGGCGGTTCCGTGATTTTCGGGAAAGTCCCCAGCCACCTGAGCGTCCGCATCGTCTCTCCTCCGGCCCTCAGGATCGAGCGCGCGATGGGGCAATTTTCCTGCGGCGAGCGCCAGGCCCGGCAAATCGTGGAACAGTGCGATCATAACCGGACCGGTTTCAGCAAGATCTTCTTCGACATGGACTGGACCGACTCGAGGGGATACGACCTGACAATCAATACGGCCAGGCTGGACTCCGTCCAAGCGGCCGAAACGGTGAGAGAGTACATGACCCTGGCCATAGACGCGGACGACGAAGCGGCCGGGACCCGCATGATCCCCGACCTCATCCTGGGCCAGAGGGTGCTGACCGAGATCGTCTGCGTGAAGAAGGAACGTCTTGCCAGCCTCACCGCCTGCGCCGAGCAGGGGGTGGTGACCCTCGGCGGACTGTCGAATACCAAAGCCGCGATCGACAAGGCCGTCGCCGCTGCCCGAGCGGTGCCGGGCGTCCGCGAGGTGAAGAACGACATGCATCTGGTACAGGAATACGAAGTATGAAGATTGACGGATCCCTAGCGACGGACAAGGGCTACAAATGGATAGCCCTGTCCAACACGACCTTGGGCACGCTCATGGCTTCCATCAACAATAACATAGTCCTGATCTCTCTCCCCAGCATTTTCAACGGCCTCGGCATCGATCCGCTGGTACCTAACGAGACCTTCTACCTCCTCTGGATCCTCATGGGCTACTCGGTGGTCGTGGCCACCCTCCTCGTGTCCTTCGGCAGGCTGTCCGACATGTTCGGCCGGGTGCGCCTCTACAATCTGGGCTTCGCCATCTTCACGGCGGCTTCGATACTGCTCTTCCTCACCCCGGGGAAAGGCAACGCGGGAGCGATGGAGGTCGTGGTCTTCCGCATGATCCAGGCGATCGGCGGCGGCTTCCTCCTCGCCAACAGCGCGGCCATCCTGACGGACGCCTTTCCTCCCCTCGAGCGAGGGATGGCCCTGGGACTCAACCAGATCGCCTTCATCAGCGGCTCGCTGATCGGGCTCATCCTGGGAGGCTTCCTGGCGGTGCTTAACTGGCGCCTCGTCTTCCTCGTCAGCGTGCCGGTCGGCATCGCGGGTACGATCTGGGCCTATCTCAAGTTGAAGGAGACCGGCAGCATCGCCCGTAACCAGAAGCTAGACCTGCCCGGCGTCCTGACTTTCGGCGCCGGTCTCATCATCCTCCTGGTAGCCTTGAACTATGGCATCATGCCCTACGGGCGCGCCGTCATGGGTTGGGAGAGCCCCCTGGTCGTCGCCGGCATCGTCGCCGGCCTCCTCCTCCTCGCGGTCTTCGTCCTCATCGAGCGGCAGGCGCGGTTCCCGATGTTCCGGTTGAGCTTCTTTCGGATACGGATGTTCGCC
>Ga0181520_10011202_pt1 | contig 11834 bp, 11 predicted proteins | sample PEATcosm2014_Bin_29_FD_132451 | JGI IMG/M metagenome (GOLD analysis project Ga0181520, IMG submission 132451) | Peatland microbial communities from MTU Mesocosm Facility, Houghton, MI, USA - PEATcosm2014_Bin02_30_metaG | ecosystem: Environmental > Terrestrial > Soil > Wetlands > Peat | place...
AGTTGGCTTACACGGAGTTCATGATCTCCCACCCATTCCGCAAAGGATGCGGAATGGATGGGGCACGGAGTTGGCTTACACGGAGTTCATGATCTCCCACCCATTCCGCAAAGGACGCGGAAAGGATGGGGCACGGAGTTGGCTTGCACGGAGTTTGTGGAGTTCGGCGTGGACCGGGAGGTCCACGCGACAGCCGGCCGGGAGGCCGGCGCTACAGATTCTATTGCGAAATCAGGCCTGTTGTCTCTGATTTTTGATCCCTGATCTCTGATCCTTGACCCCTGATTCCTGACCCCTGATCCCTGTTCCCTGATCTCCGCCTTGACAGCCCCCCGGCTGGACGTATCTTATCTATGGAGGCACTCCTTTGGAATCCGGACGAAGTATGCGCCGCGCTCCGGCTTGGCTTTAGATTGCGGAGATTCAGAGAAGAGGCTGTGTGGAACAGGAAATCAGACGGCAGTTGGGTTGCGGGCGCGGGCAATTCCGGTCCCGCGGAGCGGCAAACGAACCCACCTTCCTGGCGCCGGGGCCGGATTTGATCGGCGGCCCGGTCCGTTCCCGGAGAAAATTTTTTGTCAGGTGATCGGCCAGAGGCCGGGCGCGCCTGTGCTCGGATGGGCGCGATAAAGTTGCGCGGCCTTGAGGAGCGAGTAAAGGATGAACGTGGCAACGAGTTTGGCATTGTTGATTTTTCAGCAGGCGGCGGGTGGCGCAAACGGCGGTTTGATGATGGTTCTTCCGCTGCTGCTGATCGGCGTGATGTGGTTTGTGATGATCCGTCCGCAACAGAAGCGGCAGAAGCAGTGGCAGGAGATGCTGGGCAAGATCAAGACCGGCGACCGGATTACCACGGCGGGCGGGATTCGCGGCATCATTCTCTCCATCAAGGACGACGGGGTGGTCATCAAGGTTGCTCCGGACGGGATCAAGATTGAAGTGGCCCGGAGCGCGATTGCTTCGGTAACAGTAGACAGTGAACAGTGATCAGGGTTCAGGGATCAGGGTTCAGTGAATTGTGATTAGGGAACAGTGGATCATGATCAGAGTAGAGAGGGTTTCAGGCAACTGACCCCTGACCCCTGACCCCTGATCCCTGCAACGAGAAACGGGACGATGAAGAAGAATCTAACCAACAAAATCATTGGAATTGTAGCGGTGCTGCTGATCTGCCTTTGGGGCATCTTTGGCGCATCCAAAGGCGTGACCGGCTCGGATCTGACCGAAGGGTTGACCAAGCGCATTCATCTTGGCCTGGATCTGAAGGGCGGCGCTCACCTGATCTTGCAGGTCAAGGTCGAGGAAGCCATCTTTGCCGAAACCGGCAACACGGCGGGGCGGATTCAGCAGGACTTGCAGAAGGCCAAGCTGACTTATTCGCAGGTTTACGTGCCCGACCCGTCCAAGCCGGAGACGATCCGCGTGGAAGGCACGCCGGCGGCCAGCTCGAACGCCGTTGAGACGCTGCTCGATTCCAAGTATGGCAACGTGTACAACATATCGAGCGGTTCGGATAACGCCTTTACGCTGACCATGAAGCCCGTCAACCTGACCGCGCTGGACAAGAAAACCGTGCTGCAGGCGATTGACGCCATCGGTGACCGCGTGAATGCGCTGGGCGTCAGCGAGCCGGTGATTCAGGAGTACGGCCTGGGCAAGGATCAGATTCTGGTCGAATTGCCGGGCGTGGACAACGAGAGCGACATCGAGAAGATCATCCAGGGCACCAACCGGCTGGAGGTTCACGCCGTGGTGGGCGGCCCGTACAAGGATGAGCAGACGGCCGCGTCCTCGCTCGGCGGTAGCCTTCCGCCGGATGACGAGTTGAAGACCTTCACCGGCGTGATCGGCAGCGGCTCCGGCGAGACGAGCGTATACGTCTTGCAGCGCCAGTACATTGTGGGCGGGCAGGACTTCCGCTCGGCCGATCCGGGCATCGATCAGAATACCGGACGCCGCGAGGTGAGCTTTACGCTGACCAACGAGGCCGGCGACCGCTTCTACGATTACACCAGCAAGAATATCAACCACTCGATGGCCGTGGTGATGAACGACCAGATCAAGGAAGTGGCCAACATCGAGAGCGCCATCCGCGATTCGGGCCGGATCACCGGCAGCTTCTCACAGGATGAGGTGATGGCGCTCTCCAAGCTGCTCAGCACGGGCGCGCTGCCGGCCTCGCTGGCACCGCTTGAACGGCGTCAGATCGGCGCTTCGCTGGGCGCGGATTCAATTCAAAAGGGCGTGACGGCGGCGGTTGTCGGCGTGGCGCTGGTCATGGTCTTCATGCTTATCTACTACAAGGGTTCGGGCATCAACGCTGACTTGGCATTGATTCTGAACCTGGTGATTCTGCTGGGCGTGATGGGGCTTTCGAGCGCATTGAGCGGCGGCGCGAGCGCGTTGACGCTGACCCTGCCGGGCATCGCCGGAGTCATCCTGACCATCGGCATGGGCGTGGACTCGAATGTGCTGATCTTCGAGCGCATCCGGGAAGAGTTGCGAGCGGGCAAGGCGCCTGCGGCGGCCGTCGATCAGGGCTTTGCACACGCCTGGATCACCATCGTCGATACACACGTCACGACGATTGTCTCGGCGGCGATTCTGTTCATGTTCGGCACCGGGCCGGTGAAGGGCTTTGCAGTCACGCTAACCATCGGTCTACTGGCCAACCTGTTCACGGCGGTCTTTGTCTCGCGGGTGATCTTTGACGCCCACCTGAACAAGCTGCAGCCGGGCGAGCCGCTGTCGATTTGACGAGGGAACAGGGATCAGGGATCAGGGAACAGGGATCAGGAATACGGAGAGAAACACGTGGAACTGTTTGGCAAGGTAAATATCGATTGGCTGGGGAAGAAGTGGTACTTTCTCTCTTTTTCCCTGATCTTCAGCGTGCTTGGAATTATCTCGATGTGCATGCATTGGGCGCAGATCGGCTCGCCGGTGCCGCTGGGCGTGGACTTCAAGGGCGGCACGCAGGTCAAGGTGAAGTTCGAGCAGACCCCGGACATCAACCGGATCCGGCAGGCTGTCTCCGCGGCGGGCATCAAGGATGCTTCGGTCCAGCCGATTGCAGATTTCAACCAGACCGGCGGCAACGAGATGCTGATCAGTTTGCCGGAGCAGCAGAATGAGGCCGAGCTGGATTCGGGGCGCAAGCAGATTGTGGACGCCCTGCGCACATACTACCCGAATCCATTCAAGGACTCGGACGTGAATGTGGACGTGGTCGGTCCAACGGTGGGCAAGCAACTGGAGAACAAGGCGGTGCTGGCTACGCTCTATTCAATGGCCGGGATGCTGGTGTACCTTTGGTTCCGCTTCCAGTTGATCTATGGCGTGGCGGCGGTGGTGGCCTGCTTCCACGATACGTTGATTACGGTGGGCGCTTTTGCGCTGACCAATCAGGAGATCAGTTTGACGGTGATTGCCGCGATTCTGACGCTGGTGGGCTACTCGATGAACGATACCATTGTTGTCTTCGACCGTATCCGCGAGAATCTGAGCCTGAGCCGGAGGGAGTCGCTGCCGGATGTGGTCAATCGAAGCATTAATCAGACGCTGAGCCGGACCGTTCTCACTTCGGGACTGACCTTCCTGACGGTTCTGTCTTTGTACGTTTTTGGCGGACAAGTTTTAAGGGGCTTTTCATTTGCGCTCGTAATCGGTATTATTATCGGGACGTACTCGTCCATCGCCGTGGCGGCGCCGATGCTGGTGGCTTGGCAGGAGTGGCGCGCCAAACAGGGAAAGACAGTGGTGCTTCCGGGGGCCAAACGCGCCCGGGTTTAGCTTTGCCGGGTGATTCTGCCCGGCATTTGCGGTGTTCTTTGCGGACTTGCGCAGTTCTGCTCAGCGGTGGCGCTGTGCTGTGATAATGTTTTGGAGGTCGGGAACATTTTTCCGTTCTCCGGTGTCTAAATAAGAGTAAGCAAACATTCGATTCGAGGCTGGCTATGTTTGAAGATTCAACCTTTTCATCCGCGGGCAGGATCAAGAGCGGCAGTGGCAAGTGGGCAGTATTGACCACCGTTCTTGAATGCGTTCTGTTGGCGATCGTCATTCTGATTCCGCTGCTTCATCCTGAGGCGCTTCCGATCGCCGCCATGCAAATGGCGCTGACCGCTCCGCCTCCGCCTCCACCGCCTCCCCCTCCGCCGCCCCCCGCGGAAGTTGTGCATGCCGCGCCCGTGCAGTCGGAGATGATGAACAATCAGCTTACGGCGCCTACGCGCATCCCCAAAGACATTATGATCGCCAGGGAAAAGGAAGCCCCACCAGCGACGTTTGGCGTTGCGGGCTCTGATTTTGGCTCGGTCGGTGGCGCCATGGGCGGCATCTTCAATGACACGGCCAAGACCCAGGTCAAGGTTGCGCCGCCGAAGAAGGTGACCATTTCGGGCGGTGTGATGCAGGGCATGGTGGTGCTCAAGACACTGCCGGTCTATCCGCCGATTGCCAAGGCTGCCCGCGTGCAGGGCACCGTGGTGCTTCAGGCGACCATCTCCAAGACGGGCTCGATTGAAAATATGCGCGTCATCAGCGGCCCGGCGATGTTGCAGCAGGCGGCTCTCGACGCAGTCAAGAGTTGGCGCTACAAGCCCTACCTGCTCAATAACGAGCCGGTGGAAGTGGATACCACGGTCAACGTGGTCTTCACCTTGGGCGGATGAGGACTTTGGCTGGTTCTTTCCGCCGCTTTGGGGAGGGGACTTCGTTTTTGACCTGAATGTGATTCCGAAAGGAGCCACATTCCAAGAACCGGAAGGCAGTTGCAATTCAACAGAAATACTCCTTAGGAGGAATGATTCAGTGATTCTCGCTCAGCTCACGCAATTAGCTTCGCATTCGGCCGCCAATCTGGCTTTTCTCTTTGACGATGAAGCGGTTAGCTTCAATCTGATAGGCCTCGTGCACAACATGGGATGGCCGGCGCGCTGCATCGCCGGTGTCCTGGTCATCGAGTCGATCTGGTCTTTGGCCGTGATGATCGACCGTGCCCTTTACTTCTCGGCCGCCCGCAAGCAGTCGCGCGAGTTCGCGCCCAAGGTTGCCGGCGCGCTCAAGGACAGCAAGCTCGAAGAAGCGATCAAGATCGCCGACCGCAACAAGAAGTCTCATCTGGCCGAAGTTGTGACGGCTGGCCTGCAAGAGTTCCGCTCCTCGGGTGGTTCGCCGACCGAAGAGACCATCGCCAGCTCCGGCCGCGCACTTGAGCGCGCTGAAGCCATTGTGCATGCCAAGCTGAAGAGGGGCCTTGCGGTTCTGGCCACCATCGGCGCAACGGCTCCGTTCGTTGGACTGCTCGGAACGGTTATCGGCATTCTGAACGCCTTCCAAGCTATCGCCACGCAGAAGACCTCAGGCATCGGCGCAGTCGCGGGCGGCATCTCGGAAGCTCTGGTTACCACCGCCGTCGGCCTCTTTGTGGCCATCCCGGCCGTGATGGCCTTCAACTATTTCACCGGACGCGTCGAAGCATTCGATGTGGAGATGGATAACTCCTCCAGCGAATTGATCGACTACTTCATCAAGCAGAGCCACAAGCGCTAAGCGAAGCGGATCTGGGCTCAAGCGAGAAGCTGCGGAGGCAGGAGCAGAGACAATGCTCCTGCCGCCGGTCTCCATCGCTCGACTCCTGATGCGATCCGCCCAGGCGGCGCCGGAGGCCATCCGGAATACAAATTTTCAGGCGACGGAGCACAACTCATGGCACAGGCAGTTCGCAATGTAGCAAAAAATATCAGTTCCAACATCAATGTCACCCCGATGGTGGACGTGATGCTGGTGCTGCTGATCATCTTCATGGTCATCACCCCCATGCTCCAGAACAAGGTTCAGGTCGACATGGCCAAGGTGGATAACACATCCAATATGCCGGACGCCGACAAGGAAGACGCCATCGTCGTAGCCGTAACGCGCGACGGCGGAGTGTTCCTGGGACAGAACAAGACCTCAGTCGAGGAACTTGGCACGCAGGTTAGCCAGAAGCTGGAAGGCAAAAAGGCCGGTACGATGATTTATGTTCGCGCCGATGCTCGCGCCCAGTATCGCGCCGTTGAGGACGCAGTGGACGCAGTGCGTACCGCCGGAATCGATAGCGTTGGCTTGTTGACCCAGAAAAAAGAAGGCAGCGGGGCCGGCGGCGAGTAACGCGCGGCAGGTTGTCTTTTTCAACGAATTTAAGCAAAAGAGGAGTATAGAACCATGGGAATGGCAATGGGGGGCGGGGGAGGCTACTCGTCCGACATCAATGTTACGCCGATGATTGACGTCCTTCTGGTGCTGCTGATCATCTTCATGGTCATTGTGCCGGTGACGCCGAAGGGCCTGGAGGCACTTGTGCCTCAACCGCCCAAGAATCCGATGCAAGAGAACAAATCTGACCGTACGATTGTGGTTCAGGTTCTGCGCGAGGCTGGCAAGAACCCGTCCTACAAGATCAATGAAACGGTCGTCTACAATGGCAATGGCGGTCCCGCGGCTCTGAAAGAGTTGCAGGCTCGCTTGACCGAGATTTACGCCAATCGCGCCGAGCGTGTCATGTTTGTCAAGGGCGACGATAATATCGATTTTCGCTATGTGGCTGAGGTCATTGATGTTGGTCGCGCCGCGAACGTGGATCACGTCGGTTTGATGACGCCCAAGATTATGGCCGGCCAATAGCCGACGATAGTTTTGGCGGGCAGAGAGTTCAGGCTGGCAGGTGGGGGAAGCGAGCGGCCATTGGATGCTCGGCGGATGCCGCAAAGGTCAGCCCCGTTTGGAGAAGGTTTCTCCTCGCGGAAACAGGGGTTAAGATTCTAATGTCCTGGCTACGGTATCTCCCGCCCGCGGCCAGCTGTACCAGGAGATTCCAGGCGCGTGGCCGAAAGGCTCTTGCTTGAAGGAGAAGGATACTAAGATGAATGGACCCGCACGTATTACGGCGCTCGCGGTGGTTCTGGCCGGCATGGTGATTTCCATGAGCGGGTGCAACAAGCTTGCTGCCCGCGACCAGTTGAACAAGGGAGTGGAAGCGTACAAGGGCACCCACTACGAAGAGGCGATCAATCACTTCCAGCAGGCGATGAAGTTGGACCCTTCGCTGCGGACGGCCAAGAGCTATCTGGCCACCGCGCTGGCGCAGAATGTTGTGCCTGGATTGGATACACCTGAGAATTTGAAGTCGGCGCAAGACGCCATCGACATCTTCCAGGAGGTTCTGAACTCCAATCCGCATGATGTGAACAGCATGAAGCAGATTGCCGGCATTGACTTCCAAATCAAGAAGTTGGACGAGGCCAAAGAGTGGCAGAAGAAGGTTTTGGCCGAGGATCCGAAGGACGCCGAGGCGGCGTACACCATCGGCGCGATCGACTGGACACTGGCCCACCAGAATGTTCTGAATGCGCTGGCCGTTGAGAACATTACGGACGACGGTGAAGGGAATGCCAAGGCGCCGAAGAAGGTGATGGAGCCTCTGATTACCAAGAACGCTCCGTTGGTTGAAGAAGGCCTCCAGTATCTGACGCAGGCCAACGACAACAAGGCCAATTACGACGAAGCGATGGCCTATCTAAACCTGATCTACCGGCGCAAGGCCGACCTTGATTTCGGCAATGATGCGGCCCGCAAGGCCGACGTCGCCAAGGCCGACGAATGGCGCACCAAGGCAATGGAGACCCGCAAGCAGGTTGAAGCGAAGAAGAACGCCGGCCCCGGCGGCATCACCATGGGCGACAACGGCGAGTTGAAGTAGTTTTTAGTTATTCAGTGACTCAAACGGCAGCCTCTGCATTACGCGGAGGCTGCCGTTTTTATAGAAGGAATAGAGGACAGGCTGAGGTTTGTGACCGCATAAAACGTAGCGTCTCGAAATTCAATATCCCGAAAATTGGCGTCCCGAAATTTAGCATATTGAGAAATCGCATATCGAGTGGAAGCACAGACCTCCCGGTCGGCTGTAATGTGAGCCTCCTGGCCCAAATTCGTTCATATGCGAGAAGATCATCTATCGGTCCTGAATCTGGTTACTTTCTCGCGGCGATAGCAAATTAGCGAATACTGCTATCTGCTTCACGCTACCGACTACCATATAGAATGGTCTCGCAAAATAAGGTTTTTGCTATGCATATTCAAAAAGTTAGACTCTATATATACGAAATTTATAGCCTTTATCGCTTGGCGGACAAACCACTTGGTGGAGCCCTGTAAATAGCTGGATTCTGCAAAATTGCGGGTTGCCGCGTAGCATCAGTTCGGAATAGAAAAGGCTTCGTTTAACTAAAGATGCGAAAAGGATGGACCCAAAGCGCCGTCCCTACGGGACTTCGGTGGCTTTTGGGTGCCACTTACCCCGCTTTGAAACGCGGGGCTAATAACCACTGCGCCTACGGCGCGGTCATTTTAACTGGTCCCTATTCCAACTTGCTGCTCCCTGCTTTCTGCTTCCTGCTCCCTATTCCAACTTGCTGCTCCCTGCTTTCTGCTTCCTGCTCCTTGCTTCCTGCTCCATATTCCTGCTCCATATTCCTGCTCCATATTCCTGCTCCATATTCCTGCTCCATATTCCTTTTTGCTGGTCCCTGCTCGCTATCCCTATTCCCAGCTTCCTAATCCCTGCTTCCTGTTCCCTGTTGTCTGTCCAGTTCCTTGCGCCCCTTGCAAAATTGTCTTCAGGTTGCCGAGAATCGTGAGGGCATGATTTTCAGCCGTGCCGAAAAGAGCCCAAACGAATTCCGGCTTTAGTCGCTGCGGAGTTGCAAATAACTGAAAGCGAAGAAATGCAGGGGCTAAAGCCCAACACCTTTCTTACGGAGCTGGCGGCACGACTGAAGCCGTGCCCTGACGCTCCTTGCACTCTCCTTGGAATTTTGCAAGTGGCTCCGTAGTTCCAGCGTTACTGCGCACCCTGCTTCAGAATCTGTTCGGCAAGGAAGTTGTGAATCTTTGATTCATTATGCAGCACCTCAAAGTAAGCGTTCTGCAGCAATTGCGAATGGTTATCGCGCAACTCCTGGCGGATGACCTGCTGCACGCGCGGATCATTCAATTCGCGCTGTCCGGCTGCTTCCTTGGCAATCAGCTTGTAAACTGCGTAGCCCATGACATGGTGATTCGGACCTGCGGCATCGTAAATAGGAATGATGTCAGTAATTTCACCCTGCTTGAGCCGGTTGATGGCGTTGAACAAATCCATGTCGCTGCCGCGCAGTTGCGATTCGGGCACAAAGCCCATGTCGCCGCCGCTGGGAGCGGTATTTGGATTTTCGGAAAAGTTGATCGCCAACGCACTAAAATCTTCGCCGTTCTCCAAACGCCGGTGAAGTTCCTGGATCTTCTTTTTGGCCTCCGCGTCATTGGATGCCTTGTTCTGCGAAGAAACACCGGAAACTGCGATCTGCTCCAGGCGATAGCGCGGCTCGATATAATCGAAATCCGACTTGTGCGCGGCGTAGTAGGCGCTGATCTCAGCGTCGTTGATGTTGATCTTTGAATCGATCTCTTTGTTAAGCAGCTTGGTCTTGGTCAAATTGCGGCGCACGTCGCGGCGCAAATCGTCCAAAGTGATGTTGCGAGTCTGAAGCTGCTTGTCGAACTCTTCTTGAGTAAAGGGCGCCTTCATCTCGGTCAGTTTGGCGTTCACGTCCTCATCGCTGGCGGCGAGGTTGAGCTTGGCGGCGCGCTGCCAAAGGATTTCATCCTCGATTAACTGCTTCAAGATATTGAGGCGCAAGATGTCGGCCTGCTCGGCAGAGGGCGTTTGAGCATAGTCGGAAAGCTTTGCCTTGTAATACTTTTCCAACTCCGCGCGCTGAATATCCTTGCCATTCACAGTGGCTACAACATCGGGTGAGTTCGGGCGATGGCACGCGCTAACAGCGGCCAGCAAACTGCCGCCACAGAGAATCAAAACAACCAAACGAAAAGGCGTGCGGCTCAATGTATTGCTTAGCAACTCGGTATCTCCTGAAGGGCGTGAAGTCCTCTGGCTATCAAGAATAAATCCCCAAGGCAGCTTGGCGATATGAAAAATTGAAGGAATCTGCTTCAATTTTAAATCGACAGCTTAAAAGCCAAGGTGAAAAAGCCGGAAGACCTACTGACCCGGCTTTTGAGGCTCCTCCGGGGCAGTCGGCGGCGCCACACCAGCAGCGCGCAAGGCCCGATCGATCACCGCCCAAACGTCCGCCTGCGGAACAGCGCCGTTAATGCGCTCGCCATCGACATAAAGCATGGGCGCGCCTTCAATGTGAAGAGCCTGTGCCTCCTTCATGGAATCCTGCACCTGCGTCGCGTCCTGGTGGGCAAGGCAACTATCCAGTTGAAGGGCGTTCAGCTTTCCATTCTCAGCCTGCTGGCGCGCAATTCTGTCCAGGGCATCAAAACTCTTGGCCACCTCCCGCGTGCTGCCGTTCACCTCTTGGCCGTGCGCGTGGATGTAATCGACAAATTGCCAATATGCGTCGCTGCTTTGGGCAGCAAGACAGTTGGCGTCAATGGCGGCGCGCTGGGCCCAGGGATGAATTTCAACCAGTGGGTTGTCTTTGTAAATAAAGCGCACCAAGCCTTGGTAGCGCTCCAGAGTTGCAGGAAAGAGGGTTTGGTGCATGCGCCCGCAGAAGGGGCACTCCAGGTCGTCAAAGCTGACCACGGTGACCTTGGCGTCGGGATTGCCGCGGATGGGGCGGCCAGCCACATTGATGGAAAAAAGCGGGTCGCCGGCCAAATCAAACTTCTCCAAGCGGGCTAAAGTCTTGTTGTCGGCCGAGATTAGAAAATCGATCACCGTTGCCTTGCCGCCATGCCCAATAGAAATTGGCAGGGCATCATAGCCGGGTACTTGGCTGGGAGAACGAACGCCAAGCTCGATGGAGTAGCCTTCAGGAATGTTGTACTGCGAGCGGACCATGATCTCAATGCGCCGATTGAGCGCCGCGTCGGGCAACTGCTTGGCAGGTTGGGCCTTGCAACCCAAGGCCGCGCCGAGTGCCAGCAGGCCGACGATAAAGTAAATACGCTTCAAAGAATTACCCTCTCACGACAGAATACCCCAGCCGGGCCGGGAGCGGAAAAATCAGTTTTCGGATTGCCGTACACTTGGAGGTCCCTGCGCCAGGGATCGACGAAAAGAGGCAACGACTGCTTGTCAGATTCTACTGCTGAATGATCGCAAAGAACGATGCGTGAGCGCCGTCTCAAGGGACTCCGGCGGAATTTTGGTCGGTCCCCCCACCGTTGAAACGGCGGGCCGATTACCGCCGCGACGATGGCGCAAAACAGATGATTGCGGGACCAACTTGAAGTATCCCCTTTAGAATCTTTGGAGGCATTTCGGTCGCCCCTCCGGGGCGAATGCCGCAGCGGCGTTATCATCCACTTGAGTGGGCCGAAAAGCCATGGAGGCACGACTGAACAGGCTACGGGAAAAGGTCCTAAGTGCGAGTGAAATCCACGGAAAACATCCCGCAGGGGCTAAAGCCCAACATTTTTATCTGCATCTTGCGGCACGACTGAAGTCGTGCCCTTATTACAAAACTTCCCCAATTAAGTTATTCCGCAGCGAGTAAAGTCGTGCCCTATCAAAACATCAATTTATTCAGAAGTTTCTCTAAGCTTATTGGTACATTGAGGATACTCTCTTCCTGGTTTCAGGCCTGTTTGAATTGTGCGGTGGCTCTGGCGTATTTCTGGTTTGTTTGAATTCAACGTGGACCGGGAGGTCCACATTACAGCCGGTCTGGAGACTGATTACATGACAGCGCCGGCTCCCCTCCAACCGAGTAGACTGGTTGCGTGTAAACGACCAAAAAGCTCGGAAGGAAAGGAGCCGAGCATGATGATTATAGGAT
>Ga0181520_10011203_pt1 | contig 11834 bp, 7 predicted proteins | sample PEATcosm2014_Bin_29_FD_132451 | JGI IMG/M metagenome (GOLD analysis project Ga0181520, IMG submission 132451) | Peatland microbial communities from MTU Mesocosm Facility, Houghton, MI, USA - PEATcosm2014_Bin02_30_metaG | ecosystem: Environmental > Terrestrial > Soil > Wetlands > Peat | place...
CCTTCCAAGACACCGCTCGCAGAGATTCCAGACTGGCTTGCCGGTCCACCAATGCCCGTCGGCGCTTCCCCATCCAGAACGAAAGCCCGGCCAACGCCCCAAAAAACAGGGCAGTGACCGGAGCAAAATTGGCTGCGACGGTTTCAAAAGGCAGGAATGTCTTGTTGTCGCCCCACCATGCTCGCAGGCCCCAGCGCAACCCAGCGAAAGCGGCGATCCCCAACACGACGCTAACCCACCAGGGCGACTTCAACAGAATGTCACTGAATGACTCATTGCGGCGTTTCATGTTCCAACTGGTCAACAGCGGTTTTGTCATAACGCGGCCTATGAGTCAACCCGGTTCAGATGCCAGAGAAAAACTTGCACCCGACTTGTAACCCGAATGAAAAAAACTAGATTTGGTGAGAGGACGAGAGATAACATCGCAACATCGTCAATCGCCAATTAAATCAAGGGTTCCGCAATGGTTGCAAAAGGAAAATAAAAGCAGCTAAAAATGGCTAAAATGGCCGTTTAAATTGTGTCAAGGTAATGCTCTACCACTGAGCTAACCGCGCAACCGAAAAACCCTCTTAAATCCTGTGTAGCAGGGGCGGAAAGATACGGAGAATATGCCCGGGTGGCAATAAATTATTGGGTTCAGCGCGGATCGGGGTGAACCCAGACCTTCTATTCATTTGCTCCAACATCGAACAACGGATTTATCACGGAGAAAACCAATATTGCCCAATGGGATTTCGCCAGCACGGGCAACGGCGCCTGACCGGAGGCTCCGCCCATTTTCATTGCGGCGAAATAATCCGGGCACGATAAAACTGGCTCGCATCCAAAATGGCATTTGTAAACCCGGCTGCCCCCGTGACGAGCTGGTTGGTGGCGACTGCCTGCCAGGTGCTCATCAAGTTGGTGGATTGTTCCACCGCGATGGTCACATTGGTCGGACCCGCGATGTCGAAACTGAACATGCCATTCGCGATCTGGGCGTAGTTGCCGCCCAAGCGGACTTGTGCCGCCGGCTGCAAATTACCGGTTTCAAGGTCGGCGAACGCAAGCATGTAATTGATAATGATGCCGACCAGATTTGTATTATAAATGTTATTGGCCATTACCGGATAATGATTATAGCCCGCCAAGGGGTGCAATTCGTTATAGACCGCCGCGGCGGTCAAATTGGAAGCCAAAGTCGCGCTGATGGCATAAGGCACGACCGTATCGGCGGTGCCATGGATCATGCAAGTGGGCGGTGTTTGCGCAGTGACCGGACTCAGGTTCACGGGGTGGACGTCAGTGCCATAAGGCGGCACACCTCCCCATAACGAGATGCAGCCCAAAAATGAATTCTCATTCGTGCTTCGATAAGAGGCATTGACCGCCAGCCCGCCCCCGGCCGAGTCACCAGCAATCAATACCTTGGTTGCGTCAATGCCATAGTGAGTGCCATTAGCCCGAATCCAATCCAACGCGGTCATGGCATCCTCGACCGCCATATCAATTTCCTGAGTGCAACCGCCGGAACAGCCGGGCCACAAACGGTAGTTGATGGAAAAGGCGACGAAGCCGTTACTGGCAAAGGCGGTGGCCATGTCCGGATAGAAATTGCCCTGCGATGCAGTATATCCCTTGTCGCCAGCACCGAACCCGCCGCCGTGCGTCAGTATTAAAACCGGGCGATTTGTCTTTGGGCTGCTTATATAATAAGCATCCAGGGTCAGCGACACGTTCGAGCCGGTATAATCAACGGCCGCGCCATACACCAGGTTTGATTCCACTATGACCGCCCCCTGGGCGTGCGCAGAATCAATGCGCATGACCGAAGCAATCAAACCAATAAACAGAAGGTTTCCAAAAAATTTCCATCTTCTTTTCATAATTTTGGTTGCGGTAACAAGGCGCAAAGTTCTTATGCGTCCCCGGCACGGGGTTCAATCTGTTATAGCGGTATTCTGATGCGATCTGATGGTATTCAGACAATTTCTCGCCGATCTACTGGCGGATGAGCCGGGGTAATTGGCGATTAACTCTTCATATTTGGTGACTGCCTGCGCCATATCCACGCCCTCAAGTTTGACCGCCTGATCCAGGAGCGCATCGGCCTCGGCGCTAGCATCAGATGCGCCGGAGTCCAGGTTCTGACGCGCCACTGTCTTGACGGCCCACCAGACAGATAAAGCGCGACCTAGAAGGCTGATGAGCAGGCCGAACCCGTTAACCTGGTGGGCAGCGCCCATGACCAGCGGAAGGGCGAAGAATCCGATGCCGATAACCAAAATCACAACCATCAACCCTTCCATTCCCAAATACAACAACCCCAGAGGTCCGAAGATCGCAGCCAAGATCACGGCCACCGCTTTTGACTTTTTCGGGGCTCGAGATTCGGGCACCAGTTCAGGGACCAATGCCGTGCCGCAGCCAGAACAATGAGTGGCGGTGTCCGGGTTGTGACGGCCACAGTAATCACAAGTGCTCACTGCCACGAGATTGCATCAGCCGCAGGCAGTTGTCTAGCTATTCGCCAACAGGCGTCCGCAGCCTGTTCGAGAGGCACGGTTTTGATCATGGGGCGGATGCCTTGAAGTGCGCTGAAAGCCAGCGTCTTCTCTGCCACCGCGCCATTTTCACCGAACCTATTTGGTTTTTGAGTTATTATAACGGCGTCCGGGCATCCCGGATGAACTGCACATGGCCGTCGAGAAATACCCGGCAGCGGCCCCCGGCGTGGACGGTGCGGCCTTTTAAGGCAGGGTCCACGGTCGGAACGGTATTCGGAAAATAGGGATCAACGGCCAGTTCCACGTCCGCCGGGCCGTAGATCGGGCCGACGGTAGAATCATTGGCTGCCGCCAAATCGGATACGGACTGGTCTGCGGACTTGCCCCAAAAATCTTCCAGTCCCACCGGATCATCCGGGCGGTCAAACCGCCAGAGCCAGTAACGGACGGTGGCGTTGGCCCCGTTGGTGTTGGCCAACTGCACCGTTTGCACGGCATTGCCGGCCGGAGCGCTGAGAGAGTTGGGGCAGGACCACACATTGTCGGACGTCCCTTCATCTTTCAAAACCACGGCCGCCCAGCCGCCGCGCGGATCGGATGGCGGCCAACTGGTCCAGGGATGGTAACCGCCGGGCAAACTCGATTTCAAATCACGCCGGTCGGCAAAGTGGTTGTTATAGTCATTGAGATACATCGTGAAGGCGAGGCCGATTTGTTTGAGATTGGAAAGGCACACGGCCTGCCCGCCTTTTTGTTTGGCCCGCGCCAGCGCCGGCAGCAACAGCGCCGCGAGAATGGCGATGATGGCGATGACAATCAGCAATTCGATCAGCGTGAAACCATGCTTTTTCGCGCGCAAGAACCGTCTGGACGCAGGCAGTTTGCCGCATTGAAATCCATCCCCGGCGCGCCCGGTTTTGGCAGGGGCGGGCCTCATAGTTTCAGACGGTAAAACCGGGCGTTGCCGGTCGCCGGCACCGTGACCTGATAGACGGAGCCCGTGCTGACGACGCTGTTGGTGACGGCCACCCAGGCGCCGATGACCAGGTTGGTGGTGGATTGCAGGGTATAGCTGGCCGGCGTGTTGGTGGGCCAGGTAATGAACGTGTTCCCGCCAGAGAAGGCGATATCCACCGGCGGCGCCGGCTGGAGGCCGTAAACATTCACCCGGCCGGCAAACGTGGCCATGTAAACCTTGCCGTTGGCCACGGTAGGGGGAACAAATTTGGCAAATTTGCCGACGGTGTCCCGCGAGCTGAGCTGCTCGGAGTTCCAGAGTTCGACGCCCACATTCCGGGCGTCGTAGGCATGCAGAATGCCAGGCAGCACCTGCTGATTGGCATCCCCGCCGACTTGATGGACCGCCCAGACGATGGCGGTGCCGTCATTGGTGCCATTGGCGGACAATGCCAAAATTCCGCCGGGCTGTCCGTTCGGGGCGGAGGTGGGACTTTGCGCAAAGGCGGGCAGCGTGAATTTTCCGACGGCGCGATTGAAATCATATTGTTGCAAATAAGTCGAGGCCGGCCAGACATAGCCATAGGAAACTCCCGGGCCATCCCACCAAACCGTGCCGCCGTGAATTTCATCGGTCGTCACGGGAAAACTTTGAACGATGTTGTCGTTGGTGGTGGTGGAAGTGGTCAGGCCGCCCATGTTGTCGCGGTTTACCAGGTAAATCACGCCCTCCTTGCCGCCGGAAAACGCAAGCGTGGTGCCCGGAATCAGCAGCAGCCCGCCGCAGCCGAGATCCAGATCGCCATTTTCCAGGTTTTGCCAGTCGAATGGAGTAAACCAGCTCGCCACGATCAGATTGGTGCCGCTGGGAGTCAATTTGAGGAAACTTTCGCCGCGGTCGGGGCCGCCCGTGGTGTCCACCGTGCCGTTGCCCACGACCAGATAAATATTGCCGTTCGTGTCCGCCGCAGGAGCCTGCCCGCTCATCCAGATGCCGCCGTCCGAGCCATTGGGCGTGTCGTTGAAAACCGTGACTTGTTGCAAGGTGGTCTGGTTGTAACCGATCACCCAGCCGTGGTAGGGGCCATTGTCGCAGTGGGAGGACCAACTGATATAAACCGTGCCATTGAGCAGCAGCAGTCCGGGCCGTTGATTTTGCCGCTCCGGATCAAACGTAATCACGCCGTTCGCACTGCCGTCGCCCGTTCCCGCGCAGGTCGCGGTAATAATCACCGGACTGTTGGGACGTTCGGCGCCGGTGGTCAAATCGAGCGCGTGCAGGCGTTGGACAAAATTCGTGCCGTACTCCCGGGTTCGCGCCACCACGTAAATTGTCCCGGCCACCGGGTCAATGACCGGCGTGCCCACGATGCCAATGTTGCCGCTAAAATCCTGGTAGGCGCCACCGCAGGCGCCGATCGCGTCCATGTCGGTGTTCGCCGGGGGAATGATGTTCGGCGGGTTGATGAAGCTGTCGGTCCAATACGGCGTGGCCGCTTCGGGATTGTCGGCGTCAAACGCATAAACACTGTCGTTCACCGTGGCCACAATGACGACATTGTGCGTGCCGCGCCCGGGAATATGGACGTTCGTGGCCACCAGCGGCTGCGCGTAAATTTGATCGTCCACGTTGCAACTGAACAGGAGGCCGAACTGGTTGGTGTTGACATTGGTGACATTGAGCGAGGTTTCGTTCAAGTTCATGCCGGTGCGACCAAGGTCGTCGTGCTGGGTAAGCACGGCGACGAGGGAGGAAGGCGAATTCGTTGCCTCAGTGGTGAAGGTCTGCGATGGCGTGGCCCACGCCGCGCCGGCAGAATTGGTCGCTTCGGCGGTGAAGTAATAGGGTGTGTTGGACGAAAGCCCGGTGACCGTTTGTGCGTAAGCGCCGGCCTGCTGGCCCAGCAAAACGCCATGAGCCCAGGCGGCGGCGGTGGTCCCGCCATCTGCCGGTCCATAAAACAGCGTCACCACCGGCGTCTCGCCCCCGGTCGAAAGCACCTGCCCGTTGAGTGTCGCCAAGGTTGCCTGCACACCGCTGGCCGGCTCGTTCGTCACCACCGGGAGAGTTACCAGGGGAGTCTGGAAGATGGCGGACGGTTTGGCCCAGTTGGTGCCCGCGCTGTTAACCGCCCGGCAGTTAAAGTAATAAACCGTGTTCAGAGCCAGCCCCGAAACGGTCTGCGTAAAGCTTCCGCCCTGCAAACCCAACGCCACGCTCTGGGCCCAAAGCGATGCGTTGGTGCCGCCGTCCGATGTCCCGTAAAAAATCGTGACCGCCGGAGTTTCGCCGCCGGTCGCCGTGACCTGGCCGCCGAGGGTGGCCGCGCGCGCCAGAATGTTTGTCGCCGGCGTGTTGGCCACCGTGGCCAGCATAACGGCGGAGGTGGGCAGTCCGCTCACCGCGTAGATGGCCGTGGCGTTGGCCGAGGAAGCCTGGCCAAAAGTGAGGCTGGCGAGCGGTTTGTTGCTGGTACCCAGCGCCGCCGCCAGATTGATGGTGGTCGGGTAAAAACGCGGATTTCCGGCGGACCCGCCGTCGGTGGCGCCGCTGCTGATATTGATGCGGTCCACTCCCTGCAAGGCAAAATCGGGATTGCGAAACCAGTCCGGCGCGCTGAAGCTGGTCACCAGCGTGCTGCCATCGCTGAAATGCAGCGTCAAGGCGCCGGCACTCGTTGCGTCGGCGGAAGCGGAGTTGGCCAGCACCGCGATGCGGCTGTAAGTGACCGGAGTGGACACCGTCAGAGTGCCGGAAGTCAGCCCCGTGTCGCTGCTCAACACCAGGGCATTGCTTTTGGTGTACGCCTGAAACTGGAACACCGTGCCATCGCCCGCGGCGTTGGTAAACAATCCCGTGGCCGGCAGGCCATAGGATGTCCCGGCCAAGCCGCTTTGATAAAATGCCGTGCCTTCGCCTGGATTGAATTCGGCGGCGTATTTGCTGTAAGACGGTCCGCTGGCCGTGTTCTCAATCACCAGGTCGCGGTTAAAGCCCGTGACCGTCACCGGTGTCAGGTTGGTCCCGGCCATGGCCGCAGCCGTTGAAAAAAAGACCACCAGCGGAACCAGCCAGCCGGCGCAGGCCGGTGGATTCATTGCCCGCGCCGGCCAATTCCCAATGTGTTTTTGCCGGCTCAGCCGGCGGCCCATATGCTGGATGTTTGATGAATACATTCTAACAGCTTAATAGTCCTATTAGCCGTGCATGTAAAGCCTGTTGTGGCGCCAAAGCCGGTTTTGCGCGCAGTTCGACACTGAAGGGTGCGCCCGCTGCCCCCTCCCGGTAGACTGATCGCGTGCGTCCGGCCAAAGCGGCGGAGGGCCGCCGCACTCCAGGACGCTTAGCGCTCACGGGGCTGCCGTCACTCGCGCCAGCGTCCTGGAGTGCGCCAGCCCTCTGGCGCTTTGCTCCGCCCACCAATCTGCGTTCAATTTGCCGGCAGCATCCGCTGCGGTTAAGCGCATTTTGAAAGCGCATCAGTATGCGTGGGTGGTGCATTCCCCCCAATTTAACATGCCTTCCCGCAAAAAAAACACGTAGCCGCTAACACTATTTTTTAAAATGCTGAAACCTGATCCCCCGATCAACGTCTCCACTCTACCCGTGCTCAATCGGTTCGGCGGTTGCCCCGGCCGGCAACACCGGATATGTTGAACCCGCCAACATGGCAATTTAATGGAAAATCAAATTTTAAAACTCCTGCAGCGTGGCGATTACGTTCCAGCGAACATTCCCGAACTGTTGCGCCAGTTGGGCTGGGCGCGCAACCGGCAACAGGAGTTGCAACACGAACTGCGCGGGCTGGAACAGGCCGGCCGCATCGCCCGCGTCAAGGGCAACCTCTACATTCTGCCGCGCGAGGCGGATCTGATCCCCGGCCGCATCCGCATCAATCGCGCCGGCAAAGGCTTTTTGCAGCCGGACGACTCGGCCATCAAGGAAATCGCCATTCCCGAAAACGCCACGTTCACGGCCTTGCATGAAGACCATGTGCTCGTGCGGCGCGACCGCCCGGAAAGCAAAAACACCGGCACCGTCATCCGCGTGCTCAAACGGCACCGGACCAAAATCGTCGGCACGTTGCAGAAGAGCCCCCGGTTTTTATACGTGGTGCCCGATGACCCGCGTATGCCGCATGACGTGTATGTTAATGAGCCGCGCGATGTCGGCCGCCCGGCAAATATCGGCGACAAGGTCGTGGTGGAGCTGCGCGAATGGGAATCACGCAACGCCAATCCCGAAGGCGAAATCATCGAGGTCCTGGGGGCGCCGGATGACGAAGGCGTGGACATGCTGTCGGTGCTGCGCCAGTACAATCTCCCGCTCCATTTCCCCAAAAATGTCCTGGCCGAGGCGCGGGCGATTGGCAGCGAGGTGACCGCGAACGAACTGCACGGACGCACCGATTGCCGGAGCCATCAGGTGGTGACGATTGATCCGGATGACGCCAAGGATTTTGACGACGCGATTTGTTTGCAGCGGATTTCCGAAGAGCAGTGGAAGCTGTGGGTCCACATTGCCGACGTCTCCCATTATGTCAAGCCCGGCTCGGCGCTGGACGACGAAGCGGCCAAACGCGGCAATTCGACCTATCTGGTGGATCGCGTGATCCCGATGCTGCCGGAGGCTTTGAGCAACGAACTCTGCTCGCTGAAACCCGACGTGGACCGGCTGACAAAGTGCGTGGAATTTCTGCTGTCGCGCGAGGGCGTGGTGCTGGCGGCCAAATTTTATCCGGCGGTGATTCATTCCCAGCGCCGGTTCAGCTACCGGGAAGTGCTGGCGATTCTGCAGCGCAAACCGGCCAATGAGATTGAGCGGATGTTGCAGGATGCCAATGAACTGGCCCAGCGCATCCGGCGATTGCGGTTCAAGGCCGGCTCGCTCGAACTCGATTTCCCCGAAAGCAAAATCCGGCTCGATGAACAGGGACGCATCACGCACATCGAAAAAATTGCGAATGACATTTCGCACCAGTTGGTCGAGGAGTTCATGCTGCTCGCCAATGAAGCCGTGGCCACCCGCCTGATGAACTTGAACCTGAAGGCGATTTACCGGGTGCATGAGGAGCCGGACGAACGGCGGCTGCGCGAATATCGCGAGGAAGTTTTAAGCCACCATGTGCCCTGCGGCAATTTGAGCAAGCCGCCCGAAGTCCAAAAACTGCTGCAGAAACTGGGCACGCTGCCCATCGGCCAGGCGCTCAAAATCGGGTTTCTGAAATCGCTCATGCGGGCGCGTTACGACGTGAACCCGCTCGGCCACTACGGCCTGGCCAAGAAAAAATACACGCATTTCACCTCGCCCATCCGCCGCTATGCCGACCTCGTGGTGCATCGCTCGTTGTTTCAAAAAAGCCCCGGCGGGGCGAAATCACTCAAGGAAACCGCCGAGCATATTTCCGACACGGAACGCAATTCCGCCGACGCCGAGCGCGACAGCAAGGACGTAAAGCTGTTCGCCTTCCTGAAGGCGCAGCTCGCCTCCGGCAAACCGCAATGTTATCCCGCCCTGGTGACGGATTTGCGGAACTTTGGTTTCTTTGTGGATGTGACCGGCCTGGCCATGAGCGGCCTCGTGCCGTTGTCCACCATGGAGGATGACTTTTACATCTATGATGAGCAGCGCAACCAGCTCATCGGCCGCCGCACGCGCCGCGTGATCCGGTTGGGCGACAAGCTGGAAGTTCAGGTGGCCAAGGTGGACACATCCAAGAAGCAGGTGGATTTCCGGCTGGCCGTGAAACCGGGGAACGCCCCCCAAACGCATTTCAAGCTGCAACCCCGTCCGAAACAGTCCCTGATTCCGGTTTCCTCCCGGCGCGAGGGCGCGAGGGATAACCGCCGGCGTAGACGGTGAGCCAGCCCGGTTCACAGCATTTTAAAATCAGAACGCCAGGCGCTGCTGCCAGGATTCTTGAAATCGGACGTGGGGTAATAAAAAAGACGGCCCGCCGAAGCGGGCCGTCTGGAAAAATTATCTAAAAAACTTAGTTAACAGAAACCTGTTTGCGGCGAAGAGTGATCAAAGCCAGCGCCAGGCCGCCACCCAGCAACGCACAGGTGCCGGGTTCCGGTGCTACTACGATATCGTCAATGCCAACAATTTGACTAGGGGAATCAAATCCGAGGTATCCTTCGCCCGCAGTCAGTTGAGTAAGCGAGGCGGTTCCCAGCTCAACTCCATTCGCATAATAGGTGAGCAAGCTGCCGTTGCCATCGAAGGCCGAACCGGTGCCCGCTGTATCCGAAAGAACGATCTTGTAACTTTGCCATACATTGTCACCCGGGGCTGCACCGGAAGCTCCCGTCGTGCCGCTGCCATTGCTGAAAAATTGCGTGCCGCCATTCTCACGGAACAGGATGGCAGCGGAGGTGTTGAGCAGCCACTGGGGTTGCGACGGATTACCAATGAGAACGGCCAGCCAGTCCGTCGGATCGCCGGAATCAACCAGCCCGTTAAAGCTGAGCGAAATGGGCGCATTGACGGTGGAGAAATCGTAATTGATCAAAACTGAAGCTTGATTGGCCAGCAGCAAATTGTTGCCCACCACGTTGTCGTCAAGATTATCCGCCGGCAACGTGTTGGGGTTGCCCAATTGCTCGTTTCCGTCAGTATAAAATCCATTGATGTAGGCCGCTCCGGAGGGCAGGGTCAGGGTGCCGCCGATGCGCCCAGGGGCACCAAGTTCATAGTTGGCACCGGTAGAGGCGGTGGCGGGGTAACCTGACGAGCCAGTAAGCCCGTTGAAATTATCCGAGAAAAGGGGTTGGGCGGACACCGTTTGGGCAAGCAAAGGCAGCGAAGCTGCAATCAACACCAATGCGGTTCCGGTTCTGAGTGGTTGTTTTTTCATAATGATTATCAATAGCTCGCTATAGCATGTTTTGCCAGTCGGGCTGCTATTGGCTACAGAATAGCCACCAAACCTGAGACCGTATATTCCCCAAAGACGGTAAGCGCCACATCACCGAAACAGGTGATGGTCATGGCGGGCAATGCCCATCGCACCTCCGCCGAGATTCCGCCCCAAAACGGCGGACAACTGGCCTTCCGGCTCACAAACGGAATTTCATGCGCAACTCCATCAGCAGGGTGTTTTCCCAGGAGCTGACGTGGCTGTCAGCCGTCATCATTTGTTCAACCGCGGCAAACACCTGCTGCTGCTGCTTGCGGGCGATGAAAGCACCGGCCAGCAATAATGCCTGCTCTTTTGCCTTCCAAAGGGATTGAACCGCCGGCTGCAGGCGGGTCACCGCCGCATCAAATTCACGTTGCCGATCAGGTTCTCCGGCAACGCCCATGGCCAGCAGCAATTTCTGCAATTGCTCGTTTGCCACCGTCGTCAGATGGCCGTCCGCATACATCGCCAGCAGCAAAAGATCGAACAGCGCCCGTTGTTGGGCGGTCGAAAAATCCGTGAGATCAGTAGCCATGTTAAGAGGATAGCACGTTATGCGTTTGCGGAAAGCTCTGTTTCGACACCTGTAACCTTGCGCGAAGCCGAAAAAGTTCTGTCGCCACCAAGGTGCAAAATCAACGCCCGGGGAGCGTCCATGCCCGGGGAGCGCACCCGCCCCGGGTGCTGTTTTCCGCGCCCTCGCGGAAAACACGGGCGCAAGGGGCGCTTCCGAGCCTTCCAACCGCACGGCTCGTTCTCAGCGCCCGCTTGTCTGTGGCTGCACTAAAACTTGAAAAAAAACGGCCTCTGTAGCGGCGGTCTGCGACCGCCGTAGTTGGCGCACTGCCCGGGGAGCGCACCCGCCCCGGGTGCTGTTTTCCGCGCCTCGCGGAAAACACGGGCGCAAGCGGCGCTTCCAAGCCTTCCAACCGCATGGCTCGTAATCAGCGCCCGCTTGTCTGTAGCTGCACTAAAACTTGGAACGCTAAGGCCCTCCCACTGGCGGTTTGCTTCCGGGCGGAAACGGTCGTAACAGTCAAAGGGATCGCGCGCAACGGTTGCAGATTGGGCACTTGGACGAACCTCAATCATTTGTTATACTGGCACCGCCCTGAAACATCATGAAACACAGGAATACTACAATACTAGGAACCGACCCCTTTTTGAAACACAGGAATACTACAATACTAGGAACCGACCCCTTTTTGATTGTATTGATAATTGAACGAGGACGATAACGAGGACGAGGACGATATCCCGGTTAAACGGTTCAGGTAATCGTATTGTTTGGTGGTGGTCATGCGTACCGCGCCGCTGTTCGCAAACACAATTTGCCCCATCAGCGGTGAATTGGCAAGGTAAGTGTACGTGGCTGGCCAGTTGCAAATGTTGATGGTTTGTCTATTCTTGAGCACAACATAGCTGGGATGGTCGCCGTCATTACCGAAAGCGAACTGCGTCTGGAGAGTGAAAGAGCCTC
>Ga0181520_10011205_pt1 | contig 11833 bp, 12 predicted proteins | sample PEATcosm2014_Bin_29_FD_132451 | JGI IMG/M metagenome (GOLD analysis project Ga0181520, IMG submission 132451) | Peatland microbial communities from MTU Mesocosm Facility, Houghton, MI, USA - PEATcosm2014_Bin02_30_metaG | ecosystem: Environmental > Terrestrial > Soil > Wetlands > Peat | place...
ATACTTAGAACTTCATGTCCATCTCCTATGCCGCAGCCATTGAACAACTGAATGCTATGGTGCCGGAGCTGTATTCGCAGCCGGGTCAGCCTAGGCGGAAGTTTTCGCTGCATGAGATCGGCGTGCTGTTGAGTGAACTAGGCAATCCACAGCGGCGGATTCGTTCAGTGCTGATTGCTGGGACGAACGGCAAAGGGTCGACAGCCTCCACGCTGGCATCGATTCTGACAGCCTCGGGGATGCGCGCCGGCCTCTACACATCGCCACATCTGGCGCGGGTCAACGAGCGCATCCGCATTGGCGACGCGGAGATCAGCGACGAGGCGTTTGCGAGGCTGTTCTTTCTCGTTCAAGATGTGGCAAAGAAGCTGGTTGAACAAGGCAGGCTGCCCCAGTTTCCCAGCTTCTTTGAGGTCTTGACGGCGCTGGCGCTGCTCTACTTTGCCGAGGCGGAGGTTGAGATTGCAGTGCTGGAGGTGGGCATGGGCGGGCGGCTAGACGCAACCAACATCGTCGATCCGTTAATCTCGGTGATTACCGACATTTCGCTGGATCACATGGAGTGGCTAGGCTCGACCATCGGCGCTATTGCTCGCGAAAAGGCCGGGATATTGCGCCGAGGCGGGACGCTGGTTACTCTGCCGCAGCATCCAGAGGCTAACCAGGCACTGGGCGATGCGGCAACGATGCTTGAGGTCCGTGCGGTCAACGCCGCGAACTATATGCCAGAGAGCATTGTCGGAACCGTGAGCGCCTATGAGGTTGAGGTGCTTGGTGAGCGGATCGAGGTGGTTTCACCTCTGCGCGGCGTGCACCAGCAGCGGAATGTGGCGCTGGCCATTGCAACAGCCGTGGAGTTGAAGACTGGGCGCGGCTTTCCGATCACAGCGGAAGGCATCGCCGGAGGGATTCGGCAGACTCGATGGCCAGGACGTCTGGAACGTATTGAAAATAATGGCGTGGAGTGGATTCTAGATGTTGCGCACAATCCAGCAGGAGCCTGGGCGTTGCGCGCAGGAATCAGCGCTCTTGTGTCGAAGAGGCCGCGGACGTTAATCTTCAGTTGCCTGCGCGACAAGCCGGTGGCGGAGATGGCGCAGATTCTTTTTCCTCTCTTCGAGCAGGTGATCCTGGCGCCAATCCACTCTGCACGGGCTGCCTCGATGGATGAGTTGGAGACCACGGCGCGGGCGACGGGGAGTATTGCTGTTAAAGCGGAGTCTCTAAGAGAAGCTATGAAATGGGCCACGGAGCGCGGAAAAGGTGGGGTGGTCGTCGTCTCAGGGTCGGTCTACTTGGTGGGCGAGGCACGATCACTGCTGCTGGGCGGAGAAATGGAAGGGCTTGAACGATGAGAGAGCGCCCCAATCCACTGCCGTGGATTTATTGCTGGCGGACCAATGTCTTCCATTTGCCTTTGTTTGTGGTGATTACGGCGGTGTGTGGAAGCCTGTCGTTGCTGGTCTCGCTGGTCGACAAAAAGGGCGACATTCAACACCGCATCGCACGCATCTGGGCACGTGGTTGCGTCTGGGCCGCCGGGGCAAGGCTCAAGATCGTCGGTGAAGAGAATCTGCGGAAGCATCCGGTGGCAGTCTACGCCTCGAACCACACATCCTACATGGATACGCCGGTCATCTTCAGCGCGTTGCCCTTCCAGTTTCGCATTCTTGCGAGGAAGGAATTATGGCCTATCCCATTCATAGGATGGTACTTGAATAGATCTGGACAAATTCAGATCGACACCGCCAACCCGCGCGCCACACTCTCAAGCCTGGGCGCGGGAGCCAGGGCGCTACGCTCCGGCATGGCGCTCTTTGTCTTCCCTGAGGGGGGACGGACCACGAACGGTGAATTGAAGCCATTTTTGTCCGGTGCGGCGTATTTGGCGATTCGGGCACAAGTGCCGCTGGTGCCGATTGCGCTGAGCGGAGTCTACGACCTGCTGCCAATTCACACGCGCCACTTTTTCCCGGGAGAGGTGACTCTCAGCGTGGGTGAGCCGATCGAGACTGCGGGGATGACTCTGCGGCAAGCCGAGGAGTTGACTGGGAAATTGCGGACCGCGATTGAGGAGTTGCGCACTCCGCGGATGCAAGGGCTTCCGTCCGAGGGAAGCAGGCAATCTGCTGTGATGCACAGCTAGAGCGGGACGATCCCGCCGTGCTGGCCAGAGCACGCTTCCATTGCCGAAGATGCGCAGACAAAGGTCATTTGCGATAGTAGACCATATCCAACTTGGCGACTAACGACTCCTGATCAAACGGCTTCATCAGGTACTCATTGGCCCCGTTGGCCAGCGCTCGCTGAATGTGGTCGACATCTGTCTCTGTGGTACAGAAGATCACAGCGGGCTCTCGGCCTCCGTCAGTGTGGCGCAGAGACTTGAGGAATTCCAGGCCGTCCATGACCGGCATGTTCCAATCGAGCAGGACGACGTCCGGCATCCGGCCCCGGCACTTCTCCAGGGCTATCTGTCCGTTCTCGGCCTCATCCGTCTCGAAACCAAGGCCAGAAAAGATCTTTCGCGCGATCTTCCTGACCAGGGCGGAATCGTCGACGAGCAGACACAACCCAGGGATCGCATTCGGCGCGAGCCCTCCGTCAGCACCAGTATTAATTGAGTTCAACACGATCTCTACCATCCCTCTTTGCACTGTATAAAGCCGCATCGGCTCTACCCACCCACTCGGCCAGGGGTTCCCCAGGGTCATAGCAGGCAGCTCCGATCGAAACCGTTGTGGGTGTGATGGGCGGGGTAAGCTCTATCACGAGAGGCTCTTTGGCCAGCGTCTCGCGAATGTTTTCCGCCACACTGACGGCAGCCTTCCCATCTGTATTGGGCAAGATGATGGCGAACTCTTCGCCGCCATAGCGCGCTACGTGATCTCCACCGCGCACAGCTTTTTGAAGGGTCTGGGCCAGGTGGCGAAGGACAATGTCGCCCGTCTGGTGCCCCCAGGTGTCGTTGACCTTTTTGAAGTGGTCGATATCGATCATCAGCATTGACAGTTCATCGCCACTGTTCATGGCTTCACCGGCAGATTTGCGGATGATGGTATCGAAGGATTTGCGATTCGCCACGCCAGTGAGCCCATCCAACGTGGAGTCGAGAATCGCACTCTCAAGGTTGCGCTCGAGAGCCTCGATCTTGCCTGCGGATTCGCGCATGCGAAGGCCGACGTACTCGGTTCGGCCGGCCATATTCTGGCTTTCCTGGACCAAGGTCTCAATCAGGCTCTTCAAGTTCCCCAGACTCTCTCCCAAGCCTTGTGAGGCAAAGCCCCGCAAGGTATTGCCGAACTGTTCTGCGTCACCTCTGGCCAAGGCGGCTATGCCGACAATGTCCTGCAAGGTCTGCAAAGCATGCGTCGAGATCTCGCGTACAGCTTGCGCCTCTTTAGCCGACGAAACGAATGTTGCGTACAAATCCTGGAGTGTGTTCTCGTTGAAGGCTGCATTGTTGGAGATGAGGACGTCGATGGTTCGCTGGAGATTAGGGCTCTGGCCGGCGTGATACTCGTACCAAATTGCGTAGTTGGCCGGGGTCGTCGGGATTTCATACCGCTGCATTGTTGCAATGGCGGAGTCTGCGATGGATCGAGCCTTGGTAAGTTCATCAACAGACATGTACAGCCTCCAAACGTCCGCGAGCAAAAGGTACAGCTTTGGCAGCGAAACCGCCAGACTTGCTTTCTATCGGCGCAATGATGTCTTTTCGATAGTGAACTTTGAAGAACTTTGGTTCTTTTCACAGACTCGTCCCCCGTCTTCTCGCCTATTACTATCGAGGGCAAGGGCGAAAGGATTGAGCGGGGTTGGGGTTAAGCCTGCTGGTACGAGGGATTGACATTGCTTGACACTGCTCTATCGCATTTGGCTCGGGCTGTGATATGACTGTTTCTGCCATGTGCGTTCACGTCGCAATTCCCGAGCCAACCAGCAGCGATCCGGCATACAATCAGAGATCCTTGCCGCCCTATCTAGCCGCCCTCCGTTCCGCAGGAGCAACCCCTATCATCGTTCCTCTGCATGAGCAGCAAGACCGCGTTGCCCGGTTGCTTGCTGGTGTGCAGGGAATCCTGCTGCCAGGGAGCAAGTTCGACATCGACCCGCAAAGATATGGAGAAGATCCGATCCCTGACTGTGGTGAGGCGGACGCCGCTCGCACGGCTGTCGACGAACTGCTGCTGCAAGAGGCATTTAATCTGCGTAAGCCGATCCTGGCGATCTGCCATGGCGCGCAAAGCCTGAACGTCTGGCGGAGCGGGTCGCTGGTGCAGGATCTGAAAACCGCCGTCGATCACCGTCCAGGCCGGGAGGTGGTCGAGGCGCATCCGGTCCAGATCGAACCTAAGTCGCGGCTGGCAAGGCTGATTCCGCAGGGTTATCCGGCAGAACCACAGGTCAACTCCAGCCACCATCAGGCGATCCGAATCGCAGGGGATAGCTTATTGGTGAGCGCGGTCTCGCCGGAAGATGGCGTGGTGGAGGCGGTTGAATTGAACTCACCCGATCATTTCGTGATGGGGGTCCAGTGGCATCCCGAGCGGACCTACACGCTGAGCGCCTTCTCCCGCGCGATCTTTGCGGCGTTTGTTCAAGCCGCGGTGGTGTGGCAGCCGCGGCCAATCGAGGAATCGGTCGCACGGTCGTGAGCGAGGCAGTGGGTTCCATTGGCGTTCGGCTCAATGTGCTCCTGGAGAAGAGCGGCCTAGGCGCGTTGGGCGCCAAAGAGGCGGAGCGCTTCGAGAATTATCTTTCGCTGTTTATTCGCTGGAATGGACGCCTCAACCTGACAGCCATTCGGGATGAAGACGGAATTCTCTCCCGCCACTTCGTCGAGTCGATCGCCTGTGCTCGCGCTTTGCCCTCTGGAATTGTCACGCTACTAGACTTCGGCTCAGGTGCGGGGTTGCCAGGGATACCAATTGCGATCTGCCTCCCGGAGATCTCAGTGACGCTGGCAGAGTCCCAGGGAAAGAAGGCAGCGTTTCTCAACGAAACAGTACGGGTGCTAGGGATTGCCGCTAAAGTGCACTCAGGGCGTGCCGAGACACTTCAAACGGAGTTTGATTGCGTAGCGCTGCGGGCGGTGGACAAGATGGAAGTGGCCGTTCAGAGCGCCACTCGGCTGGTTCGCTCTGGAGGCTGGCTCGCGTTGATGACCACGGACGGACAACTTGAGCGGCTGAAGGAAGTGGCTGGCATGGAGTTTTCCTGGACGCAGTTGGTTCGAGTGCAGGATGGCAGCGAGCGGTTGCTGGCTCTCGGTGAACGACGGATCAGTTTGCCAGCATGATTAGAGCCAGCTTGCGGACCGAAGCGAGATCCTTCGTAGCCTTCACCATAAGTCGCAGACCGGTCCCTTCCGTATAACGCGGCGCCTCGTCAAGGAGCTTGAGAGTGGATTTGGGAAGGTCGCTCTGTTTGGCGGCGGCAACTGCCCTGTCGCCAAGGACAAAGGCGACGCGAAAACACCCGTCGCAAGGGCCGAGAGAGGCAATGATTCGCTTCTTGAGCTTAAGCGGAGGGACCAGCCGTACTTCGTCGAGCTCGACTTCCACTCCTGATCGGCGACTCCTTGTTCGTCGAGCCAATCGACTAATTGCTTCCACAACTCAGATGTTTCGCCCAAGACCGCGGCGACTTCCTCAGGTGCGGGCATGGTGCTTCTGCCGACGAAGGCGTTTGGAGTGTCCATATTGATCCTTAGTGCGCCACGAAATATCGTTGTATCGCGAAGATTCGACATTGGCCGATTCAAGGCAATCAGATCCGCTCCGCAATGATTTGCCTTGCGGTGTTGAGTACGGGGCCTGCTTCGGAGTTCCCAGATGCGATTGAGCCTAGAGCCGCCTCCAGCTCATCCAGTTCGCGGCGATCAAAGGTCTTGGCAGCAAATTCATTTCTACCCCAGGTGCGCAGATTGGGCAAATGCAGATGGGCCATTTCCCGCGAGGGCTTCTCAAGAATAAGTGCTTGGCTCCGCCGCAATCGCCACCCGGTCTCAGCGAAGCCAGTGCTCAGAATGGTGCCCACATTCAGGGTTTGACCGTAGTGCCTCTGCATCTCAGCGACCAGTTCGTAGTAGCGATGAAGTGCGGGGTGATCGGATTCGATCCTCTCGGTCTCGTGAATCAGCAGTGTCGCGTGAGGCGCGGCGATGTCTGCCCAGATCTGCAGAGCCTTCAGCGGTGCAGATAGATGCGTGAGCAAAAAGCGGCAGAAGAGCAGATCGGGCGTTTCAACTGGAAATGGTGTTAATAGGATGTCGTGGCTCAAGAACTCGAGATCTGGATGATTTTCCTGCGCCTCGGTTATATATCGGTCCGACGAGTCAAGTCCAATGGTTCGTTGTGGCTTGAGCATGGAGGCGAGCAAATGTGTTGTCCAGCCGGGCCCACAACCAAGGTCGATTGCAAGCCGAGGCCTACGTGCTCCGCCATGGTCGGAGTGAGCCTCCAGCAAGGCGCGAGTCTCTGGTTCGTAGAGATCTGCGAGGCGGCGCAGGCGGCGGCTGGCTTCCTCATTATCCCCAAAGGTGTAAGGCATTATGCGAAATTATAAACACACTGCGATGTAGCTCTTTTGAGCGGATCTGCAGTGTGCGGCTAATAGTAGCAAAGGAGTACGCGCCCTCTTGTTCCACGTGAAACATCCTGGGAAGGCTTTCCAGAATAGGATCCGTTCCACGTGGAACAAAGACCAGATGGACCCAAATTGGGCGCAATCTCAAATTGGAAGAGTTTTGAAGATCGCCAGTTTTTTGGCTGAATTTCTCCCATTAAATGAGAAAGTTTTCCACTGTTCGGCGCTTTTTCGACTCACTCAGCTAAAGATGGATAGGATGGACGGAAGCTTTTATCTTGCATGGGTTTGAGGGAAGCCAGCAATTTGCTGAACCGGCGGCTTTCCACAGCTTCGCAGGGTTCTCCACAACGCAAGCTGCTATCCCAAAATCGCGCTTGCCGTTAGTCTGAAATCCCATGTGCAAGATCATCGGTATTGTGAATCAAAAGGGCGGCGTCGGAAAAACCACCACAGCAATCAACCTGGCTGCATGTCTGGCAATTGAAGGCCTGCGGGTCTTGTTGGTGGACTGCGACCCGCAAGCGAACTGCTCCTCAGGGATCGGTTTTCAGCGAGACGACAACCGGCGCTCGATTTACGACGTGCTGATGGGCGACTCCCCGGCGGATCAGGTGATTCTGCCGACAGAGATTGCTCTTCTGTCTCTGCTGCCCGGCTCCAAGAACCTGACAGGCGCAAATATTGAACTCGCATCATCAGAGGACCGGGCTCTGCGGCTGCGGCGCGCGCTGGAGCCGGTCAAAGAGAGCTACGACCTCATTATTCTGGACTGCCCGCCGGCGCTCGACCTGCTTACGCTCAATGTTTTGAGCGCAGCGGGCACGCTGATTGTGCCGATGCAGGCGGAATACTTTGCCCTGGAGGGGATCTCCGAGCTGATCTCGACTCTCGAACGGGTGCGCGCTGCCTTCAATCCAGAACTCACAATCGAGGGCGTGCTGCTGACGATGTACGATGACCGGACGAACTTGGCACAGCAAGTGACTGAGACATTGCGCGAGTACTTCCGTGAGCGGCTCTTCCAGACTGTGATACCGCGCAATGTACGGCTGGCCGAGGCGCCCAGCCATGGTAAGCCTGTAGCTCTCTATGACGCTCGTTCGCGGGGAACAGAGGCGTATTTCGAGCTGGCTGGGGAGTTTATGGCACGGAACGGAATTGAGACTCCGCGCAAAAAGGGACCGGTAGCTGCTGAGCCTGAGACAAAGGCACGGGTCTTGCCAAGCTGCTAACGGCGAGAGTTATCTAGGTTGCTGCAGATCGAAGAAACTCAATTTAATGAATGCTTTATATGCTCCGGTATGTTTTCCGGAGCCAAAGGATATTGAACAATGACCATCGTTGCTGCTACCGATATGAAACGCCGCGCCCTGGGCAAGGGCCTGGATTCCCTGCTGCCGCGTGTTGCCTCCGCGCCGGCCCCGGCTGCCAAAGAGTCTGAGGGGGGCAGGCCGCTTGAGATTCCCCTCGAAAAGATCGACCGCAATCCCTTCCAGACACGCTCCCAAATGAACGAGGAGCTGTTAGCCGAGCTGGCTGCATCCATCACCGCAAACGGAGTGGTGCAGGCGATTCTGGTGCGTCCGCTGGCAAATGGGCGTTTTCAACTGATCGCCGGAGAGCGCCGCTGGAGGGCCTCGGAAATCGCGGGCAAGAAGACGATCCCGGCGATTCTGCGCCAGGTTTCAGACGAACAGGCGATGGAGATCACCATCGTCGAAAATCTGCAGCGCGCCGATCTGAACCCGATGGAGCAGGCGCGGGCCTTTGAGCGGCTCTCACGGGAGTTCCACATGACGCAGGAGCAGATGGCTGTGCGCACCGGAAAGGACCGGGCAACCGTTGCTAACTTCTTGCGTTTGTTAAAGTTGCCAGCATCGCTTCAGACGAAGGTCGAAAAAGGCGAGCTGAGCTTTGGCCATGCGCGCACGCTGCTGGCCTTTGAGCATGCCGAGGAGATGGAAAAGGCGGCAAAGCGGGTGGCCGATCTTTCGCTTTCTGTTCGCCAGACAGAAACTTATGTGCAGGGTCTGCTGCATCCTGAGCGGGCAGCAAAGAAGGAGTTGAAGCCTGAGCCTCCGGCCGATCCTAATATTCGCGAGGTCCAGGAGCGGCTACAGCGTGCGCTCGGGTTGAAAGTCCACATCGAAGATCACGCCGGACGGGGGAAGGTCATCATTGAGTATGGAAAGTTGGAAGACTTCGATGCGCTATTGGAGACGCTTGCGGGCGAGTGAGGCGATAGTTAGTCTGAGTTAGAGAGAAGCTAACACCGTCTTATGGCATATCTCAGGATTGACGCGGCTCATGGATATATTCGCAGCGGCCCTACGGGACGCGAATACTGAGTTGGCCGCTTTCCCAGGACTGCGCTGCGCTTGTCCTGGGCTATTCTCGGTGCTCCCTATGGGAGCATGTGACAAGCATTTTCGACTTAGTCAGAGTTTTCTTGGCTGGCGAAACGTACAATTTTGATTTGACTAACTCCAAGCGTCCAATGTTACGAATTTATGGGTTGGCTTGTAGTTAGTTATTAATTGGCCGACAGCGGACATTGACGGGGCGCGGTTGGTGGTGGGAGTCAGGTGGCCGCCGTCGTGGAGAACGATGTTGGCGGCGCGACCGCGGCGGGCTAATTTGTCGATGGTGCGGGTGAGCCGGCCGGCGATTTCTTCGGCTGATGGGTTCTCCCAATCGGAAGTCATGGCGTTCCAGAGAACCGGAACCATGCCCAGACTCCGTGCAATGCGGAGCACCGCGGGACGACGCGCGCCGAAGGGCGGGCGGAAGAAGCGGACTCGCGCTCCAGCGATCAGTTCGAGGGTGTGGCTGGTGCGGGATAGTTCTTGTTCGATGCGGCTAGCCGGGGCGAGAGCAAGGTTGGGGTGGCTCCACGAGTGGTTGCCGATGAGGTGACCGGCGGCAACGATCTGGCGGACGAGCGCGGGCTCGGCCTGTGCGCGGCTGCCGAGCATAAAGAAGGTTGCGTGTAAATTGTGGCTGGCGAGAATATCGAGGAGTTGGGGCGTCCAGGCGGGGTTGTGGCCATCGTCGAAGGTGAGCGCCAGCTCGCCGGGGCGCGGCGGGGCGATGAGAGTGTCGCCGAAGAGCTGCGAGCTCGGCCACATGGCTGCATACGCACAGCCGCCTGCCGCAAGTCCGAGACCGGCTGCAGCGCCGAGACTGACGGAGATCCCCGTGGCCAGAGTTGAGAGCATCCTGGTTAATAGTGTGGCGCGACGAGGGAGTGAAGGGCAAGTTGACGATCCATTCTTGTCGCTTGAAATGCGAGAGAATGAATGCATCAAGCGGATTGAGAGCTTGGATCAAAGCGGCTAGTTAGCTTCGCTTCGCGAAGATCGCAAGTTGGCGAGTTGGCGGGAGTGAGCCGCGAATCCGATTGTTGGTTTCAGACAGTGCTTCCGTATATCATTGATTAAGAATGCGATGCACCCTTGACTACTGTGTTGCGGCGGTGGATGGGGTTGGGGCGTATACTCGTGTTGTTCGGGTCGCATCCTGAGTTGACGGAGCGGCACTGGAGGTCACAATGAGCGTTACCAACTTTCCCGGCGGATTTGATTCCTCGCCTAACGGCACTCCCATCACATCGATCCCTACATCCAAAGTGACCATGCCGGCGCTCGGCGAGATGAAGCGCCAGGGCAAGCCAATCTGCGCGCTCACGGCCTATGACTACTCGACTTCGCGGCTGGCGGACGAGGCGGGCGTCGATCTGATCCTGGTGGGCGACTCATTGGCCATGGTTGTTCTGGGCCACGAAAACACGCTTGCCGTAACGGTAGACGAGATGCTGCACCACACGCGAGCTGTTCGGCGGGCTGTTCGACGCGGGCTGGTCGTGGCCGATATGCCGTTTGGCAGTTATCACGGTACTGTGGCTGAGGGAGTTGCCAACGCCGTCCGGTTCGTGAAGGAGGCGGGCGCGGAGGCAGTAAAGATCGAGGGGCCGCGCGTGGAACTGGTGCGTGCGCTGAGTGAGGCCGAGATTCCTGTAGTTGGTCATCTTGGGCTGACGCCGCAGAGCATTCATCGCATGGGTGGCTATCGCGTGCAGGGCCGCAACGCAGACGCAGCGCTCGCGCTGAAGGCCGACGCGCACGCACTGGTCGAGGCCGGAGCAGGCGTGCTGGTGCTGGAAGGGGTTCCGCGCGAGGTGGCAGCGGCAATCACTGCCGAGCTGCCGATCCCGACGATTGGGATTGGCGCGGGGCCGGACTGCGATGGGCAGATCCTGGTCTTCCACGATTTGGTGGGCCTGACCTTTGCGCCTGCGGCAAAGTTTGTGCGGCGCTATGCCGATGCGGGCGGGCTGATTCGCACGGCCATCGAACACTACCGCGAAGATGTGGAGCATCGCGCTTTCCCCTCCGATGAGGAGAGCTACCACCTGCCCGAGGCGGCGCGGCGGACTTTTGAAGCGACCAAAAAGACAGGAACGTTGAGAAAGGTCTGATGGAGATTCTGCGCACGGTTGCTGAACTGCGTGGCTGGTCCCGCGAAAATCACAGCAAGAACACTACAGTGGGTCTGGTGCCTACGATGGGAGCTTTGCACGCGGGGCACGCGTCGCTGATTCGCGCGGCGGCAAGCGAGTGCGGAGCGGTGGCTGTGAGCATCTTCGTCAATCCCACACAATTTGGTCCGAACGAGGACTATGGACGCTATCCGAGGAGCTTTGAGGCCGATTGCGCGTTGGCCGAGGCGGCGGGCGCTGGGGTGATCTTTGCTCCTGCGGTCGAGGAGCTTTATCCGGCGGGTGCGGCGACGTTCGTCGAAGTGCAGGGGCTGAGCCAGCGCCTGGATGGCAAGTCCCGGCCAGGACACTTTCGCGGAGTGGCTACGGTTGTGGCCAAGCTGCTGATCGCTGCGGAGCCGGATCGGGCGTTTTTTGGCCAAAAGGACGCGGCTCAGGTTGCGGTGCTACGCCGGATGGTGACGGATCTGCGGCTACCCACAGAGATTGTGGTTTGCCCGATTGTCCGCGAGGCGGATGGGCTGGCGCTCAGTTCGCGGAATGTTTATCTGAGCGCGGACGAACGGGGTAGCGCGCTGGTATTGAGCCGGAGTGTCCGGGAGGTGGAGGCGATGGTCGCCGGGGGCGAGCGTCGCTCGGGGATGCTGAATGATGCAGCATTGCGCGCCTTTACAAGTGAGCCGAGCGTGCGGGTAGATTACATCGAGCTGGTGGACTGGGCGACGCTGGAGCCGGTAGAGA
>Ga0181520_10011206_pt1 | contig 11832 bp, 12 predicted proteins | sample PEATcosm2014_Bin_29_FD_132451 | JGI IMG/M metagenome (GOLD analysis project Ga0181520, IMG submission 132451) | Peatland microbial communities from MTU Mesocosm Facility, Houghton, MI, USA - PEATcosm2014_Bin02_30_metaG | ecosystem: Environmental > Terrestrial > Soil > Wetlands > Peat | place...
GCGGCTGCCAATCAGATGATGCGTTTCAGTCGTAGAAGGAAGAATCAGAATTACAATTTCTGCTTTAGGCAAGAGGCTGTCAAGCTCGGTAACGGAATGGACAATTGGCTGAGTGCGCGCGCTGCGGGCGACGCGAATCAGTTGCACATGAAAGGGCGCGAGCATCCGCTCGATCTCCTGTCCGATGGCGCCGCGGCCCACCAGCAGCACCGTCTTGCCGGTGAGTTCTTCCAGAAGGACCGGAGGATAAATTGCGCTCTCATCGCCGCTGATACGCGCATAATTTGCGCTGGCCTCGAAGCGCCGCTTCCATCGCTCCGATTGCTGTACTTCGAGATAGAATGGAAAATACTTCAGCATCGCCAGTATGGCGCTGAGGGTCCATTCGGCAGTAGAGATGTTATGCGCGCCGCGTGCGTTGCAGATGGTCACGTGCGGCCCAACAATACCTGGAATCCATTCGGTACCGGCCATCAGCGAGATCACAATTCGCACACCGTGCAGATAAGGCCAGATGCGCATTGCCCGTGCAGGATAAGGATCGGGAATCCACACGTCGAGATCGATCTTATGGTCAAGATGATCTGGCAAGGAGATGAGTTCGACTCCTGAAGGAAAATCGCAAAATAGCTCAGTTGCCAGAACGGCTGGGTACCCGACTCGCAGTTTAGATTCAGTGCGCATGGCTCTTATGCTACACAAGATGGATGATTTCGCAACTTCAATCGATCGTTGTTTACGGCTGTTTCTGCATCGATAAAGTGCGACAAGTCACTGTTCGAAGCCAGTGAAATAATGCATTCTGTAGATATGACATTTCTACGCTGCGGATTATGCCCATGCGTCTAAAGATGAATCGATCGCGGTCCCAGCAGCTTGCGATCAAGTTGCGTGTTGAAAAGCGAGAGGACCAGAGATTCCTCAACTGGGAGCGCCAGCGGCTGCTGATTCACGCCGCAAAGGCGGCGCTGGCCGCGGGACTCTGCTGGTGGATTGCCATGCGTTTGGGATTGCAAGACGGGTACTGGGGCGCCATCAGCGCCATCATCGTGCTGCAATCGAACTTTGGCGCTACGATTACCGCATCGCGCGATCGCATCCTGGGAACGCTGATCGGCGCCCTGCTCGGTTTTTCATTCACACAATTCGGAACTCTGCCGTGGAACTACGTTCTGGCCGTGCTGGCTGCGGTAATCGTCTGCGGACTATCAGGATTGCGCAGCAGTTCACGTCTTGCCGGGGTGACCATTAGTATCATCATGCTGGTGAAAACCGGCTCTCATTGGACGCTTGCGCTGCATCGCGTAGCTGAAGTTTTCATGGGCATTGTTGTTGCGTTGGTCATCTCTACGCTGGTCTTTCCCGATCGAGCGCGTCTACGGCTGCGCGACGGGCTGGCGCAGGAGTTTCTGGAGCTGGGCGCGTTCTTCGAGGGAATTCTCGAAGGCTTTCGTGGTGCGCCGCCTGAAAATCTATCCGTACTTCGCAACGATGTTCTCGCCGTGCTGCGCGCTAACAATCAACTACTGGAAGCCGCGCGCAATGAACCCTCCGGCGGACCGGGATGGCGCGAGGGATTGGGAATGCTGGCGCAATTTGGACGCTCGCTTCACGATGCTCTAGTGGCACTCGAACTTGCTGTCAAAGATAGCCATGAGGATGCATATGCGCAGCAATTGGAACCCGCTCTGGGACGGCTGGTCGTGGACATTCACAGGGGATTTCATTATGTGGCTGAGTGCATTCACGGCTGGCGTTTTCATATTCCCCCGCCAGGACTGCATTTGGAGGACGATATTCTGCAACTGGAAACGCGCATGGCTGAAGTGCGTCATACTGGCTTTCAGTTTTCGCAAGCCGAAATTCTGCGCGCTTATGCCGTACAGCTTCATCTGAAACAGATTGCTCGGCTACTGCGGGCATCGCGCGTTGAGACCAGCAGCGCCATCGGTGAAGCGCAGAAAAAGGAAGATCAGACCGCCAGCAACTCGGTGTAGACGGCCATCCCTACGACGGCATCCGCTCCCAGAGCGTCGAGCGTATCGACCTCGTGTTGCGAGCGAATGCCGCCCGCGACGATGAGTTGCCTCTGCGTCAACTTGCGCAAGCGTGCAGCAGCTTCGATGGGAAAGCCCTGCATCAGGCCCTCGCCATCCACGTGCGTGTAGAGAAATGCGCTGACATAAGGATCGAGTTGCGGAATCGCTCCGTCGGGAGTCAGCGCAACCTGTGCCTTCCATCCCTTCACGGCGATGTGGCCGTTCTTGGTGTCGATGCCCGCAACGACGCGCTCCGCACCAACGGCTGCGGAAAGTGCAGAGGCAAACTCAACGTTAACCGCGCCCTCTTCGGAAAAAAGTGCAGAGCCAATAATGACGCGCTTTGCTCCTGCAGCAAGAACCTGTTGCGCACGCTCAATGGTGTGAATGCCGCCGCCAGCCTGAACCGGAAGGCGTTTAGAAATCTGCGCGACGAGTGCGGAGTTATCCCCCTGGCGCATCGCCGCGTCCAAGTCGATTAACTGCACCAGCGGAAAGCGCGAAAACTTTTCGATCCAGAATTCAAAATCGTCAAAGGCAAGGCGCAGTTTTTCTCCCTGCACAAGCTGGACAATCTGTCCATTCAGCAAATCAATCGAAGGAATCAGCATGGAAGCCTCACGGAGACGCCGGCCCTGGCCAGCTCTTCTTTGAGCGAACGCGCGCTCGATATTCCAAAATGAAAAATGCTTGCCGCCAGAGCCGCATCGGCTCGCCCGCGACCAAAGACATCGACAAAATGTGCCACGGTTCCCGCCCCGCCGGATGCGATTACCGGAATGTTGACCGACTCGCTAACTGCGGCAGTCAGCTCGCAATCAAAGCCCGTGCGCGTGCCGTCGCAGTTCATTGAGGTGAGCAGAATCTCGCCCGCGCCGCGTTGTTCGGCCTCGCGCGCCCACTCGACGACGCGTCGGCCAGCCAGTTTGCGTCCGCCCTGCACAAAGACCTGAGCCTCACGCACCGGATCGGCAGCCTCCGGATCGCGCCGCGCATCGATGGCCACAACCACGGCCTGCGCGCCAAAGCTGCGGCCAATATCGTCGATGAGCTGCGGATTATTCAGTGCGGCGGAGTTCACGCTGACCTTGTCCGCGCCGGCCTCGAAGACCTGCGCAGCGTCATCCGCCGTGCGAATGCCGCCGCCCACGCAGAAGGGAACGAATAGTTCGCGCGCCGTTCTGCGCACCGTGTCGAGCAGCGTCGCGCGTCTCTCGTGCGTCGCGGTAATATCGAGCAGCACAATCTCGTCCGCGCCCTCGCGCGCATGACGCGCCGCCTGCGTAGCCGGATCGCCCGCGTCAATCAGATCGACAAACTGCACGCCCTTGACGACGCGCCCGTCATGCACGTCCAGGCAGGCGATGATGCGCTTGGTTATCATTCACTATCTCCTGACTTGCAATAGGGGCAACTACCGCTTGCTTCTCTGATGTTGCTAGGAAAGCCGAGATGATCCTCGTCGAGAAAGGCCAGCTCGACATCTTTACGAAATACATTCAGTTCAGCTCCAACTGCAAACATGGCGAGTTGCAGAGCTTGCACTGCATCAACGCCAGCAGCATAACGCAGTTTCTCGTTTCCAACCCCAGTGAACATATATAGACAAGTCCAGCCACCTTTTGGATGAGGCATAGGCTTCCAAAAACGGACAAGAACATTAAACGACTTATCATTCAACGTAGCTGTGAGCTTACGCTCGGCGATGACATCGAGATTCGTCACATCAATCTGTTCACTGAACTCTGGACTCATATTTCTATCTCCAAAAAGTTCTTGAGAATCTTCAGCCCGGTTGCGCCAGATTTTTCCGGGTGAAATTGTGTGCCCATTACATTGCCGCGCTCTACTGCTGCGGCGAATGGCTCGATATAAAAAGTAGTGGCCGCGGTATCAGCTGTGACAGGAGCGCGATAGGAGTGCGTGAAATAAACATACTCGCCCGGCTCGACTCCGGTGAGAAGCCGCGAGGCACAACCTCCTACTGGCCGCACTTCCAGAGAATTCCATCCAACATGAGGAACTTTTTCCGTGCTTTCGGAAAAATGTTCGACTGATTCCACAAATGCACCAAGCCCCGGCTGCGCGGGCGCTTCGCTCGATCCCGCATAAAGCCACTGCATCCCCACGCAAATTCCCAGGAACGGCACGCCCCGCGCAATCGCCGCACGAATCGCGCCGGTGAGTCCCGTCGTATCCAGACGCTCCGTCGCCTGAAAATGCCCCACACCTGGCAGCACAATGCGCTCCGCAGCTTCCACCAGCGAAAGATCGCCGTCTGTGACCACCGTCTCCGCGCCCACGTGCCGCAGCGCCTTCAGCACTGAAGTCAGATTGCCCGCCTTGTAATCGATGACTGTTACGCGCATCACAATAATCCTTTTGTCGACGGCAACATCTCGCCAAGTTGTTTATCCCGTGAGCAGGCCACGCGCATCGCCCGCGCAAAGGCTTTGAAAATGGCTTCGATCTTGTGGTGATTCGAGCGGCCATACATCGTCTTCACGTGAACATTGGCGCGCGCGCCGCGTGCGAAGCCTTCAAAAAAATCCGTCACCAACTCCGTTTGCAAATCGCCCACGAGGCGCGTGCGGACTTTGGTGTCGACGGCAAAGGCCGCGCGTCCGCTGAGATCCACAGCCGCAATAGCCAGCGTCTCATCCATCGGCATCAAAAAATATCCGGCGCGCAGAATGCCGCGCTTGTCGCCGAGGGCGCGGTCAAAGACCTCACCCAATGCGATGCCCACGTCTTCGACGGTGTGGTGCTGATCGACATCAAGATCGCCGTCGCACTTGAGCTCAAGATCGAATGCGCCGTGCCGCGTGAACAGCTCCAGCATGTGATCGAAGAAGCGAATGCCGGTAGAGATTTTGTAATGGCCGCCGCCTTCGATTGTCAGCTTGATCGCGATGCGCGTCTCGGTGGTGTTGCGTTCAAATCTGGCAGTCCGCAGGGCGGTTTTTTCCTTCGGCGTCATTTCGCGCCTCCTTGAATCTTGAGTGCAGCCAACACTTCTTTGAGAGCAATCGCAGCCTGCCGCATCTGCTCGCTCGTTCCAATGGTGATGCGTACGCATCCATCGCAGCCTGGATCGCTCGACCGGTCGCGCACCAGCACGCCTTCTGCGCTCATCAAGCGCGTGAACTCCACGTGCTGTGGGCCGATTTCGACGAGGACAAAGTTCGCGCTGCTCGGCCAGCGGCGAACTCCCGCTGCGTCGAGAGCAGCTTCAAATTCACCTCGCGCGGCCAGCACTTCACCCACATACCAGTCGAGATAAGCTGTATCTTCGAGCGCGGGCGGCAGGCAGGCTAGCGCAAGCGAGTTCACGCTATACGGCGAAAGCACACGCTTAACCCAACGCATCAATTCCACTGGACCGGCAAGCAGGCCGAGACGCAGACCGGCAAGGCCGTAGGCTTTTGAAAAAGTGCGTGCGATCATCAGATTCGGGATTTTACCGATAAGATCAACGACTGTTTCTCCAAAAAAATGGAAGTAGGCTTCATCGACCAAGACCACTGCCTGCAGAGCGCGCTGGGCAATTTCGATCAGTTGCTGCCGCGTAGCCGCAGCGCCGGAAGGGCTGTTGGGATTGGCGATGGCGATGATCTTGGTGCGCGGAGTGATGGCGGCCAGCAGGCGCTCGAAGGGAAATTGCAAGTCGTCGGCAGCTTGCACCGCGACCGCTCGCGCATCCGTTGCCGACGCGTAAATCTCGTACATCGTATAAGTCGGCACAGGAAGCAGCAGCTCGTCTCCCTCTTCGAGAAATGCTTCAAAGAGAACATGAATGGCCTCGTCCACGCCGTTAGTGAGCGCGACCTCAGCGGGCGCAAGGCCGAGATGCGCGGCGACGATGGCTTCGACAGGAGTGCGTTCCGGATAGCGCGTAAGGCTGCCCGCGCTGATGCGTCCCAGCACTTCTTGCACTTTTGGCGAGCAGGCCACGGTGTTCTCATTGAAGTCCAGGCGCAACGTGTCGCGGTTGCCGAGTGGAGGGTGATACTCCTTCATAGCTTGCACGCGCGTGCGCGGCTTAGGAGTCACTGCGGAGATGGCTTCAGCCACGAGTCCTCCTTGTGAGCCGGGTGCGAATCGCTTCAGCGTGACCGATGAGTCCTTCCGCTTCCGCGAGCAGAGCCGCCGGCGGACCCAGTACGCGCATGGCTTGCGAGCTGTATTTCTGCACAGTAATGAGCTTGACGAAGTCGTTCACGCTCAAGCCGCCGCGTACGCGCGCCATGCCACCCGTGGGCAGCGTGTGATTGGGACCGGAAATATAGTCACCCATGGGCTGCGCGGACCATCGGCCCACGAAGACCGAACCCGCATTCTGCACCCAATCGAGATCGGCTGCCGTATCGACGGTGAGGTGCTCAGGCGCGAGGCGATTGGTGATCGCGCGCGCTTCTTCAACGCTCGATAAAAGAATAACAAGGCCGTTCTTATCCAGCGCCTCGCTCGCAACGGCATTGTTGGCGCTTCGCGCATTGACATTTTGGACGACATCTTTCGCCAAGTCAGCGCGCGTGGTAATGAAGATAGCCAACGCTTCGGGGTCGTGCTCAGCTTGCGCAACGAGATCAGACGCAATCTCATCCGCGTTGCCGTATTCGCTGGTGACGACAATCTCAGTGGGTCCGGCGAGCATATCGATGGCGCAATCAAAGGCGACGAGCCGCTTGGCCGCAGTAACGTAGAGATTGCCGGGACCAACGATCTTGTCGACGCGTGGGATGGTCGCAGTTCCGTATGCCAACGCGGCGACAGCGTGCGCGCCACCGAGGCGATAGAACTCCTTGATGCCAAGCAGATGCGCTGCGGCGAGAGTTTCCGGCGCGGGCTTGGGTGAGACCACTGCAATGCGCGCGACGCCCGCCACTTGCGCGGGAATCGCGGTCATCAGCAGCGTGGAAGGCAACGGATGACGGCCGCTGGGAACATAACAACCGACCGCGCCGAGAGGCCGAACAAGCTGACCGGTCATGAGACCGGGGATCGATTCCTCGTTGAAGGAAGCGGGCAGTTGCGAGACAGCGAAGGAGCGAATCTGTTCCTCTGCGATGGTCAACGCGTGCCGCATCGCAGGAGTGATTGCATCCCATGCGGCGGCCATCTCGTCCGTTGTGATGCGCAGATTGGCTGCGTTCCCGAGGCCATCGAATTGCGCAGCGTAGCGGAGCAGCGCGCGGTCGCCCTGCTTGCGGACATCCTTCACGATACGGCTGACGGCAGGCAGCACGGCATCGAGCGCCGCGCCGCCACGATCTTCAAGGGCGGCGAGCAACTCCGCTGTCTGCCGCGCGCCGCGTCCTTTTGTCCGGATCAGTTTCATTGTTCGTCTCCGGTGTTACAGCACAACTTTGTTGAGCGGATACTCGACGATGCCCGCGGCGTGCGCTGCCTTGAGCTTGGGGATGACATCGCGGGCGACGCGTTCTTCAACGATGGTGTTGACTGCGACCCACTCGGAGTTTGAAAGCTGCGAAACCGTTGGCGAATTCAGCGCTGGCAGCACGGCGAGAACGGTTTCCAGGTCTTCGCGTTTAACGTTAAGCATGAGACCCACCTGCGATTGCGCATCGATGGCGCCGCGCAGCATGAGGGCGATCTGATCGATTTTTTCGCGCTTCCACGGGTCGGCAATGGCTTTCTTGCCGGCGATCAGATGCGTTTCGCTTTCCATGATAGTGTCGATGATCTTGAGGCGGTTGGCCTTCAGCGAACTTCCTGTCTCGGTCACTTCGACGATCGCATCGGCGAGTGTGGGAGGCTTGACTTCGGTTGCACCCCAACTGAATTCGACCTTGACGTTGACTCCTTTGGCGGCGAAGTAGCGCTTGCTGACTTCGACCAATTCAGTCGCAACGATCTTTCCTTCCAGGTCTTCGGCCTTCTCAAAGCCGCTGGCCTCCGGAACGGCGAGCACCCAGCGTACCTTACGGCGGCTCTGCTTGGAGTAAGTCAGCGAGGTGATGCTGGTAAGGTCAAGTCCGCTCTCGACGACCCAGTCGATGCCAGTGAGGCCGGCATCGAGGACACCGTGATCGACGTAGCGCGCCATCTCCTGAGCGCGAATCAACATACATTCAATTTCCGAATCGTCGATCGAGGGAAAGTAAGAGCGGCCGTCGGCGTAGATATTCCAGCCGGCCCGCTTGAAGAGAGCGATGGTTGCATCCTGCAAACTGCCCTTGGGAATGCCGAGTCTGAGCTTGTTAGCCACGGGTTACCTCTTTCTGGTTGGATTGCTGTGCGTTTGCGTCGACGGCAATGGGCTTGGTGAAGCAACTGACAGTGCCCTCGTGGCAGACGAGTCCGTCGCCTTCGACCTCCACGCGAAAGAGCAGCGTATCGTTGTCGCAGTCGGTTGCGGCAGAGACCACGCGCAGCCGATTGCCGCTGGTTTCGCCCTTCATCCACAACTTCTGGCGGGTGCGGCTCCAGAAGGTGACGAAGCCGGATTCAAGGGTTTTGGCGTAACTGGTGGCGTTGAGAAAGCCCAGCATCAGCATCTCGCCGGTGCGCGCATCCTGCACGATTCCGGGGACGAGGCCGTCCATTTTGTCAAAGTCGATTGTGGGATTCAAATTGCTCATTGTTTTCCTTCGTTGGGGATTTTTGATTTTTGTTCCTAGCATTCATGAAAGTGCTCTGGGCATGAAAAAGCCCGCTGGCTTCAGTCGCCGGCGGGCTTCGGGTTTCTTTGATCTCTCTGGCCGTTTACTTCAGGCCATGACAGTCCGCCGACATGGAACTTCCATGATGGTGGTGATGACCGTGATGGCGGCTGCTTTGCATCTGATTGAAATGTTAGGCGAAGACCCTGCGCCATGTCAAATTTTGGGGTTCTCTTTAGTCTGTTCAGCGCTCCCTACAATGGCTATCGCTATTTCGGGGATCTGAAGATCAACTTCCCCGTCAAGAAGGAAATTCCGCCCGTGGATGTGGTTCTAAAGTTAATTGCATAGGTGCTCACGGTAGACGGTCAGGATGAGCCGCCTCCACCTCCACCCAGCAGGAATAGGTTTGGAGCGGATTCTGCGCCCGCTCCGGCCCCAATGCCATCCATTGCTCCGCCGCCCGCGCCGCCCGATGCTCCGCCGCCCGCGCCGCCCGATGCTCCGCCGCCGACTATTGCCCTCGGCCAGACCAGGGATATGGTGGTTGCCGCATTCGGGCGGCCGCTGAGAATTGCCAAGCTCGAAGAGAAGGAAATCTATTATTACAAGGATATGAAGGTGACTTTCATGGATGGCGCAGTCAGCAATGTTGAATAGAAAGCTGGAGCTGCAACATTTGTAGACCATGCAAGAAACGTCTATCCATCACAGGGCTGAAGCCAGGAGATGGATAGACGTCTGAATTCATTTGCTTTCATCTCTATGCGTAGTCGATGGGATGCTTGCTGAGCCACTGCTCATCGCGCACCTTGCCGATGTTTTTCATCGCTCCGCCGGCGACGCTGGCGCTGAGATGACGGCTTTTCCAGGCGAGGCCCGTAGTCAATCCGATAGCACAACCCAGCAATCCATAGGCCAGAGTGGCAGTGGCGGGCTTGGACTTCTGCCGGTAGATGGGATAAGCCACCATCGCGCCGACACAGGCTCCGATCGCAGCCGGAAGCAGCGAGGCCTTGACGGATTCGCTGAGAAAGGGAGCTAGCGGCTCGCCGTTAAGAAATTCATCCTGACCGGAGCGCGCACCTTCTATTCCGGAGCCGACCAGCCGCCGGCCATAATCGACATTGGTTTTTACCCACTCGCCCAGGTCCATACAGCCTCCTAAAAAAATATCGAAAGCAATTTGAGTTTAGCAGATGACGAAAGGCCCAACGAAGAGATTGCAGCGGCTCATCCCTGAATGTGAGAGCGATTGCAATCGGGGAACGCGAGAATTCAAAATGGGATGCTGCCAGAGTTCAAGCGGGAGCGTTATCATCGGGTCACCAGGGCGTATCGGGAATGCGGATCGCATATGTGCTCACCTCGCTGGGGATCGGCGGGGCGGAAAGGCAGGTGTTGGCGCTGGCGGAGCGCATGAAGGCGCGCGGCCACACGGTCCTGCTGCTTGTCTTGCGTGAGCGCCAACCAGAAGAGTGGCCGGCACAGATCGATTTGGCCCGCTTGGAGATGCGCAAGACGCTAGCCAGCGTGGCTGCCGGTCTGGCAAAAGGCGCCCACATCTTGCGCGGCTTTGATCCCGATCTGATTCATAGCCACACCTACCCTGCGAACATGGCGGCGCGTCTGCTGAAGATTCTGATCCCGCAAGCTGCGGTAATTTCAACAATTCACAATGTTTATGAAGGAAGCTGGCCGCGGATGCTGGCCTACCGGCTGACCGGCTTCCTGAGCTTTCACACAACCGCAGTCAGTCAGGCAGCCGCGGAGCGATTTGTGCGCCTCAAAGCGGTCTCGGCCGGCAAGACTTCCGTGATCACCAACGGGATCGACACGGTGGAGTTTACGCCAACTCCAGATCGCCGTGCTCATCTGCGAAGTGAGATGGGCATCTCCGGGGAGTTTGTCTGGTTCACGGCAGGACGCATCGCTCCGGCCAAGGATTATCCGAATCTGCTGCAAGCCTTTGCGCAAGCGTGGGCATCTTTTCCGGCGGCGCAGCTTTGGATCGCGGGCAGCGGTAGGGACGAGGCGTCCGCGCGGATTCAAGCGCAGGCGGCGGAGCTGGGAGTTCACGTGCGCTGGCTGGGGCTGCGGCGCGATATGCCAGCACTGCTGGATGCCGCCGACGGATTTGTGCTGGCTTCGGCGTGGGAGGGAATGCCGCTGGCGGTAGGGGAAGCAATGGCGATGGAAAAGCCGGTGGCGGCGACCGATGTGGGCGGTGTGCGCGAGCTGGTGGGTGATGCGGGCCTGATCGTTCCCGCAAAGAACTCAGAGGCGCTGGCCTCAGCGATGGTCAAGATCATGCAAAGCACACCTGAAGAGCGCTGTTCGCTGGGCCGCTCGGCGCGTGCCCGCATTGCCAACCAATTCAGCATGGAGGCCAAAGCCGGGGAGTGGGAGGCGCTCTACCGGGAGGTATTGGCGAAAAAGCGTTGATCTGCTGCCAGGTCGCGGACAAGTGATAGCCTGATGGGTTGCCGTCCGGAGGCCGACTAAGCGGCTGTGCGAGGGGCGGGGAGGAAGCTGGATGCGAGCAGCGGTTGTATGTCGAGTGGGATGCTGCGCACTACTGGGCGCGGCGGTTGTTCTGGGAGGCGAAGTGGCACGGGCGCAGGCGATGGAGAAAAATGCGGTGCTGGCGCTCGATCACGGCTGGCAGTTCCGGCAGGTGAAGGCGGAGGCCACGGAGGCCGACTGGCTTCCGGCCACGGTTCCTGGCGACGTGCATCTGGATCTAGCGGCCAACAAGAAGATTCCCGACCCCTTCTATCGCGACAACGAAGCCAAGCTGCAATGGATCGAGAATCAAGGCTGGGAGTACCGGCTGAGCTTCGAGGTTGCGCCATCGCTGCTTGCCCGGTCGAATGTCGATCTGGTCTTCGACGGACTGGATGGAGCCGCCCTGGTCTATCTGAATGGCGCTGAGATGCTACGCACCGGCAACAGCTTTCGCATCTGGCGCGTCTCCGCAAAAAACCATCTGCAAGCCAGCAAGAACCTGCTGCGCGTCGTCTTTCCATCGGCAACCAAAGCCGCCGAGGAGGCCGCGGCGAGCGACTTTTTCCGGCTTCGGTCGAAGACAGCGGACAAGACCTATCTTCGCAAACCCGCCTATGAGTACGGATGGGATTGGGGTCCGCGCTTTGTCACCAGCGGCA
>Ga0181520_10011207_pt1 | contig 11829 bp, 8 predicted proteins | sample PEATcosm2014_Bin_29_FD_132451 | JGI IMG/M metagenome (GOLD analysis project Ga0181520, IMG submission 132451) | Peatland microbial communities from MTU Mesocosm Facility, Houghton, MI, USA - PEATcosm2014_Bin02_30_metaG | ecosystem: Environmental > Terrestrial > Soil > Wetlands > Peat | place...
CACTGGGAGGTGGTGGCAATGGTGAACTCGTTCGCCATCCGTCCGCAGAGCCAGTAGTTGAAAAGGTCCGGCGTCATCAAGAGCCGCTCCGCCGTGTCAAGGAGCGGCGAGGAGCGGAGCCTGAGGGCGTAGAGCTGGTAGAGGGTATTGATCGGCATGAACTGCAAACCGGTCTGCGAGAAGATTTCCCGTCGCGGAACGCGGGCAAATGCCTTGTCGAGAATACCGTCGGTCAGGCTGTCGCGGTAGTGGTAGGGGTTGGCAAGCAGGCCGCCCAGGCGGTCGAGCAGCGCGAAGTCGACCCCCCAGGTATCGATGCCGATGCCGGAAACGGCATCGCCCCGGCAACCGAGCGCGATGCCGGCCTTGAGTTCGGTCCAGATGCGGAGCGCATCGGTGTGCAGGCCGTCGGGCAGCCGCACCGGGGCGCTCGCGAAGCGATGCTCCTCGGTGAGGGTTAGCCGGTTGCCGTCGAAACGGCCGAGCATGACCCGGCCGCTCTCGGCGCCAAGATCCAGGGCGCAGAAATTCAGCGTTTGCGCCATGACCGCGGATTACTCCAGGCCGTAGAGCGGCCCGTAGTTGGCGCAGGCCCGGAAGTCGGCTCCCTCGAGGTCGGACGTGCCGAAGGAGTTCCACGCCGCGGGGCGGAAGATCCGCTCTTCAGGCACGTTGTGCATGTATACCGGAATCCGCAGCATGGAGGCGAGCGTGATGAGGTCGGCGCCGATATGACCGAAGCTGACGGCGCCGTGGTTCGCCCCCCAGCTGTTCATGACCGAATACACCTCCCGGAAAGCACCCTTTCCGGTAAGGCGCGGCGCAAACCAGGTCGTCGGCCAGGTGGGGTTGGTACGGTCCATGATTTTGGCACCGATTGTCGCGGGAAGGTCGACGGTCCGCCCTTCGGCAATCTGGAGCACCGGGCCGAGCCCCTTGACCCAATTGACACGAGACATCGTCACCGGCATGCCGCCGGTCGTCTCGAATGTCGTCGAAAAACCGCCTCCCCGGAAATAACCGTAATCCGCCGGGCAGAACCGGGCCATCCTGAGACAGGCGTCGACATCGCCGGGAGTGATCTCCCAGAACGGCTTCATGACCGGCTTGCCGTCTCTGGACTGCCCTCCGGTCCCGTCGAGGCAGGTGGCGCCGGAATTGATGAGGTGAATGACGCCGTCCTGCGCGTCGCCGGAGAGGGCAATGCCGCTCACGCGCTTCACCGCCTCCGGACTCCAGCAGGTCCGCACATCGGAGAAGATCTGCGCCGTGCCGGTCAGGAGATGCCCCCAAAGCATGGCGATCCCGTTAAGAAAGTCATTTTCCGTGGCCACGATGAAGGGCTGCCTGATGCCGTTCCAGTCGAAGGAGGTCGTGAGCATGGTTTCGAGGAAATCGCCGTTAGGAAAGTGGTCGGTCCACTGCCGCTGCCCCTGGAACCCGGCGGCGATGGCATTGTGGCCGAGTGCCTCTTCCCCGAACCCGAGCATTTCAAGCGCGGGATTGCCGATCATGAGGTCGCGGCCGATCATCGCCATCTTGACGATGAACTCCCAGTCCTTCTCCTTTTTATCCTTCGAGAGCGGCGTCGCGTTATAATCCGCCCCCTCGATGCAGGACTTTTTCACCCATGCGAGCGCACGGGCGTATTCTTCCTTATCGTAAATACCCTCCTCGATCCGGCGGATGAACTCCGACATATCGATGCCTTCGTAGCTCATGCCGAGATGACTTTCCAGGAAGTCGGGATTCACGATGGAGCCGGCGATCCCCATAGAGACGCCGCCCATGCCGAGATAGGACTTACCGCGCATGGCGGCGACGGCGACGGCCGCCCGGCCGAACTGGAGAAGCTTGGCCCGCACATCGGGCGGGATCGAGGTATCGTCGGCATCCTGCACATCGCGACCGTAAATGCCGAAGGCGGGAAGCCCTTTCTGGGCATGCCCGGCGAGGCTGGCCGCCAGATAGACGGCGCCCGGCCGCTCGGTGCCGTTGAATCCCCATACCGCCTTGGGACGGAGCGGGTCCATGTCCATGGTTTCGGAACCGTAACACCAGCACGGGGTCACCGTGAGGGAGGCCATTGCCCCTTCACGGGAGAATTTTTCCGCCGCGCGGGCCGATTCGGCAAAGCCGCCGATACAGGTGTCGGCAATGACACACTCCACCTTTTCCCCGCTTATGTGCCGGAGATTTTCCGACAGGAGACGTGCCGCCGAGCGCGCCATTTCCATGGTACGGGCTTCGAGCGATTCCCGGACTCCTTTTCTCCTGCCATCGATAACCGGACGGATGCCGATTTTCGGCAGCGCGCCCTGAAGACGGTTTCCCGACATTATTTCCCCCATGATGCCGACTCTCCCCTGCCGTTACGTACCGTGATAGTCGTGTAATGAAAATGAGCCGATGGAGCACCGTACGAAGGCGCCTTACTCGACCACGACACCCTTTTTCAGGATGATGTTCGCGTAGAGCGAGGTCTCGCTCGTAGCGACCACGGCAAACGCCTTCTTTGCCCGTTCGTAAAAAGCGAACCGTTCGACCGATTCGAAATCCGTGAAAAACTCCTGCTTCTTGCAGATGGAACGGTAGGTGTCCCATATTTCCGGCTTGTAGGTGTCGCCGGGGACCAGGGCCATGAGCGCGACCGGCTTCGGCACATATTTATCGAGCGGGAAAAATTTCAGCACCGCTTCGAGCATTTCGGGCACCATGTTGCCGTCGCTTCGGACGAGCCGCTGCGCGATGGTTGCGGCCGGAAAGTTACCGTCGGCTATGACGAGCTCGTCGCCATGCCCCATCTCCATGAGGATCTTGAGCAGGTCGGGCGAGATGATCGGGGGGATTCCTTTAAGCATGCGAATATCCTTTCAATGGTGTATTTCCCTGCGTTCAACTACGCGGCATCCGCCGCTTCAAGCTTCTGCCACGACATGCCGTAGAGCCCGATGGCGATAAAGCAGACGAGCGGGACGATAAAACCGATCCGCATCGATGCGACATCCGCGATTTTTCCCATGATCATGGGCATGATGGCGCCGCCCACGATAGCCATGACGATGAATGACGATGCCTGCTTGGTATGCTCGCCGAGACCGCGGATACCGAGGGCGAAGATGGTCGGATACATGATGGACATGAAGAAAAAACTCATAAGCACCGCTCCGGCGCCGATTTTACCGTGGAACATGAGAATGAGAACCATGAGGATGGCGTCCGCGGCGGAAAAGGTCGCCAGCATGATATGCGCCTTCAGGCGACGCATAAGCCAGCTGCCGAAGAGCCGTCCGGCAAGGAAGAGGCCGAACCCGACGGTCAGCCATTTCGAGGCCACCCGATCGGAAACACCGGAATTTTCGACGAAATAATTGATGAAGAAACTGAAAATGCCGGTCTGCGCCGCAACATACAGAAACTGGGCGAGAATCGCCATCGTAAAATGCTTGCGCTTCCAGATCGACCGCGATACGCCGGTTGCTTTCTCGGATTTCGACTCCTCTTCCGCATGGATTTCCGGGATTTTCGAAAAAATGAAGGCAAGGGCGAGCACGATGACCAGCGCGCCGATCATCATGTAGGGCTTGGCAAGCGATGCATTGCTGGTATTGACCTCCCTGGTCGCCGAAAGGATGATCTGCCCGCCGACCAGCGGACCGAAGATCCATCCCACCCCGTTGCAGGACTGCGCCAGGTTGATGCGGGCCGGACCCATCTCGGCGGGACCAAGAATCGTGGTGTAGGGATTGGCCACCGTTTCGAGGCAGGTCATGCCGGTTGCGATGATGAATAGACCCAGGAGGAAGGCGGGAAACGTGTTGATGCCGGTTGCCGGAATAAACCACAGCGCGCCGGCCGCGATGAGCAGCAACCCGAGAATGATGACCGCTTTGTAGCCGAATCGCCTGGCCAGGATTCCCGCCGGGAGCGCCATGAGAAAGTATCCCATGTAATTTGAAAACTGCACGAACGCCGATTGGGCCTTTGAAATATGGAGCGTATTCTGGAAATGCTTGTTCAGCACGTCGATCATCCCGTTGCAGAGCGCCCACAGGAAAAACAGCGAGCAGACAAGCGTGAAGGTAAAGACATAGTTCCGGCCGTCATCGGTCTTGAACATTGATTTCAGCGGAGGAAGGCTCCTATCGTCGAAAAAAGATGTACCTGCAGGTACCGGCGGTATCGCGTCAGGAGGCGATCACCCCATCGAGGTCCCACAAATCCTCCCAGGTCTGTCCGGCTTTCCACAGAAATACCTGGCCCTTCACCAGCCGGCAGTTTTTATCGATCCGGGAAACGGCAAGCATTTCGTCATCGGTAAGCGGCTCCGAAACGGTCGCCTTTAAATTGGCAAGGTACTTGCTCCGCGTCACCGAGAGCGGAATCGGCACCTGCCCGCGCTGGACGGCCCATTTGACGCATACCACCGCCGGGTGAACGCCGAGACGGTTCGCGATTTTCACGATAACCGGATCTTCGGTATCCACCGTGTCGGTTGCCGTACGGTCGCGCTCGGGCCGGCACGGTGAACCGATGGGCGAAAAACCGATCGGGACTATTCCGCTGTCGACAAGGAAATCGAAGAGTTCCCGCTGCTGAAAATGCGGATGCAGTTCGAGCTCATTGGTAACGGGTCTGATTTCGGCATCGCGCAGCAGAAGCTTCATCTTCGGGATCGTCATATTCGAGGTCCCGATATGCCGGACCAGTCCCCGCTTTACCAGTTCCTCGAGTTGCCGCCACGTCTTCATGTAATTATCGTGGATATAGGGCTTGGCGTTGGGGTCTCGCGAGGTGACATCGACGCCGGTCGCATGAAAATTGGGAAACGGCCAGTGGATAAGGTAGAGATCGAGATAATCGAGCCCGAGATCGTGAAGCGATTTCTCACAGGAGGGAATCACGTCCCGCTCCGCATGCCGGTCATTCCATAGTTTGGAGGTTATCCACAGCTCCTCACGGGCAAGGCCTTCCCGCATGACGCTTTGCAGGGCGCCGCCGATCGCGGCCTCGTTCCCATATACCGAAGCGCAATCGATATGCCGGTACCCGAGGCCGATGGCGTCTTTCACCGCCTCGGCGATCCGCTCACCGTCGTAACGATCGTTGCCGAACGTCCCGAGGCCGATCACCGGCAGGCGCGCGCCCGTGGGAAGGATCTTTACGGGCACCGTCGCGGGATCCACGCCGTCGGGGGCGGACCGGAACGCCCCGCCGTGGATGCCGGTGCGTAACGCAACGGTGCCGCCCTGCAGTGCCGCATTCATATCGTTCTCCTGTTATTTAACTCTTCGTCGAAAACCACCGCGACCTTGCCGCACTTGCCTTGTGCCATGAGCGCGTAAGCGTCCGACACCTTATCGAGGGCAAAACGGTGCGTTACAAGATCTTCGGGGTGAATACCCCACCGCACAATCCGCTCCACGAGTTCTTCCATGAGCCAGATGCTCGTCACCCATGATCCGTAAATGGTTTTCTGGTCGTGAATTATGTCCGGGCTCGGGTTGAACGCAACGCTGCCGCCCTCGCCGACAAAGGCGATTTTGCCCCATTTGCGAGTTGCCTGTATGGCGATTTTCCTGCCGTCCGCGTGTCCCGAAGCATCGATAGCCCGCTCGACGCCATTGCCGCCGGTCAGGCTCATAATCCGGCCCAGGGTATCGGGCGAAGCGGTGAACACCTCGTGTGCAAGTTCCTTTTCCGCCGCAATGTCGCACCGTTCCTTCACGACATCGACGCCGATGAGCTTCTGCGCCCCCATGGCTTTTGCGAGCATGAGCGTGGCGAGTCCGACCGGCCCGAGTCCCACGACCAGCACGGCATCGTTGCCGGAGATACCGATTTTCTGGAGACCCTCGTAGACCGTGCCGAAACCGCAGGCGATCTGCGCGCCGTCGGTGTAGGTCAGCGAATCGGGAAGCAGCACGCAATCCTTTTCATCGGCAAGAAGGTAGGGCGCCATGCCGCCATCCCGCTGCCAGCCATAGGCCGCACGCAAAGGGCTGGTGCAGCTTATCATGTAACCACGCCGGCAATCGTTGCACAGTCCGCACCCGGAAATGTGGTACACCACCACCCGGTCGCCTTCCTTGAACCGACGCATGCCCGGTCCGCACTGTACGATTTGGCCGGCAGGTTCATGGCCGGCGATCTTATTCTGGTATCCTTCGGGTCCCTTCCCCAGGTGCTCGCGGTAGATGGCCCTGATGTCGCTCCCGCAGATGGTTGAAGATTTAGTTCTGATCAGCACCTCGCCATGCCGGGGCGTCGGTATATCGACCTCCTTGAGAACGGCGGTGCTGTTACCGGGGAGAAAGGCAGCCTTCATGGTTTTTTCCATGTATTACTCCTTAATATTTTATAGTCATCCGGCGGAGGCGACTGCCTCCGCCGGATGACGGTGACGATGCAACTGACATGGCGCACTAGTACACCTGAACGTACCCACGCCCCTCCATCTCTTCATGTCGCCCCTCAGGTCATCCGTTCGATAAGCCTGGTGGGGATGGTGATGACCCGTTCCTTCAGGTCACTTCCTTTTTGCAAATCAGCGATAACCGAAATGGCACGCATGCCGATAAGCTTCAACTGCTGGTCGATGGTGGTCAGCGGAATATAGGACGTTACCGAATCGATCATGTTGCCGAAGCCGATAAGCACCACATCTTTACCGACAAGCACCCGTTTTTCCAGAAATGCGCCGATGGCACCCATCGCCTCATAGTCGTTTGCGCAGATCACCGCATCCCATCGCTTCGGAACGGAAAACTGCTCTTTCACCGTTTCATAGGCCGAAATGGCGTCGAAGTCCGTATCGAGGTACAGAATGGTTTTACCTTCAACCAGCCTGAATGTCTGAGCAGCCTCCTGCATGCCGATAAGCCGTTCACGGGCATTGTACTGCTTCTCCCGACCCTTCAGGACAATGACCGATTTCGCCTTCCGCCGGGTGAGACAATACTCGACCATCTCAAAGCCGGCCCTCCGGTAATCATTGACAATATTGATAGAGTTTTCGAGCAGCCATTCGATGGTAACGAAGGGGACTTTCTTCGCCGTTTTGAGACACTCGCTCCGCATCCCGCCGAACGCCTCTTCGATGAAAATGACGCTGCACCGGTCTCGTCGGGCGGTCCGCAGAAGCTCCGCGGTCTGCTCATTCCATGCCAGTTTGTCGGTTGAAAGACTGTAGAGCTGGATATTAAGGTCGTTATTGCGGTTGGCTTCGAACATACCGTCGAGAATATAGGTAAAAAAGGTCAGTCGGCTGCTCGGAAGAAATACGAAAACATTATTCGAAAGGGGCGATTGCCGGGTAACGAAATAGCCCGCCCCGGCCCTGGAGAAAATGACCCTCTCCTGCTTGAGCTCAAGATAGGCTTTCTGCACCGTCGCCGGAGAAACGCCGGCGCTGCGCGATATATCCCGGACCGATTCGATGTTTTGGTTTTCCCGCCACTCGCCGCTTTCGATTAAATCCATGATCCGGTTTTTAATCTGACGGAATGGGGGAGTCGATGATTCACGATCGATGAATATTTCCATGGTGCTGCCACGCGCTCCTGGGGAAGTTGTTCAGGTGTTCAGCAATATAAATAATTGCCGCTCGCTGTACCCGAACAGCGTTCCCCGCTACGAGAGCGTCCGATAAAAAGGTGCTTCAAAATTCAGGCGCATGAATGACAAAGAACAAGACGGCAACCGGCAATCGGCCGTTCGGGAAAAAAACCGATAACCCGGCATCTCCTCAGGCCGACTTTGCCGGGGGCGTGGCCTTGCGCAGCATTTTCCGTCTCCGGAGCGACCGCGCCTTGAACCAGAGGGGAGGCAGCATGGCGACGCCGGTGCCCGAACCGCAGCCGCAACCGCTCTTCTTTGCCGCGGGGGACTGCGGATTTGCCGAGACCGCACAAATATTATCGATTTTCAGGGTACCCGGTGCACTCGTCACGGTGGTGACACCGGCCTTGTTATTGATATCGAAATTAACCGACACCAAACCCTCCTGCTGCGTCCTGACCGATGCGGGGATCGGCAGTGATGCGCGAGCCCATGCGGCGGATGCGGGAAGAATGCCGATCGAGTCGTACGTCTGATTACCGCACCCATCGGTAAAAACGAAAAAGGCGGTCAGCGTATGCGTACTCAGGGGACCTTGATAATAGAATATCAGGGAGTCGGCCCCGGCAAGCGAAAAGGTCGTCAGGAGATCGTTCAGGACAATGCCCTGTTCCCACTGAACCGAAATACCGGTCGTCGTTCCCTGAGTCAACGTGTAATTGTAGTTGAAATACGGGGCGGCGCTGCCCGTGAAGAGCGTGCCCGAATCGGCCCGCGGAACCGTGTCGCCGGTGGCGGAGGTCAAGTCTATCGCCTGAATAGTGGGGATCGAGTCGTTGGGATACAGCCACGTGGTATCCGGAACCGCCGAGGCAAGGCCGGCCAGGCAGCCGATACAGCATGCTACGGCGGCAATTGAAAGACTCACCTTCTTCATTATCCTTCTCCTTCTCACCATGGGTTGGGTTTAAGAATATAGGCCGAGATGAGCCTTCTCCCCACCTTTGCGGCAGGGAGAAGGCCGGTGAAAAAAATAAATGTCCGGCAATAAAAGCGCTACTTCTGCCTTACGATGCATGCCTGGTTGGCAAACGATCCGGGCAACGTCGCCGCGCCATCCTGCTGGTAGAGCTTTTTTCCATCCATGCTGAAAAAAGTGACCGATCTGCCGGAGGAAAAACCGGTCATGCCGGCGGGATAGAGACCGTTCCTGCCGACCGACAGGTACATGCCGGTGCGCGGAGCGGGTTTCAGCTCTCCGCTCGGGAGCGGCGTCAGCGCGGGCCGTTTCACCCCCGTCGTCGCCAGCGGCCAATCGGAATACCCGAAATCGACCTGGCTGATTTCAACCTTGGTATTGCCGATGGTCGATGTCGCCGTCAGACGCATATACCGTGCATTGACCGGAGCAAACAGGGCTAATTTCATCGCCGTGTTGCTCGCCCATTTCCCGGTGTACCCGCTGTCGAGCGTCACCGGCGTAAAAGTCGCGTCATCGGTACTGTAGGAGATCGTGTAGCCGGTAATTGAACCCAGCGAGTCGCGTTTCGTGGTATCCGTGCGGGAGATCTGCACCGGTACCTGCTGGCACATATCGATATTGTTATACACGGCGCCGAGGTCGACCGTCACATACTGCGGCAGCGCACCGCTGGAGGTCCAGATCGACTCGGTGTAGTAGTCGGCAAAACCGCCGTCGCTCACGCCGTCGATCGCATAGTCCGGGTAGCTTGTCCCGAATACGTTGGTCCCGGTACTGGATGCCGCCGCACTTACCGCGGTAATGACATACTCCATGTGCGCAGGTTGCGTGGGCAGCTCCTTACGATTTGCCTTGAGATATTTGCCCGTTGCAATGGTGTCCCCGAACTGCGCGAGCCAGGTAACGTACTCCGGCTGCATGAGGCCCTGATCGTTGGGATCGATGCAGGGCGTCGTGTTGCACCATACGGAATCGAACGGTTTCACCCAGTTGTTGCAGAGCGAGGTAACCGTGACGCCCGGGGCCTTGCCGGAATCGGCGGGTACCCAGAACCAGTAGTTGCCGTGACCGCCCTTGTTGCTTAACCAGGAGGCGTAGATGTTGGTGACCGGCGGAATGACTCCCTTGGAGTTTTCATAATACACGATGTCTTCCTGCCAGGGAAAGAACAGGCCCTCGTGATCGCTGAAGATGGTATTCGGCGAATATTTATACATGGTGTCGCGGAAATTCTGGTAGGGAATGACGGTTTTGCCCATGGACCATGCCCAGCCGTCGGTGATGAAGAATGGAATATATGCTCCATCGGCAAGTCCGTATTCGAGAAGTTCGCGTTCCTGCGTAAAAGTGTACTCGGAGTATATTGCCGGCAGCCGGCCGGGGATGCCGGAACCGGTTACCGTGGCGTTTTCCATGGGAGACGTGGTAGTAAGGTTGAGGTTTCCCCCCTTCCAGCTGCGGTCCTGGACGGACAGATAGAGACAGGGAACCATGCCGCTGTCGATACAGGCCTGGACAAAAAGAGCGACAACGTCCTTGCGGGCGGAGTCGTTGATGGCGCTGTTCGTGCAGTTGTACGTGGTGGTCGAGGTGGCCCAGTTGCAGAATCCGTCCTGATGCTTGCACACGAGCACCATGTATTTGAACCCGCCCGCCTTTGAAGCGGATACCCACTGTGCCGGATTGATCTTGGTCGGTTTGTACATCGTTATCGGCTCGTTCGCAATATCGTCGCCGGTGCCGTTGAAGGTGTTCATGCCGAAGTGCATGAACTGACCCAGGCGATAGTCGGCAAATGCGCGTCGCAACGTATCGAGGTGCGTTTCCGCGCCCGCCGGCAGACCCATCGATAAAACGATTGCAACAACCGGCAGTAAAAAAATACCGCCGCAAAAAAATGGAAAACGTTTGCCCCGAACATTCATAGTGCATCCCTCCCTAACAGTAAAAAAGTTATGAATCCCGCATTGAAAATGGCCCCGCGCGCCGGTAAACCGTGATAGTGTGCTATGACGGTTTGCCATTATTGTCATGTCTTTTTATAATATAATGATTTTTTTACACACTTCCAACATTTTTTTAAACTTTTTTAAAGGAATCCAAATCTCCGTGAATATTCTCCGCTCCGTGCCCCCCCTCTGTCCCGGAAGCAGCGCAAAACCCGCGTCGGCCGAGGGGAAGAGCGGAGCATGCGCAAGGTTATAGAATGCGTTGAATGTTGAATATAAGAGGAATAGCAACTACGACCGCAGCAACTACCCCGGTATGAGTCGGGCGGATTTTATAGCACGAAGGAGCAGGATTTATCGGGGGTGAGCCGAATCCGGGGCTTTCAATCCGGCGAGTCCGGGATCGAACATACGCATGGTATACTCGTAGGCGGTGAAAGTGATCTTCGGCATGTCGGGATTCCGGATCCATTTCATCGCTACCTTGTCCCCGCCGATGATGAGCGTTTTCACCGCGCCGTTCGAAAGCGTGGCGGTCAGTTCGAGCGACGGCCTTGCAAGTCCCATGGCGCTATCCGTGAGGGTCATATTTCCCTCCCACGAAACGGTTTTGAACTTTGCCATCGCATTAAGGACAAATGCCACTTTATCTGCCGCCGCGGGACCATGAATCGGCGAGGTAATCATCCACCGCCCCTTTTTACCGCTGTCTCCCGGAGCACTGCCGACGTTAGCCAGTTCGATAGTGCCGCTGTCGGCACTCGCTATTTTCAGCGCGGTGACCGCGGCTGGATCGAAGGTGAGGATGCTTCTATCGAGCCAACGACCGCGTTTCGCCGACAGGGCGAATCGCACGCCGCCGGGCACCGAATAAACATTAGTGGTCCCCAGGGGCCTCACATAATAGGAATCATAAATCTCACCGGTTTTGCCGATATACGCCCCCCCGAGCGACGCCCCGTTACTGTCCAGGCATTGCACGAATAGGGCAGATCCGGTATCGACCTCGAATTCGGCCTGTCTGGCCGGATTACTGGAAACGAGGTCCTGGCGCTGCATTGTCTCGATCATGCTGAGAGCCTTTGCCACCTGGGCGGTATCGGCCGGATATTCCATTTCGGTAATACGGACATGGCCGGTCGGATTGGGCGCAGGCTGCTGGAGCGGCAGAACGTTCCAGACGGCCCCCCGGCGTACAAGCGATGCGGTGTCGAACCGGTCGATGAAGTTAATCCGGGTACATGCGGACCGGGAAAACCGAGGAAAAACAAGGAGCGATTTCACCGTGGGTTTTCGGCTATGCAGATAATTCACCGCGAAGATCAGGGCGACGACGAC
>Ga0181520_10011208_pt1 | contig 11828 bp, 9 predicted proteins | sample PEATcosm2014_Bin_29_FD_132451 | JGI IMG/M metagenome (GOLD analysis project Ga0181520, IMG submission 132451) | Peatland microbial communities from MTU Mesocosm Facility, Houghton, MI, USA - PEATcosm2014_Bin02_30_metaG | ecosystem: Environmental > Terrestrial > Soil > Wetlands > Peat | place...
ACAGTGTCACCAACATCGGGAACTATTCGTTCATTGACTGCGGCAACCTGACCAGCGTGACGATCGGCAACGGGGTTACGAGCATAGGTCACTCGGCATTCTACGATTGTTGGAACCTGACCAACGTCATGATTGGCAAGAGCGTCACCAGCATCGGAGACTGGGCGTTCGAAGACTGCGGCAGTCCGCTGGCGGTTGATTGCCTGGGGAACGCTCCCCAGGCTGACTCGACTGTGTTCGACGGGGACGAACCGATGACGATCTATGACCTGTCGGGCGCCACCGGCTGGGATGTGCCCTTTGCCGGTATTACCGCGGTGTTGTGGACCGCGCCAGTGCCACCGGTGCCACCGGTGACATTTGCCTACACTTACATCACCAATAGCGACAACACGATCACCATCACCAGATGCACCGGTGCCGTCGGCGACGTCACCATCCCGGACACGATTAACGGCCTGACGGTCACCCGCATCGGGGACGGTGTGTTCCAGAATAACAGCGGCCTGACCAGCATCACGATCCCCGCCGGCGTCACCAGCCTGGGCAGCTTCGCATTTTCCGGCTGCGCCAACCTGACCGGAATCTATTTTCTGGGGAACACTCCCGACACGGATACGTCGGTGTTCACCGGCGACAACCGTGCGACCATCTATTATCTGCCGGGCGCCATGGGCTGGAGTTCGTCCTTTGACGGTCTGCTGGCGGAGTTGCAGAACCCGGTGGCCCCGGCAGGGGATTTCACTTTCACGACCAACAACGACACAATCATCATCACCGGCTACACCGGCGCCGGTGGCGACATCGGCATCCCCGGCACGATCAACGGCCTGCCGGTCGTCAGCATCGGAGACTCCGCGTTCGAGGGCAGCCGCCCGGCCAGCGTGACGATTCCCAACAGTGTCACCAACATCGGAAACTATGCGTTCGATTACTGCTACAATCTGACCGGCATCATGCTCGGCAACAATGTCTCCAGCATCTGAGACGATGCGTTCGAAGAGTGCTACGACCTGACCAACGCCACAATTGGCAATAATGTCACCAACATCGGAGACTATGCGTTCGAAGACTGCGGCAGTCTGACGGCAATCACGGTGGCCGCGTTCAACTCTTCCTATAGCAGCGTGGATGGCGTCTTGTTCAACCAGGGGCAGACCCTGCTCATCCAATTCCCCACAGGCAATACCGAGGGCGATTATGCGATTCCCCCCAGCGTCACGAGCATTGGGGAGTATGCATTCCAAGACTGCGCCAGCCTGACTAATATCGCAATTGGCGTCAATGTCGCCAGCATTGGGGAGGGTGCGTTCTATGGCTGTAGCGGCCTGACCTCTATCGTGATCCCCAATAGCGTCACCGGCATCGAATTCGCGGCGTTCGACAACTGCTACGGCCTGACCAATATCACGATGGGCATCAATGTCGGTTTCATCGGGGAGAGTGCGTTCTGGGACTGCAGCAGTCTGACCACCATCGCGATCCCCGCCAGCGTCGGCACCATCGAACCCTATGCGTTCTACGGCTGCAGCAGCCTGACCGCGATCACGGTGGACCCCGCCAATCTCTACTATTGCAGCCTGGACAAGGTGTTGTTCAACAAAAGCCGGACCACGCTCATTCAATATCCGGAGGCCAAGGCCGGCAGCTACATCATTCCCGACAGCGTCACCAGCATCGGGGACTCGGCGTTCTATTTTTGCACGAACCTGACCAGCCTCACCATAGACAACAATGTCCCCAGCATTGGAAACTATGCATTTGCCTACTGCTACGGGCTGACCAACGTCGTGATTCCCAACAGCGTCACCAGCTTGGGATACGGTGTGTTCGAAGATTGCATGAGCCTGGCCAGCGTGACGATCCCCGGCCATGTCACCAGCATCGGCAGCCAGGCGTTCTATGGCGACAGCAGCCTGACCAACGTCATGATTCCCGCCAGTGTCACCAGCATCGGCAGCCAGGCGTTCTTTTATTGCCCCAGCCTTATCGCGATCAATGTGGATCCATTAAATCCTGTCTATGGCAGTCTGAACGGGGTTTTGTTTGACGTGAGCCAAACCACCTTGATTCAATTTCCAAGCGGCGTCGGCGGCAGCTACACGATCCCCGCCACCGTCACCAACATCGCCGATTTTGCGTTCCTTTACTCCATGAATCTGGCCAGCGTCACGATTCCCGACTACGTCATCTTCATGGGCGTCGCGGCATTCGGCAGTTGCTACAGCCTGACCAATGTTACGATTGGCAACGGCGTCACCAGCATCCCAGAGGCGGCGTTCATCAGCTGTAGCCTGACCAGCGTCAGCATTGGCACCAACGTCATCAGCATTGGGGACGAGGCGTTCATGAGCTGCCCCCTGGCCAGCATTACGATCCCCAACAGTGTCACCAGCATTGGCTACCAGACATTCGAAGGCAACAGCAGCCTGACCAGTCTCATCATCGGTAACAGCGTCACCAACATCGGGCAGGATGCGTTTTCTTTCTGCACGAGCCTAGCCAGCGTCACGTTCCCGGCCAGCCTCATCGGCCTCGGAGATGATGCGTTCTATTACTGCACGAACCTGACGGGCGCCTATTTCCTGGGGAACGCCCCCAGCCGTGATTGGTTTCAATTCTACTATGACAGCAATGCGACCGTCTATGACCTGCCGGAAACCACCGGCTGGGCTTCGTGGTTTGGCACACGTCCGGTGGTGCAGTGGAATTTGCCGCCGCAAATCAGCCCGACCGGGCTTGGCGTGCAGGCGAATCAATTCGGCTTCAACCTCACCGGGTTCAGCCGTCAGGTCATTGTGGTGGAAGCCTGCACGGACCTGGCCAATCCCGTCTGGTCGCCGGTCTCCACCAACACGCTCGACACCTTTGCCGGCACCAACGGCGCGTCCTATTTCAGCGATTCACAGTGGACGAATTATCCCGTCCGCTATTACCGCGTCCGCTCGCAGTAATCTTCTCGCTTTCCGTGGATGCGACGGCATTTGCCACCGGCGGTAATTAAAATTATCTTTGCGCGCGTGAGCCAGCCGCCCATCACCGATGCCGGACGCGGGTTTCATCTCCTGACGAAACCGGTCGGGCCGATTTGCAACCTCGACTGCAAATACTGTTTCTACCTCGAAAAGGAAAAATTGTATCCCGGCGAGAAGCAGTGGCGGATGAGCGACGCGGTGCTGGAGGAATACATCCGCCAATACATCGGCAGCCAGCCGGGGCCGGAAATCAACTTCGCCTGGCAGGGCGGCGAGCCAACGCTGCTGGGCGTGGACTTCTTCCGCAAGGCCGTCGCGCTGCAAAAAAAACACGCCAGCGGCAAAACCGTTTTCAATGCGATTCAAACAAACGGCACACTGCTCGACGACGGATGGTGCGAATTTCTCGCGGCGAACAAATTTCTCGTCGGGCTTTCGATAGACGGTCCGGCGGAGCTGCACGACATATACCGCGTGGACAAACGGCAGCAGCCGACGTTTGGCGCGGTCATGCACGGACTGGAACTGCTCAAGAAGCACGGCGTGGAGTTCAACACGCTCACGGTCGTCAACCGCGCCAATTCGCGGCAGCCGCTGGAGGTGTATCGGTTTCTCAAAGGCATCGGCAGCCAGTTTTTGCAGTTCATCCCGCTGGTCGAGCGCGCCGCGTCCACGGAAATGAAATCGGCGGGCTACGAATTCGCCGCACCTCCCCTGCCCGGCCGGCCGGAAAATGTTTCCGCCGTCACGCCGTGGAGCGGCGAGGCGGGGCAATACGGAACTTTTCTCTGCGCGATTTTTGACGAGTGGGTGCGCCACGATGTCGGGAAAACATTCGTGCAGTTGTTTGACGTGGCGCTCGGCAACTGGCTGGGGCTTGGATCGTCGCTCTGCGTCTTCGCCGAGAAATGCGGCGCGGCGCTGGCCATCGAGCACAACGGCGATCTTTACAGCTGCGACCATTACGTTTATCCGCGACACAAGCTCGGCAACGTGATGAACCGGAGCCTCGGCGAAATGGTGAATTCGCCGCAGCAGATGAAATTTGGCAGCGACAAACTGGATTCGCTGCCGAAATTCTGCCGCGAATGCGAGGTCCGCTTTGCCTGCAACGGCGAGTGTCCCAAGCATCGTTTCATTCGGACGCCGGACGTCGAGGACGGCCTGAATTACCTATGCCCCGCCTACAAAAAATTCTTCAACCACATCAATCCCGCGATGCGCGCGATGGCGCGACTGCTGCAAACCGGCCAGGCGCCCGCACGGATCATGGAAATGCCGGTGGCCCGATCATAACAAAAGTCCGCCTGCCTCGGCTTCGATCGCGGAAGCAAAGAAATTCATGGCCATAAAACGCGGGCAAATTATCATCTCTTTCACATGAGCAAATCCATCCTGATTGCTGTGATGCTGGGAGTATGCGCCTTCAGCCTGGCGGGAACGGCCGAGGATGCGCCGTCGGGTTTGCTCTGCGACCTGCTGACGCATCCCGAAAAATGCCTGATCACCGATCCCAAACCTGATTTTGGCTGGATCGTAAACGCGAGCCGCGAGAACGAAGTCCAGTCGGCCTACCAGATTCTCGTCAGTTCCAGTCCGGAAAATCTGGCCCACGGCAAGGGCGATTTATGGGATTCGGGCAAGGTCGCGTCGGCGCAATCCATCAATGTGAATTACGCGGGGAACGCCCTGCAATCCCCGGCTTCCTGCTGGTGGAAAGTTCGGACGTGGAACAAGGAGGGACGGCCTTCCGCCTACAGCCAGCCGCAGCGTTTCAATGTCGGCGAGTTGAACCGGGCGAAGTCGTGGCCGGGCGAAAGCCGGTGGGTGCAAATTCCCGATGCGGCGGGCAAACCGATGTGGACCTTCGAGGACCGGTCGCCGGTGAGCTATCATCCGTTCGCGCCGGACAAGATCGCGCCCAACCCCGACGGCTCGACCTTCATTGATTTCGGTCGCGCCGCTTTCTCGGCGCTCGACCTGACCCTGACGTGGCAGCCGCGAGATCCCGCGGTGAGCAACTGCACCGTCAATGTTGATGTGGGCGAGAAGAACCGGGACAACGCGGTGGAGCGCAAGCCGGGCGGCGGAATCATCTACGCCCGGTTTCAACTCACGCTCCAGCCCGGCAAACATTCCTATCCGGTCCCGATCCCCCGGTTCGTGGCGCGTTATCCCGAAAGCCAGGCTCTTCCGCCGCAAATGCGCGAAGTGATTCCATTCCGCTATTGCCAGGTTTTGCCGGGAACGGAAAGCGTCACGGTGGACGGAGCGCGGCAACTCCGGTTAAACATCGAATTCGATGACCAAGCCTCGTCCTTTTCATCTTCCAGCGAGGTGCTCAATCAGGTTTATGACCTCTGCAAATACTCGATCAAGGTGAACAGCTTCAACGGCGATTACGCGGGCAGCGAGCGGGAACGGATGCTCTACGAGGCGGACACCTACATCGAGCAGATGAGCCACTATGCGATTGCCCGCGAATACGCAATCGCCCGCTACAGCGCCGCCAACATGATCTACCACGCCACATGGCCGACAGAATGGATCCCGCATTCCGTTTTCATGGCCTATGCCGATTATCTCGAAACCGGAAACACCAGGTTCATTTCAAAATATTACGACGAGCTGAAACCCAAAACGTTGCTGGCCCTGGCGGGAGACGACGGCCTGGTCAGCAGCCGGACCGGTTTGCAGACGCCGGATTTTTTGAACTCAATCCATTACCAGCACGGGCAGTTGCGGGACATCGTGGACTGGCCGAAGGGGGAAACCGACGGATTTGTCTTCACCAACGTCAACTCCGTCGTCAACGCCTTCCATTACCGGTCGCTGGCGCTGATGGAAAAGATTGCCACAGCCCTCGACAAGCCTGACGACGCCGCATTTTACCGCCAGCACGCCGATCGGGTCAAAGCGGCCTTCAACGAGAAATTTTACGATCCGCAACGCGGAATTTATGTGGATGGAATCGGAACCGGCCACGCCTCGATGCACGCCAACCTCTTCGCCCTGGCCTTTGGCCTCGTGCCTTCAAACCGTTGCGCGGCGGTGACGGGCTTTGTCAAATCCCGCGGCATGGCGTGCAGCGTCTATCCCACCGTCTATCTTCTGGAAGCGCTTTACGACGCGGGTGAGGATGGCTACGCGCTCGATTTGATGACCTCCGACGGCGACCGGAGCTGGCTCAACATGATCCGGGCCGGCGCCACCGTCACCACCGAGGCGTGGGACGTCAAATACAAGGCCAACGAGGGATGGACCCACGCCTGGAGCACCGCGCCGGTTCAGATCATCCCGCGAAAACTCATGGGCATCGAACCGCTGGAACCCGGCTTCGGCAAGATTCTCATCGAACCCAGGCCGGGCAATCTGGCGAAGGCCAAGGTTCTCCTTCCGACCATCCGAGGTCCGATGTCCGCCGAATTTGATCGTGGAAATGCGCTCGATTATTTTCATCTGACCGTCTCAATTCCGGCCAACATGACGGCCGAAGTGGCGCTGCCCATCACGGGAAAATCCCACGGGATTGTCACTTGCGATGGCCATCCAGTTCAGACGCGCGTCGAAGGCGACCGCATCTTCATGGATTCAATCGGTTCAGGAATGCACACCTTTTCCCAATAAAGCGGCAACCCGTGTTGGAGCTGCCGTCCGGCAGGCCTGATTACTGGCCATCGAGCTCCCACAACAACCCACCACGCCGGCTCCCGTGACTTCGGAGCGGACAAAGGATTTCAAGCCCGGTGTTTTCCGCAAAGCATATCACTTGTGCGGGCGGTTGGTTCCAATTATTTTGAAGCCCGCCGCAGACAGGAAAATCAAACTTGAAACAAACCAGCCCGGCGCGGCAGACGTTCGCGCCAGCGGCGGAATTTTGCAAAAACTGAACGACATGAAAAAAACACTGGTCTGCGCCCTGTTGCTGTTCACGGTCGCCAGGATTCAGGCGGCGGAAATCTCGGTTTTCGCCGCCGCGAGCCTGACCGATTCGCTCAAGGAAATCGCCGCCGGTTATGAAAAAACCTCCGGCGACAAAATCACCTTCAACTTCGCCGCGTCCAGCACACTGGCCCGGCAGATTGAGGAAGGCGCGCCCGCCGACATTTTCTTTTCCGCCGACGAAGCCAAAATGGACGGACTGGAAAAGAAGGGCCTGATTGACACGGCCACGCGCAAAAGCCGCCTCGGAAACGCGCTCGTCGTCGTCGTCACCGCCGACAGCCCGCTGCAAATCCGGTCCGCCGGCGACCTCACCACCGCCGCCGTGAAGCAAATCGCGCTGGCCGATCCGAAAGCCGTGCCCGCCGGGATTTACGCCCAGGCCTGGCTGACCCGGCAGCAACTCTGGCCCGCCATCGAGCCGAAGATTGTCCCCACGGAAAACGTCCGCGCCGCGCTCGCGGCGGTGGAATCCGGAAATGTCGAGGCGGGCGTCGTTTATAAAACGGACGCGGGCATTTCCAAAAAGGTGAAAGTCGCCTACGAAGTCCCCGCCGGGGACGCGCCGGCCATCAGCTATCCAATGGCGATGGTGAAGGAATCCAGCCAGCCCGACGCCGCGAAAAAGTTTTTGAATTATCTCGACTCCAAGGAAGCCGGCGACATCTTCAAGAAATTCGGTTTCATTCTGCGTGACTGAAGAATTAATCGCATGACTTTGGGGGAATGGCAGATTGTCTGGTTCACCGCGTGGGTCTCGGCCTTGAGCACGCTGGTGATTCTGCCCTTTGGCCTAGCGCTCGCGTGGGCGCTGGCGTGGCGCGACTGGCCGGGCAAATCCATCGTCGAAACGCTCGTCTCGTTGCCGCTCGTCATGCCGCCGGTGGCAACCGGTTTGATCCTGCTGAAACTGTTCGGACGGCGCGGCGCCATCGGCGGCTTTCTCCACGACCGACTGAATTTTGACGTCATCTTCACCTGGCGCGCGGTGCTGCTGGCGTTGAGCGTGATGTCGCTGCCGCTGCTCGTCCGGTCCGCGCGCGTGGCGTTTGAGGAGGTCAACCCGCGCCTCGAACAAATCGCGCGCACTCTCGGCTCGGGCGGCTGGCGCGTGTTCTTCACCATCACCGTTCCGCTGGCGGCGCGAGGCATTGTCGCAGGCATGATCCTCGCCTTTGCCCGCGCGCTGGGCGAATTCGGCGCAACAATCATGGTGGCCGGCAACATCCCCGGCAAAACTTCCACGCTCTCGCTCACCATTTTTCAGGACGTGCAGATCGGCCAGGATTCGAGCGCCTTCCGGCTGCTCGGCGTGTCGGTGGTGCTCGCGTTCGCGGCGGTCTGGTTCAGCGAATTCCTGCTGCGCCGAAAACGAAAAACGAGATGAGCCTGCTGCTGAAAAACATTTCACTGCCGCTGGAATCCTTCGCGCTCGGAATGGATGTCGAGGTCCGGGGCCGTGTCACCGCCGTCTTCGGCCCGTCCGGCGCGGGCAAAACCTCGCTGCTCGACCTCATCGCCGGCCTGCGCCGCGCGCCATCGGCGTTCATCCAGCTCGACGACCGCGTGCTCACCGACACCGCGAAACATTTTTCCGTGCCGACCCACCAGCGCGGCATCGGTTATGTGCCGCAGGACTTGGCACTGTTCCCCCATTTGTCCGTGCGCCAGAATTTGCTTTACGGCTGCAAACCCGGCGGCGCGGCCGGCCGGTTGTTCAGCTTCGATCACGTGATTGAAATTCTGGAAATCCAGCCGCTCACTTCGCGCGGCGTGACGGAACTTTCCGGCGGCGAAAAACAACGCGTCGCCCTCGCGCGCGCCCTGCTCGCCTCGCCGCGCCTGCTGCTGCTGGACGAACCGCTCGCCAGCCTCGACGCGCCGTTGAAGGCGAAAATCATCCCCTATCTCACCCGCATCCGCGACGAGTTCCGCATCCCCATGCTTTGCGTCACGCACGACCGGTCCGAGGCGCTCGCTCTCGCCGACGAAATCATCGTGCTGGTCAACGGCCAGGTCCTGCAGACCGGCCCGGTGCTGGACGTGTTCAACCGCCCGGCCAGCGCCGACGTTGCCGCCATCGCGGGCGTGGAAACGCTCCAGGCCGGCGTCATCACAGATTCGCACGAAGGCCTGGCCACGGTGAAAATCCATGGCGCGACCCTCACCGCGCTCGCGCCCGCGACCGGCACGCGCGAGGTCTTCGGCTGCATCCGCGGCGAGGACGTGATTCTCCAGCGCGACGCCGCCGCCAGCAGTGTGCGCAACCGCCTGCCCGCCCGCATCATGGCGTTGCGCCCGGAAGGCGCGCTCGTCCGCGTGGAACTCGACGCCGGATTTCCGCTGTTTGCGCTGGTCACGCGCCCGGCCTGCGCCGAACTCGCGCTGCGCGAGGGCGAGCCCGTCACCGCACTCATCAAAACACCCGCCATCCATCTTGTGCCGCGCTGAAACTCCTGTTAAACAGATTCAGTGCGCGTTTTATTTTTCGCCCAGCTCAAGGATGCGACCGGTTGCGACACCGTGGAACTCGTTCCGCCGCCGCCGGACGCGGAACAGCTCTGGGCGGAACTGCTGAAAAAATTCCCAAAACTCGCGGCGCACCGCGCCAACGCCCGGCTGGCACGCAATTGGGAATACGCCGAGGCCGATGCGCGGTTCACAAACACCGACGAGGTCGCCCTGATTCCGCCGGTGTCAGGCGGATAAAGATTTGTTTCATGGAAATTGAAGTTCAACTGACCGGCTCGCCCATCGCGGAGAAGATGTCTCCGCCACGGCTGGCCGCCCATGGCGCGTGGCTGGAATTTCGCGGCGCCGTCCGCGATCTGGAAAACGGCGAAAATATTTCCGCGCTCGAATACGAAGCCTACCCGGAAATGGCCGTGCGCGAAATCCGGCGCATCCTCGAATCGCTTGCGGTCAAGCATGAGTGTCTGGCGGCAACGGTGATTCATCGCATCGGGATTGTTCCCGTGGGCGAGGCGGCGATTTACGTCGGCATCGCGTCGCGGCACCGCGCGGAGGCCATTGCCCTGCTCGCCGAGTTCATGAACCAACTCAAGCAGGGCGTGCCAATCTGGAAACGCCGCGCGCTGTCGGTTGAAGTTCGACCTGTCAACGGCGGCGGGCAGAGGACGGCCCGCCCGACCTTAAAATCTCTCGACGAAGCGATTTCTGAAATTCAATCCCGCTGCCCGCCGCTACCCGCCGTGTGCGCGCCGCTAACGGAGGCGTCCGGCCGGGTCCTGCGCGAAACAGTTTGCGCGCCGGAAGATTTGCCGCCGTTCGACCGCTCCACGCGCGACGGCTACGCCATTTTGAAAGATGACGAATCGGAAACTTTCTCCGTCGTGGACACGCTTCACGCCGCTGACTGGAAACCGCGCCAGCTCAAACCCGGCGAAGCCATGCGCGTGGCGACCGGCGCGGCGCTGCCATGCGAAAACCTGCGCGTTGCGATGCAGGAAAATGTCGAGCGCACCGGCGACCGGATCCGCATCGTCCGTCGCGAAACGGTGAGCAACATCAGTTTCCGCGGCGAAGATTTGCACGCAGGCGAACCGCTGTTGCCGGCGGGAACAAAACTGAATGCGGGCGCGCTGGCAATCCTGGCGTCGGCGGGCCACGTCCATCCGCTCGTCAGCCCGCGATTGCGCGTCATCCATTTCACGACCGGCGACGAAATCGTGCCGCCGGAACAGACGCCGCAGCCGGGCCAGATTCGCGACAGCAATTCCATCCTGATCCGCAGCCTGCTTCTAAATTTCCCGTGCGACCTTCACCAGGCGCACTTGCCGGAAGATTTTGAAAAGGCAAAGGCGGAAGGCGGAAGGCGGAAGGCGGAAATTGAAAACGCCGACGTGATTTTGGTTTCCGGCGGCGCGAGCGTGGGCGAAAAGGATTTTACCGGCGCGCTGCTGGAATGGCTCGGCTTTGAAATCGTTTTCAGCCAGGTCAACATCAGGCCGGGCCGGCCTTTGATTTTCGGTGTGGCAGGCGGGGCGGGCGTCCACGTGAGCCATGTTGCATTCGGGTTGCCGGGCAACCCGCTGTCGCACTTCGTCTGTTTCCATTTTGCCGTCGCCGCAGCGCTGGCGAGTCTGACCGGCGGCAAACCGCCAGGATTTTTGCGCGGGCGGCTCGCCGGAAAGCTGGACGACAAGCCCTGTCCGCGCGAAACGCTCTGGTCGGCAAAACTGGAAATCGGCCCGGATGCGACCGCACGATTGCATCCGCTGGCATGGGCGAATTCCAGCAACGTGACCTGTCTGGCTTCGGCGAACGCGCTGATCCGTGTGCCGGCGAAGCGCGGTTCGATTGAAGTCGACGCAGAGGTGGATTTTTTGCCGCTTAAAAATTCGTGGCAGCAGACGTGAGTCCGCTCTAATCTGTCAAAACGCAAGCCGACTCGCGTCGGCTGCCACTGATGAAAAAAACATTTTCACATCTCGACGCGGCGGGCGGTGCACGCATGGTCAATGTCGGCCACAAGCCGGTGCAGCACCGACGCGCGGTGGCGGCGGGAAAACTGGTTTGCGCCCCGGCCACGATCCGCGCGCTCAAAAAAAACGCGCTGCCAAAGGGCGACGTTTTGACCGTGGCGCAAATCGCCGGCATCCAAGCCGCCAAGCGGACGGCGGAATTGATTCCGCTTTGCCATCCGCTGCCGCTGAATCACGTCGCAATCAATTTCCGGGTCCGCGCTACGGCGATTGAAATTGTCTGCACCGCCGAAACCAGCGCGCAAACCGGCGTGGAGATGGAGGCGCTCACTGGCGTGGCCGTGGCCGCGCTGGCGCTTTACGACATGTGCAAGGCGGTGGACAAAAAAATGCGGATCGAGGGCATTCGCGTTCTGGAAAAGACGAAAAGATGAAAATCGGCCGGATCACCATCAGCGACCGCGCG
>Ga0181520_10011209_pt1 | contig 11827 bp, 9 predicted proteins | sample PEATcosm2014_Bin_29_FD_132451 | JGI IMG/M metagenome (GOLD analysis project Ga0181520, IMG submission 132451) | Peatland microbial communities from MTU Mesocosm Facility, Houghton, MI, USA - PEATcosm2014_Bin02_30_metaG | ecosystem: Environmental > Terrestrial > Soil > Wetlands > Peat | place...
ATACAATGTTTGCCTCGGTACAAGAGGCGATTATGCAATGGACGCGGTTTGCATTGATTGTGTTTGGCACCGGTTTCGTAACTTCGATGACGGACTGGTTCTTTGCCGGAGATTGGATCCATCGACGTTTTGCTTATCCGGAAATCTGGCGTGAAAAGTCGGAGACCAGGGCAATCGTGGCATCCAGCGCGCTGCCCTTTCTTACCTGCGGCGTCTTTGCCTGGCTGCTTGCCCGGCTGGGAGTGCCTTCAGTAACAAGCGCACTCCTGCTGGCGGTCGCAGTGTGGCTGATCGGCCCCTTACCCTTGATCTTGACTAATGCGGCCTTCATTAAGCTTCACCGCGTTTTTGTCGTTTCTTACGCTACAGGATGGCTAGTGAAACTCGCTCTCGTCGCCGTCGCAGTCGGATGGCTTAATCGTTAGCGGCGCACTGCACGAAACGACCTCCCTGAAAGATCGACTCGAATTGCCAACGAAAAAATGAACTCAAGTCAGAACCGGAACATTCGCAACACCTGCAGTGCCAAAAATGCGGCGATAGCGCTTGACCTCCGACGGCGGTCCCATCGCTTTGGAGTAGTTGTCCGATAACTTTACCGCCGGACGCCCATCCACTTCGCTTAGTTTGCAGACCAGGCTCACGGGATCGAATCGATCGTCTCCATGGGGATTGCAATTGCGAAAGTCGTTGGTCAGCAATGTTCCCCAACCGGCGCTGAACCGAATGCGGCGATTCGGAATCCATTTGCGCTCGTCAAGAAAGTCTCGGGCATGTCCGAATTCGGCGGGAGAAGCGCCATTGCGGAGGGTGCCTCCGAAATAGGCATGCAACGCGAGGATTGCATCCACATCGAGCGAATCAGATGCGATGAGGCGCTTCTTGCGAGGATCGCGGCCGCGCTCTTCAAGCCATGCGATGTACTCGTCTCCGGCAGCGAACGGATCCTTGCTGTCGATGCGCTGGCCAGTCCACTCTGCCACCCAGTCAGGCGCGCCTCGCAGAAACTGCGTCGTGCCAAAGGTGTCGGGCAACAGAATCAGGAGTTCTCCCTGATATGTCTGCTGCCAAAGCTCCAGGACCCTATACTGAGCCGATTTCACTTCGTCGTCGGAATTCGCCAGCGCTGCGAGTGCCATGGGCAATTCGTGGGCGTTGGTGCCGATGGCTTCAAGATCGTGTTTGTAGGCGAGGAACGTGTTGGAGCTGCCGGAAAAATTCGAGCCCAGTACATCTGCCATGGCGGTCACTACATACTCTTGCCAAAGGAAGCTGTGGCGGCGACGCGTTCCAAAATCGCTGAGATTCAGCCCCGGGACATCCCGCAGGCGCTCCATCTTCTCCCAAAGCCGGGTCTTCGCGCGCGCATAAAGAATGTCGAGCTCAAGTTCAGAGAGACGCTTGAGGCTGTCGCGGGTTTTCAGCTCGTCGATCGCCGAGAGCGCGTAAATCTCCCACATCGTCGTCTCGGTCCACAAGCCTTCGAATTGGAGCGAGATTTGTCCTTCCTTGATGCTTAGGTCGAAATCCGAAAGACAGAAATCCCTATCCAGCCACTCGAGGAATGCGGGCTCAAAGATGCCGCGCTTTCCATAGAAAGTGTTGCCCGCAAGCCAGATCAATTCGGACTTATGGAAGCGGAGCCTTCTTGTGGCCTCTAATTGCTCGCGTAACTCGTCGATGTTGACGATGTGCCCCAGGGAAACTGCGGAAGTGCGATTCACGAGCGTGAAGGTGGCCCGCGTGTTGGGGAAGTGCTTCCAGATAAATTGCAACATCAGCAGCTTATAGAAGTCCGTATCCAGCAACGAGCGCGTGATCGGATCAAGCTCCCAGTTGTGGTCATGCGCGCGTCGGGCGAAGTTAATGATCACGGTGTCTTTACTGTAAAGCAGCCGCCCAAAGTGTCAGGGAAGAAGTGCGTTTCGGTCAGGCATCGACTCTCGTCTATGCCAGGTAAGCTCCACACGATCGCCTCACCACCAGCCGGATCGGTGCAAGAACATCCCGCACCGGAAGCTCTGGGTGCTCAAGACGTTCCAGCATCGTGGCCATTGCCAGCGTGCCGATCCCGGCACAATCCTGATGAATCGTGGTGAGCGGCACAGGCAAAAGGCCAGCGTATTTCACATCGTCTATCCCCACAATGCGCACGTCTTCCGGAATGCGTACCCCGAGTCCCAGCAACGTCTGCATGAGACGGGCTGCGGTCAGGTCGTTGGCACAAACAACGCCTTCCGGGCGCTGTTCGTCCAGAATCCTTTTCACGAATGGCTCGTCCTGCGGACTCCCGCGCCAAACGGGATTGCCGTCGGACGCCACACCGAATTGACGCCGGGCCTCATCGAATCCGGTGATCCGTGCATCCACCGTGTTAGCGGCGTGCTCCTCCCCAATAAACGCGAGATTGCGTACGCCGAGGCCGAGCAGGTGCGCAGCAGCGATGAATCCTGCGCGGCGATTGTCGATTCCCACCAGGTCGTGAGCCGATCGCTCGGGATATGGCATGTAGCACCGGTCCAACAACACGAACGGAATTTGCGCGCGTTCGAGACTGCGCGCGATGCGGCGGTTCACGGCATCTTTCTCCGGCGTCAATTCCAACGGCGCAAAAAAAACGCCGGCCACTTTTTGCTGGATATAGGACTGTACAAGTTGTTCGGCCTCTTTCGCGCTATCGCGTGCGGTTGTCGAGGCGTTGCTCCACAACAACGCTTCGGGGCGTGCGAATGAAGTGCGCATCATGCCATGGCAGATGGGTTCAAAAATCTCCGTGAGGCCTAGCTCCGGGATTAGCAGGCCAAATGCGCGGCCCGCGGTCTGATGCTGGCCCAGCACGTGTGTCCCTGCCCCTGGCCTGCGCGAGACCAGACCCACTCTCTGCAAGTCAAGTACCGCCTTGGCAACGGTGATACGGGATACGCCAAAAAGCCTGCCCAATTCCGCCTCGCTGGGCAGACGGTCTCCCGCTCTTAGCTCTCCGGACTGGATGCCGGCGAACAAGTGATCGAAGATCCGGCGATGCTTCGCAATCGGCTGACCCGATCCGGATTCCGGCGGGGCTGTCAGCTTGCCTGTGGACCTTCGAGGACGCGCCATCCGGTCACCCTTCACTCCCCCACAGTGTCGCAGACCGCGGACGGGAGACGCCGTCAAATTGTTCCACGTGGAACAATTTTGGAGTTGCCGACTGGGCGATTGCTTCGCATGGCGACGCAGCTTGGATTGTTCCACGCCGCGAAATTGTTCCACGTGGAACAATTGTGAAAACTGACACAGGTGTTTGTCGGGATTTGCGAAGAATTACGGTGACGCGAGTACTGAAAGTTGCAGTATTTTTGGTGGCATGGGGGTGGGGGAGATATGGGGGGTAGGGGGTAAGGGGGGTGGGGGTAGCCTCGCCCCGTATAAACCGGCCACATGCCTGGCAGATTGAACCGGGGACACTCCTGACAGATGGCACCAGGGTCCCGAATTGTCTCAACAATACAGTCTCCATTGTGCGACAGCCCGCTCGAATCCTATGCAAACTCGAACACGTTTCTCACGAGGCAATGTTTTCTATTTCTGCGCTTAGGCCGACGCGCACCGCTTCAGAAAGTGCCGGCATGGCGCCGGATTGCGAAGCCACCCATGCCCCCCAGCGATTTCCCGCTTCATTCAGCGTGAGCAGGTCGGCGCCTCGAAGCAGATAGTGAGTCATGGCCGCCGTAAACGCATCTCCAGCGCCGATGGCGTCGGCGACCTTCACAGGAATTCCCGGATGATATTGCCATTCGTCGCGGGTGACCAGAAGACTCCCGTGGGCGCCGCAGGTGACGGAGATCATGCGCAGGGTAGGAAACTCCGCGAGCAGTTGCTCCGCACCGAAACGCAACCCCGCCGTAGTTTGTCCTTCAACTGATTGGAGCCCGAGCAGGGCCAGCACCAGCGGCACTTCCGCATCATTCATCTTGACCACAGTGGCCAGTTCCAGCGACTCCTGCACAATTTCGCCGGAATGAAACGGTGCGCGCAGATTCACATCGTAGATGCGCACGCATGCCGAAGATGTCTGCGCAGCCAATGTCTGAATGGTCTGGCGCGATTCCAGGCTGCGTTGTGCGAGCGATCCGAAGCAGATCGCGTCTGCTCGCTCGGCCAACTGAAGCCATTCATCCGACAGCTCAAGAAAATCCCATGCTGCCGGCTGGTGAATCACGTATGCGGGCTGTCCGTCTGTCAGCGTCACGGTCACGCGGCCTGTTTGGTGCGTCGGATCAACTTGCAGGTGGCTCGTATCGACAGGCAGCGGGTCCAGAATGTCGATCGCCTTCCGGCCCAGGTCGTCGCGCCCAATCCGGCTCAAAACTGCGGCGTGATCGCCGAGTCGCCCAGCCATCACTGTAAAGTTCGCGGGAGCACCGCCCAACTGAGGCCCCCTCGGCAACATATCCCACAACAACTCACCAATTCCCAGGATCAAATGCGGCACTTTCACGGTCGTGCTCCGATGCCCGACATAGTTCTACAAAGGCAACAAACTACTTTCATCCTGCAAAGCGCAGTCGTCAATGGCTGCTGAAGAAATTGTTCACGACGGCGCTCCTCGGGATCGTGCTTTCCCACCCAAGCAAAGCTTGGATTGATGGGATAAGGAGGAAGGCTCCTACGATGGTGCAGTGGTTTTTGGATTGAGGACCAGAGACCGCGAGCCAAGGAGAAGCCTTCTATGAAGATTGTAGGATGTGATTTCCATCCCGGGTGGCAGCAGATATCGATTTTCGACGCAGAGACCGGGGAGATAAGCGAACACAAGTTTTTGCACGGAGACGGAGAGGCAGAACGGTTCTATCGCTCTGTCGAAGAGCCGGCGCTTGTTGGGATTGAGGCGTGCGGCAACAGCCAGTGGTTTATTGATCTGTTGCAGCGGCTGGGGCATCAGGTCTGGATTGGCGATGCGGCCCAGATACGTGCCAGCTATGTACGCAAGCAGAAGACGGACCGGCGCGATGCGGGGCACATTCTGCGTATGCTGCTGGAGAACCGCTTTCCGCGGTTGTGGGTTCCGACAGCTGAACAGCGGGATCTGCGCCAGTTACTGATTCACCGGCACAAGCTGGTGGAGATTCGTACGCGGGTGAAGAACGGATTACAGCATCTGGCGCTGAACCGTGGCCTTCAGAAGAAGAGTTCCCTTTGGAGCGTTCGGGGGAGGGCTTATCTGGAAGAACTACCTCTGGCCGGTTGGAGTGCTCGGCGGCGCGAGGATTTGTTGCAATTGCTGGCGGAGTTAGACCGGCAGGTCGGCGAGTTAGACCAGGCAGTAAGTCGCGCGGCCGAACAGCATCCACAGGCGCAGTTGCTGATGAGCCAACCCGGGGTTGGACCGATTACCTCGCTGGCATTCGTGCTGACCATTGGCGATGTGAGCCGGTTTGAGCACAGCGGCCAGGTGGCCAGCTATGTGGGCCTGATTCCGCGCGAACACAGCTCGGGGGGCAAGCAGCGGCTGGGTGCGATCTTCAAGCAGGGCAACCGGTTTCTGCGCCAGTTGCTGGTGGAAGCGGCGCAGAGTGTAGCCCGGTTGGATGACGGATTTCGCAAAGAGTATCAGGCACGTTGTCACCATAAGCCGAAAGCTGTGGCCAAGGTGGCGGCGGCCAGGAAATTAGCAGTGCGACTCTACTGGATGCTCAAGCAGAACCTTGGCTATCCGGAGATCGCCTTTATCGAGAGCAGCCCGCGGGTGCCCCTGGCCAGAACCAAAAAGGCCGATGGATTGGTTGGGCGCTCTCGCACCCAGCACTAGGCTGGGTGTCCGCATAGAAGCATCATGGCCTGTTGCTGATGGCCGTATCGATGGTTGGTGGGGCGAAAAAGCGCCCGCCGAAAGTTGATGTAGCGTGGATTTCAAAGGCTCTGGTCCTCAACCAAACTGGAGACTGAAGCGGTGCTCACGCACCGCTCAGGAATTTTGTGCATTGACAAAGCCTTCCTCCTTATCGAGGGGCACCCATTTTTCGTGCGGCTTGAGGCGTGGCGAAAAACGAGCCTCCGGGGCTGAAGCCCTCCATTCTCTGCACGCCGTTTCAGGGGCCTGAAGGCCCCTGCTCCCTCCGCTCAGCCGGTCCAGCGCCAGATGGAACAGTCCTCGTAATTCGAGGAGGCATATTCACCGTCGGGTTGATTGGCGAGGATCGCGTGGTCGGCAATCGCGTCGGCGCGGGAGCGGGCAATCTGGCCGAGGAATAGCCGCCGGAAACCGCGGTGACGTTCGATCTCGGCTTCCTGCTCGTTGTTGGCGTAGAGGAGATCGAGCTGACCAGGGCGGCCCGTGAAGTCCCGGGCGATCCGCTGGAGCAGGCGGTGCATGACCGCTTTGCCAAAAGGGTTGAAGAGGAAGAGCAGGCAGGGGCCTACGGGCAACGGAAACTCGGCCGCATCGCAGCAACGGATCCGCGTGGGCGCATGGACCCGGTCGATCGCGCGCCACCGCTGCACATTGCGGCGAGCGATGCCGGCCAGAGTCGGATGCAGCTCCACGCCCACTACTCGGTAGAACGGCATTTCGGAGGCCAGCAGGACGGCACGTCCCATGCCCGCACCGATATCGATGAAGGTGAAATCTCGAACAGGCGCGACTGGTTTTGTTCGCCGCCATCGATTCACAAGAGTGCGAAAGACCGAGGGAGCCACGCCGTAGTAGGCAGTGGCGTGGCGGTCGTGGCGATGGCCGCTCTTGAGGTGGCGACCGGCGATGAGGCCGCTGGTACGCACGCCGTTCGCCGCGTCAAATGGGTGCCGCATGAATCCATCCGACACGGTGAGACCTGGCAGGAGGCGGCGCTGAGTTGGGGCGGGCACGATTGCACGGTAGCACACGCGTTACTGAGTCGGACACCGGCGCTCGATATCGAAAGTCGATTAACAAATGAGGGCTGGAATCAATCCCCAGCCCTCGTTCTCTTTCAGGCCAGCACAGAGGCAAATTCGGCGAATTGTAATTCAACTGACGCGGGCAATTTACCGTTTCAGGCTATAGATAACGTTGATCGTCGTCTTGACTTCGACCGGATCTCCATCCACCAGGAAGGGTTTGTAAGTCCATTGCCGCACCGCATCTATCGCCGACTGCTGCAGCTCATTCGGACCGGAGACAACGGTGAGGTTTTCGACGGCTCCGTCCTTGCCGATAATCGCGTTCAGGACCACCTTCCCCTGGATTCTGAACTTCTTCGCTTCCACGGGGTAGACCGGAGGAAGTTTGGTGAGCACGTAGCCGCTCATCTCGCTGGCAGGAACGGTGTGCGGCGCTTTCGCTTTGGGCGAATCGCCGGCGGTGGCGACCATTCCATCGATGTTTGTTGCCAGAGCTACGGCCGACGCACAGGTTCCGGCGCTCAACAAAACGCAAGCAACCGTGATCCCAAGCCTACCCACGCCTCGAATTTCTCTCTTCTTTTCAGTTAGTCGCATAAGTCTCCTTTCCAAGGTGTTGGCATCGAAGATTCCGATGGCGTGAGGGGTTCGGATCGGCATGCCCTTCACGAGAAGGGAGGCCAATCGCAAAAGCGAGTGCGCATATTCCTCTCGTCCAGAGATCGCAGCCACCATCTCATCGCAAACCATTTCGCGCGTCTCCATGAGCCGTTCGCGGGTGCGCCAAAGGAGCGGATGGTAGCTGACAGGCAGAGACAACCATTCGTAGATGAGATTCTTGAAGAAGTCGTTCCGAAGCAGGTGGGCGAACTCGTGCGCGATGATGGTATGCAGATCGTTCGCGGACAGGTCGGCGAGCAGGTCTGTGGGCAGCAGCACGAGTCTTCGGAAGAATCCCAATGTAACGGGACCGAAGATTTGAGATGACGTCGCCAGGGACACGTCTTCGACTTGAAACCGATCAGCGCAGTGAAGCCACGTACCGGCTGCCTCGCCGGTTAAAGAAACGGTGACCGCTTCACGCCGCAACATATCGAGCCGCATACAGCGCCAGATAAATCTCGCAACGAAATAGGCACAAACCGCGCCATAGGCCATCGCGATCGTCGTTAGGAGAGCCGTGGGCAAATGGAGGACGCCAAGCCCTGTACCCGCGCCCATCACCACGGTCACGCGTGCGCTGGAGCTTGGAGAACCATCGCCAAACCAGCTCAGAGTCTTGCGCAACCACTCCCACGGCAGCGCGGAGCAGGCTGGAAGCAGACTCTGCAGAATCAGGACGCCCACCCAGATGCGGTGCTCGGCCTTCGGGTCTGTTCTGCCGACAAGCCGAGCAACGACCCAACCGGCGAAGAAAAGCAGCGGAACCTGCCAGAGGGAGTTGAGGAGATAGGCCAGGGCCCATGATTCGAGATTGTTGAGAGACTCGAAATTCATGGCTCGCTCCCTTCTTTGTTGAAACGTTTGGTTAACTCCGCGAGCTTCTTCGCATCGATTTCGCCGCTCTTGAGAAGGCTCATGACCAGGTCCTCGCTGGAACCTCCGAACATGCGGTCGATCAAATCGCGTAGCCCCTGGCGCAATGCTTTGTCCTCGGTGACTCGAGCGCTGTAGACAAAGGCGCGGCCCTGCAGCTCGCGTTTGAGCTTCCCTTTGCGCTCCAGGATATTCAGCATGGTTTGCACGGTGGTATAGGCCAGCTGAGGCTCGAGCTCCGCCTGAACCGCGGTGACCGTGCTGCTGCCGCATCGCCAGATCACCTGCATGATCTTCAGTTCGAGTTTCGTGAGAGCGATTGTTGCCGGTTCTTTCTTCACGCTGTCTCCTATTGTTTTAGGAGATTAGCCCCGGTGTGCGTTGTTTGTCAACTAAGGTTTTAGGAGATTGTTTGACTGGCGTGGCCAATGGGCAACCGCGGGGACAATTACTAGTATTGGCGAACGGCGCGCTCCTGCCGCGACCGCAAATATTTGAGGTTTCCCAGGTCTCAAAAGCGAGACCTGGGGCACCCAGGTTCGTAGGATGGGTTACAAAATTACCCGGTCTTGGTACCAGGGGCTTCGTGTCGCGATTTTGTGGTCGAGGGGCTCGCCGCGGCTGGGCGCTTGCGCGAATCGCGATGGGCGCGTTTGCGCATTCCGGCTCCGTCATCGAGGTAGAAGGCGGCATTCACAAGCGCGATATGCGAGAAGGCTTGGGGGAAGTTGCCAACGAGGCGCTTGCGTTCGGGGTCGTATTGCTCCGAGAGCAGGCCCAGGTCGTTGCGCAGCGCAAGTAGGCTCTCGAAGAGTGCGTGCGCATCCTGGCCACGGCCGATTGCCTTGAGGCTCGATACCATCCAGAAGCTGCATGCCAGAAAAACGCCCTCGCCGGGAGGGAGTCCATCGTCAACTTTGGCGGTGTCGTAGCGCATGACCAAGCCATCGCGCATGAGCTCTCGTTCTATGGCTTCAACCGTTCCGACGACGCGCGGGTCTGTGGCCGGCAGGAAACCGACGAGGGGCATCAGCAGCAGCGATGCATCCAGCTGATCCGATCCGTAGGCCTGCACGAAACTGTTCTTTTCCGGACTGAACGCGCGGGCGCAAATCTCGGCGTGAATCGTGTCGCGCAGTGACTTCCATTTTTCGATCGGCGCTTCATACGTGAGCTGCTCCGCCAACAGGACAGCACGATCGAAGGCCACCCACGCCATCATCTTCGAATAGGTGAAGTGTTGCGGATCGCCGCGCATCTCCCAGATGCCGTGGTCAGGTTGTTGCCAGATCTGTTCAAGGTGGTTGAGAAGCTGAACAAGCACGCGAAAATCGTCTTCCGTGTGGCGGTCGACGCTATGCTGCGCATGGAAGAAGCAATCGAGCACCTCTCCATAAATATCCAGCTGCAATTGCAGAGACGCGGCATTTCCGATCCGCACCGGCCGCGAGCCTTCATAACCCTGAAGCCAGCCGACTTCCCACTCCACAAGCTGCCGTTCGCCTTTGATGCCGTACATAATCTGCACCTGGTCGGGGCTTCCGGCCAACGCGCGCAGCAGCCAATCCTGCCATGCCAGGGCCTCGTCGAAGTAGCCTCCGTTGGCGAGCGCGAGCAGAGTGAACGTCGTGTCGCGCAGCCAGCAGAAACGATAGTCCCAGTTGCGCACGCCTCCGATTGCTTCGGGTAGAGACGTCGTGGGGGCGGCCACGATTCCGCCTGTGGGACGAAAGGTCAGGGCCTTCAGCGTGATCAAGGATCGCTCGATGGCTTCGCGATAGCGCCCTTTGTGTTTCAAGCGGCCGGACCAGCGTCGCCAGAATTGCTCAGCGACTTTCAAAGCCTTTTCAGGATCGATCTTGCGCGGCTGCTCCTCGTACGACAGTCCGTAGGTGAGCGAGAAATGGACGCGGTCGCCTCGATTCACGGTGAATTCGGCAACGGTCGTCAGATTCTCTCCGCGAACCGGGACCGAGGCGTGGAGAACGGCGAGATTCGGACCCGCGACTGCGCGTACTCCGTCGGGGATGTGTGTGACCCACGGAATGGTGCGCCCGTAGTCGAAACGCAGGGACAAATCCATCCGCATCGCCACTTTTCCGCGAATCCCCTGCACGATGCGGAACACATCGGAGTGAGTTCCGCGGGCGGGCATGAAGTCGATCAGGCGGACGGCTCCCTCGTTGGTCTCAAAGGTGGTTTCTAGAATCAGGGTGTGGTCGCGGTAGCGGCGCGTGGTGCGGAACTCGCTCTTGGCAGGCGCGATCTTCCAATAGCCGTTTTCTTCCGTTCCGAGGAGAGCGGCGAAGCAGGCTTCCGAGGAGAAGTCGGGCCAGCAGAGCCAGTCGATGGAACCATTGCGGTCGACGAGCGCAGCAGCTTCGCAGTCCCCGATGAGGGCGTAGTCTTCAATTCTTGCGGCCATGTTTTTTTAGTTCCGATTCTATTGCTCGCGATAGTTTCGCATGAGGCCTCCGTCGATGACGAAGGTTGAACCGGTGACGTATGCGCCATCGTCGGAAGCCAGAAATGCGACGAGCCCCGCAACGTCTTCGGGTGTACCCATGCGACCGAGCGGTATGTTGGAGAGGAGAGCGTTTAGCTCAGTCTTATTCTCAAGCAAGGATTTATTGATCGGCGTGGAAATTGCGCCGGGCGCTACATTGTTGACCGTAATGCCGAGGGGTCCAAGCTCGACAGCCAGATCGCGCATCAACATGCGGAGACCGCCCTTGCTGGCGCAATAGGTTGCGAATCCCGGAAACGCCATGTCCTCGTGGACGGAGCTGATATTGATGATGCGGCCTGGTTTCTTTGCGTCGCGCAGCCGGCGCACAAATGCTTGCGAAAGGAAGAAGGGCCCGCGCAGATTCACGGCCATCACTTTGTCGTAGTCTGCTTCCGTTGTGTCCCAGAAATCCGATTTCTTCTCCATGCCGGCATTGTTGACGAGAATATCCGCGGAGCCGAAGCGGGACCACGCGGTGTCTACGAGGGTGCGGACGGCGTCGAGGTTGGTCACATCGGCCGCGACGATCTCGGCGTCGCCGCCGGTGGATTGAATGGCGCGCGCGGTTTCTTCAGCGCCTTCCGGTTGCCCGACGTAATCGACGATGATCTTGGCGCCCTCTGCGGCCAGCCGCTTCGCAATCCCCTGCCCTATACCGGAGCTGGCGCCGGTGACGATGGCCACTTTTCCTTGCAAACCCTTCATTTCTTCTCCTCAACTCCGCCTTTGCCGCGTATTTCACAGATTGGATGCCGCAAACGTCAAAGTACTGTTACAGCGGTGCCCGACCAGGTTCCATCCCGTGACATTCACACCCTGATCGCGGTAGGCTGTGAGATATTCGCGCAAGCAAACGAAGGAGCCTTCACACCTCCATGCCTATACAAACAACATCGAAAATCTGGCATAACGGGAGCCTGA
>Ga0181520_10011211_pt1 | contig 11827 bp, 6 predicted proteins | sample PEATcosm2014_Bin_29_FD_132451 | JGI IMG/M metagenome (GOLD analysis project Ga0181520, IMG submission 132451) | Peatland microbial communities from MTU Mesocosm Facility, Houghton, MI, USA - PEATcosm2014_Bin02_30_metaG | ecosystem: Environmental > Terrestrial > Soil > Wetlands > Peat | place...
CCTTCCATCTCTCCAACTCGTCGGGCACCAATCTCAGCGGCTCGGTTGCGGTTCCGGCGACTGGCGGCTACCAAACATGGGTGACGGTGACGGCTACTGTCACACTGCCCGCAGGCACACAGACGCTGACGCTGAACGAAGACGCCGCCGGTTGGAATATCGACTCGATGGCATTTGCATCGGGAGTGTCGGGCTGCACCTCCGTACCGGGCACTCCAACGGGCTTGGCGGCCTCTGGCACCACTAACACCAGCACCAATCTGACTTGGACCGCCTCGACAATTCCTTCCGGCTGCACGCTCACGAATTACACCATTACCGGCGGCCCGTCTTCTGTGACGAGCACCGGAACCAGCACAACCGTGAGCGGACTTACGCCAAACACCTCGTATACCTTCACAGTGAAAGCTGCGGATTCCTTCGGAAGTTCAGCCGCAAGCTCTTCAGTGACCGTGAAAACCACCAACACCACCGTCAGCAGCTACTTCGTTGGCGGATGGTACGAGGAGTGGGGCACTTACTACGCCAACTACAACGTCTCCGACATGCTGAACACCGGCATGGTTCCGTCGCTGACGCATGTGATCTACGCCTTCGCCGCCCCAGCGGAGGACGGCTCCAGCTGCGTGCTGGAAGATCCCTATGCGGACTACCAGAAGGTCGTTCCGCTGCTCTCTGGCGCGCCGGCGCTGCCCACAGGCCTTGCGGGCAACTTAGGTGGTCTGTGGCAGCTCAAACAACTCTATCCCAACCTGAAGATCCTGATCTCGGTCGGCGGATGGCATCCCGCATCTTCAGAAACCACACTGTTCCCCTATTCATTCAACGTGGCGTTCAAGGCCGCATCCGCTACGGCCGCCAGCCGCCAAGCCTTTGTCAGCTCGTGCATCAGCACCTTCATCCAGGGCAACATCGCCTCCGGACTGACGGTGCCGAACCTCTTTGACGGCGTTGACATCGACTGGGAGTTCCCGAACGCGACGGAAACGGCCGACTTTACCGCGCTGATGACCGAATTCCGGAATGAACTGACCACCTTGTCGGGAACCACGGGCAAGACCTATCAGGTGCTTGCTGATTTGGCCGCCGGCGCCTCCACTCCGGGCGCGGGCGTGGACTCAGGCAGCGATGGAGGTTACGACACCATCGACATTCCCGGTCTCTCGGCGGTGTTGGATTACATGAATGTCGACGGCTATAACTATGCCGGCGATTGGTCTGCGGCTACCGATGAGGAATCCCCGCTTTATGATGATTCCCTCGATACCGCGAACGCGCTGTATCCCAACAACTCCATCGATTACACGGTGAAGTACTACCTCGGGAAAGGCGCTCCGGCGGCCAAATACACCATGGGTATGCCAGCCTATGGCGTGGGTTGGTCGGGCGGACTTACCTCCACGAACAGCGGTATGTACCAGACCGCAACGGGCGTCGTAGATCCGACGGGAGCTATGACCACGAATGGAACGGCGGCTGTTCCCAATACCAACGGCGTTGGAAACTGCCCGACGGGCGAAAACCAGTCTTCTCCCACGACGGGTTGCGACTTCCTATTGACAGACGGAAATGCGACCTATCGCACAATCGAGAACCTTCTGAACAACGGCTTCACAGCCAGCTACGACTCAACAAGAATTGATGTCAATGCGTTCAACTCTTCGACTGCAACCGCCTGGAGCTATGACAATCCGACGTCAATCGCTGCCAAGGTAGCCTACATCAAGGCGAATGGCCTTGGTGGCGCCTATGTCTGGGCAATAAAAGACGACGACACCAGCGGCTCTTTGACCAAGGCACTGGGCAATGGTCTCAATTAATCGAGACCTGCGCTTGAAATGAATAAAGAAGGCAGGCTGGCTTCGTGCCAGCCTGCCTCTGTTTTTGATCGCAGCACGCAGTTCAATGATGAGGTAATCGACTTCCTGAATACTTTAGACATCGAGTCCAAACGGACCAGCTTCCGAAGTCCGTTGCATAACGGTGTTGCCGAGCGCTGGGTTGGCAGCTTCCGCCGCGATCTGCTCGACCACCTGATCATTTTGAATGAACGCTATCTTAAACGGCTTATGAATGAGCACGTCCGCTACTATCATGAGGACTGAACGCATCTCGCGCTGGAGGATGAGTTGACATCAGGTGTTTATTTTTTAAGAATAACAACACTTTAAGACCGTGACCTTGGGTACACCTATCGTAATTTTGCATTAGCCGCCTGAGTTGCTGCCGCGGACATTTTCTCTTGAAGTCAAATAAAATTGTGGTGAAGGACAGGTGTTAGCAATGCGCTGTTGAAGATTCAGGCGGGGTTGGAGCACTGGTTGGCACTGGACCGGCTGCGATCCAGAAGACAGTCAAAGGCGGCCCGGTAGCGGCGGCTCATGAGCAACTTGGCGCCATCGCGAAGAACAATGCTGCAATCGCCACCGACGAGAGTCTTGACCTCGGCAATCTCGTGGATATTCACGATAGCGGACCGGTGAATACGAATGAATTGTGATACATCGAGTCTAGCCTGCAAGTTGGTCATGGTCTCACGGATGAAATGCGAACCGTGGCGAAGATGCAGGCGCACATAGTCCTTTTCGGCTTCGATCCAGCGCAGTTCCGAGGTGCGGACGAAGAACAACTGGCCGCCCGATCTCAGGATCAGCAAGTCCGCGGGGGTTTGCACCACCGCGCGTTGGACAGTCTCACTCTCGATGGGGGCGGGTTGCGTCTGGCGCGCGATCTGCTGCTTGGCCCGCGCCAGGACCGCCGCGAAGCGAGCTCGGGTGAAGGGCTTGAGCAGATAGTCGAAGGCGCAAGCCTCGAAGGCCGAGACGGCATAGTCGCGATGGGCGGTAACAAAAATCGTAGTGGGCAGCCAATGAAGGGACCCGAGTACTTCAAGTCCGTTTCCTTCGGGCATCTCGACATCGAGAAAGAGCAGCGCAGGCCGCAGTTGCTGAATGGCGGCAATAGCCGAGGCGCCATCGTTGCACTCGGCCACAATCTGGATAGAGGAATCCTCATCCAGCAACGACCGCAGACGGGCTCGCGCCGGCGGTTCGTCGTCGACGATCACAGTCGCAATTGGCTCATGGGGCGTGCCGCCGCTCATCCTTTCAATTCCTCGACTTCGCCGACGAAAGGAAAGGCAGCCTCCACCATGAAACCGTTGGGGGTGTCGGAGATATGAAGGGCGGCGTCTTCACCGAAGATCCTGCGCAGGCGCGCGCGCGAGTTTCTCAATCCGATCCCGGCGCTCTTATCCCTCTGCCCACCGGAACCAGGTCCGTTGTCGGCGACACGCAAGCGGACCAGGCCGTTGCTGCGCTCCGATTCTATGCGCAACTCTCCGCCCTGTGCGCGCTTGGCGATGCCATGATGGAAAGCGTTTTCGACCAACGGCTGAAGAATCAGATGCGGCACATAGGCATCGAGAGTTTGAGGATCGATCCGTTGTTCCACCGTGAAGCGGTCGCCAAAGCGGACGCGCTGAATATCGATATACAACTGCACGGCGCGCAACTCGTCGCGCAGTGGCACATTCTGCACCTCGCCGCTGTCCAGGCTGAGTCGCAGAAGACCGCTCAGATTCGCAATCATATCGTCGGCGGCGCGGGGATCAGTATGGATCAATCCGGAGATGGCATTGAGCGTATTAAAAAGGAAATGAGGACGGAGCTGCTGTTTCAGGGTCTGCAATTGCGCCAATGACAGCTCGCTCTCCAACTCCGCGGCATAGACGCGCGCATCGCGCATTTCGTAGTAGTACTGCACGCCATAGGCGATGCCGACGATGGTCCAGTAGAGCCAGAAATTCCACTCCATCATTCCGGTGAAGCTGACCCCGAATCGTTGCCAAGGGCTGGAGATTTGCGCCAGGTCCGGACGAATCCAAGCGGGAACCAGCATCCATTCCATGCTGACAAGCACCATCACAACCAATGCGCAAGCGAGATGCGCCCCGATCCAACTCATACGCGATACGATCGAGTTCTTTGCGAACCTGGCGAAGAGGAGAATCGGCGCCGTCAAAAGCGCCCACATACCATAAGAAGCGATGGGATAACCCGCGACATTGGCCCAGGAGGCCTCCTGGGCCGCCACGCGCAGGTCGATGTAGCTGTTGAGGGTGTTGAAGAGACAGAAAAACAGCCAAACGCCCATCACCAGAGCGCACTGGCGTCCGAGGTTCCATCCGGATGGCCGCGTCGTAAGTTCGTTCATCATAATGAGGCGGAGGAACGATCTTCCATCCCTCCGCCAACAGTCTAACAGCATCTTGTTTTCTTTCCACTTCCAGCCGTAATGATGTTCACCCTATCGCGGCTCGACCATCCGAATGCGCCCGCTTCCGGAATCCTCGATGTAAAGCACACCGTTGCCGTCGACCGCGACTCCCGCCGGGGAGATTTCTGCCGCTGTCGCCGCTCCTCCGTCGCCCGTGAATCCTTCAGTGCCGTTGCCTGCCACGGTGGTGATGATGTGGCTCTTGGCATCCACGCGGCGAATGCGGGAAGTGCCATCGGAAATGAATACATTGCCAAGCTTGTCAACAGCGATGCGCCAGGGATTGCAAAGCCCCGCCTGGGTCGCCGGTCCGCCGTCGCCGGAGTAGGCGCAGGCCCAGGGCACGGTGCCGTTGCCCGCGATCGTCTGGATGATGCCGGATTTGGCAATGACTTCGCGGATGCGTCCGTTCGCCTGGTCGGCGATGTAGATGTTCCCCGCTTGATCGATTGCGGTCTCATAGGGATTGTTCAACTCAGCATTGACAGCCAGTCCGCCATCGCCGCTCAATCCGGCCGTACCGTTACCAGCGACGGTCGTGATGATGCCGGTCTTCGCGTTCACCATGCGAATGCGCTCGTTATACGTATCCGGGACATAGACGTTGCCCGCGGCATCGACGCCGCCGACGCTCTCCAAGCCGCCAAACTCAGCATTGATCGCCGGTCCGCCATCGCCCGAGTAGCCAAATACCCCATTGCCCGCCACGATCGTGAGGATGCCTGTGATGGCATCGACGCGGCGAACGCTGTCCGATGCCCAGTCATCAAAATAGATGTTCCCGGCCGCATCGGCAGTCACATCGCCGGGATAGCCCATCGTCGCTTCGGTAGCCGGTACGCCATTGCCGGTGACGCCGTAAGCGCCGTGCGGATTGCCGGCAACGTCCTCTATCCGATTCGTTCTCAGATCAACGCGACGAACGCGGTTGTTATCGTTATCGGCGATGAAGAGATGGCCGTCGTGATCGACACAAATCCCGGTAGTAAATCCCACCGCGATTCCAATTTGAGCATCCAGAGCCCATCCTCCGTCGCCAGCCAACCCGCCACCCGCGACGGTTCCGATGATGCCCGTTCTTGAGTCGATGCGGCGAACGCGTCCGTTGCCAAGATCGGCAATGAGAACGTTTCCGTCGGTCCCGGACACTACTTGATTGGGGTAGGAAAACTCCGCCAGCAGGGCCGATTCGCGATCTCCGGCAAAGCCGACTGAACCATTGCCGGCAATCGTCGAAATGATGCCGGTGGCGGCGCTGACGCGGCGTATGCGCGTGTTGTTAAAGTCGTCGATCAACAGATTGCCGGCGCCGTCCAGTGCAACTCCAAAGGGAAAGTTGAGTTCCGCCGCCGTTGCCGGTCCGCCGTCGCCGCTGAAGCCCCAGCCGCCATTGCCCGCATAAGTTGAAATGTCTCCCGTCTTGCCGTCCACGCGGCGAATGACGCTGTTACTCGAATCCGCAATGAAGACATCGCCCCGCGCATCGATCGCCAGCGAGTTGGGATAATTCAGTTGCGCGACCGTAGCCGGCCCGCCATCACCGCTATAGCCGCAAATGGGCGAGCCGCCAGCCGCCGGAGCGGTTCCGGCGATGGTGTGAACCACGCCATTGCGATCGATCTTGCGCACCAGGCAGTTGCCGTAGTCGGCGATGTAAATCTGTCCCTGAGCATCGTGGGTAGTTTCATAGGGGCCGTTGAAGTTGGCTGCTGTAGCTGGTCCGCCATCGCCGCCGTATCCGGCGGCGCCGGTGCCGGCAATCGTATGAATCTCATGTGTTGCGCCGCTGACCAGCCGAATCCGGTTGTTGGAGCGGTCGGTGATGACCAGATTGCCAGAGGCTTCAACATCCACGCCCAGATCGGTGCCGAGCTTGGCCTCCAACGCCGCTTCGCCATCGCCGGAGAATCCGTAGATCCCGGTGCCCGCCACGCGTCTCACTTCGCCCATACGGTCCACAGAGTAAACACTGTTGGTGTTGAAGTCCGTAAAGTAATATCCGCCATCTGCGGACACGGCAATACTGCGTGGAGATATTGCCTGTTTATGCACCGCACCCTCGACCGGATGCCCGCCAGCCATGGTCGTGATGATCGCTTGCGGATGAGCGGAAACCCCACCCAACAATACGAACGCAACCGGGAGTGTTTGGAGAAAACGTCCCCGGTGAAGATAACCGATCCTAGCTACTGCGTGAGTGAACATGAATCATTCGCCTTTCTGTGGTCTCAAGACCAAAACCATCCTAAGGCGAACCGGATCGAGTTACTTGCTCCTTGCGACGAGCGGTTTTCGGTTGGCGGCAGGCGGTGGGATCGACAGGATGAAACCCCGTTGCAGCAACGCACTTGTCCTCTGCAAAACCGTTCCCACTCGCTCCGGATTGCAGAGTACCGCTGCGACCCTTGAGCCGACGCATACCTCTGACTTGTGGAAGATACTAATTATTCATGTCGATAAGCTCATCAAGAGGAGATTCGTAACGTGAAGTCGCCTAGTGTCCGGGTTCGGATTCTGACAGTCCGAAAGCGATCCCCTGTCCCAAGCGTTTTATTGGACTGGTCACGCGAACGGCAGCAGTATCACAGCTTCGATTTTCAGCCGGGGCGCCCAGCATAACGCGTAGCGAGTTTCTCCAAACACTGGGTTACTGCAAGATTCTATATTTACAACGCCTAATTGAAAACCATGGGATTCTCCAGTTGAAAATCTTCTCGGAGTTCCACTGAATTTCCCTGGATGCAGCTTCCGTCTCAATTTCGCCTACACTCATATTTAACCACGGCAGATTTCCGTGAAGGACAGCAATGCCAAGACTCGGCGGTCTTCATTATCACTCCGACCTGGCCGTTTGAGTTGCGACAGCGGACATTTTCATTGAAGTCAAAATTGAACTGCGGGAGAGGTGTGTCCGCCGACCTTGCGCAGCCCGCTCAGCAGTGTCTTCTTGACGATTCGTGACCAACGGACCCCTCCTCTCCTCAGTCGAAAATTGTTGCGAAACTGCTTCCGAATTACGAAATCAAGCTCTCGTCACGTCCAGATGGAATTTTGGCGAGGGACAGCTCAACAGCCGGCTAGTGATCCGAGACTCCAGTCAACTCCACACGTTTGTCGATGTCTTTGTCTTGAACGATGACCGCGACCCACGGCGTATGCGGATCGATGATGTGAGCGCGCCATTCGATCTGCTGGCTTGGATGCTCGTCGACATTCACCTGCTGCGTTGCAGGTCCTTCCAACTCCAGGTTGTTGGCGCGGACTGCAAACTGGTGCGCGCCGCTGCCTTCGGCGGTGAGGCGCAGAAGGACGCCATGCTCCCCGTCGGCCTGCGAGCTCGCAGACACATCGACGGCGTGGCCGTGACGGAGGTCGGCGCGATACAGGCCTGCCGAGAGAACCGTGAGTGTCACGTGCTCCAGTCCCCTGCGAATCGTATAGCGTCCCTGGGGAAGCGCAATACGGAAACGGTTGCCTGGTTCTTCAAGAGCGGCCGTGCGCACGGTTTTTGCCGTTTGATCTACGATCTGCACGGGAGCTGAGCCGCCTGGATCGACTTCGCCCTCGATAACAGCGGGGCCGCTGAGATCGCGCATGAGCCATATCCACTCGCCGACGGGCTGCGTCCATACCTCCTTATAGGTCCAGCAGATCTGCGTAGGCCAGTAGGGAGCATCAGCATTGCCGCGCGTCTCGATACCCACGGGCAGGGCGCCGACCAACTGGCCTGAGCGGCCACTGTAGAGCGGAGTCCAGTCGTATCCCTCGCCGTACATGATGCTCGACGAGAATGGATTGCGGCCCACAAACCACTGAGCTTGGTCTTGCGCGAGGTTTTCGCCCTCCATGTCGTTGCGCAACTGGCTGGCGGCGGAGAGAGCCTTGGCCTGCGAGAGCAGCACGCTGGAGTTGCCGCGAAAGTCGAACCACACCGGGAAGCGGCGCAGATAATATTCGCCGCCGAGCGGGATCCCCTGGTGAACTTGGCCGAGGAAGACGTCGTGATCGGCCATGCGCAGGGGCGTCCAACTTTTGGATTGCGGCAGAAGCTGGACATCGCTCTCGCGGTAGATACCGGCGGGGAGCATGTTAAACGGCGCAGTGGCCGAGACAACGGCCTGCTGGTAATACTTGGTATGCAGCACGACGGCGGAGTACCAGTTGATCCAATGGGGATCGTCGGGGAGCGCTTCGCAGAGGTGCGTCAACGCGACGACAGGCTCTTCTTCCTGGCCTATGTGGAACCTGTGAAAAAGATTCTCGCGCGCAGGGCTCGTGTAGAAGAAGCCAGTCATGGGGATATTCCACGGCTGCATCGCCCGTTCCTGTGAGGCCATGATCTTGTCGGCAAGTTCGATGGCTGCGTCCGCATAACGGCGGTCGCCGGTGACCTTATAGAGGTCAACTGAAGCGATGGCGCCGAAGGATATCCGCTCCAGTTCGTCAGACTGTCCGTAAACCTCGGGTAGCGGCGCCGCGGACTTCAGGCCCTCCATAGCAAATCCCCAGTCCTGTTCGGCCGTAGCCAGGCTACGGTTAGCAAGCTCGGAGTCAGAGTCGTGAAGCACACGCGCTGCGATTGCTTCGACAGCCGCTACGCGAAAGTTCCACTCAGGATTGTTGACGGCTTCTCCGTGGCGATCATCGGCGTCTCCGATGATGCCGTTTGTCCAATAGGCGATCAATTGGCCGGTGCTTCGGTAGCCGTCACCGAAGCTGGTTTTCAGCACCCATCGAAGTCCCCACTTTGCCTCTTCAAGCACGCGCTGTGCAAGGGCAGGATCTTCATTTTGGCGATTGAGACGCTCCGCGAGCTCGAACAGCGCGTAAGACATGCCAGGCGTGTTGCCGGTAGCGCTAAGATCGCCGGCGTCATGATAACCGCCATTCACGATGATGCGCTTGTCATTGTGTGTGCTGTAGTCGTCCTGGTGGCAGATACCGTGAATGCCTGGAATCACGGTGCCGCAGCGCTCGCCGTACATGAAGTTCACAGCTTTGAGAATGCTGTCGCGCCAGGCGTCGTCGCCGATACGAAACGAGCGCGTGGTAACCGCGCCGGAACGAAGAACGTATTGCCCCGGTTGATGCACTTCAGAGAAATCCAGCACCTGATAGCTGCCCAAGCTTGTTTTCTTCTGCTCGACATATTTGGTCAAAACGATTTCGCCGGTGGCGGAGTTGACCAGCGAAAACCGCGGTGCTTTCAAGTCGCTGGCAATTGCTGTCTTGGTTGCGCCGCTTATGTAGCCGGAATGGCTAAACGCGATGTGATCGGGCGAAACATCCCATCCCTCGACATGATCGGGAACGACGGCTTCGAGGGCAAGCTGGCCTATATAAAGAACTGTCTTGTCCCCGGGATCGGGATACATTTTTGGCAGCGTATAACCTATTTCGAGGGCCGTGATCCGATCGCGGTCGAGAGGCGCGATCTCCCACACAACATGATTCCACTCACGGTTTTTGAGCGGGATTGATTCATGCCGGCCTTCGTTGGCGCTGTCAGGAAGCAGGTGAGCGCCCTCATTATGCAAGGTCAACTTGGCAGAAATGGCCGGCGCTCCGTTGATCTCCGGATAGATCCAAACGGAAATGCGGTTGAAGGCGCGCCAATCTTCGGAAGGAAAGTGGCGCGTAGCGATCAGATCCAGCCATTCGTCGCTGTCAATGATGTGACTGGGGTTCCAGGTCGAGCGCATTTGAAGCGAGTGCGCGCCATCCTTCACGTGCTCGGTGGCGAGAGAGATTTCCCCTTCGCCTTTGAGCGACCAATTGGAGATGTCTTCCATGCCATCGAGCAGTCGCGAGTTGAGAACCGGCTTGTTGAGCCAGCGAAACTCGGCGCCATTCTCCTGAACCGGCTGCATGGGCAGCGGAGCGATAGGCTCCTGGCTTATGGCAGAGGAGATCGCCATGCCGCCAAGCCCGGCCCACAGGAGCAACGCGAGAGAACACCATTTCAGATCGAGAGAACGTAAAAGCGCCATCTGTGTGCCTCGAAATCGCTTGATCTAACGGTAGACCGTTATCATTGCGCCGGTTCAAAAAACGTGCGTTGAGTCAAGAGCCTGATGGAATCGGCAGCCTGGAAGCGTTGCAAGAAGCTTGGCGTGGCGTTATTGATCCGGCAATAAATGAGTGACATTCCTTCCCACCCATTCCCGCAACAAACGCGGGAATGGATGGGGCAGCCACACAGTATTGATTTGCCGGATCATTAGTAGGCATGAATCAACTCCACGCTTACGCCGCCGATTCTGTCGGTGTCCATATAGTTGTACTGCCCGGAATCAGGCTTTCCGACATCGCCCCATGCTCCGGCCTGCCAAACGGTAAATCCAAGTCCCTCGAATGCTGCGGCGGCTTTGGGCAGGTCACTTACTAGTATGCCAACGTGTTGAATGCCCTCGCCATGGAGCTTAAGGAAATCTTCATAAACATTGGCGGGGGTGGCGGGCGGCTGAATGAACTCGTAGCTGATGGCGCCGACCCGCTGGAAGCCCACATCGAAGAACAGCGAGAGCGGCTGGCCGCGATAACGCGAGTCGTCCCGCGGCGTTGCGTGTTCGATCTGAAAGCCTGGAAAGCCGAGTTTCTGCCAGAAAGCGGAGACCGCAGGCGCATCGCGAACGTCAGGAGCGAGGTGGGTGACGGTTATCTGCTCCAGCGGTTTGGGGGCGCCGCCCGGCCAGCAAACAAGGCCCAGAACATATTTCCCTTGCGGCTCGGTGTCGAAGTAGGTGTAGGTCACCGGGGTGTGATCGATGTCAAGTGTGACCTGCTGCAGCACGCCTATACCGAGACCGGCCATGCGCTGAATCTCTTTGTCCATCGCGTCCTTTGTGGGAACCTCATGGACCACTGAGAAGATGCCATCCTTGTGCTTGTTCAGAAAATCATGGTAGGAATTCGACTGGCCTTCGGCTGGCTGGACGAAGTTGATCGTCAGGTTGCCTAGCCTTCCGGTGACCTGACGCGCGGAGATGGTCACGGGTTTACCATGATCGTTCCCAACCGCCCTGGTGCTCGGATACTTGTGAACGTCGGTCATCCCGAGTGCAATCCAGGCGGGCAAAATCGCGTCAACGTTGCGCGTGAGCCACGTGACCCGGTTTACGGCTTGATAGTAATCTGGCAACTGGGCGTGGCACGCTCCAACAAGAAGACCCACTACAGCAAGACAGTGCAAAAGTTTCATCTGCTTCTCCGTTCTTTAGGAATTCCCGCGCAAATCGGTTGCAAACATAATCGCAAAACGAAAGAATCGCGCAGAGACAAATCTACCTTGACGCTTTAGCTGCCACATATTAAATAATCGTTTGTAGGTTGTCAAGGATCGCCAGGTGTGTCTCGCCAAAATTCCGATCTGCCGTCGAATCAAGTGTATAAACTAGGAGTCCACTTTGGCACGTTACCATGCGAAACTGGTTCATGCTCCGCATGTTGAAGCTCTTGCTCGATCTGTTCCTTCGTTTCTTCCGTTCTCGCCGCAACCTCCTTTTAGAAAACCTGGCTCTTCGGCAGCAACCCGCCGTTTTGAAGCAGC
>Ga0181520_10011212_pt1 | contig 11826 bp, 4 predicted proteins | sample PEATcosm2014_Bin_29_FD_132451 | JGI IMG/M metagenome (GOLD analysis project Ga0181520, IMG submission 132451) | Peatland microbial communities from MTU Mesocosm Facility, Houghton, MI, USA - PEATcosm2014_Bin02_30_metaG | ecosystem: Environmental > Terrestrial > Soil > Wetlands > Peat | place...
CACCCAGGGAGGCGCGATCGACATAGGGATCGAAAATAATTACCTTCAATCCCAGCGCCCGCGCTTTGTGGTAAAGCACTCTGCCGATCTTGCCGAAGCCAACAATACCCAGTATCTTTCCCCGCACGCGAAAGAGCGGCATCCCCGCTTGCAGGTCATAAACCCCTGACTTGATGGCCCGATCGAAAAAGGTAACCTTACGGGCAAGGGACAGCAGTAAGGCCAGCGCGTGGTCGGAAACTTCCTCCACGCAATAAGATGGAACATTCGTCACCACAATGCCCTGCCGGGTGGCTTCCGCGACGTCAATATTGTCCAGGCCAATGCCAAACCGTCCGATAGCAACGCAATGGGGAGCGGCCTGGATGACCCTGGCCGTGACAGGTTTCCAGCAGGTGAGGATTCCATTGGCCTCCGGCGCAAGGTTGGTCAAATCATCTTCCGCACCGGTGCTGGAGACCAACACGCCAGTGTCAACACGTGCCAGGATAGCCTTCTCAATCTGCAAGTCCTTCCAGACGTAGTCGCTGATTAGAACTGCTTTTTGCATGGCTACGCACTATATCATTTTCCGACTTTGCTGCACGAGCCATGCGAGCAAGAAAGGGGATTGTGAAATAACGACCGATGGCAGAACGGCAGCGGACAATCCACCGGGATCGAGATCCCCGATCCGAGATCACGTGCAAGTGTGTGCCCGGTCGTGTTACATTTCACGCCCTTGGAGGGCGGTTGATGACCTCACACCGAGCCTGTTCGTATGTGATAGTTGCTCTGATTTTCACTTCCTCATTTTTCGCCGGTAGCCATACCGTTGGCCAGTCGCGGGAGTCGTGGCCGCCGCAGGCCCCGCAATATTGCTTCCACATGATCGGAAACGCTCATATTGATGCACCCTGGCTCTGGCCTTGGCAGGAGTCGATGTCCGTTGTGCTGAGCACCTTTCGGTCGGCGCTGGACCGAATGACCAAGGATCCTGATTTCACTTTTACGGCGAGTTCGGCGCAATTTTACGAATGGGTGGCGCAGGCTGACCCGGAGATGATGGAGGAAATTCGTCAGCGGGTGAAGGAAGGCCGGTGGGATGTTGTCGGTGGTTGGTGGGTCGAGCCCGACGTGAATATTCCCAACGGCGAGTCGCTGGTGCGGCAGGGACTGTACGGCCAGCAGGTATTTCAGAAATTGTTCGGGCGCCACGTGGTGACAGCTTACAATCCCGATGCATTCGGACACCCCGGCACGCTGCCCCAAATTCTCAAACTGCAAGGCATGAGCAGCTTCGTTTTCATGCGCCCCCTCCTTAATGAAAAGTCCCTCCCTGGCCCGCTGTTCTGGTGGCAGAGCCCCGACGGCACGCGGGTGCTGGCGTACAGAATTCCAATTTCCTACCTGACGTCGTCCGAGGCATTGCCCGACCGCCTGCGCCAAATCATGGCGGACTATCCCGGGCCGATCAAGGGCCTGATGGCGTTTTACGGGGTGGGGGATCACGGTGGCGGTCCGACAACAAAGGATGTTGGATCAATTCACGATTTACTCAAGCAACCAGGGGCGCCGCCGGTTCTCTTTAGCACCCCAACCCGTTATTTCAGCGAGGTCGGAAAGCTCCCCAAGTTGCCGATAGTTGCCGACGAGCTTCAACATGTTGCCGTGGGCTGCTACACGGCGGAATGGGAAATCAAGAAAAACAATCGCACTGTCGAAGCGGCTCTCGCCACGGGTGAGAAGATGGCCGAACTCGCGTCACTTCTGGCGGGGGCGAACTATCCCGCGGCGGATTTTGCGGAATCCTGGAAGAAAGTCTTGCTGATGCAGTTCCACGACAGTCTGGCGGGAACAGCTCTTCCTGCGCATTATGATGTGGCACGCTCAGCATACGGGTATGCACTGGAGGTGGCGGATCAGGCCATCAACCGTGCTGCGCAAGCAATCGCCTGGCAAATCCCAGCCATTGACCCGAATTCCGAGTACCTGGTTGTTTTCAATCCTCATGCCTGGAATGCCAACCTGAACGTCGAATACGATTTGGGGTTTGAATTTGCCGACCAGGCGCAAACGCAAATCAGTTTACTTGAAGATGAGCGGGGGAATCCCATTCCTCATCAATGGACGCAGGCCTCAACGATTACGGACCACCGCGTCAAGCTGGTCTTCGCCGCGCCAGTGCCCGCCTTTGGGTATCGGCAGTTTCGATTGCGAAAGGTGCAGGCAGGTGCACCACCGGCATCCACTGTTCATGCTTCGGAAAAGGAACTTGAAAACGAACACTTGCGCGTAAGCTTTGATAACAGTGGCGCGCTCGCGATTTATGACAAGGACGCAAAGGCTGAAGTATTTCGGGGTACTGGCGGCGCCCGCGCGGTGGTTCTGGACGACCCCAGCGACACCTGGAGCCACGATGTTCGCGCCTATACAGATGAAGTCGGCCACTTTGGCAACGCGCGCTTCCGCGTAATGGAGAACGGCCCGGTGCGGGTGTCGATCCGCGAACGGACCAGCTATGGGGCGTCCTCGCTTCAGACGGATTGGATCCTCCACGCCGGCAGCCGGAGCCTGGAAGCTCGCGTGCTCCTCGATTGGCATGAGCACTTGAAGGTACTGAAGTTCTCTTTCCCTCTGGACGTGGAAAGCCCGCGGCCCACTTACGAAATCCCATATGGGTACATAACGCGCAAAGCCAATGGGGACGAGGAACCCGGGCAGCGTTGGGTGGATCTTTCCGGCGCTCGCGTGGGTGGCGAGTACGGGCTCACCATCATCAACGATGCCAAGTACGGCTACAGCGTGCAAGGGAGCGATTTGCGAACCTCCATCGCGCGCGGAGCCGTCTACGCGCAACACATTCCCCGCCATGTGGACCCGAATGGCGAGTACCAATGGCAAGACCAGGGAGAACAGACGTTTCGAATGCTATTAACACCACACCAAGGGGCATGGCAGGATACGGGCGTGGTGCGGCGAGCCGAGGAGTTTACTGCCCCCGTGCCGGTTCTCTACCAGGGGATTCATCGCGGAAGCCGGCCTCTCGCCGCTTCGTTTCTTTCCGTGGATGTGCCGGATATCGTTGTGTCTGTGGTGAAGAAGACAGAAGTTGGCAACGACCTGATTGTCCGCTGCTACGAGACGGCAGGCCACCCTGTCCGGGCAACGCTTGAGCTTGGTCTGGTGAAGCGCCGATGGACGGGAACCTTCCGGCCTTTGGAAATCAAGACCCTGCTGGTGCCGAGGGCAGGCGGACCAATTCGCGAAGTCAACGTGCTGGAACAGTAAGCTGGTGGTTTCTGGTGTAGTGTCCAAACAACGGGTGGACAACGCTTCGGCTGTAGCGCTGGCATCCTGCCGGCACCGGAAAATGCCACCGGGGCGGCGGCGCTGCGTTCTCCAGCCAATGACTGAAGACTACACCCGCACGGCACTGTGTGGGTTTGAGCAGCTATCTTGATTTTATTGTGGAGCCACGCCGGCTTGGGTGATTCCAGGCAAGCCGATGGCGCATGGGTGTGATTTCGAAATGTCAATTTACAAGAAGTTCGGTTGGGCCCTTATTGCCGCAGTGGGGAGTATAAGCCTCGGCGCCATCGCCATATCCCGCGGAGAGCCCATCAACGCGGTGTGGCTGTTATCCGCCGCGGCGTGCGTGTACGCGCTGGGTTATCGCTTCTACAGCCGCTGGGTGGCCTACCGAATTCTGGAGGTGGATGGGAATCGTGCCACGCCGGCGGAGCGTCTGGATGACGGCCGCGATTTTGTTCCCACCAACAAGTGGGTGGTTTTTGGTCATCACTTTTCGGCGATCGCCGGCCCCGGGCCTTTGGTGGGCCCCGTTCTAGCCGCGCAGTTTGGGTATTTACCCGGCACGCTTTGGATTGTCATTGGCGGCGTGCTTGGCGGCGCCGTTCACGATTTCGTCACTCTGTTTTGCTCCATCCGCCGCGATGGAAAATCGCTGGGCCAGATGGCCAAGGAAGAAATCAGCGATCTGGGCGGTTACCTGGCATTCGCAGGGATTCTGTTCATCACAATTATTCTGATTGCTGTAATCGGCCTCGTGGTGGTCAACGCCCTTAAAGGCAGCCCCTGGGGCGTGTTCACCATCGCCATGACCATCCCGATTGCGGTCCTGATGGGTTTGTATGTCCGCTATCTGCGCCCCACCGGCATCCTGGAGTCGTCGGTGTTTGGCATCGTACTGTTGCTGGCAGCCGTGGTGGGGGGAAAGTATGTGGCGGAGTCTCCCGTCCTTGGCCCCTTTTTCAATCTCAGCGCTCCCACCCTGGCGGTGTTAATCATCATTTACGGATTTGTTGCTTCTGTCCTGCCCATCTGGCTCTTGCTTGCCCCGCGTGGATACTTGAGCACTTTCGTCAAAATCGGCACGATTCTTGCCCTGGCTGTGGGGATATTGGTTGCCCGCCCCAGCATGTTGCTGCCTCCACTCACCCGGTTCACAGATGGAACCGGTCCAATTTTTGCGGGCAAGGTATTCCCCTTTTGCTTCATCACCATCGCCTGCGGAGCGATTTCAGGATTTCACTCCTTGATCTGTTGTGGGACGACTCCCAAGTTGCTGGGGAAGGAAACCCAGGCACGAATGGTTGGTTACGGCAGCATGTTGGTGGAGTCCTTTGTGGCGGTGATGGCCATGGTGGCGGCATCGGTGCTACATCCCGGCGTGTATTTCGCCATCAACAGTCCCGCCGGCATCGTCGGTGCATTGCCGGAAAAGGCCGTGGCCACGATTTCGGCATGGGGATTCCCAGTGTCCGCGCAGCAGATGGCGGTGTTGGCGCATCGAATGGGCGAGCAGACACTCTTCAATCGAACTGGCGGCGCTCCGTCATTGGCAGTGGGCATGGCCGACATTTTCTCTTCGATCATGGGGAGTTCGGCCTGGGTGGGCGTCTGGTACCACTTTGCCATCATGTTTGAAGCACTTTTCATCCTGACCCTTCTCGATGCCGGCACTCGCGTGGGCCGCTTTATGTTGCAAGACCTGCTCGGCCATTTTTGGAAGCCAATGGGGCGTACAAGCTGGTATCCCAGCGTTTTCTTTACGAGTGCGGTTATCGTTGCCGCGTGGGGTTATTTTCTCTATCAAGGGGTCGTGGATCCTTTGGGAGGAATCAACAGCTTGTGGCCGCTATTTGGAATTGCCAATCAGGCCCTTGCTGCGATCTCATTATGTGTCGCCACTACGATTCTGATCAAAATGCGAAAGGCGCGCTGGTGCTGGGTGACCCTTACAACGCTGGCCTGGCTGCTTGTTGTCACGATAACTGCCAGCGCGGAAAAGATCTGGAGTGCCGACCCGCGGCTCGGTTTTCTGTCTCATGCCCGATTCCTTTCCGCACAACTCACAGCCGGGGTTGTCCAGGCTGGAACCGTTGCCGATATCCAACGTTTGATTTTCAACGACCGCCTGGATGCCGCCATTGCCGCCGGACTGATGATCCTTACAATTATCATTTTCATCGAGTCGGCCCGGCACTGCTGGCTCTTTGTCTCTGGAAAGACTGTGCCCGTACTTAGGGAAGCCCCGGTGCAGCCTTCGCAAATCGTGGATTGAGCCCACTCACTCTCAGCGCGCTCCGATGTCCGATTCATGGACTTTTTGTTAGCAACCTTCAATGGTTGAGGGAATCCTGTTTATGCCGCTCCTCTTTTCAGATATGATGTGCCGCCGTTGACCCCGCTCTCGGCGTACACATAAGGAGGAGATATGGGCACGAAGCAAGTCCGATCTAATTTGTTGACTTTATATTTAATTGCAATGGCATTGTGCTTGCCGGTACGCGCAAGCCTTGCCGCAACCAGCGAGAATCCCCCTTCGGGAGCGGCTCATGTCAGCCTGAATGGCGCTTGGAAGCTTTTCTATTTTCCCCAGGGCAAATTTCAGATTACCAACCCCGACCAACTGAAGACCCACGGGTTGACTCCCATCGAAGCGATGGTGCCCGGAGAGACGGCTCTTGACCTGTCGCGTCAGGGAATACTGCCTGCCGACCTGTTCTTTGGCGAGAACATCAAGAAGCTGAAGCCTTACGAATTGTACGAATGGTGGTACCAGCGCGAGTTTGCTACCCCCGCAGGCACGGTAGGCCGCAAGTTGGAACTACATTTTCGTGGAGTCGATTGCCTCGCTACCTATTGGCTGAACGGGAAAATCATCGGCGAATCGCAGGACTCAATGATTGATTACAGCTTTGATGTGACGGGGAAGCTGAATGCGACGGCGCCCAATGTGATTACGATCCGGCTGCGGTCACCCATCATCGAAGCCGCCGGCAAAGAATACGACCCGGCGTACACCGTCAAAGCCCTGGATACGAATCAGGAAGCCAATTGGATCCGGCGGCCGGCGCACAGTTACGGTTGGGACATCATGCCGCGCGCGGTGACGGCAGGCTTGTGGCGCCCGGTGGAACTGGTAATTCATGCCCCGCAAGAAATCACCACCATGTACTTCACCACGTTGGAGGCGGACGCGGCGCACGCCAGCCTGGTGGTCACCTACCAGCTCAAGACCGGACTTGAACTGATTCCGCAATTGCGTCTGCGGCTCCGGGCACAGTGCGGCGACGGCACTTTCACTTACACACAAAAGGTGGAGTTCCCGGTGGGACGGATGGAGATTGAGGTCAAGAACCCCAAGCTATGGTGGCCGAGGGGTTATGGTGACGCGAGCCTCTACAACGTCACCACCGACCTTCTTCAGGGCGATCAGGTTGTGGCCTCGCGCCAGGACACTATCGGAATTCGTAAAGCCGAGTTGATTCGCACCGAAATCACGACCATGGAAAAGCCCGGCCAGTTCATGTTCAAAGTGAATGGTGTGCCGATTCTGGTGAAGGGTTCCAATTGGGTTCCGGCCGATGCCTTTCACAGCCGGGACGCCGGGCGCTACGAGAAGATCATGGCGCTCTTCGTTGACCTGAAGTGCAACTTCCTGCGAAGTTGGGGCGGAAATGTCTATGAAGACGATGCCTTCTTCAACATCTGCGACCGCAATGGAATCATGGTGTGGCAGGACTTTGCCATGGCCGATGCCGTCTATCCGCTCACGGACGACTTCCTGGACATCATCAGGAAAGAGGCTGTTTCGGTGGTGAGTAAATTACGGAATCATCCTTCCCTGGTCCTCTGGACGGGGGATAACGAGGTTGATGGGGCCTACCTGTTCCACGGCCTGGACCCGGCGAAGAACAAGATCAACCGCGAAGTTATTCCCGATGTAGTGTTTCGCTGCGATCCTTACCGGCCGTATCTTCCCAGCTCACCCTACATTTCCCCGGAAGTGGCTGCCAAAGGGGATCATCGGCTAATGCCGGAAGAGCATCTGTGGGGCCCGCGCGACTACTTCAAGAGTACCTATTACACGGAGCACACGGCGGAATTTGTGAGCGAAGCGGGCTATCACGGCTGCCCCAGCCTGTCTTCTCTGAAGGGTTTCATCGACGAGCAGCACCTGTGGCCCGCCACCAACGACCCTCAGTGGGTCCTGCACTCCGTGGATTGGGCGGGGAATCCTTATCGCATCAAGCTGATGGCCAATCAAGTCCAGGAGCTATTCGGGGTGGTGCCGGACAATATCGAAGACTTCATTCTGGCGTCGCAGGTTTCGCAGGCCGAGGCCATGAAGTTTCTGATCGAAATGACCCGCCTCCGGAAGTGGAACAGCACCGGCCTGGTTTGGTGGAATGTGATGGACGGCTGGCCGCAGATTTCCGATGCCATCGTTGACTACTTCTTCAACAAGAAGCTTGCCTATTACTATATCCGCCGTGTGCAGGAGCCGGTCGTGGTTATGGTGGATGAGCCCAAAAACTGGCACTGTCGCGTGGTGGCCGGAAATGACTCGCGCGAAGATGCCAGCGGGCATTACCGCGTTTGGGACGCCGACTCGGGAGAAACCTTGCTCGAAGGGGACTACGCCACCAAAGCCAATGAGAATCTGGAACTTGGAACCATTCCGGTGTTCCATTCCGGCAAGCGGCTCTTTCTGATTGAATGGACGGCAAACGGCAAGAAGTACGCCAACCATTATCTGCAAGGCATGCCGCCCTATTCTCTGGCCCAGTATAAAGTGTGGCTCACCAAGATTGCTGCTTTGGAAGAGGGATTTGACCCCGCGACCATCGGCAAGTAAAGCTCTGGTGTGTGACGTGGCGCCGTGTGGCGCGGACCTACAAAACAGGTCCGCGCTACACTTCTCAACCCAGTTTACGGGATCAATATGATGAATAACTCATTGATATATTTTGGGATTTCATTGGCTGTTATTTCCGGCCTGATGAATGGAACCTTTACCCTGCCCATGCGTTATCTGGGCCGGTGGTCGTGGGAAAACGTCTGGGCTATTTTTACTGTGGTCGCCTGCGTGGTCATGCCGCCGGTTGTGTTGATTCTGACCGTCACGAATCCTCTGCAGGTTCTCGCGGCAGCACCGGGGCGTGCTGAAATTATCGCGGTGGCGACAGGTTTCATTTGGGGATTTGGCGCCGTTCTGTTCGGACTGGGCGTAAGCGCCATCGGTATTTCCATGGCAAACACCCTGGTTCTGGCCACCAGCGCGTCTCTGGGATCGGTGTTGCCCCTTCTCATCCTGGCGCCTGAGCGGCTCGGCCAACCGCAGGGTAAGGCCATCATGCTGGGCACGGTTACGGCTTTGGCCGGCATGGCCTTTTGCGGGTATGCGGGAGTCCTGCGCGAGCGGAGCGAAAAGGGGGGGGCCGGCGCCACACGGCAAATGGTGGGCACCGCCCGCCCCTTCTGGGTGGGGCTACTGATTTGTGCCGGCGCCGGTGTTATCTCCGCTCTCTTCAATGTGGGCTACAGCCTGTCGCAGGCAATCATGACCAGTGCCGTCCAAGCCGGCAACAGCCCGTTCGCCGGCTCCAATGTGATCTGGTTATTGGTGCTGGGCAGCGGCGCCATTGCCAATCTGGGCTATTGCACATACCTGCTGGGCAAGAACCGGACGTGGTCCAACTTCCGGCAACCCAAGGCCGTGCCCCTTTACATGCTCGCGATCCTCATGGGCCTGTTGTGGGGCGGCGGTATTTTTGTTTATGGCGCGGCTTCGCCCAAGCTGGGCAAGCTTGGACCGGCCATCGGTTGGCCGCTCAGTCTGGTCGTGAGCCTTGTTACGGCAAACTGCGTTGGATTTCTGACGGGAGAGTGGAAACTCAGTTCCGCTGCGGCCCGCCGCTGGATGATGGTGGGACTGGCAATCCTTTTAGTTGCGATTGGAATCCTGGGTTGGTCGGGAAGCTTGGCGAGTTGAGGGGGAATCCGAGTTGGGGGCAATAGTGTTCACTCAAGCTGACTGGTCCCAACTCGACCCCCTCACCCCCGGTCCCCATAGGCGCTAGAATAAAGCACCGTTGGCGAACAGCCCGCGCAGAGGGCGAAAGATCGTAGCCCATGGCGTAAGCCGTGGGTAAACTGGCACCCCACCGTGCCCGAGCCCCGTAAGGGGCGAAAGAAATCGCGATTAGAATTAGCGGCGGAGTCGTTTTCTTCAGCGGTTGATGCGATGGGGAGGGGATGCGAGGTCACCGCGCCGATGGGCTCTTTCGCCCCTCTGGGGCTGGGGGAATTATAGGGCGACCTCTCCACCCATAGCTCACGCTATGGGCTACGATCTTTCGCCCGCTACACGGGCTCGCTGCCCCATGGTGCTTATTCTAGCGCCTATGCCCCCGGCCCTCGCCCCCTTGGGGGAGAGGGTGGCCCTCAACCGGCGTTTTCGCCGGGCCAAGGCGGGACGGGTGAGGGGGTCGCGCGGCAACCGATGACCGCCTAATCCCCTGAATCCGGTTAAGTGAACAGCATTGAAGCCAGTGGTGCGATGAGTGCTTTTCTGTTGGGGTTGGGATGGGCCATTCCTTTTATGGTGGACACGCTTTGCGCTGCCCTTCTTCTGATCAAGGGGGAATTATGCGACACACGAGACTGGGAATTCTAATTATCGGGGTGATGGTTTACCTTGCTACCGGATTGGCGGCAGCGCAGGGTGAGGCGGCCCGGACCGATATCGTGATCAATGAGGGTTGGGAATTTCGGCAAGTGGCGCCGCCAAACAGCGATGGTGGGGTGTGGCGGCCGGCCAAGGTGCCGGGTGACGTGCATCTCGATTTGCTGCGGAACAAGCTCATTCCCGATCCCTTCTACCGTGACAACGAAGCCAAGCTGCAGTGGATTGAAGTCGCGAGCTGGGAGTATCGGACGACGATCAATATCACTCCCGAGACCCTCAAAAACCGAAATCTGGAACTGGTCTTCGACGGATTGGATGCATACGCCGAGGTCTTTTTGAACGGTTCGCAGGTGCTTGTGGCGAATAACATGTTTCGCATCTGGCGCGTGAACGCGAAACCCGTACTGCACGCCGGGGCGAATCAGTTACGCGTGGTGTTTCCTTCGCCGGACACTGCTGCGGCGCAGGCAGCGTCGGCCGATCCGTGGCGCCTGAAGACACATGTGGAAGAGAAGACGTACGTTCGCAAGGCCGCATATGAATACGGTTGGGATTGGGGGCCGACGTTTGTGACCAGCGGCGTGTGGCGTCCGGTACACCTGGAGGGCTGGGACGAAGCGCGCATCTCCAACCTGCACATCCGGCAGCTTGATGTAACAACCGCTGTGGCGCATTTGAATGGAGAGGTCGAAGTGACGGCGACAGAGAATGCAACCGCGGAGGTGAGCATCCGGTACTCGCAGGGTGGCAAGCCGGCGGCATCAACACGGAGCGTGTTGCTCCACGTGGGGGTGAATCACATTGATATGCCGCTGGAGATTGCCAAGCCGGATCTTTGGTATCCCGCGGGGTACGGCGCGCAGCCGCTCTATACGTTTACGGCAGAGGTGAAGGCACAGGGCCGCGTGGAGGATCATCGCGGTGTCACCACGGGTTTACGCTCCGTGGTACTGCGGCGCGACCTGGATAAGTGGGGGCGGTCGTTCGAGTTTGTGGTCAACGGCATCCCGGTCTTCGGCAAGGGTGCGGACGTGATTCCGTTCGACAGCTTCCCCAATCGGGTGACGGAGGAGAATTACCGGCGGATCTTGCAGTCGGCGAAAGACGCCAACATGAACATGCTCCGCCTGTGGGGCGGCGGCTACTACGAGAATGAGGAGTTCTACAAGCTCTGTGACGAACTGGGCATCATGCTATGGCAGGACTTCATGTTCGGTAATGACTGGCAGCCCGGATTGTATAGCTGGAAGCTGAACGTGGCGGCGGAGATTGAAGACCAGGTGAAGAGACTGCGCGATCATCCGAGCATCATCATTTGGAGTGGGAACAATGAGACGGAAGAAGCGATCTTCTGGAAGGATCGCCAGCAGTTGCCGGCAGACGTGCGCATCCAGATGTGGCAGGACTATGTTTCCACCTTCAGCGGCGTAATTCCTTCGGTGGTGGAGAGGCTTGACCCGCAGCGTCCGTACTGGCCAAGTTCGCCCAGCGCCGACTATGAAGAAACGTCCCCCACATTCCAGACGGGTGACGCGCACATTTGGGATGTATGGCATGGACGCGTGCCGTTTTCAACCTACGAGCAGCATCATGCGCGCTTTGTGACCGAATACGGATTCCAGTCGTTCCCGGAGATGAAAACAATCGAAGCCTTTACCTCACCCGAGGACCGCACGGGAATCTTCACGCCGGTAATGCTTGCCCACCAGAAGAACAATGAAGGGAATTCGCTCATTCAGGACTATCTGCTTAAAGATTATCCGGCGCCAAAGGATTTTGCGTCATTCCTCTACGTCAGCCAGGTGCTGCAGGCTGAGGGGATCAAGATCGGAGCCGAGCATCTCCGG
>Ga0181520_10011214_pt1 | contig 11825 bp, 11 predicted proteins | sample PEATcosm2014_Bin_29_FD_132451 | JGI IMG/M metagenome (GOLD analysis project Ga0181520, IMG submission 132451) | Peatland microbial communities from MTU Mesocosm Facility, Houghton, MI, USA - PEATcosm2014_Bin02_30_metaG | ecosystem: Environmental > Terrestrial > Soil > Wetlands > Peat | place...
CAAGGAGCCGCGATAGGGCTGGGCGTTCACGGCTCGGGTTGGGGGCCCTGCTGCCGAGCTTTCTGGTTGAGGCGCAGCACGATCTGGCGTTCGCGCTCCCCGTCCTGCTTGCGATTCAAACGGTAATAGAGCGAAGCCAGCTCAACGTGAACTTCTTGAAAGTCAGGAGACTCGCGCGCCACGCGTTCGAGGTCCTTTTCGGCCTCCTCCAGGTGTCCCACAGCGAGGTTTAGGGCACCCACCTGGAAGCGCGCGTTGAGGGAATCGGGCCGAAGCCGCAAGGCCCGTTCGAGGTACGGAGCGGCGCCGGCATTGTCGCCGCCCATGCGGAGCAAACGTCCGAAATGAAAATTGGCCTCAAAATCGTTCGGGTCCGCCTTAATTGCGCGTTCGAAGGCCGCTTTCGCGCCTTCGTTGTCGCCGCTATCCATCAGCGCCCGCCCGTACAACGACCAGCCACCCGGGAGTTTGGGGTCGCGATTGAGAGCCCTGTGAATTGTAGTCGCCGCAGTCTTGCTGTCTCCTGCCGAAAGCTGCGCCGCCCCCATCAGCAGGTTGGCCTCAGCGGCGTCGCCGTCTTTCAAAATACGATCGATGACCAATTCGCCTTTTTGGGCTTGTCCGTCGCGAATGAGCGCCGTCCCCAGAGCATAGTCCACCGCGCGGTCTTCAGGATGGGCTTGGTAAACGGGATCGAGAAGCGCCACCGCGTCGCGATTTCTCCCCAGCCGCAAGTAACAGTCGGCGAGAAGGTAGAGCGCCTGCCGGTTGTCGGGTTGTTCGCGCCGCAAGGTTTCCAATTCCGATGCCGCCTTTGCAAACTCGGCCTGCTTGTACCATGCCAGCGCCAGGTCGAGCCGAACGATCGGGTCGTTGGGAGCCTGCACGAGAGCGGCGTTATACTCGGCGATGGCCTCATCGAAACGGCCCACCGAGACCAGCACGATTCCCAGATTAGCTCGCGCTCCAATCATTTTTGGATCCAGCCGGATGACTTCCTGGTACTTGCGAATCGCCAGTTCCGTGTCGCCGAGTTGCTGGGCCTGGTCTGCCTCCTGAAACAATTGCTGCGGGTCGGGCGACTGCGCGGCGGTGCACGCCAAGGCAAGGACGAACGACACCCCACCAAGACCCAGTCCGCGGAGGGAATGGCGCTTCGGAATCGCGAGTGCCCCCGCGTTTGCGAGGGACGCCTGATCATGCAACGGCGAGTTGGAGTTTCTGTGGAGGCTCAGCATGACGGCCGATAGTTTACCGATGAGAGAGGTCTGAATGCCAGCGGTTTACGCAAGCGTTGATCTGGGTGGCACAAACATCAAATGCGCGTTTGGCGACGCGTCCGGGCGGATCATCTGTTCTGATTCCACCCCGACCGAATCCCACGAAGGCCCGCGCGGTGTGCTTGACCGCGTTGCGAGCTTGGTGAACGCGCTGAGTCAAAAGGCCGGCTCGCCGCCCGCCGCGCTGGGGATGGGATGCCCCGGCCTCGTCGACGTGAAAAACGGCGTCACGAAATTCTTCCCCAACCTCCCGACGAAGTGGCGCGACGTTACCGTGCGCGAGATTCTTTCCCCCCAGGTCGGATGTCCGGTCTACTTGTTGAACGACGTGCGGACGGCGACGCTGGGAGAGCTTACCTTCGGGCACGGACGCACCGCGCGCACGATGGCTTTCTTCGCACTGGGGACGGGAATCGGGGGCGGCGTCGTTATCGACGGCAAGATCCATCTCGGTCCGCTAGGCGCCGCTGGCGAACTCGGCCACCAGATCATCCTGCCCGACGGTCCGCGCTGTGGCTGTGGAAACCGTGGGTGTCTCGAAACTCTCGCCAGCGGACCGGCCATCACCGCCGAGGGAGTCCGGTTGATGCAAACCGGGCTCGCGCCCAAGCTCTACGACCTTTGCCAAGGCGAAGCCTCGCGGGTGACCACAAAGGAGATGGCGGAAGCGGCGTCCGTCGGAGACGACACGGTGCGTGAGGCCATCGTCCGCGCCGCGGAGTATCTCGGAATTGGGATCGTCAACGTCGTGGTGACCCTCCATCCCGATCTTATCGTTCTTGGAGGAGGTGTGTCGCTCATCGGCGGTCTCCTGTTCTCAACCGTTCGCCGGACGATTCACGAGCGCGTCCATATGTTCCCTACCGAGGGAATCGAACTCAAACCTTCGGAGCTCGGGGAACACGCCGGAACGCTCGGAGGCATTGCCCTGGCCATGAAAGGCGGAAATCTCGGAAATTGATTTATCCAGATGAACCTCCAAGAACCTATACCCTGCAACGGAGCGTGATATGACTTACTCGTATGATGACATCGCAAAAATGATTGATCATTCCTTATTAAACCCCAGTTTGACCAGCGCTGAGCTGGAGCGGGGTTGCCGCCTCGCGCTGGATTACGACTGCGCCAGCGTTTGCATCATGCCCTACCACTTGAAGCGGTGTGCTGAAATCCTCAAGGGCAGCACGGTGTATGCGAGCACCACGATCGGCTTTCCCCACGGCGGCCATACGACGGCAATTAAGGTTGCTGAAGCCAAGCGCGCGCTGGACGACGGCGGCCAAGAACTCGACATGGTCGTGAACATCAGCAAGGTCCTGAGCGGAGACTGGGATTACGTGCGGCAGGACATCAAGGCCGTGCTCGACGTGACCCATGGCCGCGGGCAGAAGATGAAGGTGATTTTCGAAAACTGCTACCTGAAGGACGAGCACAAGATCAAGCTCTGCGGAATCGGCGGAGACCTGGGCGTTGACTGGGTGAAGACTTCCACAGGTTACGGCACGGGTGGCGCCACCATCGACGACCTCAAGCTGATGCGCGCCCACTCCCCCGCGCACGTTCAGGTGAAAGCCGCCGGAGGCATTCGCGATTTGGATAAGCTGCTGGAGGTTCGCGCCCTCGGCGTGACGCGAGTCGGAGCAAGCCGCACGGGGGAGATTCTGGATGAGTGCATCCGCCGTCTGGAAGGCTTAGCTTCCTAGCTGGCCGGGGACCGTGGGCATCCTGCTCGCCTGGCACGGCCGCGTCTCCCTTGGGCAGTGGTGGCGGCGTCAAGTCGCCTCTACATTAAGGCCGCAAGCCTGCGAAGGCGGCGCTCGCCGCATTTAGGGTCGCAGCGATGTCGCCTTCGCTGTGGGAAGTGGAAACGAATGCCGCCTCGAATTGCGACGGAGGAAAGTAAACGCCGGATTCCAGGAGGGCACGGAAGAAGATTCCATAAGCTGACGTATCCGACTTCTTCGCGCTGGCGTAATCACCCACCGGATTTGCGGTGAAGAACGCCGTGAACATGGAGCCGACGCGATTGACCGTCAAAGCCACGCCCTGACGCGCGGCCTCCGCCATCAGTCCATTGGTCAGCTTGGCCGTCAGCAAATCCAAACGCTCATAGAGTCCGGGGCGCCGCAGAATTTCCAGCGTCTTCAGCCCCGCGGCCACAGCCAATGGGTTCCCCGAAAGTGTCCCGGCTTGATAGACCGGCCCGGTGGGAGCCACCTGATCCATCAGTCGCGCCTTGCCTCCGTACGCGCCCACGGGTAAGCCGCCGCCGATGATTTTGCCTAGCGTGGTCATGTCTGGATCGATCTTATAGAGTCGCTGCGCGCCACCGTAAGCAACGCGAAAGCCCGTCATCACCTCGTCGAAAATCAGAATGGTCCCCTGCTCCTCGGTCAGGGATCTAAGCTTCTGCAGGAATCCCGGGCGCGGCAGCACGCAGCCCATATTGCCCACCACCGGCTCTACGATGGCCGCCGCCAGCTCCATGCGATGAACCCTGAAGGCTTCTTCGAGAGCCCCGGTATCGTTGAACGGCACCGTCACCGTGAGCTCGGCAAGGGCGCGCGGCACGCCGGGACTGTCGGGCAAGCCCAGGGTAGCCACTCCCGAGCCAGCCTTGACCAGCAGACTGTCTCCATGCCCGTGATAGCAACCCTCGAACTTCAGGATCTTATCGCGCCCCGTCGCTGCGCGCGCCACGCGCAATGCCGAAAGCGTGGCCTCGGTGCCGGAATTCACCAAGCGTACCCGCTCGATGGAGGGATAAGCCTCCAAAATACGCTCAGCCAATTCCACTTCTCTAGGAGTGCAGGCGCCGAAACTTGTCCCCGTTTCGACCACCTTCGCCAGCTCTTCCACCACTTCCTGATGAGCGTGGCCCAGGATCAGGGGTCCCCAGGAGAGTACGTAGTCGATATAACTCTTCCCATCGATATCGGTCATCGTCGAGCCTTTGCCACTGGCGATGAATACAGGGTCACCGCCAACGGCACGAAAGGCGCGCACGGGTGAGTTCACTCCGCCCGGCATTAGTTTCCGGGCCTTCGCGAATAGCACTTGGGATTGGGTTGGCATGGATTTGGTTCCTGGTTCAAAAAGCGGGCATCAGCATTACTCCTGCGGCAGCTCGGGCCCCGCGAGCAGCTTGCCCACACCCGTTGCCACCAGTGCCCGGGCCAGACCCATATGAAGGCGCACAATGAGACCTAAATAAGACTGCGAGCCCTCCACAAGATCCTGCACGACCTCAAGAAACTTGCGGCTGTGCGTGCCGAACTCTATCATGCGCGTGGCAAGACTGCCACCCACAAACTCACCGTGATAGAACACCTTCGCCAAGCGCGCCCCCAGCGCCAAGGCCTTACCGAATTCGTTGCGCACGATCTCCGGGTAGAGTTCGGGCAGACCCTCCAGCAACGCCTTCGCGAGCAGATCGCCGGACCGCAGAGCGTAGTAAATGCCTTCGCCGGTTACAGGATCCACCAGGCCACCAGCATCGCCGACCATGCCCCACCCCACTCCCTGGAGGCGCAGGCTTTCCCAACCTTCCACGGAAAGCGAAGGTAACAAGTGGCTAAAGACGCGTTGCGGATCCGGCGCATAGCCAAACCTTTGCATGAAGGCGTCCAGCCTCTCTCGCAGGGCCGCCATGGGTTCCTCTCCGGCCTTGGCGCAGATGCCGATGGAAACGTGGTCCTGGCGCGGAAAAGCCCAAGCGTAGCCCTCAAACTTGTCGTAAAACTGGATACGCAGGACGTCGTCCCTGACCGGAAGATAATAGCCGAACGTCAGCATGAAATCTCGAGGAAGAAAGTCTGGCGCAAGCGTCTGCCGCAGGCGGGAACGCGCGCCCGCCGCCAATACGACAAAGTCCGCCCGATAAGATTTCGCGCGGCCGGTGATCTCCCACGTCGAGTGCCTCCGCTGCAAGCGCAGAATGCGGTCTGCCACAACCTCCGCACCTGCTTCCTCGGCGCGCCGGAGGAGCAAGTGGTTCAGTGTGGCGCGCGAATAAATTGCGAGCGGCGCGCGCAGATGAAAACGCAAGGCCGCCCCCGTGGGAGCCAAGAATTCTGCGTCGTAGACCAGATTGCCGCCAGCACTTGTCTGCGCTAGAAACGGATAGCGCCGCAAGGCCTTGTGACTGAGCCCGCCACCACAGGGCTTTTCCCAGCCCAGCTTTTCTTCGAAGACGAGTACGCGATGGCCAGTGCCGCCTGTGCCGCACAAGTCCCAGCCCTGCGCCAAGCTCTCGGCGGTCGTCGCGCCCGCCGGCCCGCCTCCGATGATCGCGATGGTTTGTATTTTCATTTTAGGAGCTCGAGGCCCCCGCGGTGTCCGGACACGTTGCCGCGCCCGTATCACTTAATAATTTGCCTCAATTGGCGTGGTAGAGCAAGAACGCTGCGTTTCACGGGTCGCCCTTAACTCCCCCCGGCAGAATAGCAGGGTCTGCTGGCGCGGTCGCCAGCGTGCATGTATACTGGCCGCCGTTCGAAAATTTCCTTATCGTGTTCCGGGTCTTGTGGAGTTGAGAATCATGCCAGCCTTGCCTCGATCGATGCGGCCCCGCGCCTCCGCTCTTCTCATTATTTCGTCGTTCATTGCCTTGGACTTCTGCTTTCCGGGATGGCCCCTTAGGTCAGGCAGCGCGGGCCAAGGCGTTTCCGCTAATTACGACGAGTCCAAGGCCGGAACTTTCACACTTCCCGACCCGCTGATTTTCACTGACGGCAGGCCGGTCAAGACCGCACAGGAATGGAGTAAGGCCCGTCGCGCCGAGATTCTCCGGCTTCTGGAGACGAATGTGTATGGGCGTACTCCACCGCCACCAAAGCATCTCCGCTTTCAAGTTTTTGACCTCGACAAGTTAGCGTTGGGCGGCAAGGCCATTCGCAAGCAGGTGACGATCTATTTCTCCACGCCGAGTTCCGAGGCGCACGAAGACCTGCTTATTTACACTCCTACCAATGCACCCAAGCCGGTTCCACTGATTCTCGAAATCAACTTCTCTGGCAATCAATCCGTCACCAACGATCCTGAGGTCAAGGCTGCGACCCTTTGGATCGGTAAACCGCCGGTGCAGCAACTGGCGCCCGACCGAATGCGGGGAACCGATAAGGAGTTCGTCCTTGCGAAGCTCCTCGACCGCGGTTACGGCTTTGCTACGGTTTGCTATCAGGAGATCGAACCCGATTTCAAGGATGGGTACAAGATGGGCGGCCTCCGCCAACGATTCTTTTCGCCCGGCCAGACCGAGCCTGAGCCCGACGGGTGGGGAGCCATCGGGGCGTGGGCTTACGGATTGAGCCGCGCTATGGACTACCTTGAAGCAGAAAAGAATGTTGACGCCCACCGCGTGGCGGTCATGGGTCATTCGCGGCTGGGGAAGACCGCGCTGTGGGCCGGCGCTCAAGACCAGCGCTTCGCCATGGTGCTCTCGAGTTGTTCTGGAAGAGGAGGCGCTTCCCCCTGGCGGCGCAGCTATGGCGAAACTCTCGAAAGCATGTCTGTGGCCTTTCCGTTTTGGTTCTGCCCCAATCTTTGGAAATATGTTGGCCAGGTGGATCAGCTTCCGGTCGACTCCGACGAGCTGATCGCGTTGATCGCTCCCCGCCCCGTTTATATTACCAGCGCGCAAGAGGACCAGTGGGCGGACCCGCGAGGCATGTTTATGGCGGCAGTCGCGGCGGGGCCCGTCTATCAACTGCTTCATGCGGAGGGTTTGGGCACGGACCGGATGCCGGATCTCAATCAACCCATCATGCATACCATCGCATTCCATCTTCGGGCGGGAAAACACGCGGTGACGGCATACGATTGGGACCAGTTCCTGGCTTTCGCTGACCTACATCTGCGCGCGCAGTGAGGCTACTGTATCTCTATCGTTAGGAGGAGTTCGCCAATCCCATGGGGAAATACCTTTCTTCACTTTCTGCGTTATTTTTCGTCACCCTCGCCAGTGCGATGCCGCTTGCCGCCGGGGACTTTCGTGCCGGTGCGGCCAAAATCGTGATCACCCCCGACATCCATTCCGGCCGCGTTTATATTGCCGGCTACGATCAAAATCGGATTGCGACGGGCATCCACGATGACCTTTACGCGCGCTGCCTTGCCATGGCGACGGGCGATCAGACCCTGGTGGTTTGCTCCGCGGACCTGATCGGCCTCTTCAACGACGACGTGGAGAAAATCCGGGAATTGGTGAAGGCCCAGGCGCCGAAAGTGACGCACCTGATTGTGGCCTCCACACACGACCACGAGGGCCCCGACACCATGGGTCTTTGGGGGCCTGGGGCTCTGCAATCGGGCATCGATGAGAAATACATGATGTGGTTGCGGGAGCGCATCGCCAAGGCCGCCGTGGAAGCGGCCCAATCGATGCAGCCGGCGAGGCTCACGCTCGGGCGCGACGATCATCCCCTGCTCGCGCTTTTGCAATCCGACAGCAGGCCTCCTTATGTGAAGGACCCCTATCTTTTCGTCATGCATCTCGCCGCCGCGGCAGGCGGGAAGCCTATTGCCAACTTGGTTAATTGGAGCGACCACCCTGAGACATTGGGCGGAAAGAACACGGAAATTACCGCCGACTACCCACACTGGTTGTGCCAATACGTGGAAGCGCGTTTGGGTGGAACGGCTATTTTTCTGAATGGGTCGATCGGCGGGCTGCTTTCCACCAATGGCAGTGCCGTGGCGCTCCAGGATCCGGGCACGGGTGAAGTGGCCGCGGACGACACGTGGCGCAAAGCCGAGCTTGTGGGAAACACCGTTGGCCAACTTGCCGAGCGCGCCGTGAAGGCCGGGGAAGAATCCAAGGTGGATTTCATCGCCTTCCGCGGCGCCACGCTTTTTGTGCCCCTGCACAACGATGGTTTTCGCGTCGCGAACGCCGCGGGAGTCTTCGGCGGGCGCAAGCCTCTCTACACGAACGGCCAGCTCGATCGGTCGACCGTGGAAAAGGAAGTTCCCGGCATGGGCAAGCTGAAAGTCTCCACGGGCCGAGGCCTGCGAACGGAAGTCAGCTATATTCGCCTCCTGATGGGCACGCATTTGGTAGCGGAAATCGTGACGGTGCCCGGCGAGGTCTATCCTGAGCTCGTGAACGGCGGCATCACTCGCTATCCCGGCGCCGACTATCCCGACGCGCCATTTGAGCCCGCCATTCGCCCGCACCTGAAGAGCAAATACCAATTCATTTTTGGACTTGCCAACGACGAACTCGGTTACATCATTCCCAAAGCCGAGTTTGACGATCAGCCGCCCTGGCTGCGGAATAAGAAAGACCGCTGGTACGGAGAGGTCAATTCCACAGGGCCGGACATCGCCGGCGCCGTCACCAAGGCGCTCGTCGGGATGATCGAAGGAAAGCAGTAGGCAGAAGGCAGTTGGCGGAAAGCAGAAGGCGGCCCTGGAAGTGTGATATTGACCCCCATGGGTACGAAAGCCCGCGTAGCGGGCTTTCGCCTGGAGTTTCTACATTTCGGATGTGGTTTCGCCGCTCCGGCCCCATCACAGCCCATCTCCAGAAGCACAGTTAGGCCGTTTACCGGCAACTTGGCTTGTCATTATGCGCCAAGCAGTCTACGCAGGGGTCGGATCAGCTATACCGGTCATCTGTGATGATTCATCACGAGCCATTCCTGATGTGTCTTCTCATCGGACCTTATTCTGAGTGCGCGTGGCTCATCGGGTTCCCGCGCCGCATGACCACTGTCGTCGGTTTTGGTATGTGCCTTGCCCAAACTAAAATGTCCTCCAGCGCGAGGGCTGAATTAGTGTTTGCAATGGTCTATGTTGAGTTACACTTTGCCTTCTCGGAGGTGCATCGGCGGATTCGGGTTAGGAAAAGGACGAAAACCAGGTAAAGACAAACGGGGGGCATCACGTGCGAACAAACCGACCATTAGTAATCCTGCTGTGCTTCTTTTGCCTTGCATCTTGGCCAACGTTGGCGCGGGCGCCAAAGAAAACGCCCGCCACGAAGACGGCAATTGACGGGGCGGACACGCTGGCTTTGGACAAGGAAGGACATCTTTTCGTCGATGAGCTGTGGGGAGATAAGGTGTGGGTCATTGACTTGCGCAGGAAGACAATGGCAGTCGTCGCCGGAAACGGCAAGGAATGTTGTTACAAGGAAGGAGCGAAGGCGACGGACGTAAGCATTGAATCCCCTGTGGCACTCGCGGTGGACCTTTCAGGCCAGCTATTCATCGGTGATCAGGCCAATGTGCGCAGGGTTAATTTGAATTCGGGATTGATCTCAACCGTCGCCGGAGACGGAAAATCAGGCGATACAATCGAAGGCGCGTTGGTCCTATCCACAAGCTTTCAGAGGATAACGGGGCTCGCGTTCAGTTCCCAAAGGCAAATGTATATTGCGGACGATATCCAGGGAAAGGTGTTCAAGGTTGATGATAGAACAGGGAGAGTCTTCCACGTCGCGGGCAATGGAAAGCAAGGTTTTGCCGGCGATGGCGGATCAGCCGTAAATGCTAGTTTCCGGTTTATTGAATCGATTGCTTTTGATGCCGCGGATAATCTGCTGATCGCGGACTCCGTAAACTGCCGGATCAGGCGAGTTGACCATCAGACCGGCGTAATCGACACCATTGCAGTGACGGGTGGACCGGAACAGAATTGCCCCCCTCCTCCGGGCACCAACCCGCTCTTTCCTTCGACCGAGGATTTGGCACTGAGCTCCCGTGGCGACATTTATTTTCTAGAAACCCCTTTTAAATGTCGTAGCACGCGTGAATCCAAAGTCTCAGACTCCGGTCATTGTTTTCGAGGGTACGGGAAGAGGGTTTGCCGGCGATGGCGGACCCGTGGCAGCAGCGCAATTTGACGGTTTGTCGGGGCTGGCGGTCGATGCAGAAGGAAATCTGTTTGTCGCGGACTGCGCCAACAAGCGTGTACGGCGAGTCGATGCCCGGACCGCAGTCATCACGACCGTCGCAGGCAACGGGCTGCCACACACTATCCACCCCCAAGAATAGCCGTACAGTGACCGGTTCGAATCACGCCCCGCGCGCAGGATTCTTTCACCTGCTGCGCGCGGAAAGCGTTCGTAAGCCCGGCCTCGGATTGGCGTGCGAATGTATGCTCGGTGAATGCTCCAAGCACTCACTTCCCTTAGCCAAGCCTGTCGGTTAGGGCTCAATACCAATGCGGTCATTCACGGCGCCGCGAAGACGTTGTTTGCATCCAAGGGATGTCTCTGTTGTCTGCACAGAGACGTGACCTAGCAGGAATTGGATCTGGTCCATTTCGCCGCCTGCCGCGTGACACAACCGGGCACAGGAGCGGCGGAGGTCGTGCGGGGCGAGATTAGCAAGATTAAGCTTCGCAGCATACTCCTTGACGCCATGCCACACGACCCTCTCTGTCATACCGTCGCCCCACCTTTTCCCAGCCCTACAAACGCAGCGAAAAACCCTTCCAGTCGCGATGCCAGTCGCCGAGGGTTTTCTTGACCTAGTCTGGAACTGGAACTGTCCGAATATCTCCACCCTTTCCGACCAAGTCCACGATAGCCCAGTGATCTTCGCGCCGTTGGAGGAGGTCATACGTCAGCTCGGCGAGTTCCCGACGTCGAAGCCCACAGCCCAGCAGTACGGCGAGGAGCGCTCGATCGCGCTTACCTTTGAGAGTCTGTGTTCCTGGCGACTGCCACAGACGGCGAGCCTCCTCCGCTGTCAGCCAATTCCCGAGTCGAACACCGATTTTCTTTGCCCCTTTAACTCGTTGTATCCCAGCGGCAAGTTCCGGGCTTAGCAGTCCGGAGTCGGCAGCTTCATAAGCGAGACGGCGTACGGCGGCACGCCGGACGTTGATTGTGCCTGGCGCAAGTTGGCGACTTTCGAGGTCAATTCGGTAGCGCGTAACGACGGTCTTGCTGAACGACAGCCGGGGCTCGGAACAATACCAGGTAATGAATCCGTTGATGGAATGTCGATAGCCGCGTTCCGACTCCCGTGACCGCAGATTGCCTAAGACCGCCGCTTTCGCTTGATCCAGGCCGGGCAGTCCAAGCCTTGCTTTCGGTCGATGGCAGCCTTTTCCAATGCTCTTTTGATTTTTTCTCATGGACAGCCGCCTCCTCGACGGCTGCCATGAAGAGTAGGTCCGGTCAATGCTCGATTTCTAGGTAGACGGGTGTGCGGCCTACATATCACGACTAGGAGGCCTTGAATGGAAGCGAAAGACGGCAAGACCGCCTTCCACTTGGATGGTAAGTCGCTAGCCTTGATCGGAAATGCCTCGACCCAAGCGGGTGACTGTTGGGGCCGGCAGGATGATGACGGGCCGGGGCATTTTCGATAAGGAGACTAGGAGGAAGGCGCTGGCTTTTGCGGCGGACGCGCCCCCTGTAACCTTATATATGGAGATTGAATGGCGTTTTCGCCGTTTCTTCGCTTTAGGCTAGTTTGGAAGAGTGCTTTTGCGTGAGGTAGGGGCGGCATGGCAACGTCCTATTATGCCCCAGTTTGAACTGCGGAAGGAAGGTAAATCGGCCCGGTGCCGAACACGCGAAGCGTCCGC
>Ga0181520_10011216_pt1 | contig 11822 bp, 7 predicted proteins | sample PEATcosm2014_Bin_29_FD_132451 | JGI IMG/M metagenome (GOLD analysis project Ga0181520, IMG submission 132451) | Peatland microbial communities from MTU Mesocosm Facility, Houghton, MI, USA - PEATcosm2014_Bin02_30_metaG | ecosystem: Environmental > Terrestrial > Soil > Wetlands > Peat | place...
GCGTCCGCCAGGACGCCCGGCGCGAAGCGCCCCTCAGCCGGATGCTTCAGCGTCCGGTTCAGGGCCGGTAGTTAGGGCCGTTTCCGTCCGCAGGACGGGTGGCGGCGCAGCCGCCCAAATCGTCGGGGACGCCGGCAGGCTGGGTCTTCTGTCGGGCGCTTCGCGCCGCCCGTCCTGCGGACGGGAAGGTTTTTGTGCGGCGGGAAACCCGGACGCTGAAGCGTCCGGCTGAGGGTCCCCGCCTGCGGCGGGGCCGGGCGTCCTGCGGACGCGACGGCACGGATAGCGATCACGTGCCGAGGTACTCTGTTTAGCCACTGTCAAGCACTCACACACATTGAGGAAGAGCCATTCGAGGCAGGATTCGAGCGAGTGTGGCAGGAATATTGCAGATTGACAACGTTGCTCGCTTATTACCCTGACAACGCCGATCGCCCCGGCCTCCTTTGCCGGTGGCGTGCGGAGGCAGATACGCATGATTAAGCTGGGGCCGGATGTTCTACACGATGTCGACCGCGGCCTATCGCTGGAGTGGCTCGAGACCAACGGTTTGGGGGGCTTCGCGGCCTCCACCGTCGTGGGGGCGAATACACGACGCTACCACGGGCTGCTGGTCGCCGCCCTCGACCCGCCGGTGTCGCGGCATGTGATGCTCAGCAGGCTGGAAGAGCGAGTCCAGCGTAACGGGCAGGCGCACGATCTTTCCTGCAACACGTATCTCAATGCCGTCCACCCGCACGGTCATCTGCTTCTCGAGGAGTTCCGCCTCGATCCGTGGCCGGTTTGGACCTACGCGGCCGAGGGCGTCCGGCTCGAGAAGTCCGTCACCTGCATTCACGGGCGCTCGCTGTCCGTCGTCCGCTACAGCCTGCTGGAGGGCGACGGCCCGATCCGGCTCTCCTCACGCCCCCTGATGGCCCTGCGGGATTACCACCACCTACAGCGCGCCAACGTGGCGATGTCCCTGGAGACCGTGGAAGAGCAGGGGAGTCTCGGGGTCAGGCGTGCCGGGGAGGGCGCGACACTCCGGCTCTACTTCCCGGACGGGCAGTTTTGGTCCGATGGCCTGTGGTACTATGACTTCGAGTACCCGCGAGAGCGCGAGAGAGGCCTCGATTTCGTGGAGGACCTCTACAGCCCGGGCACGATAGGCTGGATCGTGCAGCCCGGCGAGACCGTCTGGCTGGCGATCGGCACCGACGGGCTGCCATTACCCGATCTGCCCGGTGCAATAGCTGCCGAGCGAGTCCGGCGCGAAGAGCTTCAGACCTGCTTCCCCGAAGCCGATACCTTTGCCAGAGACCTCGCTCTCGCAGCCGATCAGTTCGTGGTGCGCCGGGATGTCGAGGGCAGGGAGGCGCGCACGGTCATCGCGGGGTATCCCTGGTTCACGGACTGGGGGCGGGACACCATGATCTCGCTCGCCGGACTGACGATCATCACGAAACGCTATGACGACTGCCGCTCAATCCTGCGGACCTTCGTAACCGCTATGGAGGAGGGCCTGGTCCCGAACCGTTTCGGTGATTCGGAGGGCGACAGGGCGTACAACACTGTCGATGCGACGCTTTGGCTCTTCTACGCCATCCGACAGTACCACGATGCGACGCGCGACCTCGACTTCGTCCGGGACGAGCTTTGGGAGGGGATGAAGGAGGCCATCGAGTGGCATCTTCGGGGCACCAAGTACAACATCCATGCCGATGAGGACGGCCTTTTGTACGCCGGCACGCCAGAACACCAACTCACCTGGATGGACGCCAAGATCGGCGACAGGGTGATTACGCCGCGCCAGGGCAAGGCTGTGGAGATTAATGCCTTGTGGTACAATGCCCTGCGCAACATGCAATTCTTCGCCGAGCGGATCGAGCCCGCGGAGGCCAGGAGGTACGCGGACCTCGCGCGGAAGGCCAAGGACAGCTTCCGCACCGTGTTCTGGTGCGGGGATCGCGGGTACTTACTCGACTGCGTCGACGGCGACCACAAGGACCCGAGCCTGCGGCCCAACCAGATCATCGCCCTCGCACTGCAGTATTCAGTCGTGCCTTTGGAATGCGAACGTTCTGCGCTGAGCGTTGTCAGCGAGCGCCTGCTGACGCCTTACGGGCTGCGGACGCTCGACCCCGCCGACCCCGGCTACCGCGGCCGCTACCAAGGCGGGCCGGTCGAGCGCGATGAGGCCTATCACCAGGGGACGATCTGGCCGTGGCTTCTGGGGCCATACCTGACGGCATACTTCATCCACAACGGGCGCACAGACGCCACGAAGGCGTGGGCGCGGGGCTTCCTGGAGCCGCTGCGCCGGCATCTATCCCAGGCCGGTCTTGGGTCGATTTCAGAAATCTTCGACGGTGACGTCCCGCACCTGCCGAGGGGTTGCACGGCGCAGGCCTGGAGCGTGGCGGAGCTGCTGAGGGTATGGCGGCAGTTGGGGCTGGGGGAGGACTGAGGGAGTGTATGAGAAGTCGTGGCACGAGTCTGTAGGAACGGTGTCCAGACCGCGATGCCGTCGTTACACCGCAAAGGCGACACCATTGCAGCATCAAATGACGTGCTTCCTACACACTAGACGACACTATCGCACTCTGGAGAGTGCTCCTACAGACTCCTGCAATCGCCTCCGTAGTTAGGGGTTCACCATGCCTGTCTACCTACCATCGGGAGCCATCGGGAACGGCTCCATTCTCAGCACCCTCGGCGCGTCCGGCGAGATCATGACCCTGTTCTACCCTCGCGTGGACTTCGCGCAGAATGTCAACGAGTGCCTGCCCGCGCTTTACGTGGGCGATCCGGGGCGAGGGACGTTCCTGTGGTGCTTCCAATCGGAGTTCGAGCGCTCCCAAAGCTATGTTCCGGACACGAACATCCTCACCACGAACCTGCGGCTGAGTTCAACGCCGCTTCGGATCACATTCACCGACTTCGCGCCGCCCACCGCCACCTGCATCGTGCGGACGGTCGATTGCGAGAATTTGGGGCCGGACGCCTTCACCGGCACGTTCCTGCACTATTTCGACCTGCGGTTGGGGGAGGTCTCCGGCAAGCAGGCCGTTCGCTACGTGCCGGAGGACGGCCTGGTGATGCAGTATTTCCGCGACATCACCATCATTGTCGGTGGCACGCGCGCCGACGTCTTCCGCTGCGGCAAGTCGGTAGCCGAGGACGATCATAGCGCGAAGACAGACATGTACGACGGGCACCTGAACGGCCAGCCTGAAGACATCGGCCAGGTCAACTTCTCATTGGGATGGCACCTCACGCTGCAGCCCGGCGAGACCCGGCGGATCGAGATCATCTTCTCCTGCGGGGAGACGCGGGAGGAAGCACAGCAGCGATTCCGCAAGGCCACGAGCAAAGGGGCGGCGAGGCTGCAGGAAGAGACATCGGAATCGGCCGCGGCGTGGCTCGCGCGAGCCCATCCGGTCAACGTGGAAGACGGCCTGTTGCGGGCTTACTACCGCGCCCTCCTGTCCATGCAGCTTCTGGTGGACAGGCACACCGGCAGCTTCCTCGCCGCCCCGGAGTTCGACCCTGCGTACCTGCAATGCGGCGGATACGGCTACTGCTGGCCGCGCGACGCGACCGAGGCGGCGATCGCCCTGCGCGATGCCGGTTACCCCGAATACCTCAATCATCTCGCGGAATGGTACGTCGCGGCGCAGCAGCCGTCGGGCCTTTGGGCGCAGCGGTACTGGGCGGACCAGCACGTGGGGCCGTCGTGGTCGTTGCGCGAGGACTTCCACCAAATCGACCAAAGCGCCGCGGCGGTCATCGCACTCGCCGAGGCGTCCCTCGATGCTGAGCCGGGCGAGCCGGGTCCGGCTCTCGCCGAATACTGGCCGGCGGTGCGCGAGGGGGCTTTGGCGCTGGAGAACATGATCGCCCCCAACGGGCTGCACAAGCTGGCCTGCGACCTTTGGGAGACATACTGCGGCGTGTTCGTCTACAGCAGCGCGGCGCTCTACCAGGCCTTGGCCCTCGCCGCGCGCTGTGCCGAGGCGGCAGGCGAGGACTGCCTGGGGAAGCGCTGGGGCGAGGCGACCGCCAGGATGAAGGAAGCCGTCATCGCGCTGTACGACCGGGGGTACTTCCCCCGGGGCCTCATGCCGAGCGGGCATGTCGACCATGTCGTCGACTCCTCGACCCTGGGGCTTGTGGAGCCGTTCGGCCTGCTCAATCTCAGCGATGCCTCCGAGCGGCGGATGTACGAGTCCAACCTCGCGATGATCGAGGGGCGGCTGGCGCAGGAATTCCACAGCGGGCGGGGAATCAGGCGTTACGAGGGCGATGCGTACCTCAACGGTGTCATCGGGTGCGTCAACACTTTGTGGATGGCCCGCAGCCTGCTGCACCTGGAGAGCGCATATCGGAAGGCGGACCCGTGGAAGTCCGCCGATCTGCGCCATCGGGCCGTCGACTACATCAACTTCGCCCTTGCGCACGCCACCCCGACGGGCCTGCTCCCGGAGTTGATCGGCCTGTCCCCTGACACGCCGTACTGGGCGGCCCCTCACGCCTGGGCGTCGGGGCTTTTGATCAAGTGCGTCCTGGCGCTGTGAGAAGCGCGTCATGCGCGTTGCCGAAGTGCGAGGCGCCCGGCACCCTCGCAGAGGCTGAACGGGTGACCGGGATGAAGGGCGAACGGCCTCCAACCACAGAGACACAGAGAACACAGGGAACGGCAACGGCCTTTATGACTCCCATGTTGGCATGTGCGCCGTCTCCCAGTCGTTCTCTGTGCCCTCTGTGTCTCTGTGGTTGAGCGCCGTACATCCCCTCGCATAATACATCTCATTGCCAAGCACTGTTCGCATCCTGGTGTCGTTCGCCCTGACACCAGGAACACCGCAGATCGCCGTAATCACACGTGAGGTGCACATGTCCCAGCCCACCGGAGCTTTCTGTCTCATCCTCCACGGCCATATCCCTTATGTCCTCGGCCACGGCGACTGGCCCCACGGGTCGCGCATGGTGTTCGAGGCCGCGGCGGAAACCTACATTCCGCTGCTTTGGGCCATTGAGGAGATGGCTGCCGAGGGCATTCACGCGAACATCACGCTCAGCCTCTCCCCCGTTGTTGTAGAGCAGCTCGCCGACGACCGCTTCAAGGGCTGGTTTGTGGATTACCTGCGCCACAAGGAGGCGATGGCGCGGCAGGACCTGGCCGAGTTCGAGCGGCGCGGCGACGGGCACCTGCAGTACCTCGCGCACCACTGGCAGCGGCATTACGCGGGCCTGCTGGACTCGTTCGCCAACCGGTACGACCACGACCTGACCACGCCTTTCCGCAAGGCGCAGGAGGACGGCCACATCGAGTTGATGACCTGCGCGGCGACGCACGGCTTCCTGCCGCTGTTGCACGAGGACGGCAGCATCCGAATGCAGATCCGGCAGGCGGCGCAGACCTACGAGCGCTTCTTCTGGCGGCGTCCCCGGGCGATCTGGCTGCCGGAATGCGCCTATCGCCCGCGCTGCAACTGGGCTCCGCCGCCGTGGATCACCGGGCCGAAGACGCCGTGGTTCCGGCCGGGGATCGAGGAGTTCCTCGGCAACGAGGGCTTCGACTACTTCATTATCGACACCCATCTGCTCGCCGGGGGCGACCCGAGGCCGGTGCGCGTAGACCAAAGCAACTCGCTGGGGAAGGCCTGGGGACGCATCCACCACGCCCCGGACGCGCACAATCATTTCATGTCCAAGTCGCCGTACCTGCCCTTCTTCGTCGGCACGCACTTCGAGGATCACCCGCCGGTTGCCGTCCTAACTCGCGATCCCAACTCGAGCCTGCAGGTCTGGAGCAGTCGGCAGGGCTACCCCGGCGACTACAACTACCTCGACTTCCACAAGCAGCACATGCCCGGCAACTTCCGCTACTGGCGCGTGACCGACGACAAGGAAGACCTCGGCAGCAAGGCCCCGTACGAGCCGGACTGGGCCGACGGGCAGGTCAATTCTCATGCCGGGCATTTCCTGAACATCGCCAAGGAAATCCTGCGCCACGACGCGCCACACCTGGGCAAGCGCTTGCCCGTCTTGTGTGCGCCGTTCGATGCCGAACTGTTCGGCCACTGGTGGTATGAGGGGCCGCGATGGCTCACTCGAGCGCTTACGTGGATGAACCGAGATCCCGACATCGAGGTGATGACCGGCTCGGACTATCTGCGCACGTATTCACCCGACACGGCGATCACTCTCCCGGAGGGTTCGTGGGGGGCAGGCGGGCATCACTGGGTTTGGCTGAACGAGAAAGTGGATTGGACCTGGCGGAAGGTGTACGACGCGGAACTGGACATGTTGGCGCTGATGAAAGACCACGGCCCCGGCCACGACGAGCCTATGCGCGCCATCGTCAAGCAAGCTGCGAGGGAGCTTCTGTTGCTTCAGGCATCCGACTGGCAATTTCTCATCACAACAGGCACAGCCGTCGATTACGCGTCGGAGCGCCTGGGGGCGCACCACGCCGACTATAAGCGGCTTTCGGCGATGGCGCGCAGATATGCGCGAGGGGAAGTCATCGGCCAATCGGAGTGGGACGAGCTGGGGCACATCCAGGAGCGAGACCGGCTATTCGCCGACATCGACCCGGCGTGGTTCATTGAGTAGCGCGCCACGGCGGAGTGAACGTCAACCGACCGCAGTCTTCATGCCGGTTTCCGGCACTCTGGAACGATGAAAATGAGCCGGAACGGCCCTACCCCGCCCGCTTCGCGGGCACCCCTCCCGTACCGGGAGGGGAGAGGCAAACGGCGATTTTCAGGGCAGAGACACAGAGTACATAGTGCACGGTCACAGCTTGGAGTGCCTGCCATTGGCCAAAGGGCATTACCAGCCGTTGACTGTGCCCTCTGTGGTCTCTGTGGTTCCACGACGTTCGCCGTCCATCAAAGCGAAGTGCCCTCGGACACATCGCATCCCGCTCCGACGCATCACCCCGTCTCCACAGGGACGAGTTCGATCTCGATGCGCCCCTGGGGTCCCTTGCGCACGACGATGTGCTTGCGCCAGTTTACGTCGTCGGTGTCCGGGTAGTCGGTGCGATAATGCGCCCCACGGCTCTCGGTGCGGGCCAATGCCGCGGCCGTGACGAGGCGCGCGGCCTGGACCATGCCCGCCGCGATGACGGCGTCCGGCGATGCAGTCTCGGCGCGCTCGATCTCGCTGCACATCGCTCGCAGATGCACCTTCGCGTCCGCCAGCCCCGATTCGTCGCGGATGATCCCGACTTGCGCCCACATGATCCGGCGAACCTCGTCGCAACAGGCGGGGTCGGCCACGTGGAACGGCAGCGGCGGCAGTCGGCGCGCCGCTTCCAGTTGAGCCGGCGTCAGCTCGCCACCGTTCCCGACGACAACCGCGCGCGACGCCCGCGCCCCATACACCAATCCATCGAGCAGAGAGTTGGAAGCCAGGCGATTCGCGCCATGAACGCCCAGGGACGCGCATTCGCCGCACGCATACAGGCGCGGGATGCGCGTGCGCGCCTGGATATCCGTCCGAATGCCACCCATCATGTAGTGAGCCGCCGGCGTGATGGGGATCATGTCGCCGGGGACGGTGAAGCCTCGCTCGCGCAACTCGGAGACGATCCCGGGGAAGCGCGCCTCGACCTTCTCGGCGATCGGAGACAGGTCGAGGTAGACGTGCGGCGACCCGGAGCGTCTCATCTCCGAATCGACGGCCCTCGAAACAACATCGCGCGGGGCGAGATCGCCCAGAGGATGATACGCCTCCATGAAGGCGACGCCGTCGGCGTTGCGCATGATCGCCCCCTCGCCGCGCACCGCCTCGGAGACGAGGAACTTGGGGAAACTGTCATCGGCGAGGGCTGTGGGGTGGAACTGGACGAACTCGAGGTCTTGCAGGTCGGCGTCGGCCCGCCATGCGACGGCGAATCCATCCGCAGTCGCTACAGCCGGGTTCGTGGTTACCCGGTAAAGCGACCCCGCGCCTCCGGTGGCCAGGACCGTCGCCGAGCCGATGAAGCGCACTCGCCGGCCGTCTTGCGCGCCGATGGCCTCGATCCCCACGCACTGGCCGTCGAGCTGCAGGATGTCGGTGATCGTGATCTGCTCGTGGATGCTGATGTTCGGGCGCTGCCTCACGGCCGCCACAGCCGCGCGCTCGACCTCGGCTCCGGTCGCGTCCCCCTGGGCGTGGATGATCCGGTGCCGTCCGTGCGCGGCCTCGCGCCCGACGACATAGTGCCCGTCGCGCTTATCGAAGCGCGCGCCGATGTCGATCAGCTCGCGCACCACCGCCGGGCCTTCGCGAGTCAGGACATCGACGGCCTCGTCATCGCACAGTCCGGCTCCGGCGGCGAGAGTGTCGGCCTTGTGCTCCCCCGGCGAATCCGCAGGCAGCAGGGCCACCGCGATGCCGCCCTGGGCATACTCGGTGTTGCTCTCGGTGAGCGCGCTCTTGGTGACGAGCGCCACCGACCCGTGCTCGGACAAGTGCAAGGCGGTCCACAGTCCCGCGATGCCGGACCCGACCACGACGAAGTGTGTTTCGATGGTTTCCGCAATCGCGTTCATGATGCTCCGAGCGGCTCGTTCATGCTGCCTGAACGGAAGCCCTGCAAATCGACGGTGACGTAGCTGAACCCCAGTTGCTTGATCCCCTCGACCAGTTCCGTGCGTACGGATTCCTCGATGATCCGCGACATCTCCTCCACGGGAATCTCAATCCGCACGACACTCCCGTGGTGTCGCGCCCGATACTGCCGGAAGCCCAATTCGCGCAGCAAACACTCGGCCTCCCCCACCTGCTCCAGCTTCTCTGCGGTGATCTTGCTGCCATAGGGGAAGCGCGAGGCGAGGCACGCCATCGCCGGCTTGTCCCACGTCGGCAGGCCGCGGTCTCGGGAAAACTCGCGCACGTCCTGCTTGGTCAGCCCGGCCTCGATGAGCGGCGCGCGCGCATCGCTCTCCTGCGCGGCCCGCAGGCCGGGGCGATGATCGCCGAGGTCATCGACCTGCGCCGCGTGGGCGATCCAGCGGATGCCTCGCTCGTCGGCGATGGCCCGAAGCTTGGTGAACAGCTCCCGCTTGCAGAAATAGCAGCGGTCAGGCGGGTTGTCCGCGAAACTGTCGATAGCCAGCTCCGAGGTTTCAAAGACCACATGCTCGACACCGAGATCGCGCACGAGCTGCAGCGAGGCTTCATATTCCGCGCCCGGGTAGACCTCCGACCGCGCCGTAGCTGCAACCGCTCTATCGCCCAGCACTTCGGCGGCCACAGACAGCAACAGACTGCTATCCACGCCGCCGGAATAGGCCACAACGACGCTCCCCATATCCGCCAGAACCACCTTCAGTGCATCAAGTTTGTCATTGCTCATTCGCCGTCTTGCCTCTCGCCGTTAGCCGTTCTTCGCCGTTCTTCGCCGTTCTTCGCCGTTCTTCGCCGTCATTTGCCGTCATTTGCCGTCTTCTGCGTTCAGCGTTCTGCGTTCAGCGTTCACAATTTCCCCCAGCCCCCTGCTTCGACCGCTTCGCAAAGCTGCATCGTCTTGAGCGCATCGGCGAAGTTGGTTGCCGGTTGCTTACCGTCCCGAATGCAGGAGAGGAAGTGGCGCGTCTCCTGCAGGTAGCCGTATGTCGCATGGAAGTCGTCCCGGCCTACGAGTTTCGCCCCTTCGAGGATGGTAGGCTCTCCCGCGCCGTCCGCGAACACCTCGGCGCGCTCCGGGGCACGAATATACGCGGCAATCCCCGTCCCGTGCACCTCGAAGCGCTCATAGCGCGTCCCCGATACGCGGTTCGAGAGTAGTGTCCCGACCGCCCCGCTGTCGAAACAGATGAGCGAGCTGAACACGTTCTTCCAGTCGGCGTCGCGCATCTGGACGGAAGAGGCAATGTCCACCGCCTCGCCGGCGATGAAGCGCATGAAATCGACTGCGTGGATCACGTCCATGAGCACGATGCTCATCTCGTAGTACGGACGCTGGCCGAGCATGAACTTGTGGAACTCGGCGAGGAGCGAGGTCGTCGCGCCTCGGTCGTCGATCATCTTCTTCGCCTCGACCACGACGGGCGCGAAGCGGCGATTGAAGCCGACCGCGGAGAGGACGCCCCTCTTGGAAGCCGCAGCGGCCATCTCCTGCGCCTCGGCAGCGCTCATGCCCAGGGGCTTCTCCACGAACACATGCTTGCCCGCGGCGATGCAGTCCAGGACGATGTCCTTCAGCGGCATCGGCGGCATGATGACATACACCGCATCCAGCGCCTGCTCGGCAAGCATCGCGCGATAGTCGGAGTACCGCGCAGCCACGCCGTACTTATCGGCAGTGCTTTGGAGCTTCTCGGCGTCGAAGTCGCAGATCGCGACCAGTTCGGCCAAGTCCTGACTATCCGCCAGACTTGGATAGTGGACCGCGTTCGCCATGCCGCCCGCGCCGATGAAACCGACCTTCACTCTCGACATGATGCCATCGCTCCCATATCTGGATGCCCAGAGGCCCGTCGGCCTACTGCATCTGAACCTCAGGCCATAAGAAGAGCACGAGCGCGACCGCGAAGCCGAGCAGCCCGCCCAGGAGGACTTCGAGCGGCGAGTGAATGCGCGCCTGGACGCGGCTTTGCGATACGAGCAGCGCCAGCGCCAGAGCCAGGCACGTGACCGGAAGGCTGCGGGTCAGGAAGGCGATGCTCGTCGCGACCATGAAGCCTAAAGCCGTGTGCCCCGAGATGACGCCGCCTCGCCAGAAAGTGCCCCTGCGGGTGATATGCTTGGCCCAGGTGATGAAGATCGCGAGGCAGAGCGAACCCAGCACGACGATCTGGAGCACGCCGAACTTCGGCCTGGGCGGCGGGAACGGCAGGTTCGCGAAAGCGTTGATGAGCCGTCCGTCGGCGAAGAACACAAGCCCCGCCACGACGATCGAATACGCCGCGGCGATCAAAACGGCCCCTGCAGCGAGGTCTTTGGCTGTCTTCGCCCGCTGGTCGAACCCCTCGACGGTGAGGTCGATTGCCTGCTCGATTGCGCTGTTGAACATCTCCGCGACGAGAACAAACGCCATCGCCTGCAGCAGATGAAGCAGCTCGTACGTCGTCACCCCCAACCCGTACGCCCCGATCAGCACCAAGGTGATGATGAATGCGTGCACCCGCATGTGCCTTTGGGTGCTGAAGGCGAAAATGACCCCCTCCCAGGCGAACCGGAAGCTGCGAAGCACCGACTTGCGTGGGAGGGCTGTCTTGGGAGTGCCGCGCCTAATCGAATGCCGTTCCGGCGATTGCATGGGTATCAGGGTTGCCGTCCAATCGCGATCTGTGCCACCGGGAGCCGATCGAGGCGGCAGAAGTCTGTAGGAGCACTCTCCAGAGTGCGATATTGCCGTCAGACGTGTCGGATGCGCGTCTTTGCGGGAGAAATGGCGTCTCTTTTGCGACGCAATAACGGCATCACGGTCTGGAGACCGCTCTTACAGGCGATCCAGCGACTCCTGTAGTCACTCGATCAACAGGGCTCGCGCCTCAGGCCCACCGTGTCCAGCGCGCGCGTCTGCCGAGACTTCATGTCGTCGAGACCGGCCTGGGTTTCGTCATCATGGCCGAGCACGTGCAAGAGGCCGTGCGCGAACAACCAGGCGATCTCGTAATCCGTGCTGTGTCCCTGCTCGGCGGCTTGCCGTTGCGCGGTGGGCACCGCGATGATGACCTCGCCGCTGACGCTGCCGTCGGCGTCCGTCTCCGCCTCGAAGGAGAGAACATCAGTCGGCCGGTCGGTGCCCCGGTAAGCGAGGTTCATCTCGCGCATCCGCTCATCGTCCACGAAGACGAGGCTCAACTCGTCAAGCCCCTTCCGCTCCTCCGCCA
>Ga0181520_10011218_pt1 | contig 11821 bp, 7 predicted proteins | sample PEATcosm2014_Bin_29_FD_132451 | JGI IMG/M metagenome (GOLD analysis project Ga0181520, IMG submission 132451) | Peatland microbial communities from MTU Mesocosm Facility, Houghton, MI, USA - PEATcosm2014_Bin02_30_metaG | ecosystem: Environmental > Terrestrial > Soil > Wetlands > Peat | place...
GGGATTGGCTGCCGGCGGGTTGGGTGGAGCAATTGCCGAAGTGCTGGCACTGCATCATCCCGCACCCATGCGCATTCTGGGTCTGCCGGACGTGTTTGCGCCGACAGGCAATATTGAATTCCTACTCAACCACTTCAGGCTGAACGCGGACGGAATGGAAGCCGCGGCCCTGGAGCTTGTGCAATAAGCCCGTTCCGCTTGGGGGACACATGCAAGGCTCACTGCTTCTCGCCATTGATCAGGGAACCACAAACACCAAAGCCCTGCTCGTCGACAACCGCGGCGTCATTGTCTTCAAGGCAACGACGCCGGTTGAGATCTTCCAGCCCAAGCCCGGCTACGTGGAGCAGGATCCGCTGGCGCTGTGGACATCGGTGGTGAAGGTAGCCACCGAATGCGCCCTGCATGCAGCCATTCACGCCACATCCATCGCCGGCATCGCCATCTCCAATCAAAGAGAGACATCCATCGCGTGGCAACGCGCCGAGCCAGGCGCAGCCGCTGCTGGCCATCCTCTGTCTCCAGCCATCACCTGGCAGTGCCGCCGCTCGGCTCCGGTTTGCGAGCGCATCGCCGCCCACGGCGAGCGCATCCAGGCCGTAACTGGCCTTCCGCTTGATCCGCTGGTGAGCGCGAGCAAGTGGGCGTTTGTGCTGGAAGAAGATCCCAAGCTCAAGTCCGCTGCTGAAGCGGGCAACGTGCTGCTGGGCACAGTGGACGCGTGGCTGCTCTACAACCTAACCGGCGGCACGGTTCATGCCACCGATCACACCAACGCCTCGCGCACTGCCCTGCTCTCCCTGGCCACGCTCGATTGGGACGATGAGATGCTCGCCCTCTTTGGTATTCCGCGCAAAGCATTGCCTGAGCTCAAGCCTTCATCGAGCGTCTTTGGCATATGCACAACGATTCCGGAGTTGGCCGGGGTACCGATTGTCTCCATGATTGGCGACTCCCATGCTGCGTTGGTGGGCCATGGCCGCTACGAGACGGGCACGGTGAAGGCCACCTACGGCACCGGCTCGTCGCTGATGATGCTGACGCCAACGCTCGTAGAAACCAGTAAAAAAATTGCACGCACCGTTGCCTGGTCCACACAGAGCGAGGTTCGCTTTGCTCTCGAAGGTAACATCGCGATGAGCGGCGCTGCCCTGCAGTGGGTAGGAGAGTTTCTGGGGCTGGCACATCCGGTACAGGATGCGGCGGCGCTGGCGGCAAAGGTAAGCGATGCAGCGGGGCTCTTTCTTGTGCCGGCCATGGTGGGCCTGGGCGCACCGCATTGGGATGCGCAAGCGCGCGGACTGGTGGCAGGCCTGGAGCGCTCGCACACCGCAGCACACTTGGCCCGCGCCGCAACCGACGCCATTGCGTATCAGGTGGCGGACGTGCTGAGGGCCATGGAAGAGGCTGCAGGGGTAGAACTACTTGCGTTGCTGGCCGATGGCGGCGCAACCCGCAATACCGCGCTGATGCAGATGCAGGCCGACGTTCTGGACCGTCCCGTGTACCGCTCCGATCAGGAAGAGTTGTCAGCCCGTGGCGCGGCGTTGCTGGGTGGCTTGGCGCTGGGCTGGTTCCAGTCGATGGATGAGCTTGCCACATTGCCCAACGACGTGCAAACCTTCTCTCCGGCCATGGATCGCGCGGAACGCGAGCATCTATGCGCGGGATGGGCTCTGGCGGTTCGTCGCGCAAGGTTGCGCCATGAGGCATAGCAGTCTGTGGTGAAAGTGCAGCATCTGACGAGAAGTGTCAGGGCATGACTTTAGTCGTGCCGTAATTGGTTGAAATGAAAAGATGGGCTTTAGCCCCTGGGGTGTGGTTTTCCGCATTTTCGACTTTCACCACAGGCTGATAGACCGCGAACTAATTTACCCAGATTAATGGCGTGCGCCGCTTGAGCCACGCAGGAGTTGACGATGGTTACGATCTCCAGTTATCCGGTTGCGGTTCTGCTCTGCATCCTCACCATGATCTGTTGGGGTTCGTGGGCCAACACCCAAAAGTTGGCCGCACGCACCTGGCGCTTTGAGCTCTTCTATTGGGACTTCATTACGGGCCTGCTGCTCACCTCGGTGCTGGCTGCGTTCACGCTGGGCACATTTGGTTCCACAGGGCGGCCGTTTCTTGCGGACCTTGCCCAGGCTGACCTGGCCAGCATTGGCTGGGCCTTCTTGGGCGGCGCGGTATGGAACGCGGGCAACCTGCTACTGGTGGCCGCCATTGCCGTGGCCGGCATGGCAGTGGGCTTTCCGGTGGGCGGCGGCATTGCCTGGGTGCTGGGCATTGTCTTCAGCTTCATGCTGGTGGTGCTCAACGGCGGGACCAATCCCGGTAACTCCAAATTTTTGTGGATCGGCGTAGCAGTCATCGCGGTGGCCATTGGGCTGAGCATGAAGGCTTACAGCCAGTTGGTGAGCGCGGTGAAGAAGCCCAGCGCCAAAGGCATTTTTCTCTCTGTCGCCGCCGGCTTGCTGATTGCTTTCTTCTACTCGCTCACCGTCAAGTCCATCGACCCGGCGTTTGTCTCCGGTGGCACGGGCAAACTGATGCCGCTGACGGCCGCGCTGTTCTTCGCGATTGGCGCCTTCCTCACCAGCTTCGTCTTCAACGTCTTCTTCATGCACAAGCCGGTTGAAGGCGAGCCGGTGTTCTTCTGCGAATACTTCAAGGGCAGCGCGGGCACCCACCTTACGGGCGTGCTGGGCGGCGCCATCTGGAGTCTGGGGCTTTCCACCAGCTTTATCGCGGTGGGCGCCGCGGGACCTGCCGTATCCTACGCGCTCTCGAACGCCGCTCCAGTAGTGGCCATCCTGTGGGGCGTCCTGGTGTGGAAAGAATTTGCCGCGGCCCCGCCGCGCACTTCCAAGCTGCTGGGAGCCATGTTTGTCTGCTATCTGGTGGGGCTGGTGCTGATCACCTACTCGCGTCTCTAGCTTTTTATCGCGCCGCACGGTTGCGGCATGTGCATTTTCTCGCGCGGCATGTAACCTGAGCCTGCGCACACGGCAACGATCGAACTTATTGGAATAAGGTGAATCTCTATGACCACACTTGCAACGCTCGGTGTCATTCTTGGCAACCGCGACTTCTTTCCTGACGTGCTGATCACCGAAGCACGCCGCGAACTCACCAAACTCTTTGCCGAACTCTCGATTGATCCCGTGTGGCTCACGCCCGAGCAGTCCAAGCTGGGCGCGGTGGAGACCTGGGGCGATGCGCAGAAGTGCGGCGAGCTGTTCCGCAACAACTCCGCAAAGATCGATGGCGTGCTGGTTTGCCTGCCCAACTTCGGCGACGAAAAGGGCGTGGCAGACTCGCTGCGGCTGGGCAAACTGGACGTGCCAGTGCTGGTACAGGCTTGTCCGGACGATCTGGATCAGTTCGGCCTGGACCGCCGCCGCGATGCCTTCTGCGGCAAGATTTCGGCGTGCAACAATCTGCGCCAGTACGGCATCAAGTACACCATCACGCGCGATCACACCGTGGCGATCTCCAATCCGCGCTTCCGCGAAGACCTGCTCAACTTTGTGAGTACCTGCAAGGTGGTGCGCGGCCTGCGGGGCGCGCGCATTGGCGCAGTGGGCGCGCGGCCCAACGCCTTCAACACCACCCGCTACAGCGAGAAGCTCTTTGAGGCTTCCGGCATCACCATCAACACCATCGACATGTCGGAGATTCTGGGCGACGCCGGACGCATTGCCCACGACGATGCGCGCGTAAAGCAGCGCGTGGACCGCATCCGCGCTTATGCCGATGCCTCTGCCGTGCCGGTGGAAGCACTCGTCAAGATGGCCAAGTACGCGCTGGTGGTGGACGACTGGATGGAGTCGCTCTCGCTCACCGCTACAGCACTCCAGTGCTGGTCTTCGTTGCAAAAGAACTACGGCGTGAACGTCTGCTCCATCATGTCCATGATGAGCCACGCCATGCTGCCCTCGGCCTGCGAGGTGGACATTGCCGGCGTGGTGGGCATGTACGCGCTGCAGCTGGCTAGCGGCACCCCCTCCGCCCTCGTGGACTGGAACAACAACTACGCGGGCGATCCCGATAAGTGCGTGCTCTTCCATTGCGGCAACTGGGCCAAGGACTTTGCTTCGGAAGTGCGCATTGCAACCGCGCCGATTCTAGGCACCACGCTGGGCGAAGAGAATACCTACGGTGCCATGGAAGGGCGCACACCGGCTGGTCCCCTGACCTTTGGCCGCGTGAGCACCGACGACACAGCGGGCAAGATTACCGCCTATGTGGGCGAGGGCGAGTTTACCGACGATCCACTGAATACCTTCGGCATGAAGGCCGTGGTGATGGTGCCCAATCTGCAATCGCTGCTGCACGTGATCTGCCAGGGTGGATTTGAGCACCACACGGCCATGAGCCGCAGCTACTCCGCAACCGCGGTGGCCGAGGCCTTCAGCCGCTATCTGGGCTGGAGCACGCACCACCACAATCGTCCCGTGGGCTTACCCCCGCTGCTGTAACTCCGGCCTCCGGGTGCGGAGGTTGTTACTTTTTCCTCTTGCCCTCTTGTGCAGCGATTGCGCAGGAGGGCAGGATGCCGTAATCTTGATTTCTATTTTTTCTAGATTTTTTGCGGTTCTCAGAAACTGGCCGCGCGATAGTCTTTTGTTGTTCTGGTGTGCACGTTCCGACACCCGGCATCTTCATGCAGTAAGAGATATTTTTGCAATCTTCGATTTCCTGTGGAACAATGAGAGCCATGTCTAGGCTTGATGAACTACGCCTGATGTCGAAGGTGGCGCGCATGTACTACGTGCAGGGTATCCGCCAGCAGGGTATTACGGAGCGGCTGCAGATCCACCAGTCCACCGTCTCCCGGCTGCTGAAGCGGGCGCGTGAAGCCAACCTGGTGCGCTTCAGCGTGACCACGCCGCCGGGCATCTTTGCCGACATTGAAGATCAATTGATCGCGCGCTTCGGGCTGAAGGACGCCATGGTGGTGGAGTGCCCGAACGAGGAAGAACCCATGGTGCGCGATCTGGGCGCGGCTACGGCCTACTTCCTGGAGACCACGGTGAAGCCGGGCACTACGATTGGCATCTCGTCGTGGAGCCGCTCGCTGTTTGCCATGGTGGACGCGCTGCAGCCCGGCGACTATTGCCGCGGAGGCAAGGTGGTGCAGATTCTGGGCGGCGTGGGTGTGGCCGGCGTGGAGCATCAGGCCATGTATTTGGCGCAGCGCTTGGCAGCCTCGATTGGGGCCAGCCCCGTACTGCTGCAGGCGCCCGGCGTGGTTGGCTCGGCTGAGGCGCGCCGCGTGCTGGCCCGCGATCCAGCCGTGCGCGAGGCCTCGGAGCTGTTTGAGCATCTGGATCTGGCGCTGGTGGGCATCGGTTCCATGGAGCCGTCGCGGCTGCTTTCGTCTTCCGGCAACGTCTTCTCGCCCGAGGAGAGGAATGAGTTGATGAAGCAGGGCGCGGTGGGCGACGTGTGCTTCCGCTTCTATGACGAGCAGGGCGAGTTCATCAAGTCGCCGCTGATGCAGCGCGTGATTGGCATTGAAGCCGCGGCGCTGAAGCGCGTGAGCCGCGTGGTGGCGGTGGCAGGCGGACGCAAGAAGGTGCGCGCCACATTGGCAGCCCTGCGCGGCGGTTGGGTCAACGTGCTCATCACGGATCTGCGCGCGGCGGAAGCTTTGTTGAACGAGTCGGCGTAACTGGAGCCAGGTTAAGAAAGAAAGGGCTCTAATGGAACTTGCGCTCCGTGGGAGCCCTTTTTCTTTGTCGGCTTCCATTGAAAGGGCCTGATGATCCGCCCATGCAGGAGTGGCATCTCGACTTCCCAGGTCTCAAAATCGAGACCTGGGGCACCCAGCAGTGGTGGGGAATCAAAAAGGGCAGAAGCCCGGTCTGCTGCATGCAATGCCTGCATGCTATGCCTTGATGACGCCTTTTTTGATGATGAGGCAACCGTAGAGCCGGGTTTCGCCAGTGCTCAAGATGGCATAGGCCTTGCGCGAGCGCTCGTAGAATTCGAACTTCTCAATGCGGATGGGGTTGGGCACGGTGGGGTCGCTCTTGTGGATGACGCGCATGAAGTCGGCTTCCACCGCGGGATCGAGCGTGTCGCCCTTCACCACTTCCATCATGATGAGCGGCTCAAAGTAAGTTTCGAACGGAAACAGCGGGGCAATGCCTTCGAGCAGTTGCGAAACCGACAGCCCATCGGCGCGGATCAGCCGCTTGGCGTTGCTGGCGGCCGGATAGTTTGAGTCAGACAGGACCAGCTCATCGCCGTGCCCCATTTCAGCCAGGACCTTCAATAACTCCGGACTTAGAACCGGATGGATTCCCTTCAGCATTTTTCTATTCCTTTCTGTTCTCTTCCCTGCTGCAACCAACAAGCGGATGAAAGCTTGCGCCTTCATCCGCCTGCATTGTCTCACTTGTTCAAGAATTAGAACACAACCTTGAGCGACATCTGCGCAATACGCGGGGATAGATCGGCTGTGATGCGGCCGAAGCTGGCTGAGGTCTGCTGCAGATTAGGATCACCGAGGTTAGTATGGTTGGCGAGGTTGAAATACTCGGCGCGGAAGCGCAGCTCCGTGCCTTCGCGTCCGAGGCCAAAGCCGCGAGTAAGACTGGCGTCCCAGGTGACGGAGCGCGGACCCACGAAGGAGTCTTTCTTCATGTTGCCAAAGGTGTCGGCGGCGGGCTTGGCGAAGGCCGTGGGATCGAGGTAGCTGACGCAGGTGGTGGTGGCGGCGGTGCCGTAGCTGCAGGAGTTCTTCCCGTAGCCATTGCCGCTGCGGATGGGCACGTCGACGCTGGAGCCAAGGCCGGCCAGCGAGACGTCGGAGTTGACGATCACGTTGAGCGCATCGCCGGAGTGCAGGGCGAGGATGCCGCTGGTCTGCCATCCGTTCACCACGGCGCGCACGGCCATAGGCGCGTCCTTCACGTGCGGGAAGCTCCACACGTAGGAGAAGCTGACGTTGTTGCGGTGATCGAAGACGGACGGGCCGTAGTCCATCTGCTTGTAGTTGGGCATGTAGATGGGCAGCACGTAGCTGGCGCCGTTGCCCGCGCTGGTGACGGGGGTGTTGTAGGGAATGTTGTCCAGACTCTTGGACCAGGTGTAGTTCAGGGTGCCGGTTACGCCGTGGAAGTTACGCTGTGAGAGCGAAAATTGCAGTGAGTTGTAGTTGGAGTTACCACCCATCTCCGTCTTGGCGATGGAGGCAAAGTTGGAGTAGAGGCGGCGCGTGTTTTCGTTGCCGGTGGTGTCCGTCGCGCCCTTCTGCACGGCGGGATTGATCTCCGGGCAAGTGAACAGGTGCGTGCCGTGCGAACCGACATAGGCGATGCGCGAACTCAGCGAGGCCGTGATCTGCTGCTCCAACGCCACGTTCCAGTTGTAGAGCAACGGGGTTTTGTAGTGGCCATCGGACTCAAACGTAATCACCGTCATGGGCGTGCTGAAGGCCACCGTGGAGGGCAACGGCAGCGTGGCCGGGAACGGGTTGGTCGCCTTGCCATAGGGATTGCTGAACACGGCCGTCGAATCGCTGGCGGTCGGGTTCGATGCCGAATAGGACATGACAAACGGGATCGAGCCGATCCATGCGTTGTTGAACAGATCGTTCACGCGCGTGTCGTAGAAGAATCCAGTGCCGCCGCGAAGGGAGGTTTTGCCGTCGCCGAAGACGTCATACGCAAAGCCGAGGCGCGGCATAAAGTTCTTGTAGTTGGCCACCAGGCCGTTGGGCGCTACGCCCGTGTCGCCATTAAACAGCAGGCCCGCGGGAGCGTTGGGGTACTTGGTGGAGTGGGTTCCAGCCGCGTAGGCCGCTGCATTGAAGGCGCCAATGCGGCCATCGGCGGTTTGCGGGATGAAGGGCTCCCAGCGCACACCGTAGTTCAACGTCAGCCGATGCATCGGCTTCCAGCTGTCCTGAAGGTAGGTGCCAATGAACTTGCCATCCCCGTTCTGGAAGCTGCCGGAGGCCTGCGAGAACGACGACAGATAGCCCAGGAAGAAACTGGCCATGGCGTTGTTCGTGGTTGTGGCGTTGAAGCCGAAGCTGCCCGGCTGGCCATTGTCGTTGATCACTTCCAGTCGACTCAACTCGCCGTGGAAGCCAAACGAGACACTGTGCGTGCCCTTGATCCAATGCACATCTTCGGCGAGTGTGATGTTGGAGCGCTTGAAGCTTGCCCACGGATTCTGACCGAAGGAGAAGTCGCCTGACACGCTGACGGACTGGAACGACGGAAACGCTGGCTGCCAGATACTGACGCCCAACGTAGCCGCATCGATGCCGCCCGGCAGCGGTCCGCGGACGGAACCTTCGCGCTGATAGCTCAGGATCAGGCTGTTCAGCAGGGTGTCGGTAAATGCGTGCGTCTCAGAGACCATCGCGCTTTGGTAGGTGATGTCCGACTGGTCTTGGTAGGTGAGGTAATTCGTCGGATTCAACACCCCGACAAAATGGAACTTGTCCAGGAAGTAGCGCATGGCCAACTGATCCTTGGAGCTGAGTTCCTGATTGTACTTGCCGACGAACTCGTCATAGTTCTGCGAGTTGTTTTGCAGGTACGAGAAGGGCGTTCCGTTGGAGGCGGCCACGGGAATGTAGCTGAGCAGCGCGAGGGATGCCTTGTCAAAGCGGTTGGTGGGAATGGTGGCAACATAATTGTTGCCGCCCGCGCTCACATAGGGAAAGCAGGCCTTGTTCAGCGGATCGTAGATACAAGTTGAAGTGCTGGGCGTGGCCGCAGAGGTAAAGGTGAACGACCCTGCTTGATTGGCGGTGGTGGGCTCCGTGGAATTGCTGGAGGTTGTAGCCACGGTATCCCGCCAGCGGCTGCCCTGATAGCCACCGAAGAAGAATCCCTTGTTGAGCTTCCACAGGTGCGGAATGGCAACCGGCCCGCCCACTACGCCGCCGAACTGGTTCCTCTTCAGCGGGTCGGTATACGGCGAAAGGACGCCATTCGTCGTGATGGTCGAGAAATGATCGTGCGCATTGAAGACGCGATTGCGCAGATACTCGAACAGGTCGCCATGATAATTGTTGCTACCGGACTTGGTGATGATGTTGGTCACGCCGCCGGCGTTCTGTCCATACTCGGCCGCGTAGTTCGAGGTCTGCACGCTAAACTCTTGCAGCGCGTCGGGAAAGGGGAACGGAGCATTGACGTTGGTGTATTCGTCCACGTTGTTGGCGCCATCCAGCAGGTAGTTGGACATATTGGTGCGCGCGCCGTTGGCGGTGATCAGGACCACCACTGGGAAGGTCTTGGTGTTGCCCTGATCGATGGAGGCAATGTTGGGCGCGGTGTTGACACCCGGCGTGAGCAGGGTAAGCGAGGCGGCGTTGCGGCCGTTCAAGGGCAGCTCGTTGACGCGGGCGGTATCAACCACCTGCGAGAGCGTGCCGGTCACGGTGTCCACTTGGGGAATCTCCGTGGTCACGGTGATTTCCGTGTTGGCTGCACCCACCTTGAGCGTAACCGAGACGGTCACAGCCTGGTCCGCCTGCAACAGAACGCCCTTCTGCGTCCCCGTGGAGAATCCGGGAGCAGAGACACTGATGTTATAGGTAGAGGGAGGCAGAACCGGAAACACATAACCGCCGGTACTGTTAGCTAGCGTCTCCGTTGCCGCCCCCGTGCCGGCGCGGGTAGCCACCACCTTGGCACCCGCAATGGCAGCGCCGCTGGGATCGGTGACTGTACCTACAATCTTGCCGAGGCCTTGAGCCTGAGCGCCCGTGGAGACGAAGATCGCCAGCAGAGCCAGGGCCAGTACGGCCGCCGCTGTTCTCCACTGCAACGTGCGCGCGGGAGTGGCAATTCCCGCAGGATTCAGCAGGGAGGCGCCGTTCTTCCGGCCCGTCTGCTTCTTGGATAGTTTGCTCATCATGGTCATCCTCCTCGAAGACCGCAGCGGAATCTCTGTCGGATTCCGCTTATTTATTTGCGTTTGTGATTGGGCTCATTGGCCATGGACCCGGTACGGAGTCCCTGCCCTTTCCCCGGTGGAGCAACGCACCCCACCCCTCAACCCTGACCCCGCCCGAGCACATGGACTTTGCACGCTGCTTCCATCTGGATCGATTTAGTTCTGTTGATGGCGCACACGATCTCCATTCGAAAAAGTATCGGAGCTGAATCTGGGCGAATTCTAGGAGAGGAAAAATTGCGTGTCAATTAAAATTTTGATGTTGCATAAATATGCTCTTGGTTAGATACTGGGTGTGGATTCGCAACGCCGCGCCAAGATGGAGTTGCCGCGGCGTTGCTGGCGAGAGTGCTCTGGGGACTCTTGACATCTTTTTTTGCGCCTTGCTTGCCGCATCTATCTTTGTGGCAGCGCACACTATGTTTGTTACATTGGGGAGATCATGGACCGCAGAGATTTGATGAAACTGGGCGCGGGCGCATTGGCTGCCGGGTTGGCCAATACAGGCGCTGCCGCTGCCGCGCCGAATGCGCAACCTGCCACCACCGCCCCTGCCACTGCAGCTATTGAGCAGTGGGGTATGTTTGAACTCACCTTGGCCGGACCTTCGGCTGGCAATCCTTTCCTCGACACCCACTTTGGCGCACGCTTACGCTGGGCCATCGCAGCATGGAGATCAAGGGATTTTACGACGGCGAAGGTCGCTACATGGTGCGCTTCTCACCCGACGAGCTGGGCAAGTGGCGCTATGAAACCACCTGCAACCAGAAGGAATTGGCAGGCAAGAGCGGGGCCTTCGATTGCGTGCCCGCGAAGGCTGGCAACCTGGGCCCGGTGGGCGTGGCGCACACCTTCCACTTCCAGTACGCGAGCGGCAAGCCTTATTTTCCGTTCGGCACCACCTGCTACTCCTACGGATTTGTGGGCAGCCCGGTGGACCAGATAACGCTGGACGATATGGTGCGGGTGGGCTTCAACAAAGTGCGCATCTGCGTGCTGCCCAAGTCACTGGGCAAGCGCAAGCCCGTGTCTATGCCATTTGAGAGCATCGGCGCCGTGGTTGAGCCCAACCAGGAAAACGACTGGAAGACCCCGGTGGCAGCGCGGTTTGATTTGACGCGGCCCAACCCCGCCTACTTTGCCCACTTTGAGCAACGCATTCTGGATTTGCAAAAGGCCGGCATCGAGGCCGACCTGATTCTCTTCCACCCTTACGATGCGCATGGCTTCTCCGCCATGGGCGAAGAGGCTGACGACCGCTATTTGCGCTACGTGATTGCACGCTTGTCCGCATTTCGGAATGTGTGGTGGTCAGTCGCCAACGAGTTCGATCTGGTGAAGTCGAAGTCCATGAAGGATTGGGACCGCTTCTTCCGCATCATCCAGGAAGAAGACCCCTACAGCCGTTTGCGCTCCATCCATCACAGCAAGGTGATCTACGACCACTCCAAGCCCTGGGCCACGCACGCCAGCCTGCAGGAATACGACTTTGAGAAGTCGCCGGAACGCTTCCGCGCCTGGAACAAGCCGATCATCTACGACGAGATTATGTACGAAGGCAACATCCCTAGCCGTTGGGGCAACCTGAGCGCCGCGGAGATGACGCATCGCTTCTGGCGGGCCATCGTCAACGGGGCCTATGCCACGCATGGCGAGACCTTCAAGGAGACCGACGGCATTCCGGTGTGGTCGGACGCGGGCAAACTGCACGGCCAAAGCGGTGAGCGCATCACTTTCCTGCGCAAGTTGCTCGAAGCCACCGGAACCACCGGGTTAACCGCCGCGGAGAATCCTTACTACTCCAATGCCTTCAACCTGGACCAGACTTACCTGTGGTATTTTGACTACCACTGCCTGTGCGAGTACGAGTTCCCACTGCCGGAGAAGGTGA
>Ga0181520_10011219_pt1 | contig 11821 bp, 9 predicted proteins | sample PEATcosm2014_Bin_29_FD_132451 | JGI IMG/M metagenome (GOLD analysis project Ga0181520, IMG submission 132451) | Peatland microbial communities from MTU Mesocosm Facility, Houghton, MI, USA - PEATcosm2014_Bin02_30_metaG | ecosystem: Environmental > Terrestrial > Soil > Wetlands > Peat | place...
AGGGCACGACTTCAGCCGTGCTGCAATCGCAGCTTCGTTTTGTAACAGGGCACGACTTCAGTCGTGCCGAAGAATTCAATTCAAGGCAACGGGGCTTTAGCCCCTGAGGGATGCTTTCAAAGTACCTTTAACATTTGGTCTCAGGAGAAATTGAAATGCGGAAAAAAGTAAGCATCATCGGAGCAGGCAACGTAGGAGCAACCACCGCCCACTGGATTGCGGCTAAGGAACTGGCCGATGTAGTTTTGGTCGACGTAGTGGAAGGCATTCCGCAAGGCAAGGCGCTCGACCTGCTCGAATCCATGCCCATCGAGAAACGCGACGTCAGCGTCACCGGCTCCAATGACTACGCGGCCACAGCTCATTCCGATATCGTCATCATCACCGCTGGCATTCCCCGCAAGCCCGGCATGAGCCGCGACGACCTGCTCCACACCAACTTCAAAATCATGTCAGACGTGGTGGAGAAGGTGGTGGCGCAATCGCCTGAGTCGATCCTCATCATCGTCTCCAACCCGCTGGACGCCATGGCCCAGGCCGCCTACCGGCAAGCGGGTTTTAATCGCGAACGAGTTATCGGCATGGCCGGCGTGCTGGATTCGGCGCGCTTCCGCACCTTCATCGCCAACGAGCTCAACGTCAGCGTAGAAAATGTAACTGCATTCGTTCTTGGCGGCCACGGCGACACGATGGTCCCGCTTCCCCGCTACTCCACTGTCGCCGGAATTCCCATCACCGAGCTCATCGCTCCCGATCGCCTTGAAGCCATTGTGCAGCGCACCCGCGACGGCGGCGCAGAGATCGTCAAGCATCTCAAGACCGGCAGCGCATACTACGCGCCTTCAGCCGCCGCGACTGAGATGGCCGAAGCCCTTCTCAAAGACAAGAAGAAGATTCTGCCCTGCGCCGCCTATCTCGAAGGCGAATACGGCATTGACGGTTACTACATTGGAGTTCCCTGCAAGCTGGGCGCGGCCGGTCTCGAAAAAATCATCGAAATCAAGCTCACCCCCGAAGAAGACGCCGCCCTCAAAAAGAGCGCCGCAGCCGTCAAGGAACTCTGCGCAGTCATCGGCGTCTAGCGCACTGGCCGGAACGGTTATACCGAAAGGTTCTGTTCATGAAACGAATCTTGTTCGCGATTGTGGTGTTGGCGATGGCCTGCGCTCCCCTGCAGGCACAGAGGATATATGACCTTCTTCTGCGGGACGGACACGTTATCGATCCCGCCAATCAAATCGACAGCGTGATGGATGTGGCCGTCGATCATCATCATATCGTTGCTGTGGCAGCTCACATTGATCCTTCGCTCGCCGTCAAAACCATCGATGTCTCAGGCCTCTATGTGACTCCGGGGTTGATTGACATTCACGTTCACGTCTATGCGGGCACGGGTGAAGCCGGCTCCTACGCGGGCGATAACAGCGTCTATCCGGATGGATTTACTTTCCGCGCCGGAGTAACGACGGTCGCCGATGCGGGCTGCTCCGGATGGAAGAACTTCGAGGAGTTCAAGGCGCACATTATCGATCGCTCAAAGACCCGCGTGCTGGCATTCCTGAATATCGTGGGAGCGGGCATGCGCGGGCCCAAGTTTGAACAGAACCTCGATGAAATGGATCCCATCGCCGCCGCCGCGATGGCCCACAAATATCCCGGCGTGATTGTGGGCATCAAGACGGCCCACTACTTCGCGCCGGATTGGACTGCGGTGGAGTGGGCGGTCGAAGCCGGCACACTGGCCGATATTCCGGTGATGGTTGACTTCGGCTCGTTTCTCCCCGAACGGCCTTATCAGGAACTGGTGACCAGCAAAATTCGCCCCGGCGATATTTCAACCCATATGTACCGCGACATGGTTCCGATACTGGATGCGCAAGGCAAGGTGCTGCCGTATCTGTTTGAGGCTCGCAAGCGCGGCGTCATTTTTGATGTGGGCCATGGCGGCGGAAGCTTTCAGTTTAGCCAGGCAGTGCCGGCCGTTCAGCAGGGATGGGTTCCCGATTCGATTTCGACCGATCTGCACATCGGCAGCATGAATAGCGGCATGAAGGACATGCTCAACCTGATGTCGAAGTTCCTGAATATGGGCATTTCACTGCAAGATGTCATTCGCGATTCAACATCCAATCCTGCGAAGGAGATCAAGCATCCTGAACTGGGCACACTCAGCGTTGGATCGGACGCGGATATTGCAGTGCTTCGACTGGAGCATGGCCATTTCGGATTTGTGGACAGTTCCGGAGCGCGCTTGAACGGAGACAGGAAACTGATTTGCGAGATCACGGTGCGCGACGGCCAGGTGGTTTGGGACCTGAATGGCCTAGCCGGCGAGGATTGGACGAAGCAGAAGCGCGAACGTACACAGGGCCGGCATTGATCGCGTTCGCGGACCTGTTGATTCGAGTTTCGCAGACGATTTGATTCCATTGTTCTGAAAGGCTCATGCAGCGACGCCTTGTTATAATCACCCCCGGGAGAAAATGATAATGATGACTTATTTCAAATGGGCATTTCTGGGCTTGATCGTTCTTATGGCAACAGCAATATCATCAGCACAACAAACCACGGCATCCCCAGTTCAGCAGAAGTTTCCTTTGACGCCCGGCGAATGGATAGTCACCGCACCCAGCACCGGGCAGGGACAGCCGCCTGTGGTTCTTTCCTACTGTATCAATGATGCAACGTGGGCAAAGACTATTGGGCGCAACCACTCCTGCACCATTACCAACTACTCCACCTCGTCAACCGGCCTAAGTTACAACATGAGCTGCACCATGAATAACTTTCAGATGAAAGGGAAAGTCAGCATGGTCTTCGATGGGATGACGCATATGGTCGGCCAGGGTTCGTTCACGATGGATTCGTTCAAAGGCGGGGTCACCCATAGCGATACACAAACCGACTATCGCTGGAAGGGTCCCACATGCGACCCAAACACAGACGTCAACCTGAAGGTCGGCCATCCAACTGACTCAGAACCGGAACCCAAGCCGGTATATCGAAATCATGTTGACCATTAGTCGCCTGTTTGGGCGCCTGTAAATTTCAGAGAAAGTTCACTGCCTGAAAAACTGCACCAGCTCCGGTTCCATCTGCCGTGAACAGTCGACGGGAGCCAAATGGCCGCATCCCGGAATGACCTGCAGTTCAGACTGCGGGATCAGCCGGTGCATCTTCTCCCCGTGGCTCAGCGGCGTAATGCGGTCCTCAGCGCCCCATTCAATCAGCACCGGCATCTTCAACTTCGGCAAAAAGCTGTCGGTAGCCTCGCGCCCGGTGAGCATGGAATCCATCGCCCGATGGATTACCCATGCGTGCTGACGGGAGGCCCGCAAAATATCCCGCGCTATGAACCTAGGAATCCGGTGCGGATGGGGCATCAGCAGTGCTTCCAGTTGATCCAGGTCCGCAGGCGACTGAGGTGTGAATAACCGAGTATCCCATTTGGGCGTCTCAAAAAGACCGGCGGAGTCAAATAAGATCAGCCGCTTGACCCTTTCAGGATGCTCGTTTGCAACGATTTGCACGATCCAGCCGCCCATCGACCAGCCTCCCAGGTTCACCTGCTTCAGTCCCAACGCATCCATGAAACTCACCACGACTGCGGCTTCATCGCGCACAGAATAAGAAAAGCCTGCCGGCCATTCACTGCGTCCATATCCAGGCAAATCAGGCATATAAACGCGATTGCCTGCATTCGCAAGTTGAGGTGCCAGGTTCCGCCAATCCTCGGCCCGCCCGCCCAACCCGTGAACCAGCACCACCACCGTCCCATCTTTCGGTCCTACCGCATTGTAGTGAACACGATAGCCGTCAATTGTTAACGTGCGGCTCTCAGCTCCTGTAAGAAATGCCAGCAAATACATCATTCCATTGAAGTAACTTACCGGACGCGCCCAGAACCCAATCCCAGCCGCCAGGATTAGTACAAGCGCCGTATAGACAAACCAAATACGTTTCTTGATTTTCATGGTTCCCTTCAAACCTTGAGCTTCAGGGCGCGTTGCCAGCCGTTTTCAATGACCCGGACGGTTACCGGATCGATCTTCAGTGCACTGTGGCTATTCCACTCCGCCCGCTCCACCCAGCGCACAGCTTCCGCGTCAGAGGCCGCCTGCAACTGCCCGCCCAGTACGCGGCAAAGGTAGTCGGCGATCACATAATGGTAGCGAACGCGCTCTCCATCTCTCTGCACGCGATCGAGTAGTTCAATCAATTCAATCGGCTCTACCGTCAGCCCGGTCTCTTCGCTCACTTCGCGCACCACCCCGGCCAGCAGAGGCTCGCCCACCTCCACAAGCCCGCCCGGCAGCGTCCATTCGCCCAGCATCGGCTCAGTTCCGCGCCGCACAAGCAGCACCCGGCCTTCGTCCACAATCACCGCGCCTACTCCCACCAGCGGCGCCTCGGGATATTCTCGTTGCATAATCCACCATTGAAAGCGATTCCTCTTTTGCTAGAGCCCACTCATGTCCCATTCGTGCAAACCGATCATAGTTGAGCAGTCCACGGTTGCCCATACCTGCACCGTTTGTGAAGAGCTATCATCAAATACAAACAGGAGACCCAAAAAATGTCGGAGTTCACGCTGCGAATCGATGGAATGCACTGCGGCTCCTGCATCCGCCGGGTAAGCCAGGCTCTGGCCTCCGCTGAAGGGATGCAGGTGGAAGAGGTGCGGCTGGGCGCGGCGCGGCTGGGCGCGGCGCGGCTGCGGACCATTCTCGCTCCTGCGCCCGTCGACCTTGCCGTTGCCGCTCTCGCGAGGGCGGGCTACACCGCGCGACTGGAAACCTGAAGTGCCCACGTCTCAAACAGAATCGCTCACCCTCCCGGTTCTGGGCATGACCTGCGCCTCCTGCCAGCATCATGTGGAAGAAGCGCTGCGTTCAACCGCCGGAGTGAAATCCGCGCGCGTTAATCTGATGGCCAATCGCGCCACTGTGGTCTTCAATCCGGCCATCGCCTCTCCAGCCGCGCTTCTCCAGTCCATTCGCGCCGCCGGCTACGACGCAGTCCTTCCCCGCCCCGATGATTCTTCTTCGCCAGCCAGCGCGAAGGGCGACTCATCTGGCATCGGATGGAAAGCTGCGATCTCGCTCATCGCCGGTGCCACCGCAATGCTGCTGGCCATGCCGTTGGGAACAGAGATGGGCACGCTGGATCACACTCTCATGCGCGTTTTTCCCTGGCTCTATGCTCTTCCGCCGGATTCTTTGCGCTGGTTTTTGCTGATTCTTACTGTGATCATCGTGGCGTGGGCAGGCCGCGGCATTTATTCGAGTGCCATTCGGTCCCTCCGCCACGGCAACACCAACATGAATACGCTGGTGAGTCTTGGAACCGGCGTGGCTCTTCTCTATTCCGCTTACTCCACTGTCTGGCCCGCGGCCGGCCGCCAGGTTTACTTCGATGCGGTTCTGCTCATTCTCGGATTTCTTCTGCTGGGTAAATTCCTTGAAGCCCGCGCCAAACACCGCGCACTGGCCGCGCTCGATTCCCTTTCCCGCCTGCGCCCCGTCAGTGCCCGGCTCGTTAGTGACGGCAAAATTTCCATTGTGCCTCTCGAAGAGATTCAGCCCGGCGACAGCATTCTGGTGCTGCCCGGCGAGCGCTTCCCGGTGGACGCAACCATTCTCGAAGGCCGCACCACGGTAGACGAATCGATGCTCACCGGCGAACCCACTCCCCTCCCGCGTGAGCCAGGCAGCCGCGTGTTGGCCGGCTCGCTCAACTACGACGGCGCGGTCACCTGCCGTGCTGAGTCGCTGGGCGAAGCCACGGTGCTGGCGCAAATCACCCGCATGGTCCTGCAGGCGCAATCCTCCCGAGCGCCCATGGAACGGCTTGCCGACCGCGCCAGCGCGATCTTTGTGCCTGTCGTGCTCGCGCTGGCGTTCATCACCTTTGCCGTCTGGCTCATCGCCGCGCATTCGCTCCCGCTGGCGTTGGCGAACACCGTTGCCGTGCTGGTAATCGCGTGCCCCTGCGCCATGGGTCTGGCTGTACCCGCAGCCCTCACGGTTGCCGTAGGCCGCGGCGCGCAGCTCGGAATTCTCTTCAAAGGCGGAGAAGCTCTCGAGCGCCTGACCCATCTGGATGTAATCGTCCTCGACAAAACCGGAACGCTCACCGTAGGCCGACCGGTGCTCGATGGAGTTCACCCCCTCGCCGGCCCGGAGGAAGACGACCTTTTGCGCATGGCTGCGGCAGCCGAGGAGCGATCGAACCACCCGCTGGCCCACGCCATCGTGGATGCAGCGCAGGCGCGGAGTCTAGCCTGGCCCTCCGCGGAAGACACACAGATTCTCCCCGGCCGCGGCCTCACAGCTAAAGTCGAAGGCCACGATTGCATGCTCGGCAACGAAGCGCTTTTCCGCGAGTTCGGCATCAAGCTTCCCATCGGTACTCCCCCACCGGAGCCCGGCGTTACCCGGTTATGGATGGCTCTGGACAACATACCCGCCGGCTACTTCGATGCTCGCGACGCACTGCGCCCCGATGCAGCCGGAGCCATCGCCGCACTGCGCCGTTCCGGGTTGCGCGTGCTGATGCTCACCGGCGACTCAGCCGCCGCCGCCGAACCCATCGCGCAACAAGCCGGCATTCAAGAGTTTGAATCCAGCCTAGACCCGGCCGGCAAGCTGGCCCGCATTCGCGCCCTGCAAGCCGACGGCCTGCGCGTGGCCATGGTGGGCGATGGTATTAACGACGCAGCCGCGCTCGCGCAGGCTGACGCAGGCATCGCCATGGGCTCCGGAGCCGACTTGGCCCAGGAGGCCGGCGACGTTCTGCTCCTTCGCGCGCAACCCTCCGCCATCCCCGCCGCACTCGACCTGGCCCGCCAAACCCTGCGCGTGATGCGCCAGAACCTGGCCTGGGCCATCGGCTACAACCTGCTTGGAATTCCCCTTGCCGCCGGCCTGCTTTATCCCAGCTTCCACATTCTGCTCACTCCCTGGCTTGCCGCCGCCGCCATGGCCTTCAGCTCAGTCTGCGTGCTGGCCAACAGCCTTCGTCTGCGCCGCTGGCGGCCAGCCAAGTTAAACTAACCTGAGAGCCTTCCTGTGCGCATCCTTACCCGTTACATTCTCGGCGAAATCCTCTCCCACACGGTCATCGGGTGCGCTCTGTTCACATTCATCTTCTTCATGCGCGATCTTCCACACATCCTGGAAATGGTGGTCCGCAACAGTTCCACCTTCAGCAACGTGGTGGAGATTTTTCTTCTCACGCTGCCCAATACCTTCAAGGTCACCATCCCCATAGGCGTGTTGGTCGGCGTGCTTCTGGGGTTAAGCCGCCTTGCCGCCGATAGCGAGATCATCGCCATGCGCGCCTCCGGCCTGGGCATCGGCTACTTTGTGCGCGTCGCCTCCATCGTCGCAGTCACAGGAACGCTGGTGGGACTGGTGAACGCAATTTACGTTGCGCCGCGCGCCAACCAGGCCATCCTAGATATGCAGCAGGAGCTGGAGACCTCGCAAGCCTCCTACGAGATTCAGCCCCGCGTCTTCTATGAGGATTTCAAGAACTTCGTCCTCTATGTGCAGGACGTGCGCGCCGGCGCGGGCGCCGCCAACTGGCGTCAGGTATTCATGGCCGACGTAACCGATCCCTCCAACCCGCAAATCACCACTGCCGCTTCCGCCACTGTAGCCAACGACACCAGCCAGGATTTGCTGATGCGCCTGCGCGACGGATCGCAGCACCAGACCGTGGCAGGCCAGCCGCAGCAGTACAACATCTCCACCTTTTCTACCACCGACATGCCGCTGGCTCTGGGCCAGCAGAGTGAATTCCACTTGGGGCGGCTGGACACGGTCATCTACGCCCTGCCTCTGGGCGCTCTGCTTGAACGCACCCACGGCCCCGATCCCAAGCGATTTCTCATCGAATTGGACAGCCGCTTCAATTATCCGGCGGCCTGCATGGTGCTGATGCTGGTGGGCGTTCCGTTGGGCGTAGCCTCGCGCCGGGGCGGAAAGAGCTCCGGCTTCGTCTTTTCCATTCTGCTCGTCTCTATCTACTACATCCTCTCCTATACCGGCATCGCCATGGCGCGCCAGGGCAAACTCTCCGTCTTCCTCGGGGTGTGGCTTGCCAATCTGCTCTTCGCCGGAGTCGGCACCTTTCTGCTGTGGCAAATGGCCAGCGGCGGCAGCATTCTCTACGCCATCACCAGCTGGGCCGCGCGCGCGCCCAAACCAGAGTCGGATGACGCGCCGAAACAAAACGGTATTCCGCGCCCCGGCTTTTTTGAGTGGCTGCAGCCGCGCTTCCAGCGCACCAAAGCGCGCAACGTCTTTCCCCGAATCCTCGACGAGTACGTAGTCCGCGAGTTTCTCGGCACCTTCTTCATGGTGCTGGCCGGCTTTGTGATGCTCATGCTGATCTTCACGTTCTTTGACCTGGTGGGCGACATACTCCGCAATCACATTCGCATGTCCACAGTGGGAGCCTATCTGGTGAACCTGACGCCCAGCATGTTCTACCTGATTGCGCCGCTGGCGGTGTTGATCGCCGTGCTGGTCACCTTCGGCGTGCTCAACCGCAACAGCGAACTCATCGCCATGAAGGCCTCTGGCATCAGCCTCTACCGGTTGGTGATCCCCATCTTCTCCATCTCTGCTATCCTCGCCGTAACTCTCTTTGTGTTCGATGAGTACTATTTGCCCCAGGCCAACCGCAAAGCTGAGGCGATCCGCAACATCATCAAGGGCCTTCCGCCGCAGACCGTGCTGCACCCTGAAAATAATTGGATCTTCGGCCAGCCGCGCCCCGGTGAGCCCGGCCGCATCTTTTACTACCAGTTCTTCGATCCCGACCACAACGAGTTTGCCAATCTTTCCATCTTCGAGTTCGATCCCACCACCTTCGCGCTCTCGCGGCGCATCTTTGCCTCCCGCGCCGCCTGGGATCCGGTAATCGGATCCTGGCGCTTCCTGAATGGCTGGCAACGCGACATCGGGGGCCCCAACGTCACCGAGTATCGCGAGTTCAAACGAACCTCATTCGCTGAAATTCACGAAGATCCCAGCCACTTCAAGAAAGAAGGCCTGCAATCGCAGGAGATGAATTTCGGCCAGCTTGAGCGCTATATCGGCGACCTGAGCCAGAGCGGATTTGATACCAAGCGCCTGAGGGTCGCGCTGTGGCACAAACTCGCCTACCCCCTCATCGCCATTGTCATGGCGGTTCTGGCTATTCCGTTCGCGCTCTCCATGGGCCGCCGCGGCTCACTCACCGGCATAGCCGTGGCCATTGCCGTGGCGCTCACTTATTTTGTTGTGGACGGACTTTTTGGAGCCATGGGCAACGTGAACTATCTGCCTGCCGCTCTGGCTGCATGGACCCCGGACGTCCTTTTCGGGCTCACAGGCGGCTACTTGTTGCTAAGAACTCCCACATAAACCCGCCTTCCCGCTGGTCAATTCACTCCGTTCGCCCAGGCCCTTACAATAAAAACATGCTCAGGGATTTGGCCCCGCTCTCGAGTTACATGCGCCGCTACCGCTGGGGATACCTGTGGGGCACGCTCTCCTGCATTGCCACCAATGCGGCTGCCGTCCAGTTTCCCAGGGTTCTCGGTTGGGCCGTCGACAAACTGCAAAAGCACCAGGCCGATCATAAGGCGATTCTTCTCTTCGCCGGTCTTCTAGTGGCCATATCCGTCGTTAAAGGCGTCTTTCTCTACGCCCAGCGCTGGATTCTCATCGGCATCTCCCGTGAGATCGAATTCGACGTACGCAACGACCTTTTCACCCATCTCGAAAAGCAGGATACGGGCTTTTATCAACGCTTCCGCACAGGCGACGTGATGGCCCGCATGACCAACGATCTGAATGCCGTCCGCATGCTGCTCGGCCCGGCCCTCATGTACAGCGCTAACACGGTCTTCTTTACCGTATTCGCACTGTACTTCCTGCTCCGCCTCAGTCCCTGGCTCACTCTGGTGGCTCTCGCGCCCATGCCGCTGGCCAGCATACTGGTTCAATATCTCGGCCACAGAATTCACGATCGCTTCGAGCGCATCCAGGCCAGCTTCTCTGAGATCTCCTCCCAGGCCCAGGAAAACTACTCCGGCGCCCGCCTCATCCGAGCATTCGCCCGCGAAGAATCCCAGATCGGCCTCTTTGAAAAACTCAATCGCCAGTACATCGCCCGCTCCCTTCGCCTGGTGCAACTCATGGGCATGCTCTGGCCTTCGCTAGAGTTCATCCTCGGCATCTCAATGGTCATCACCCTGCTTGCCGGCGGCCACCTGGTCATCCAAAACCGCATCACGGTCGGCCAGTTTGTGGAATTCAATACCTATATGATTCTGCTTATCTGGCCCATCATCGCCGTGGGCTGGGTAGTGAACCTCTTCCAGCGCGGCACGGCCTCGGTCAAACGAATCGACGAATTGCTCAAGGCCGAGCCCGCCATCGACGACCGCTCCGCTGACAAATCCATAGCACCGGATACAGTGCTTCAAGGCGATATCGAGTTCCGCAACCTGAATTTCAGTTACGGCGATGCTCCCGTCCTCCACCCCGCGGACAAAGACCCCTCCGTGAGGACCCCGGTTCTCCGCCCCACGGACAAAGACCTGCCCGTGGGGACCCCGGTCCTGCACAATATCTCGCTGCACATTCCAGCCGGCACAAGCATGGCCATCGTCGGTCCCACCGGATCGGGCAAAACCACTCTCGTTGAGCTGATTTCAAGAATGTATGAAGCCCCCGAGGACTCGTTGTTCATCGACGGCCGTTCGGTGCGCGATTATCCCCTGGCCGTGCTGCGCCACAACATCGGTATGGTCCCCCAGGAAACCTTCCTCTTCAGCGAAACCATTCGAGGAAACCTGGCCTTTGGCGCGCCTAACGCCAGTTCAGAGGAATTGCTCGAAGCAGCCGAGGCCGCACACATTCGCCTGGAGTTCGAAGAATTCCCTCAAGGCTTTGAGACCACAGTGGGTGAGCGCGGCGTAACGCTCTCCGGCGGACAAAAGCAGCGTGCAGCCATCGCTCGCGCACTTCTGCGCCGTCCCTCCATCCTCATCCTCGACGACGCACTGGCCTCAGTAGATACCTATACTGAAGAGCGCATCCTGGGCGGTTTGCGGAGCTACACGACGAACTCCACCACCATCCTGATCTCCCACCGCGTCTCAACCGTGCGCGATGCCGATCAGATCGCCGTCCTCGACCACGGCAGAATCGTGGAATTGGGCCGCCACGAAGAGTTGATGGCCATGGACGGGTATTATGCTGGCCTATACCAGAAGCAGCAACTGGAAGAAGAACTCACCGTCGCCGGGTGATAAAAACAGGGACTAGGGAATAGGGATTAGGAAATAGGAAATAGAGACCAGGGAATAAAGACCAGCCGATTCCATCCGCCGTTTCACCATCGATCAAAACCTCCGTGCCCCATGCGGCTCTTTTATGTCGCATGGGTGGGATAGCACAAACTTCGATCTCACGGCGTTTGCTCACCGTTTCGCAAATGGATGCGAAAGGGTCGGACCACGATGTTTTTTCCCTACCCACTAATCCCTAACCCCTCCTTTTCACGCGTTCCAATGCGAAACGGCAGTCGCCTCAGCATCGAAGTCATCGCTGTTCGACTGCCTGCGCGTGGAGGAAATCGCGCTCATCTGCAGCGGAGCCGGATTGACTGCCGGGTCCCTCGCCACCTGCCGCCATGCATCGCGCACATTGCGAACACACTCAATCGCGTGCTCGAACTTCTTGAGCGAGGCTGATTGAGAGGCCTGCAAAATCTGCGCGAAGATAGACGCATAAAACTCGCTGAGCACCTGCGCCGGCCG
>Ga0181520_10011221_pt1 | contig 11820 bp, 9 predicted proteins | sample PEATcosm2014_Bin_29_FD_132451 | JGI IMG/M metagenome (GOLD analysis project Ga0181520, IMG submission 132451) | Peatland microbial communities from MTU Mesocosm Facility, Houghton, MI, USA - PEATcosm2014_Bin02_30_metaG | ecosystem: Environmental > Terrestrial > Soil > Wetlands > Peat | place...
CAACGGATAGCGGAACACGGTTCGATTGCCTGCGGAAAGGGAACTGGATGAAGGAATACCATCCCTTCATTGTATTCCCTTCTCCGAACGAAGTCCGGAAGTTATTTTTCGGTCGGTCCTAAGTCGTCCGATGACCGCCTGCCTCCTCTCCGCCCGTCATCCGCTACCGGATCCGTAAGCGCCTCCCCACCGTCACCGACCAGGGTCTCCCGTTGCAAACCAAATCACTGTAGCAGACGCACGTTTACCGAGTGCGAGTATTTGGTCAGAAATAGAAAAAAGGAAGAATTGCAAAACTAACGGAGATTTCATCATGGATAAACCAGCGCCGCGTAACATTGTGCCTGCGCGATGTACGAACCGGCAATCCTCGTTCAACTTAGGAGGCGGAGAACATGAAGGACCAGTCCCATTCCCGAATTCGCGGTGGTCTGATGGCAGCAATGGCAGCACTCGGCTGTTTTGCCGCCGTTGGGCAGCCTTCGGCGGCCGTTGCCCAACAAACCTATTACTGGAACGGCGGGGGCAGTACGTCGGTCCCGCCGGTGGACTGGTCTAGCCCCAATTGGTCCCTGTCGAATCAAGGCGGAGGCAGCGCCTCCTGGGTGGACGGGAACGATGTCAACATCGGCTATCTCGGCGCTCTCAACGTGGGCGGCAGCTTCACCTATCCCGCACTGATCAATCTCCCGAACTCCGTCGCCACCAACTCGGTGACCTTCGGCGTGAATCCGACATTCCCCAATAGCGAAAACACCCACTATTACATGTTGACCGGCAGCCCGATCGCCATCGGCAACGGCAACAACACCGGCCTCGTTACCATTGCCACGGGCCCGGTGCAATATAGCGGCGATGCCTATTTCGCCAACAACGTCAGCGTGGCCGGCGGCCACGACCTCGAACTCAAAACCACCGCCGACGCCGGCAACCCGAACAAACTTAGTTACATCAATACGTATTTCGAGTTCAACGGCAGCAACAGTTTCGGCAACCTGATCGTCGACGGAGACGTCAGCCAAACCGGTCGTCCTACGGCCACGTTCAATCGTACCGCGGCTTTCCCTGCCGGCCACAACGTCACCCTCGGCAACCATGCCGTTTTCAGTAACGGAGGCGCGACCATCGATCCGTTTACGGGACTGCGGAACACCACCACCGTGGGTACCGTCACCATGAACGTCTCTGGCGGTTATCTGAGCGGCGGCTTCGGGGCACTCAGCTCCAATTTCGTCCAGATCGGTTCCGGCGCCGGCAGCGCCAACAGTTGCGGCTGGGTCGTCGACGGTGCGCCGGTGGTGATGGTGAACGGCCCGGTCCAAGGCCCCGGCGGCGCTCAAGGACAGGGCGACCTGGTCTTCGGCAGCGGTTACAGTGCGGGCGGTAACGGCGTTGTCGTGCTCAACGCGCAGAGCAACTATGCCGGCATCACCGCGATGAAGCAGTACTATGACGGATCGTCCGGCGGCAGCCTTCCCATGCCGCTCGTGCAGTTGGGGGTCAACAATGCCTTGCCTACAGGCACGGACCTCAGTTTCGGCGCGCTCATCGGCGGGACTTCCGGCGGCCGAAGCGGCGCGCTGGACCTGCACGGCTTCAATCAGACCGTCAATTCCATTTCCACCTGGGCCTCCGGCACCACGAACTATCACGGTGGCATTACCAACATTGACTACGCTGACGGAACCAATTCCGGCGCCACGAGCACGCTGACCGTCAACGACACGGTGGGCAACGCCGCCACCTTCGACGCAGTGATCGGTAAGCTGATCGGCGGCATGACGAGCCAGATCAACGCCTCGAACGGCAACATCGCCTTGCACCTGGTCTCGACCAACATCGGTTCGCTGACGCTGGGTCTGGCCCAAACCAGTTCGGGCGTGGCCGGTACGTCGAACACGTATACGGGCGGAACGATCATCGACGGCGGGGCCCTGTACGCGGCCAATGGCCTGAAGTACTCGACCGTTGCCGGCTCGCAGAACTCGGCCACCGGCACCGGCCCGGTCACGGTCAATAGCGGAGCTATACTCGGCGGTAGCTCGGCCGGCGGTGCGGTAGGCATGCCCGGCACGGGTGCCGTCACCGTCAACAGCGGCGCCAGCCTCATTCCGGCCGGCCCCACTTGGGCGAGTGCTGCCGCCCCTGCGTTCCACGTGCTTGGCGATCTGACGCTGGCCGCCAACTCGACGGTCAAGTACACGTTTGACCCGTTCTATAGCGACACGGTGGCCGTCGGCGGCGCCCTGACCCTGCCGAACGCCGGCAACGTCGGGGTCGTTGTCAACGACCTGGGCGGACTTCAGAACGACGCCCCGCTCTTCACGTTCGGCAGTCTCACCAACGCCTTTAGCCCCGCGTCACTGGCCATCGCGACCGGTTCGACCCCGGCGCCCAGCGGCTTCGCCTACAGTTTCGCGCAGAACGGCGGCGAAATCGACCTGTTGGCGCCCTGGAAGGGTTCGTTCAAGAAGTGGGACGGCAGTCTGGCGGGTGGCCTGTGGGACACCGGTACCACCGCAAACTTCAAATCGGGCGGCTCATCGACCACGTTCGCCGCGAACAATGTCGTGGTCTTCGACGACACGGCCACCAGCCCGAACGTCACGGTTGCCGCGGCAGGCGTCTCGCCCGGCAGCCCGGTCACCTTTGCTAACAGCAGCCAAGCGTATACCGTGAGTGGGGGCGCCATTTCCGGCGCGGCCACGTTGATCGTCTCCGGAAGCGGGCAAGTCACGCTGAACAACAGCAATACCTACAGCGGTATCACCCAAGTCTCCAACAGCAGCACCTTGACGCTTGGCACGGCCACTGCTTTGAATGTGGCTTCCGCAGTCCAATTGCAGGACACGTCCCGCCTGCAAGTCGGTGTCCCGATGACCGGCGCGTCGAAGTTCCAGAATCAGATTTACTTCGTCGGCGAATCGGCCCAAACCGGTGCGTCGCCGGTGATCGATACGCAGGCCAACAACGTCGAGATTTCCGGCGCGCTCAACAGCACGCTCTATAATTACACGACGCCCATCGGCTTCACCAAGCAAGGCACCGGCGAGTTGCTGTTGAGCAACGCGTACAACACTTACACGGGCGTGACGGAGATCCAACAGGGCACGGTCCGCGTCAACAGCGTGCAGGCCGCAGCGGGCCAGTATTCCTATTCGGCCTTGGGCAGCGGTGCCATCAACGTTCGCAGCGGCGGCACGTTACATATCGACAACATCGCCATCGGCGTGGACCAGAACCAGACCGCGAGCAACCTGGTGGGCTACGTTGACCTCTACAATGGTGCGACGCTCAAGGGGAGCGGCAACGCCTCCTATGAACGCGGCTCCATCACCGTCCCGCTGAACTACAACGCGGGCTCGTACTCGCCAACTAGTGTCACGATGACGACCGTCAACTCCACCGACGTTTTTGCGATCAAGGACGCGGTGAGGCAATACGACTCGAACTCCGCAAACAACGAATACGGGAATTGGAATGGAACCACCCGCACGCCCGACGCCAGCAAGCAGATGACAGTCAACGTCACCGGACCAGGCGTGATCAAGCTGCAAGACGGCGGCGTGGCCGCGGCCACGGTATTCGGCGGCCAGTGGTCGGTCGGTACCGGTTCTGCCAACAGCGGCACCCTTCAGGTCGGCCCGTTCGTGGGAAATGCGACTCCGAATCCGGATCCCAACTCGACCGGCTCGGGCGGGCCCTACGGCCAGCCGCTGAATGCCCTGGGTTTCTATACGCCGGACTCCAGCAATCCGCACTCGACTGCCGATCCGGACTTGCCCAGTAGCGTGACCGTCAACGCCGGCGGAAAGCTGGTCGTGGCCGTCGATCAGGTGAACGCCAACCCCAACATCAACGCGGACACCGGCTTGGCGGTCAATGGCACGCCGAATTACCTGCGAAACGCGGTGACCCTGAACGGCGGGGCGGTTGCCGCGTCGGGCTACGAGGTCACCTTCGGTGCCGCGAACACGACCTGGACAGACTCCGCTGGAAAGTCGCACCCCGGCAGCACGAATCCGCAGGGCGTCGCCGACAGCACCCGCGTGGTTGCCCAACTGGGCGGCGACTTCACCGTCGGTTCACTCGGCGGGTCGGTCCTGACCTACGACCCGGTGGGCGGCGACACGGCCGGGCGGACCGTAGACCTCCTCGGCGGCTCTCGCACGGTCGCCAATCCCAGCCCCGGCTGGACGGCCGGCAGCACGATCACCTATGCCACCAACTGGGAGGGCACGCTGATCGTGAACGCCAATGGCACCACCGGCGGCGCCTTCAACATCATGCGTACGGCCGCTGCGGCGCCCGTGACAGTAACCCCCGGCGCCTCGCTCAACATCTTGGGCGGCGCGACCGTGAACGTCACGGGGGCCAGCCTCGATGCCAACGGCAACTATGTGAGCACCGGGGGCACTTACTATCCGGCCCGCAATAACGTGCTCAAGGACGACAATAGCGCGAACGCCGTGGCCATCAGTAACTCCGGCCAGTTCAACGTGTATAGCGGGCAGCAAACGGTGAGCACGATCACCGGGGCCGGCACCACGACTGTAAACGCCGACCCGAATAACTCGACAGCCACGTCGCTGCAAGCTTTGCAGGTCTCCCAATCGGCCATCAACATTGGTGCCGGTGCTACGGTGCAGATCGGCAACGGCGGGAGCGCCGGCAGCCTTTCCGGCAACGTGGCCGCGAACGGGACCTTGGCGATCAATTCGTCCGGCACGCTGACCTACGGCGGCGCCATTTCGGGCGCGGGCACGGGCATGGTCACCCAGATTGGCACCGGCCGGACCATTCTCACTGGTGCCGACACTTACACCGGCATGACTAAGGTGACAGCCGGCACGTTGGAGATCAACAATCCAACGTCGTTGACCAACCTTATCAACGGCATCTACGGTTCGGGCGCCAATATTACCGGCGGTGCCTTAGTGCTCGACTGGACGGGCACCGATCCGATTGCCACCGTGGTGAGCGATCTTATTTCCGGCAAGATCACCGACACGGCCATCACCGTTCACGCTGGACGGGGAGCGATGGCCTTAGGCTGGAAGGACACGGGAAACCAGATCACCATCGAGCCGACCTACGTGGGCGATACCGACCTGAACGGGACCGTGGACAATAACGACCTCGGCCAGATGCTGAAGTATTTCAATAAAGCGGGCGGCTGGGCCCAGGGGGACTTCAACGGCAACGGCACGGTTGACAATAGCGACCTCGGTGCGTTGCTGGCCAACTTCAACATTACTCAGCTTCCCCTGCCGTTGGTCGCTGGCTCGCTGAACGTTACGGCCGTTCCTGAGCCCTCGACGTTGGCCATGTTAGTAGCCCTTCTGGCCGCGACCGCGGCTTGGGGCATTCGGCGACGGGTTAGCCGGAGCTAGTCGTGGAAGGACTTTGCCAGCGGATTCATTTGATAAGCCAACACTCTTTAAGGAGGCAGCGAGTTTGCAGGGCCTGAGACCTGTATGCGATGGTTCCTGATTTGCTCCGCGACTTTCCGGCGGTTTTGACCGGGGGTTGCGGAGAATCGCCGCGGCGGATGTTTGTCAGCATGGGGCTGCCAGCGCCGGCGGGGAATTTCAATAGGTGTAGTACGAGGTACCTGTAGGAGATTTGCAATGATTAGGACGTGGAATCGAGTTTTGATCTGTGGCATCTGCATCTTGTTGTGCGGCATCAGCGCCGCCAACGGGGCGACGATGGCGGGAACGTTCACGGACAGCGCGGACGGTTACAACATTACGGTGAACTACAATCGCGTCGCCAATTATTCGCCTGGTATCGACCAGCTTACCTTCACCATCGGGACGATTTCCGACGGCACGAACAATGGGAAGGTTAACGATCTCGGCGGTTTGGCGCAGCAAGGGGGCGTTTACCCGGGGAATGCAAATTTTACGGTCCTTTCCCCAGGGGCCGGCACGCCCGTCATCTACCTTGATGATGCCGATCCGAATGACATGAGGGGCACACCCGCACCGGGATCGTATGTCAACTTGAACCTTACCAATGGCGAATCGTTCGTCGGCAACCCGTTGGCAATGTACCAAGACGGCAGCCTGATCAACGGTTACAGCGGGTTTGCCGATACCTGGTTTACGACGACCGGATCCCGGCAACTCGGCGCCGGCGGCACTCTTGCCGTAATGTACGTGAGCGCCAACGCGGGCGTCACCTGCACGGGCGAGCTTATTACGACGACCGAGGGTGGGAATGGTTATCTGGGTAGCTTTACTGCTGCTGCCGTCGGCACACCCGAGCCGTCCACGTTGGCTTTGCTCGCCAGCGGGTTGGTGGGGCTCTTGGCTTACGCCTGGTAGTGTCTTCCGCATTTGGCTTAGGACTGTCGCTGGATGTGTTGGTCGTTGGGGTGGCCCGTGCCGGGCCGCCCCAACGCGTTGGGGCTCGTGGAGGCGGTCGTGTCGAGTTGTTTACCGCTCGTGCGCGGGACACCTGGCTGAGGGCTTCCCTTGCTGCTCGAATTCATCGTGTAGCGGGGCGAGTGGCGGCTGGTGATGGAATGCTTCAGGCACTCATGGCAGATCGCGGTCGTCTCTCGACCTTGGGTGGTGGAGACGGAATCATGGAGAAGTTAGAACCCGTCCAGGTTCAGGGCATTGTAATCGATCCGCGGAAGTGGGAGGTGCGCATCGACGGCGTCCATGTGCCGCTCACCAGGGACCAGTTTCTGCTGTTGCACGTGTTGGCCAAGAACGCGGGCAAGGGTTTGCGTCGCCAACAAATCTTGGATTGCGTTCATGGAACGACGCAGGAGCGAGAGTTGACGGAGAACTCCGTCAACGTTCAGATTTGCGGCCTGCGAAGGATGCTGGGGCAGCACGGCAGTCTGATTCGAACGGAGCGAGGCGTGGGCTATTGCTTTCAGGCGTAGAAGGCACCGCATTGACCGATATGCGACAAACGCGGCGACTTTACCTTCGACTCCTGTCGCCGCCGCTCTTTAAGTTTCTGAAATGTAGTGCCTTATGACGCAAGCCAGACTTGAAAGTCGCATTTCTTGACCTTGCCGTTTGCTCGCCATCTCGTTACCGCAATAATTCTGAGATGCGGAGCCCGTAACGCCGTCAAAGGGCAGGCGGGCTTCATCACAATACCCAGTCAGGAAAGGAACGAGACATGGCTCGTATCAATCCAGTGGAGCGGAACGCCAATTCTAAAACCCAAGAACTATTGGGGGCGGTGAAAAAGAGTTTGGGGATGGTGCCAAACATGATCTCCACGATGGCCCAGTCACCCGCCGTCGTGCAAGCGTACCTCAAGTTCAACCAAACTCTGGCAGGGGGATCGCTTTCCGAGGCGTTGCGACAACGGATCTCGCTTGCCGTCAGCGAAGCGAATCAGTGCCACTACTGCCTGTCGGCCCACACTTTGTTGGGAAGCAAGGCCGGCCTCAGCGAGTCCGATCTTCTCGATGCCCGGCATGGAACGGCCACCGACGAGAAGATCAATGCCGCACTGGTCTTCGCCCGGAAGATCGTCCAAGACCGTGGTCACGTGAGCGATGAAGACCTGGAGGAGGTTCGACGCGCGGATTATACGGATGGCGAGATTGCCGAGATCGTCGCCAATGTGGCCTTAAGCACCTTCACGAACTATTTCAACCAGGTTGCCGACACGGAGATCGACTTCCCTGTCGCACCGTCACTGATGGCCGTGTGACATCCTTGAAACGAACCGCTTGCTCGGTGCTCCGTCATGATGCCAGCCGAGCGAGGGGGTGCAACACTGAGAGCCGCTCAAATCTTACCCAGGCGGTCAGCGGAAGGCCTTTGCCGAGCGGCTCAAGATAGACGAGTTGGCGTCTCGAACCGTTTGGTTCACGCTGAGGGAGCTTCGGGCGGTCGCCGCCCATGGTAAGACCGCGATGCCGACGGCCCGCGGTACGACGGGGAGTTCACTTCGGCATGTCACGGAAGCGGCCGGCAAGGTCGTCGAACGCCGCCAAGAGGGCAGCATCGGCCAAAAGTCGGCTTCTGAACGGCTGCACGGGTTCAAGATCGCTCCGAAGGAGATCGGGCCGCCGATGTGGCGACGGACCCGGCGTTCTGGGCGGGGCTTGTTAAATCGGGGTGGTTGAGGTTGAATAGAGAAGCAGCCGGAGAAATTGACCGACCTGAAACAAGGAATGGAGCAGAACCGATGTCTGAAGAACCGCTGATTGCCGTTTTTGTGGATTTCGAGAACCTGGCCATCGGCGTTCGGGACATGAAGGCCGGGAGGTTCCAGGTCGAGCTGGTTCTGAAGCGTCTGCTGGAGAAGGGCCGCATTGTCTACAAGCGGGCCTACTGCGATTGGAGGAATTACGAGGACTCCGTGCGGGAGTTCCATGCCCAAGGCGTGGAAATGATCGACATTCCGCGGAGCAAGATGAGCGGGAAGAACAGTGCCGACATTCACATGGTGGTGGATGCTCTTGATTTGTGCCACTCGAAGCAGCACATCGACACGTTCGCCCTGCTCTCGGGCGACAGTGACTTTTCACCGCTCGTCTCCAAATTGAAGGAAAACGACCGACGCGTCATCGGATGCGGCGTGAAAACCTCCACCTCGGACCTGCTCATCGCCAACTGCGATGAGTTTATTTACTACGATGACCTGGTTCGCAAGGCCAGGAAGGCCCCCAAGGCCGTCAAGAAAGACGCCACGGAGGCGGGCAAAAAACAGGAGGCGATCGAGCGCGTGGTCGAAGTTGTCCATTCCGTGGAACAAGACTACGATCCGTTGTGGGGTTCGACGCTCAAACAGGCGATTCGCCGCGTGCATCCCGGCTTCAATGAGGGCTACTACGGATACGGGAGTTTCTCCGACCTGCTCGAGGACATCAAGGCCAAGGGGCTGATCGAGCTCGAATACGACGAGAGCCGTGGGAACTACAAGGTGCGGCCAAGAAAACGCTGAGCATTTTTCCAATAGCGCCCCGCTGAAAGGGAAAACGCGATGAAGATCGTCCGGCTGCTGATTCTCGACGAAGAGGAGGTGAGAGAAGAGCTGGTCCAGCTCGGGGCCGAGGTGCCCGAGCGACTGACAGCAGACCAGTTGGGGAACCTGTACGCGGAATGGCTGGAGAAACTGCCTGCCGGTGTGGATTTGGTGGGGCTGTACGTGGGCGGCAACCAGATGAACATCATCGCCAACGACGACGCTGTGTGGGAATTGCCCGACAAGACAGACCCAACGTGAAGACTCGACGTCCCCGGCACGTCAATTCTGAATCGTGCAGTTCGGTAAAACCGCCTGAAGTCCTTGCATTCCGGCGCCCGTCACCCTGGTGAACTCCAAGTTCAGCGATTGGAGTTTGGTCAACCCTTTGAGGTTTGCCAATCCGGCATCGGTTACTTGGGTGTGCTCCAGGTCCAGCAGTTGGAGTTGGGTCAACTCTTTGAGGCATTCCAGTCCGGCATCGCTGACCTGGGTGTGGTCCAGGTCCAGCAGTTGGAGTTGGGGCAATTCCTTGAGGCACTTTAACCCGGCATCCGTCACCTCGACGTGCCGCAGACTCACGCCAATCACCGGCTTGTCTCCGCTCTTTTCATCAACGGTGACTTTGCCGCCGAGTCTTTCGATTTCGGCAACTGCCTTGGCTTGCCGTGGATTCTCTCCCGCGGTCGCCTTTTCCTGTTTTGGATTTACTCTTGCCGTGCAGCCCGAGGCAACCATAGCAAGCGACAAACCCAACACCCCCATCGACGCTGCAATTCGGTTCATGAAATCCCTCCAACTTAGCAATGGCGAAGCGGTCGCCGCTCGAATCTGTTCGCGGGTATCAGTCCCCGGTCGCTCAGCACGGTCCTGATCTCGGCGGTCGAGACCTTTACTGCGCGGAGGCTGTCGTAACCGAGCCGGAATCCTGGGCGTTGCCGTTGGCGGAGTCTCCCTCCGCCTGCCGCTCGTCGTGCCGCAATTCTCGGCGGTCCGCCGACGCCTGCTGCCGGTCGCTTTCCGTTTGCGTACGATCCTGGCGGAACTGTTGCCGGTCCTGGTTGAATTGCTGGATATCCTTTTGCAACTGGGCCTTGTTGCCCGAGGCCACGTCGGCTTTGATGGCCTGCACGTCGGCCTCGATCTTCTGACGGGCCTGTTGTTGCTGGCTATAGTCGTTCTTCACGGTCTCGCGATCCTGGGCCAGATTGCTCGCATCCTGTTGCACTTGCTGATCGGGGGTCTCCGACGAGCCCGAAGACGGCGAACTGGATGCTTGTTTTGACGATGGTGAACCAGATGCCTGCCCCGACGACGGCGAGGTCCCGCTACTGGCTTGCTGGTTGGCTTTCTGCTCGCTGCTTTGCTGATTCAGGTCTTTGCCAAGTTGCCGCTCGTCGTGCCGCAATTCGTGGCGGTCCGCCGACACCTGCTGCCGGTCGCTTTCCGTTTGCGCACGATCCTGGTGCAACTGTTGCCGGTCCTGCTTGAATTGCTGGAGGTCCTTTTGCAACTGAGCGTTGTTGCCCGAGGCCAGGTCGGCTTTGATGGCCTGCAAATCGGACTGGACCTTCTGGCGAGCCTGTTGCTGCTGGCTATAGTCGTTCTTCAGGGTTTGACGGCCCTGGGCGAGGTTGCTCAAATCCCGTTGAACTTGCTGCCCCGGGGAAGCCGGCGATCCCGAAGATGACGAAGTGGACGCTTGCCCCGACGGCGAGGTCCCGCTACTGGCTTGCTGGTTGGGTTTCTGAGCGCTGCTTTGCTGACTCAGGTCTTTGCCGAGTTGCCGCTCGTCATGGTTTAGCCGTTGACGATCCGATGCCCACTTTTGCAGGTCGCTCCTCTCCTCGGCGCGAGCTTGCCGGTACTGCTGTCGATCCTGGTGGAGTTGCTGGAAATCTTTCTGCACGTTGGCCGTATTGCCCGAGGCCAGGTCGGCTTTGAGCGTCTTCCAGTCGGACTGGAGGTTGTGGCGGTCTTGCTGCACCGTTTGCTGGTCGCCGTGCAAAGCCTCACGATCCTGGTGCAGATTGTGGTGATCCTGACCGACCTTGTGGACGTCATGTTGTGCCGGATGGGAGTGGGACTTTTTGGGGGGCTTCCCGGCCTGGGCGGTCCCCGTGTAACAAACGAATCCCAGAATCAAGACGGCCGTTAGATGCTTGGTCATGGTTTGCTCCTAAGAATTGGGTCCGGGACAAGTAACCGCAGTCCTTCCACAGCCCGTAAGGACAAAGGTTGGCAGCGACCGACAAGCTGCGCGGAAATCGAAGAGGAGAACGGTGCTTCCGTAATGAAAACATATGGTTTTTTCTGGCCGATGGCGAGGAATCTGGTCAGGGCGCGATTAGAAACATGGGCGTGGCGGAAACGGCCGCCGTGAAATCCGGCATAGTTGATACGACGACACACCGGGGGCATGGGCCAGCGGAAACGAGAGAACGGCCCCACAAGAAACACCGACGCCGCCAGAATATCGCTGGCGGCGTCGGTAACAAGGATGGGTGGCAAAAAGCGGATTACCGCTCAGCCACTCTAGGAGCCAATCGAAGTGGCGACCTTGTTGAACGTGCTGCTGGCGTTGCTGCCGACCTGGCTGATGGCGGTCAGGCAGACGACCACGATCAGAGCCAGCATCACCGCATACTCCACGGCAGTCGGACCGTCTTCGGAGACAAGGAATCGTCGTATCTTCTGAATTACCGGTTTCATCATAGACCTCATTTCGTGGAAGGGTGGAAGGGTAGTCAGCAATTCCCGGCGGAGAACTGTTTTGGACCTTGGCCAGCCCGCCGAGAGCAATTGGGGCGGTGTCACGGCGGACTTGCTGGCAGAACGTGAGAGTGGGGAAGGCGGCGAATTTGCAGA
>Ga0181520_10011222_pt1 | contig 11820 bp, 9 predicted proteins | sample PEATcosm2014_Bin_29_FD_132451 | JGI IMG/M metagenome (GOLD analysis project Ga0181520, IMG submission 132451) | Peatland microbial communities from MTU Mesocosm Facility, Houghton, MI, USA - PEATcosm2014_Bin02_30_metaG | ecosystem: Environmental > Terrestrial > Soil > Wetlands > Peat | place...
CGGCGACAAGCGCAATCGCCTCGATAAGCTCGCCAATCGGCTCACAAAGATCCTGGCCGAATTACGTAAATTAAAAACCACCTGAATAAAAATAAGCAGAGATTGGCCGGTTATGGCGATTATGCGTCAATCACCGCATAACCGGTGCTAATCGGTTCGGAGCGCTTTCATTGGATCTAACCGGGAAGCACGCCATGCGGGAGCCAGGCAGGCCAGAACCGCGACCGCGAGCAGTACCACGCTCACCAGCGCAAACACTGCCGGATCGAGCGGTCGCGTCGCGTACAGCATCGACCGCACCAGCCGCACCGCGCCCACGCTCCCCGCAAGTCCCAGCGCCAGCCCCGCCAGCGCAGGCTTGAGTCCATCCAACAACACCTGCTTCAGCACCCGGTTCCGCTGCGCGCCCAGCGCCATCCTTATCCCGATCTCCTGCGTCCGCTGCGCCACCATGTACGAAAGCACGCCGAATATGCCGGCCGCCGCTAGCGCCAGTGACAACACGGCAAAGCCCGACAGCAGTGTCGTATTGAAACTCGCGTCGAACGTCACCCTGCCCAGCAGTTGATCCACGGTAAGCACGTTGTACACAGGCAGGTCGCGGTCCAACTCCTGCACGACACGCTGCACCGGCAAGGCGAGCTGCTCCACGTCGCGGCCAGATCGGATCACAAGCATCCCGCTGTTCCCCGTTCCAGCAAATATCGGGTAATACTGGATCGGCTTTGGATCTTGGTAGAGTTCGGAGCGCGTATCGCCCACGATGCCGATAATCTCCCAGTTTTTGTTTTCATAGCGGAGGTGCTTTCCAATGGGGTCCTCGTTGGGGAAATACTGCCGTGCGAATGCGGCGTTAATGACCGTCTCGTTGGCGGCCTCCAACCGCTGGCCCGCGTCAAACAGGCGCCCACGCAGCATGGGAATCCCCATCGTCTGGAAGTAGCCGGGCTCGGCGTCGAAATTGATGGCGTATTGCGTCGTGCCCTTCGGCAGCGGAGGATGCTCGATGATGGTAAAGGCATCGTCTCCCGGGTAGCCGCTTCCGGGAACGGTCCGCGCCAAGCCCGCGGCCTCCAAGCCCGGCAACGCGCGTACACGCTCCAGCAGCTCGGCAAAAAAGTTGACGCGACGGGCAGGATCGTTGTAGCTTCCGCCAAACAGGTTGATGCGCATCGTCATCACGTTCTTCGTAGTGCAGCCCAGGTCGCTATAGCGCAACTGCAGATAGCTTTTCAGCAGCAGCCCTGCCACGACCAGCAGCACCACTGTCAATCCCACTTCGGCAGCCAGCAACGATCTGCGCAGCCGCGTGCGCCCCTGTCCCGCGCTCGCCATGCGCGACGCGTCCTGCAGCGCCGTTGATAGCTGGCTGCCGATGGTGCTGGCCGAAGCAAACAGTCCCGCGAACAGCGCGCACAGTACCACCAGTGCCACGGTGAAGGCTGCAACCGCTCCGTCAACTTGGATCGACTCAAAACGACCGAAATTCTGAAAGGTTAAGTGCCCCAGCCATTGCACCAGTCCGTAGGCCATCCCCAGGCCCGCCGTGCCGCCCGCGGCCGTCAGCAGTAAGCTCTCCGTCACTGTTCGCGCAGCAGCCCGCAGGCGTCCGCCGCCCAGCGCCGCCCTGATCGCCAGCTCCTTGCGCCGCGCCGCCGCGCGGGCCACCAGCAGATTCGCGACATTCAGGCACGCAATCAGCAGCACGCAGCCCGACGCAGCCAGCAGCGCATACAGCGGCCGCTTCACGTCGCCCACCATGTCGTTCAGCAATGGCTGCGTGTTGGCAGCCTTGCTCACAAAAGGATTGTTGAGATTTGCATCGTGCACATGGAGTGTAATGACGGAGAGGTCAGCCCGTCCCTGCTCGTCTGTCACTCCGGGCTTCAGCCGCCCGATGATTTCAAATTGATGGTTGCCCACTGCCGTCATGTACGCAGCCGGGAAATAGTCATAGACTGGCGTCCACAGTTGCGTCCCGGAGTCGGGAAATGCAAACCACTGCGGCATTACGCCGATCACCGTATAGGGCAGTGTGTTCAGCCGGATCGTCCGGCTCACGATGGCCGGATCACCGCCGAAACGCCGCTTCCACAGACTCCAACTCAGCAGTACCACCCGATTGCTGCCGTGCTGGTCCTCTCCTTCCGTAAAGTTGCGTCCCAGTGCCGGCTGCACGCCCAGTGTCGGCAACAGATTTGCAGTGCATGCTGTGCCGTCTAGCATCTCGGGCAGTTCACCGCCCTCAGTCGACAGGTTGAACTGCGCCCCGCCCAACATCGCCAAGCTGGTAAAGCTGTGGTTTTGTTTTGCCCATACGGCATACATGCCTGGCGCTACGCTGTTCATCAGAGACTGATCGTTCGAATTCTCGTAAATCACGACCAACCGGTTAGGGTCTTCGAACGGCAGTGGCTTCAGCAGAACGTTCCACACCACGGTAAACAGCGCAACATTCGCTCCGATCCCCAGCGCCATCACCAAAATCGCCGGCGCTGTGAACCCCGGTGTCCGCATCAGGGTCCGTATCGCGTATTTCAGATCGCACCACGCAGTCTCCAGCGCCGCAACGCTGTTTTGCCGCCAGAGCTGCTCCCGCACCCGCTGCGCATTGCCCAGCTTGATCCCCGCCTGCCTCCGTGCCTCGTCCGGCATCATCCCGCGCGCCATGTTATCAGCGGTCTCTTCGGTTAGAAAGGCCTCGATCTCGTCCTGCAACTCGACGTCGGAGTGCTTGCGGTGAACAAATCTTAACCAACTCATTGCACACCTCCTTCTTCGCCCATCACCAGGCCGATGGCGCGCGTCATCTGGCGCCAGCGGCTGGTCTCGCGCACCAGCTGTTTACGCCCCTCCGCCGTCAGCCGATAGAACTTTGCCTTGCGATTGTTTTCGCTCGCACCCCAGTAGGAAGAAACCCATCTACGGTCTTCAAGCCGGTGAAGCGCCGGGTAGAGCGAGCCCTGTTCCACTTCGAGTACGTCTTCGGAGGTGTGCTCGATGACTTTCGCGATGGTGTGCCCATGCGCGTCTCCGCCGATAAGTGTCCGCAGGATCATCATGTCCAGAGTGCCCTTGAGCATCTCGCAGTCGGGTTGGTTGCTTTTGGCCATCCGTCTCTCCACTCGAAGTCCTATGGAAAGAAATAATACACCACTCGAACTTCTATGGGAAGAAATCTGAGGAAATACTTTTGTGGTCCTTGGTCAGCTCACGGTAACAGCCCAATGTGCTCATTGAGGGCGCTCCACGGACCGTTCCGCTGGTTCTGGGCGTATGGTGGGCCGCTCGGAAGTTGCTCGTTGGGCTGCATGCGGGGCGGCGGTCTCCATTTCCAAGCTGATTCCGCGGGTGGGTGCGGCCTTGAGTGATGAGGCGACATCGTCCCTACGGGACTCAAGGCAATTGGGGGAACGTTGCGCCTACGGCGCGGGATCCCCATGTCACAAAGTCAAGGTGTGGGGCGCCCGGCGACGGATGGGGCACCGTGCAAAACGACGCCGCCGATTCATGAGTGATTTCAAACCCCCGGTTTGCGACATGGGGCAATGAAGTCGGGGCAGGTTGCGCCGATGAAAGGAGCAGATGGAATTTCAGTGCTGCCGGGCGAGAGACGGGGTGCGCCGGGTGAGCGGGGCAGGGTTGACGCAGCAAGGCAACCATGCTGAAGGAGCAGGGATGACGGATCGCTCGGAGCTGCTTGAGTGCGCGCTGGATAGTCTTCCGCGAGGCGTGGTTCTGTTTGGCGCGGAGGACGAAGTGGTGTTCTGGAACGTGGCCGCGCATGCCATCACGGGATACGCGGGCATGGACTTGCTGTCGCGGCCAGTTCCCGAAGGGCTTGAGGCCCTGCTTCCGGAGTGGGCCCGGCGCAGGGATCTGGAACCGGGCGGGGAAGCGCAGACGGGCCGGGCCGCGATGGTGCACACCCGTCACAAGCTGGGGCACGAGGTGCAGACGATTGCGCAGGTTGTGATTCTGCGCGACGCTCTGGGCAAGCGCATGGGAGCGGCGACCGTGTTTCACCCGGCGGAAAGCGTGGACGCTCTGCCTCACGGAGAGACGGCGGAAGGCGAGGCGGCGGGGGCGAGCCAGGCCGACATGGAAGAACGCCTGCGAATCGAGTTTGAAGATTTCGCGGAGGGAGGTGTGCCGTTCGGGGTGATGTGGATCAGCGTGGACCAGGCACACGGGTTGCGCAAGACGCACGGCTCGGGCGCCTGCGAGGCGATGCTCGAGAAAGTGCAGCGGGCGCTGGCCCAGGGGTTGCGTCCTGCCGAGGAGGTGGGACGGTGGGGCGACGATGAGTTTCTGATCGTCTCGCACGAGCGGACGGCTGAGATGCTGGCCGCGCATGCGCAGGTGCTTGCCGGACTGGCCAGGACAGCGGACTTCAAGTGGTGGGGCGATCGGGTTTCTCTGACCGTAAGCATTGGGGCGGCCCAGGCCTGCGACGGGCAGGGCGAGGAACTGGCGCAACTGCTGGAGCGGGCAAAGGGAGCGATGGAAGCCAGCATTCACGGGGGCGGTAACTGCATCACAACCGCGGCGGGGAGGCGAGAATGTTTGCCATCATAGGCATTGTTTTGGTTTTTGCGGCGGTTATCGGCGGATTTTTGATGGAAAAGGGCCACATGGCGGTTCTGGTGCAACCGGCGGAACTGCTGATTATTGCCGGGGCGGCCACGGGCACGCTGCTGGTGGCCAACCCCCTGCACATTATTAAAGGCGTTGCCGGGGGACTGTTGGGAGCGTTCAAGGGTTCGCCCTTCACGAAGGCTCGCTACCTGAGCACGCTGAAGATGATGTACCAGTTCTTGAACAAGGTGCGCAAGGAAGGGCTGCTGTGCGTAGAGATGGACGTGGAGAAGCCGAAGGAGAGTTCGATCTTCAAGAACTATCCCGAGTTTCTGAACGACCATCACGCCCGGGAGTTTTTGTGCGACACGCTGCGGACAGCGATTACCGGCGGGGTGGAACCGTTCGACATGGACCAGATGATGGAGCTGGACATGGAGGTGCATCACCATGCCGCCATGCAGCCGATCGATGCGCTGTCGACGGTGGCGGACGCGCTGCCGGGGTTGGGGATAGTGGCCGCGGTACTGGGCGTGGTGATTACGATGGGCGCGCTGGGCGGACCGCCGGAGGCGATCGGCGAGAAGGTTGCGGCGGCGCTGGTGGGCACATTTCTGGGCATCCTGCTGTGTTACGGCGTGGTGGGGCCGCTGGCCGCCAACATGCGCAAGACGGCGGACGCGCACAACGAGTACCTGCATGTTCTGCGCGTGCTGTTGCTTTCGTTTCTGAAGGGGTCGGCGCCGATGATCGCCGTGGAGATGGGGCGGCGCGCGATTCCCGCGTATGTGCGGCCCGATTTTGACGAGATGGAGAAGAGCTGCAAGAACAAGGTAGAGGCTGCGGAACCGGCGGCGGCGGCATAGAGCCCGCTCACAGGGGAGAAGAAGGGGAGCGATGACAACGAAGACGCAACCCATTATTGTGATCAAGAAAGTTGTTGGGCACGGCGGCCATCACGGCGGCGCGTGGAAGGTGGCGTATGCCGACTTTGTGACCGCCATGATGTCGCTGTTTATCGTGCTTTGGCTCATGGGCTCGAGCGAGAAGGTGAAGCGGGCGGTGGCCGGCTACTTCAACGATCCCAAAGGAACGGGGAGCCAGTTGGGCACGACGATGACCGGGACCGGCTCGACGGTCTCGACGGCAACGAACGACAACCTGCAGAAGCTGAAGGACAAGCTTGAACAAGAGATCCGGGCGAAGAAGGAACTGGAAAAGCTCTCAAAGCAGATTGAGATGACCATCACCCCCGAGGGATTGCGGATCGAGTTGATTGAGGACAAGAACGGCACCTTCTACGAAAGCGGAAGCCCGCGGCTGAGCGGGAGCGGGCAGGAGCTGCTTTCGCTGTTGGCCGCGGAGCTGAAGACGCTGCCGAATTCGTTGTTGATCGAGGGCCACACGGACGCGACGCAGTACTCGACGGACAACAACTACAGCAACTGGGAGCTCTCGGCGGATAGGGCCAACGCGGCGCGGCGTCTGATGCAGGAGGACGGCGTGCGCTCGGACCAGGTGACGCAGGTGCGCGGCTATGCGGACCAGTTTCTTCGCGTCAAGAGCAATCCCTATGACCCGTCGAACCGCAGAGTTTCGATTCTGGTGAAGAATGGGAACGATGACACGCCGCCGCCGGCGATTGCCCATGCGACGGTTGTGGACGGAGGGCCGAGTGCTGGGCCAGCGGCGTCAAGCGTCGGCAAGGCGCAAGGACCGACGGCGCCGGCCGCGACGCAGAATGCCAAGCCCGCGGCAGGAACGCAAAGCGCCAAGCCTGCGGCAGGAACTATGGCCGCGGCGGCCAAGCCTGGGCTTATGAGCCGATTCACCAGTCTGCTGCCGGGTGCGAAGAAATAGCCGACGGTGATGCGGGCGGGGCCAATGGTGTACTCTGGACTGCGAACCGGAAAGCGTTTACCAGAGAGGCATTTTCCATGACAGTTGTGGCCGGAGTTGACTTTGGAACACTGAGCGCCCGGGTAACGCTCGTTGACAGCAAGAAAGGCCCGATCGGCACGGCGTCGGCCTCCTACCCGCTGCACCGGCGGCGCGAAGACCCCAACTATGCCACCCAGGCGCACGCCGACCAGATGACGGCGCTGGCTGCCGCTACGCGCGAGGTGCTGAAAACCACGGGCGTGGATGGCGGGACGGTGGCCGCAATCGCGCTCGACACGACGGGCTCGAGCGTGGTTCCCGTGGGCGAGGGATTGGAGCCGCTGGACGAGTATTACCTGTGGTGCGATCACCGCGCATTCGGCGAAGCGCAGGAAATTACGAAGAAGGCGCACGAGGTTGGCTTCGAAGGGATTGAGTGGTGCGGCGGCGTCTACTCCCACGAGTGGGGCTTCTCAAAGTTGCTGCACTGGCTGCGCAACAACCCGGAGAAGCGCTCGCGCTTTGTGACGGCGCTGGAGCATTGCGACATGGTGGCGGCCACGCTGAGCGGGATTACGAAGGTGAGCGAGCTGAAGCGCAGCGTATGCGCCATGGGCCACAAGTGGATGTGGAATCCCAAATGGGGCGGACTGCCCCCGGAGAGATTTCTGGTGGCAGTGGACCCGCTGTTTGCCGGCATTCGCGGCCAGATGGGCGGGGAGTTTTTGACCAGCGATCACCTGGCCGGGCATCTTTCGGCCAAGTGGGCTGAGGCGCTGGGGCTGCGGGCGGGCATTCCCATCCCCGTGGGCGCCTTCGATGCGCACTGGGACGCGATCGGCTCGAACATCCGCGAGGGTGACGTCGTGAATGTGGTCGGCACCTCGACGTGCATCATCGCGATGGCGCGCGAAGCGCAACTGGTGCCGGGCGTGTGCGGCGTGGTCCCGGGCAGCGTACATCCCGGCTATACCGGGATCGAGGCCGGGCTCTCGGCGGTGGGCGACATTTTTGAGGGTATTGCACGCCGCGCAGGCACGACCGTGGCCGCCCTGTCAGAAGGGCTTGAGGCTTACAAGGCCGGGCAGACAGGGCTGCTGCGGCTGAGCTGGGACAACGGCGACCGCACGGTGCTGGTGAATCCGGAACTGGGCGGCGTGACGCTGGGCTGGAACCTGGTGCACACGGCGCAGGATGAGCTGTTCGCGGCCATCGAGGGCACAGCATTCCACACGCGCATCATTCTGGAGCGCATGGCCGAGCACGGGGTGCGCATCGATCGCGTGATCAACGCGGGCGGCATTCCCCAAAAGAGCGAAGTGCTGAACAGGGTGTACGCCAACGTGCTCAACAAGCCGGTGCTGGTGCCGGCGGGGATTCCTACGAGCCTGGGTTCGGGAATTTTTGCGCTGCTGGCGGCCGGGGCCTACCAGACGATTGAAGAGGCGCAGGCCGCGGTGTGCCTGCCGCTGCGCACGGTCGAGCCCGATCCCCAATCCGCCGCGGTCTATGAGCGGCTCTACCGGCACTATCGCGATGTGTACTTCGCAATGGGCTCGCGCGATGCCAAGCCTATTGCTTTGGGCGCGGTGCTGCCGGAGATCAAGAAGATTGCGGCGGAGGTGTCGGGGACTTAGCAAGAAGCGCGCTCGGTGGGACACCTGGCTTTGGTGCGGGAACAAGCGGTGGGAGAGCTAGCCCTTGCTTGATGTTGGGTTGGCTTCGACCGCCTCGATGCGGGCCCACAGCTCTTTGAGCCCGTAGCCAGTCTTGGCCGAAACCGGCAGCACTTCATCCAGTTCCAGACCCTTTTTCAAGGCCAGCAGGTTGCGCGTCCGCTCGTTCCCGCTCAGCTTGTCGATCTTGGTGGCCACCACGGCAAAGGCGCGGCCCTCGGCCCGCAGCCAGTCAAGCAACTGCGCGTCGTTGTTCTGCGGCGGCACATTCGAGTCCACCAGGCACACGCACAGCTTGAGCGTCGAGCGCATCGAGAGGTAGGGATCGATGAACTCCGGCCAACCCGCTGAGATGGACCTCGAAATTTTCGCGTAGCCGTAACCCGGCAGATCGGCGAACACCAGCTTACGCCGCTGGCTCTGATCGAGAAGCGCAAAAAAGTTGATGGCCCGCGTGCGTCCCGGCGTTGAAGAAACCTTGGCTGCCTTGTCGCCGACGAGCGCGTTCAGCAGGCTTGACTTGCCCACGTTCGAGCGGCCCAGGAAGGCGATCTCCGGCACGTCGGGCGCGGGGAACTGCACCGCAGCCAAGGCTGACAGAAGAAATTGCGCAGTGTAGCGCATTACTGCCGGGCCGGCAAGTTCGACGTCATCTCCGCGGGGGTCACACTGGCGAGCACTTCAGTCTCGGCCGGCAGGCTGGGCAGCGGGCTTTCAAGAGCCAGCGCCAGCACCTCGTCCATGGAATCGACAAAATGCAGCTTCATCGAGTTCTTGATGTTGTCAGGCAACTCGGCAATATCCTTCTCGTTGGCCCGCGGCAAAATGGTCTCAAAGATGCCGGCCCGCAACGCCGCCAGCAACTTCTCTTTCAGTCCGCCGATGGCCAGCACCTTGCCCCGCAGCGTGATTTCGCCGGTCATGGCAATATCGCGGCGCACGGGAATTTTGGCCAGAGCGCTGGCGAGCGCGGTGGCCATGGTGATGCCCGCCGAGGGTCCGTCTTTGGGAATTGCGCCCTCCGGCACATGCAGATGCAGATCCACGTTGCGGTAGAACTCGCGGCTCAGCCCAAGAGCCTGCGCTCTGCCGCGAATGTAGCTCAAAGCCGCCTGCGCCGACTCCTGCATCACATCGCCCAACTGGCCAGTGATGGTGAGCTTGCCCTTGCCGTCGAGCACCTGCACCTCGGTGGTGAGAATGCTGCCGCCCACCTCAGTCCATGCCAGCCCGGTGACCAGACCCACTTCACTCTTTTCGTGCACCTCGGAATCGCGGAACTTGGCCACGCCCAGGAACTCGTTCACGTTCTCCGCGGAGACTTCTTCCTTGTGCTTGGAGCCGGCCTTCACCACCTTGCGGGCCACTTTGCGGCAGATGTTGCCGATTTCGCGCTCCAGGCTGCGGACGCCGGCTTCGCGCGTGTAGTAGCGAATGATCTCAAGAATGGCATCGTCCTTGAAGACGATGTTTTTCTCGCTCAGACCAGTCTGCAGGCGCTGTTTCTTCACCAGGTACTGGCGTGCGATCTCGAGCTTTTCCTGCTCGGTGTAGCCTTGCAGGCGCAGAACTTCCATGCGATCCTGCAGAGCGGGGGGAATGGTGTGCATCACATTGGCAGTGGCCACAAACAGCACCTGCGACAGGTCGTAGTCCACGTCGAGGTAATGGTCCTGGAAGGTGGTGTTCTGCTCCGGGTCAAGCACCTCAAGCAGCGCCGAGGCCGGGTCGCCGCGGAAGTCGGATGAGATTTTGTCCACTTCGTCGAGCAGGAACACCGGGTTCTTGGTTCCGGCGCGCTTCATGTGCTGAATTATCTGTCCGGGCATGGCGCCGATGTAGGTGCGGCGATGGCCGCGAATTTCGGCCTCGTCGCGCACGCCGCCCAGCGAGAGCCTCACAAACTTGCGGCCCGTGGCCTTGGCGATGGACATGCCCAGCGAGGTTTTGCCCACGCCCGGAGGTCCGGCAAAGCAGAGGATCGAGCCCTTGGGATTTTTGACCAACTGACGCACGGCTAGAAACTCGAGGATGCGCTCCTTGATTTTTTCCAGGCCGTAGTGGTCGGTGTTGAGCACCTTTTCCGCGTAGTCGATGGAGCGCGTCTCCTTGGAGCGCTTCTTCCATGGCACGGCCAGCAGCCAGTCAATGTAGTTGCGGCTCACGGTGGACTCGGCCGACATGGGCGGCATGGCTTCGAGCTTTTTGAGCTCCTGCACCGCCTTGTCGAGCACTTCCCTGGGCATGCCCGCTGCTTCAATCTTTTTGCGCAGCTCGTCGAACTCGCCTTTTTCTCCGCGGCCCAGTTCCTTCTGGATGGCCTTGATCTTTTCGTTAAGGTAGTACTCCTTCTGCGCCCGCTCCATCTGGCGCTTGACGCGCGATTGGATGTTGCGGTCGAGGTCAAGCTTCTCAATCTCGATGTCGAGCACGTCGGCGATGCGCGCCAGGCGGGCCGCGGGATCGAAGATGGCCAGCAGCTCCTGCTTTTCATCGATGCCCAGTTGCAGGTTGGCGGCGATGGTGTCGCTCAGCTTGGCAGGCTCATCCATGCGCACCGTGGCGATGATGGTTTCGTAGTTGAGCGACTGCTGCAGCTTGACGTACTGCTCGAAGAGGCCGGTGACGCGCTGCATGAGCTGGTCGGCCGCCGGGCTCATTTCGAACTGACTTTTGCCGATGCGGACGGTGGCCACAAAAAAACCGTCGCGGTCGTTTACCTCGGTTGACTTGGCGCGTTCCACGCCCTCCACCAGCACCTTGATGTTGCCGTCAGGCATCTTGACGCTCTGCACGATGGTGCAGATGCAGCCCACCTGGAAGATGTCCTTGGCCTTGGGCTCGTCGATGGAGGCGTCGTGCTGCGTGGCCAGAAAGATTTTGCGGTCGCCCCCGAGAGCCTCTTCAAGGGCGCGCACGCTCGATTCGCGGCCCACCACAAAGGGCGTCATCATGTGGGGAAAGATCACCATGTCCCGGATGGGCATCATGGGCAGTTTGCGCGTCTCGCCTTTTTCGCGTGTTTGAGTCATTGGAACATCCTTCTTATTAGACGCGCTGGGTCAGCTCAGGCTTCACATTTGCTTGCCGGGCTCATGATGGGATTGTATCGCGGAATTCGAGCCCCGGCGAACGCACCAATATGCAATTCAATTCACACTAAAGTGGAAGAACCGAGGAGATCACTCCCATTAAGACCCTGTTCAAGAGGCAAACCAAGTGAGCCATTCGATTGTAGCAGCCGGGTGACGGACGAAATCACGCGGAAGCTCGCGCCTCAGTTCGCCGCGCCGGCGGTTTATGATGCTTTTACAAGGAGACGTTCAAAGATGCCAGATCCGGTGATTGCGCAAAGAAGCCCTTATCCCGTTCAGGTTGAAGCCGGCAAGAGCTACTACTGGTGCGCCTGCGGCAAAAGCACCAGCCAGCCCTTCTGCGATGGGAGCCACAAAGGCGGCGAGTTTACGCCGATGAAATATGACGCCACGGAAACCAAGACCGTTTATTTTTGCGGATGCAAACACACGGCCAACCCCGTGATGTGCGACGGCTCGCACCATAATCTCTAGGTGCGTGTCGGGCATAGCGTTTTGCCGAGGGCGATTCAGCGGTATGCTGGGCTGGAGTTCGAACTGGGACGCGCAGGCAGTAATCCTGTTGGTGGCTTATAGCCAGCTTTCTGTGC
>Ga0181520_10011223_pt1 | contig 11820 bp, 11 predicted proteins | sample PEATcosm2014_Bin_29_FD_132451 | JGI IMG/M metagenome (GOLD analysis project Ga0181520, IMG submission 132451) | Peatland microbial communities from MTU Mesocosm Facility, Houghton, MI, USA - PEATcosm2014_Bin02_30_metaG | ecosystem: Environmental > Terrestrial > Soil > Wetlands > Peat | place...
GACGCGCACGCCGTCAAACATCTCCGGGTGGCTGACGACCTCAAAGCGGGTTTGCGCGGGCGGGCGACGGTCAAGGCGCGCAAAGATCTCGAGAAAGCGCGGCACCGCGCCGAGGCCGGATACCACCATCTCCTGGCGCGCCACAATCGAGGCCGTGGCCAGCAGGTTGGCGTCGATGGTGAGGTTGGTGGTGGCGTCAGCGGCTGCCTTGTCTTCCAACAAAGCCCGTTCCAGCAATGCGTCGATGCGGCTATTTTTCCAATCCATAATGTCTCATTCACGCGGTCAGGGATTTGCCTACAGTTTCTGGACCGAAAGAAAGTTATAAAGAATTCCCTTGACGTTGTCATCCACCGCGTCGGGGATGGAGAAAAAGTGAGTTCCATTGCTCCGGTAAATCTCGAGCGAGCGCTTCGCCCCACCGCCGGAAATTTGCTGCCAGAAAACGGATTTGCCGGCATTGCCCTTATCGACAAAAATGATCTGTCCAATGTCTTTGTACCAGAGCGCGGAGACTGTGTTGCGGAGATCGCGCACCATAATTCCCCGGTTCGTCAGAAGAAAGAAATGAGAGTAGTTGGCACGTGATCGAGCGCCGTTGAGGTCGATGATAGCGAGCGGAGTGTCAGACTTCGCCATGTGGCTCTCGATAATCTCCTTTACTTCGTCGGTAAACTGCGACGCGACAAGACAGCCGGGCGCATCACCGAACGAGATGGCCGGTGCTGCGTGAGACGTGGTGGCCGGCGCTTCCTCTTCCGGTTGAATATCGACGCGCTCAACTGCCGCTTGTCGAACGACAACGCCTTCCACCGGCGATCCCGCCATAGATGCATTGTGTTCCTTCAGTTCCCTGAAGGCGATTTGGATCTGCTTGAAGTGCTCTTCCGCATCCGCACGCAAGCTGGCGTAATTCTCATAGAGGTCGGGATGCCATTGCTTGACTCCCTCCCGATACGCCTCTTCGATGGCGGATTCTTCGGGAATACCAAAGGCGATGCCTAGTGTTCGATAATGCTGGCGGCATTGTGCACATTCACAGGACATAGCTACCCTTCCTTGTTTAGATTCTCCAGTGCGGCGCGAGCTTTTTCCAAAAGCAGGCGCGTCTCCGATTCTTGCTTCTTCAACCCTTCAACCACGTTTGCCGGAGCCTTGGCCAGAAAGCCTTCGTTGCCTAGTTGGCGCTCGGCGGAGGCAATGCCTTTTTCGTACTTCGCGATGTCTTTTGTCAAACGTTCGCGCTCGGCGGGGATGTCGATGGTGGCTTCGTAGTCAAAACCCACATCGAAGTTCGACTCAGAGTGAGTGTGTCTTTGGGTTAATGGGCCGCTGTCTATGAGTTCAGAAACGCGCGCAAGGCTCCTTAAGATGTCGATATTGATTCGAGCCACCTCATAAAATCGGTCACCCAGCACACTCTCTCCACTTCCAGGCGGAAGAGTGCCTCTATTTGGATGAAAATACACCCTATCGACAAGCTCCTTATCAGGCACACCGACTTCTTTGCGCAAAACCCGGATGGATGTGATTACTTTCTGCAAGTACTTCATCATCCATGGGTCCATCAATGCGGCATCCGCCGAATTCTCATTGGCCTGCGGATAGCTCGTCAGTGCAATCGACTTGGCTGGCGGATTGCCGTCATAGAGCGCATGCCAGATCTCTTCCGTCAGGAACGGCATGAAAGGCGAGAGCAGCCGCAGCGATGCTTCAAAGATCGAGACCAGCGTGGTGAGCGCAGCCTTTCTACCGGCTGACTTGCTGGCTTGCTGACTTGTCGACTCGCTCTCCGGTCCATCCATCGGAAAGTCGAGTCTCAGCTTGACGATTTCCAAATACCAATCGCAGAAGCTGCCCCAGAAGAATTGGTAAATCGCGTTGGCCGCATCGTCGTAACGGAAGTTTTCGAGAGAGGTGTTGACCTTGGCCGCGGTCGCGTGCAGTTCGGCTACGATCCAACGGGCCTCGAGCGGTGCGTCTTCACCAACTACGGGCATTGCTCCCAGTGCGGCGGGATCAACCGTGATGCCGATCTCGGCGGCGCGGTCCACGTTCATGAAGAGGAAGCGCGCGGCGTTCCAAATCTTATTGGCGAAGGCGCGGTAGCCCTCGGTGCGGGCAATATTGAAGGCGATGTCGGTGCCAGGCGAGGCCATGCTGGCCAGCGTGAAGCGGACGGCGTCGGTGCCATACTGCTTGACGATCTCGATGGGGTCGAGAACGTTGCCCTTTGTCTTGGACATTTTTTCGCGGTTCGCATCGCGCACAAGGGCATGAATGTACACCTCGCGGAATGGAACCGAATCCGCGAGTGAGCGCCTGGAGCCGTCTGGCATGGGGACATCCTCGGCGAACCAGCAGCCGAGCATGATCATGCGCGCGACCCAGAAGAAAAGAATGTCAAAGCCCGTCACGAGGAGGCTGGTCGGATAAAAGGCGTCAAAGTCGGCGCGATTATCTACCGTGATATTTGGCCAGCCGAAGACGGAAACCGGCAACAGGCCCGACGAGAACCATGTGTCGAGAACGTCGGTCTCTTGCGTAATCTTCTCTGAGCCGCAATGAGAGCAGGCAGCCGGATCGACGCGGGCGACGGTGATTTTGTGGCAGACTGCGCAGTGCCATGCGGGGATGCGGTGACCCCACCAGAGCTGGCGCGAGATGCACCAGTCGTGAATGTTTTCCATCCACTCGAGATAGACTTTTTCGTATTGGTCGGGCACAATGCGAATCGCTTTGTTGCCCTGCGCATCCGGCTTGACGGCCGCAATCGCCTTCTCGGCCAGCGGCTGAATCTTCACAAACCACTGCGTCGACAGGCGCGGCTCAACTACCGTTTTGCAACGGTCGCAATGTCCCACGTTGTTGACGTGGTCCTTGATGCCAACCAGCAAGCCCTGCTCTTCGAGGTCGGCGACGATGCGCTTGCGGGCAACGTAACGATCGAGTCCGGCATATACGCCACCCTCGGCGTTGATGTGGCCCTTGTCATCCATCACGTTGATGGAGGGCAGATGATGGCGCTCGCCCATGGCGAAGTCGTTGGGATCGTGCGCGGGCGTTACCTTCACTGCGCCGGTGCCGAAGTCGCGGCTGACCCACTCATCGAGAATGACGGGAATCTCGCGGCCAACCAGTGGCAGGCGGAGTTTCTTGCCGTGCAGGTGCAGATAGCGCTCGTCTTCAGGATGAATGGCAACAGCCACATCACCGAGCATGGTTTCAGGGCGCGTGGTCGCAACAGAGAGAAACTCGCCGGTATCTTTGCCTGTCGCATCGACAACTGGATAACGAATCTCCCATAAGTGGCCCTTTTGTTCCTCATGGACAACTTCCAGGTCACTGATGGCTGTTTGGCAGCGCGGGCACCAGTTGACGATATATGCGCCGCGATAGATCAGGCCCTGCTCATACAGGCGCGCGAAAGCTTCGCGCACGGCAACGGAGAGGTTCTCGTCCATGGTGAAGTATTCGCGCTGCCAATCGACAGACGTGCCGAGCCGCTTCATCTGGCCGAGAATCGCGCCGCCATAGTGGCGTCTCCACTCCCACACACGCTCGACAAAGGCCTCACGGCCAAGCTCTTGGCGCGTCTTGCCTTCGGTGGTTAGCTGGCGCTCCACAAGCATCTGTGTCGCGATACCCGCGTGGTCCGTTCCCGGCACCCACAACACGCGGTCGCCGCACATGCGACGCCAGCGAACCATGATGTCGCTCTCCGTATGCTCGAACATGTGGCCCATGTGCAGGTTGCCGGTCACGTTGGGCGGCGGAAGCAACATGGTAAATGTGGGCTTGCCGCCCAGGTCCTGGTTTTTTGCATCTGTGGGTTGAGTGACGGGCGCGGGTTGCGCAAAAAGCTTCTCGCGTACCCAGTATTCGGCCCAGTGATCTTCAATGGCGGCGGGGTCGTACGCTTTAGGCAGGTCGTGGGGCATATTTCTCTTAAAAGAGCCCCCGAGGGTCTACGCAAAACCCTCATGTTGAGCGGGTCTCGAGCGAGGGGACTACCCCCTAACTTTAACAGATATGGGTATCTGCATCCGTGCGCCGCATGCCGCATCCAAGTGGTCATGGAATATCGACTGTTGGGAGGCTCCGGCCTCAAAGTTCCCGTACTCAGTTTTGGCACCGGCACATTTGGCGGGGTCAATGAATTCTTCAAAGCATGGGGTTCAACCGATGTGGAGGAAGCGCGGCGGCTGATCGACATCTGTCTGGAGGCCGGCGTCAACCTCTTCGACACGGCTGACATATACTCAGACGGCCGCTCGGAAGAGGTGCTGGGCAAGGCTCTGGAGGGCAAGCGCGACCGGGCGCTAATCTCCACCAAGGCGACGTTTCGTGTGGGCGACGGGCCAAATGACCTTGGCTCCTCGCGCTACCATCTGCGCCGCGCGCTCGAAGCCAGCCTGCGCCGGCTGGGCACCGAATATGTTGACATCTACCACCTGCACGGATTCGACGCGCTTACGCCCATCGATGAGGTGCAGGATACGCTGAACAAATTCGTTCGCGAGGGCAAGGTGCGCTACATTGCGGCCTCCAACTTTTCCGGGTGGCACCTGATGAAGTCGCTGGCCGTGGCCGAACGCTACGGCTGGACGCGATTTGTGGCACATCAGGTTTACTACTCGCTGATTGGTCGCGATTACGAGTGGGAGTTGATGCCGTTGGGCCTGGATCAGAAGGTTGGCGCCCTGGTGTGGAGTCCGCTGGGTTGGGGCCGTCTGACGGGCAAAATTCGACGCGGTCAGCCGCTGCCGGAAGTGAGCCGCCTACCGAAGACCTCCAGTATGGGACCGCAGGTGAAGGACGAATATCTGTACAAAGTGGTCGATGCGCTGGACGCGGTGGCCGCCGAGACGGGCAAGACAGTACCACAAGTAGCGCTGAACTGGCTGTTGCAGAGGCCAACGGTTTCGTCGGTCATCATCGGCGCGAGGACCGAGGAGCAGTTGCGGCAAAATCTGGGAGCGGAGGGCTGGAACCTGACTGCCGAGCAGGTGGCCGCGCTGGATAAGGCGAGCGAGCAGCCGCCGGTCTATCCCTATTGGCACCAGCGGCAGTTCACTGAGCGTAATCCGCTGCCGGTGTGAGAAAGGCAGGGACTAGGGACTAGGGAATAGGGACAAGATCGCCCGTCAACGAGCGCGGCCGGTGAGGGAGCCAGGCACGGGGCGCTTGGCTTTGGGTCTGGGAAACGCAGTGATGTGTTTGCGGCGAGAGGCGAGCAGCTCGTTGATGGTGATTTGGCGTTCCTCAAGCGCCAGAGCCAAAACCTCTCCCGCGACTCTTGCGTCTTCGAGCGCATCGTGTGCCCGATATTCGATTCTGAAACTTCGGGCCAGCGTGGGCAGTTTGTGATTAGGCAGGTTGGGCCACGCGAAGCGAGAGAGCCAGCAGGTGTCAATCCATTTGCTGTAGGCGACCTCTGGAATTCCGGCTCTGGCGCATGCGCCGGAGAGGCCTGAACGGTCGAAGGCCGTATGGCTCGCCACGGCCGCTCCACCCAGCAGAGAATTCACCGTCGAGCACACCTCGCTCCAGCAAGGAGCATGCGCCACCGTCCACGGCCCGATTCCGTGCAGAGCGATATTGAATTCAAGAAAGTAGTCGTCGGGGTTGACCAGGCTTTCCCAGCCGTCCACCATCTTTCCGCCGGCGAAAGATGCAATCCCGATCTGGCAGATGCTATGCGTGAACTGATTTGCTGTCTCCACGTCCACGACAAAATAATCCACGGTCATTCTATGGTCTGCTTTCGGAGAGCTGTTCGCTGTTGAGGTAGATTTCCGTGTAGTCCAAATAGTTCTGGGCGTACTGGAGAATAAGGGCGCGGTCCTTGTCGCCGAGTTCGCGGCGAAGCTTGGCGGGTACGCCGGCCCAGAGCGTGCGGGGCGGAACGGTCGTTCCCTCTGGAACCACGGCTCCGGCGGCGATGATGGAACCTTCGCCGATGCGGCAGCCGTTGAGGATAACGCTGCCGATGCCGACGAGAACCGCGTCCTCAACCACGCAGCCGTGGACGGTGGCGTTGTGGCCGATGGTCACCCAGTCGCCCACGATCACCGGATATTGGTTGCGCTGGCCGTGGAGAACCGCGCAATCCTGCACATTCGAGTTGGCGCCTACGCGGATGAAATGCACGTCGCCGCGCAGAACGGCATTCATCCACACCGAGGAGTGCTCGCCGAGGGTAACGTCGCCGATGAGCTGCGCGGATGGGTCAATGTAGCAACTTGCGGGGATTTGGGGCAGCCGCCCCTGGTAGCTGCGGATCATTTTTTGTAGGCCTCCGGGTCAAGTTTAAGGCATCGCGCCTTCTCAAATGGTGGGACGATCAAGGTCATGAAATTGTCCAAGATCTGGACTCGCAACGGTCTGGACGGGGGTTCCGAGCAGAATTTACTCCATTTCGAGCGAATCTCAGCGGATTGAGCGCCTTCTATTCACCATTTGTTTACCGTTTCCAGTATCATAGGAGATGCCATTTGGCGGGTTTGGAGGTGGGATTTTTTGGCAGAGGTTCGTGTTCAAGAAGGCGAACCGCTCGAAAATGCGCTGCGCCGGTTTAAGCGGAAGGTACAGCAGGAGGACATCATCAAGGAAGTCAAGCGTCACTCCTACTACCTGAAACCCGGTGAAAAGAAACGCGTAAAAGCGGCTCTAGCGCGCAAGCGGAATCGCAAAAAGGCTCGTAAAGAGCAGGACTAGTTGAAGTACAATCGTGGCGTGCGCCGCTCCGGCGACTCCCGCATTTAGACGGGGGCAGGAAGCCTGGGACCCTTGGCAAGGCCGGGACGGCGTGTCGCGATTCTTGTTACTGCATCACTGCTCCATGTGTGTTTTGCGTGGGGGTTTACTCCAGGTCTTCCCCGGCTTGCCGGACAGACATTTGTCACATTTGCCGCTGACCTTGTCGCGGCCCGGGCCCTCGTTGTGAACGAAGAACGAAGACAGGGAAACGGGACCGGCAAGTTGTTCGGGGTCATGGCCGATTTCTACTAATTTCCCTGCTTTGGGGAAGCCGGCCATGGAATTCAGCGACAGAGTTTTGAAGTGCAGCGACTGCGGTTCCGACTTTGTATTTACCGCGGGCGAGCAGTTATTCTTCCACGACAAACAATTCAAGAATGAGCCCAAGCATTGCAAGCAGTGCAAGGCGAAGCGCGTCCGCGGGGGGTCGAGGGTGCGTCCGGAGACCCGTACCAACTGCTCGCAGTGCGGCGCGGAGACGACAGTTCCCTTCAAGCCGACTCAGGGTAGGCCTGTGCTTTGCCGCTCCTGCTTTCAGCAGGCCCAGGGGAAGCCCAAGCCGGCGCCTGGGAGTGCTGCCGGTCCTCTGGTTATGTCAGACCCGAGCTGAGAAGCATATCTCCCTTGAATCCTGACGGGAATCCAGCGGCCCGGACCAGTGTGGCCAACTGCGCCCAATGACGCTGGCTGTGGAAGAGCGCATGGGCTGCAAGTTTGCGCCGTGAAAAAGTTTGCGCATCCGGCGGCAAATAGGGCAAATCCAGCTTCATCGTCTCATTCCAGTCGCGGGCAGGGTCGTCGAGCAGCGCGCGGAAGATCTCCACGGCTTTCAGGTGCAGGTCGAACAACGCATCCAGTGGCCCGGCGGGAACATCTTCTTTTTTCATCATCGGCAGGCCGGCGATGCGCTGGCCCCAGCGCAGTTCCACTCCCCAGACATGTCCAACAAAATCCTGTACATTTGCTGCTCCACCGATGCTGCAGGGCAATTGCAGCAGCGCCGGGTTCGCATCAAGGTGCGCTTTCCAGAAATTGGAAGCCTCTTTGTTCCAGGTCAGGAGTTCTTCCAGTGTGATGGCAGGTGTCATGGTTTTCTCCTCAGTGCGCGATGACCGATGTTGCGTTTCTACTTGCCTTCCGCGTGTGACCTTTACCGGAGGCCGGTTCTCCGGTTATTCCAATGCCGAACTGAACAGCAGGTCGCCTGGAATTCCTGCGGGAAATCCTTCCGAGCGGACCAAAGTGGAAAGCTGCGCCCAATGGCGCTGGCTGTGCATTAGCACATGGGCCAGAGCCTTGCGTGGAGTGGGTCTTGGCGCCTCAGGGTGCCGCCATGGGTAATGTACAGATTCTTCGTTCCAGCTCACACCTTTATCATCAAGGTGACCACGGAAATTCTGTACAGCTTCGAGATGCAAATCGAAGAGAGCGCTCAGGGGGCCGGTCGGCCAAACGTCATAGTCTGTCAAAGGAAGGCCGCAGATAATCTGGCTCCAGACGAGTTCGGCTCCCCATATGTGGCGAACGAAGGCTAAAACGTCGGCGTTTCCTCCAATGCCGCAGGCAAGCGCCAGCAGCGCGGGGTTGGCGTCCAGATGCGCTTTCCACAAGTTCGAGACCTCCTGATTCCAAGTCAGGAGTTCTTCCAGTGTGATGGAAGGTGTTATGGCGTTCTCCTCAGGGCGCGATGACCGATGTCGCGCCGGTAGTATATTCCGTCAAAGCGAATCAGAGCCATGGCTTCATAGGCGCGCGCCAAAGCATCCTCGAGCGTAGACGCGGCCGCCGTAACACCCAGCACGCGGCCTCCGGCGGTCAGCAGTTGGCCGTCCTGCTGAGAGGAGCCCGAATGAAAGACCTGGACCCCCGAAACCCGCGCGGCATCTTCGAGGCCGGTGATGGGAAGGCCTGTCTTGTAGCTGCCCGGATAGCCCGATGAGCTGGCAACGACGCAAGCCGAGGCGCCGGGGCTCCAACGCAGTTCGGTCTGGTCCAGCGTGCCATCGACACAGGCTTCCAGAGCATCCACCAGATCGCTCTCCAGCCGCATCAGAATCGCTTGCGTCTCGGGATCGCCAAAGCGAGCGTTGAACTCCAGCACCTGCGGGCCGCGGGCGGTCATCATCAGCCCGCAATAGAGCACGCCGACGAAGGGAGCGTCTTCGCTGGCCATGCCGTAGATGGTGGGCACGACGATGTGGTGCAGAATCCACTCCGTCATGCCCGCGTCGAGCATGGTATCGGTGGAGTAGACGCCCATGCCGCCGGTGTTGGGGCCGGTGTCGCCCTCGCCGATGCGCTTGTGATCCTGCGCCGGAGCGAGCGGGACCACATGCTTGCCGTCGCTCAGGCAGAGAAAGCTAATCTCGTCGCCTTCGAGGAACTCTTCTATGAGGATGTGCTGCTCGGTCTCGCCCAGCAGCTTGCCGCTCAACAAATCCTGGGCGGCTTCGACTGCAGTGTGGCGCGAGGGACAAATGATGACGCCCTTACCGGCATGGAGTCCGTCAGCCTTGACCACGATGGGCGGATGAAAGAATTCGACAGCCTTCTCCAACTCCGCCAGGTTCGCGCAGACCGCATAGCTGGCAGTGGGAATATTGTGCCGCTGCAGGAATCGCTTGGCGAAACCCTTGCTGCTTTCGAGCATCGCCGCAGCCCGCGTGGGACCAAAAACGCGCAGGCCGCGTTCCTGAAGAGCGTCCACAACGCCCAGTGAAAGCGGCAGTTCCGGCCCAACGATGGTCAACCCCGGCTGCTCGGCCTCGGCCAAACGAACCATTGCAGCCACGTCTTTCAAATCCACCGGAACACAGCGCGCGATCTGCGCGATGCCGCCGTTGCCCGGCGCGCAGACAACTTCCGTCACCCGCGAGCTGCGCTTTACTGCCCATGCCAGTGCGTGTTCCCGTCCTCCCGACCCCAAAATCAACACTTTCATGATTGCATCCCTGCTCTTTCTGGTGGTTCAAGCCCTGAAAGGTTATCTGAGCAAACCGGGAGTGGGAAGTCAAACGCGCCAAGCGGGAAGCGGCGGCTCACCTATACTGATGCGTGGTGCGCCAACGTACTCGGCGAACCAACAGGAGAGCCGCACCGTGGTCGAGACCCGCATCAAACCGTACTATCAGGAAGTTGCCGAGAAGGCTGCGCGGACGGTCGAGTTGCGGCGCTACCGGCGCAACCAGGCCTTCGGGCTGGTGCTCGTGGCCCTGGCAATTTTGATCCTGGGTCTGTTGCGCACCAATCCCAAGTGGATTTTTCCGCCGGGGTGGTGGCGGCCGTGAGTCCCGCGCGCACGGCGAGTACTGCGAGTACGCCGAATAGCGGCTCCGCCGCAAAAGCTCCCTTGGCAGTTTTGCTTCTGGGTCCCACGGGCAGCGGCAAAACGGCGCTGTCGCTGGAACTGGGCGAGCGCTTCGGCGGAGAGATTGTCAGTTGCGACTCGGTGGCTGTCTATCGCGGCATGGACTTGGGTACGGCCAAGCCAACGAAAGAGGAACGTGCGCGGCTACCGCATCACTTGATCGATGTGGCTGAACCCAACCAGCCTTTCACCGCTGGCGAATACAGCCGGCAAGCGCGTGCGGCTCTGCGGGAGATCGCCGGGCGTGGCCATCTGCCCATCGTGACCGGCGGAACAGGACTCTACCTGCGCGCGCTAACCGACGGCCTTTTTGCCGGACCGGAGCGGCGACAGGAGTTGCGCGCCCGCCTCCAACGCAGCCGGGAAAAACACGGCGACACTTGGCTGCATCGGCTGCTTGTGCGGCTCGATCCGGCATCGGCCGAGCGCATTCACGCAAACGACACTGCGAAGCTGATTCGCGCTATCGAGGTCTGCCTGGCTGCGCGCAAGCCGCTCTCGCAGGTGATGGCGCGCGACCCGCTCACAGGCTTTCGGCTGCTTCGTATCGGCCTCAACCCGCCGCGGCATGAGCTTTACTCCCGTCTCAACCAGCGTGCGGCGGAGATGTTTACGGCGGGATTGGTCGAGGAGACGCGCGGCCTGCTCGACCGTTACGGGCCGGTGAAGGGGCTCGACTCGCTCGGCTACCGGCCAGCACTGGCCGTGCTGGCGGGGACTTTAAGCGCGGAGGCAGCGATAGAAGCGGCCCAGCAGGGCCATCGCAACTACGCCAAGCGGCAGATGACGTGGTTCCGGCGCGAGCCGGAGGTGCATTGGGTTGCTGGCTTCGGAGACAAGCCGGATACGTTGCGCACGGCGACGGAACTGGTTCAGACGAACCTGTAAGAATCCGTTCCTGAATGACCGGCTGCGAAGTTGCCTCCATGCGCATCTATTAGACTGGACGATGGAATGAGGCGTTGCCAAATACCGGCGCGTCCCGGAATGGAGTTCCCCTTGGCTGAAAACACGGCGGCAGAAACGATTTTTGATGTGGCGATTATTGGCGGCGGACCGGCCGGTTACACGGCGGCGATTCGCGGCGCGGAGTACGGGCTGAAAGTCGCACTGATCGAGCAACTCGACCGGCTTGGGGGCACTTGCCTGCTGGTGGGTTGCATCCCCACCAAGGCTCTGCTCTTCAACGCCGAGATCTGGGACCACCTGCAGCACGCCGCCGAATTTGGCATTGGAGGCATCGGCACGCCCACGCTCGATTGGGCCGCGGTGCTCAAGCGTAAGGACGCCATCATCACCAGGCACACCAAGGGCCTCGACTTCCTGATGAAGAAGCACAAGATTGCGCGCATGGAAGGATTCGGTCGGCTGACCGGCCCGGCGCAGGACGGCGTGCACACGGTCGAGGTCACGTCGGCGAGCGGAGAAGTCAGCCCGGTAAAGGCGAGAAACGTGATTCTCGCCACAGGTTCCGAGGCCAAGATGCTGCCGGGGCTCAAGGCGGACGACCGCATTCTGACCAACATCGAAATCCTTGCGATGGCTCAGGTTCCCAAGTCGCTGATCGTAATCGGCGCGGGCGCTGTGGGCATGGAGTTTGGCTCGCTCTTCCGCACCTTCGGCTCTGAAGTCACCATTCTCGAATTTTTGCCGCGCGTGGTTCCCGTCGAGGACGAGGAAATTTCGAAAGA